>Ga0182024_10001974_pt1 | contig 51721 bp, 39 predicted proteins | sample P32metaG_FD_120480 | JGI IMG/M metagenome (GOLD analysis project Ga0182024, IMG submission 120480) | Permafrost microbial communities from Stordalen Mire, Sweden - P3-2 metaG (Illumina Assembly) | ecosystem: Environmental > Terrestrial > Soil > Wetlands > Permafrost | place: Sweden: Stordalen... | reverse complement strand
TCGCGATCTGAATGTACCCAGGCGCGCCCTTGCTGTCGCCTCTGCTCAGAGCGCGACCGCCGAAGACCGTTTCATAGAAGCGAAGCGATCGGTCGATGTCGGCGACGGTGAGAAAATGTGCGATGCTAATTCCTTCCCGCGGGGGCATCTCATAGCTCTTGTTTTCGATTTGTACGCTGTTCATTGACGAATTCTAACGCGTTCTAGCTCACCGTGGGTACGGCTACCCTGCACTGTGGCGCCGAATTGATAGCGTCGGCAACTCGTAAAGAGATACCGCCGGCAGGACCGTGGACACGCGCCAGGGTCAACTTTGGAAGGGTGGCGCGTGACTCGCCCGGTGTCCTCTGCCGACGTAGTTATTCCTCTCTATCTCGCATAAACAAACAGCCCGTTCCGGAGTGACTCCGAAACGGGCTGAAGTTTTCCTCCCTAAAGAACGGTCAATGGCGAGCTTGGCCGCTGATGTCCTTCGTCTCGTAGACCTCGCAATACGCACGCTCCGCCACAAGTCCGGCGTCGGCAGTTCCGTTGAGCCGCAGCGTTCGCGCGGGCATCACCCACGGTTCCACGAGCACGTCGGGGTCTTCGATGGTGATTTCGTAAAGGATCTCATCGCCCTTCCGCGTGAATTTCTCCACGATGTGCATGTCGGCGGAATGGAAGAGGCCTCCTCGTCCCAACCAAGTGGTATCGACAAACGAGATGGAGTCGAGCACCAGGGTGTCGCCCTCCCAGTTTCCGACGGTATACCCCATGTAGGTGGCCTCGATCGCCTTCTTCGGGTCGTGCTTGCGGCCGTCGGTGGGAATCACGCGAAATTCCCTGTTTCCGCCACCGTAATCGCTCGTCGCATACAGCATGGTAATGTCGTTCGCCGTTTGGAAGATGCGGCGGGGTGTGCCCTCCCGCGGCAGCCCCATCGGCTGGCACGTCATGATGGGATCTTCTTTGTTCGTCCACTGATCGAGTTCCTGAATCTTGTCCCAGAACTCGGGTTTGTAAACGGGATGACTCGGCCCAAACCGCGAGGGCGAGATCCACTCATAATCCACCCAGAAGTTGTCTTGCCCGGTTTGGCAGCCGGTATCGGGGCTGATTCCCCCACCTTTCACCTGCGTTGGACCACATCGGCGGGTTCCACTACCCGTGATTAGAAGAGGGGGGGTACCCCAGGTTCCTGTCATGTCCGGCTTCCCATTGGCCAGCCGCGGCGTTACGACAGATGCAGTCGGCGTCGCCGGTGCGGGGGGTGTCAGGGTCCAGCTGGGGGGCTGATTGGTTGGCTTGATGGCCGCCTTGACGCTTGCCGGAACAGGCATCACGACATACATCTGTCCCGTTTCCGTCAGCGTCGTCGTAATGTCGCGGACGACGGCGCCGTTTTTGCGTTCTGTCATCTTGCCCGCGTAAAACGCCTCGGCCGGGTTGAGCGGATTGTTCCAATCTCGATAATCACTGTAAGTGAACTCGTAGGTGTTCGCGCCATTTTTCACCACGACACGCTCGGCCATGAACTTGGTGTCGAGTGTGGCGGTCGCGGTTGCATTGGGGACGCCCGGGATCGGGAACGTCACCACCGGCTTGTTGCCTTCCCATGCGACGGACGTTTTACCTGCCGTCATGACGTCGGCTGGTACCTGTTGCGGTCTGGGCGCCATCTGAGGTGCGTCCGAAGTCCCAGCGAATGCGGCCTTGAACGCACCCTGCGGGCTTGCCCACAGGCGAATCATCCGCTCCTCTACCGTTGCCGGCATCGGAGTGGCTTTGCCTTTGCCCGCGACGAGTTCGGCGCCGGGAATGTCTTCGTTCCAGGCGTACGCTCCACTGAGGACTTCGACATTGGAGCAACTCTGGCCGTTGGGCCGAGTGCCGGTGATCTGTATCCGTTCACCCGACGTCTGGTAGCTGATGCTGGTTCGATACTTCGTCACATTGCAGGGCTGCCCATCCACTTGCATGGCGCCCTTGCCCTGATATTCGAGCGACATCATCAGATCGCGTTCCTCACTGCTCCGCAGCATGCCCAGATACCAGGCCCAGTTGAAAAGGACTGCTTTCAGGTCCTTCGCACCGGGTGCCGGGGTGTACAGCGGAGCGGCGCCTCGGCCCCCGCGACCGCCGCCTTGCGCGCCTCCGCCGCCTTGGGCCGGCGCTGCCACAGGTGCTTGTGCAATGGCCGAGGACGGCGCGCTGATCGTCAGAGCGACTGCTATCGCAACACTTGTCCCAAAGATCTTTCGTAGAACGGTCATATCATCCCCCTTCTTGTTTAAAGTCGTTCGCGTTACCGGCGGAAATTTGGATCACGCGTCCATCCGGAGGTATCCCAACCGTAGCTGAAGGCTGGCAACAGCAACCAGTTTATTTTACGCTAGCTTCTCCTGCGATTGGCTGAACTAGAGGTTGACGGCCCAAGATCGTGGCCAATGCCCACAGATCTCGATGGCCATCGATTTTGCGGAAGTTCTTCTCCTTGAGCAGCCAGGCCGAAGCGACTCAGCGCTCCACCATCTCCCGATCGCGCCACCGCGTGACGTTCGCCGTGCGGCGCGCCACACCGCTCTGCTGACTCTCGATCACATTGGCTGTGGCAAGGCATTTGCACGGCGAAGGTGGCAGCTTCAGCCGCTGCAAGGAGAACATCTCGCCGCGGCAGCACTTCGTGTGCGTTGAGGCTGTGCTGGGTGAGGTCTCGGAGTGGATCATCGGCCACTCGTACAAAGGGATGAGCGGGTTGGGTAGATGGGTCCCCGGAAGTCGGTTTGGCGCTCGAGATGAAAACGGGCATCGCGACGTGGCGATCATTGTGGCCGCGTTAGGGCTGCGCCGAAAATGCCACGAGCACGTTACCGGGTAACCCGCCGCGCGCCGCGTTTCCGGACACTACATACAACATTCCGCCCGCCACGACTGGCCCTGCGACGTCGATGGCCCCACCATGGCCGGCGATGCCGTTTACGGTCTTGAACTCGTGCGCGGTGTCGTAATCCCAGATGATCTTGCCGTTGTCGGTGGAATACGCACGCAAGTGACCGTCCACGGAGCCCGAAAAGACGGCGCCCGGAATACCCGTCACCGCGGAGGATTGCGCCGGACTGCACGAAGTCCGGGTGCCGCAGCCGGGCGGCGGCGTCTGCCACATCCGCTCGCCATTATCGACGCGGAACGCGAACATCCCGCCGCCTTTGGTGGGGTCGAGTTGATACTGGCGGTCGTTGGTACCGGGCAGCAGAGCGACCTTGAAATCGACGTCGGAGAGTGCGGCGTACAGATTGCGGCCGTCGGTGGCTACGCCCCACTCAATGCCCCCCACCGTTCCGCCTTTCCCGGCGCGGGCCTGCCACAGGATCTGGCCTTTACGGTCTGGATCGATGGCGTACACGACGCCGGACTTTTGCCCCAATAATAGTGCCCGCCGCCCGTTGGGAAGCTGCACCAGAGTGGAGGACGCCGCGAAATCGAAATCGGGGCCGCCGGAATCCGGGCAGTTCGGGTTGCCGGCAAGATAACAACCGGCGTTCCAGGAATCCTTCGCCGCAAGCTGCTTCGACCACAGGATTTCACCCGTGGACATGCGCAGCGCCACCACCGCGTCGCTCATGGATGTGGTCGGATCGGAGTAATTGTCGCCGGTTGTGACGTACATCGTGTCGCGCTCCGGGTCGAGCGTGGGGGCGGTCCACACACCGACCCCGGAAGGGCCCATTACGGCCGCGCCGCCTTTTGTCTTCCGCTGCGGCTTGGCCGCTTCGGCGATCATGTACCGCTTCCAAATCGGCTTCCCGGTGGCGGCGTCCACGGCCGATTCGCTGCCCCGGAATGTGCAACACACATAACCCGGCGCAATCGCCAGGGCTTCCTCAAGTGAGGATACGCCGATGTACAAGCGCCCCTGATAGAACACCGGCGTCGCGGTCCCTTTGGTTGCAGGGTGCTCCTCCGGTTGCAGCTTCCACACTTGCTTTCCGGTGTCGCCGTCCAGGGCGTAGTAGTAGCCCGAGGAATCGCCGAAGAACACGGTGGGTTTTCCAGCGACTTCCGCGACGGTCATGCCCGACCGCACTTCAGCCTGGACGATGGTGCTCCAGTGCACACAACCCGTGGCGGCATCGAGCGAGTAGACGCTGCCGTCCTGCCCGCCAACGAACACGCGCCCGCGATAGACTGCCGGTTGCGATCGCAAGAGAGTCGTGTCCGGGAATGCGAACACCCACTTAGGCTGGAGCCGCGGCACGTCGGCGGCGGTGAGCCCGGCATCTTGCGCGGACTGAAATCGGGTGTTGACCAAACCCGGGCTCCAGCCGGACCAGCCCGGAGCGTTCTTCCATGCTGCGCCCGCCGGACACGAATTCGAGATCTCGTCACGCCGCCGTTCGGTGGTTACTGGAGTGCCGAGCCAGTTGGCCACCGCCTGCCGCTCATTTGTGGAGAGCACGGCCGCCTGCTGCTTCATGGCTCCACTTTCGAGCGTCCGCAGAATCGAATTCGGTGTTCGGGTCTTTAGCGCCGATATCTGGGGGATGCGCGCGGCAGCCTCGCTTGCCGTCTGGTGGCAGGTGGCGCAGTGTTTCTGAAACAGCGCCGCGGCGTAGGGATCGTCAGCGGCGAAAGCCAGGGCGGCCCCGATCAGCAGCAGGCAGCTAAGTTTCATCTCCGTTGGACCTCCAGCGCCCGGTTGGCGCTGGAAGGCAGTATATCTAACCCCCGCTCCCTGACGGTCGCGGTTCGGTAACCCGTCGCGCATGGGACGACGGGCGGATCGAGAGGAAGCGGCCGGTCCGAAAACTTCTAGTGCCGAATCTGGGAGCTGATATTCTTCACTTCGTACACTTCGCAATTACCTCGCTCTGCCATGAGTCCCGCGTCGGGATTCGAGTTGAGCGTCAGGGTTCGCGGCGTCATCACCCACGGCTCCACCAGCACCTCGGGGTCATCGACGGTGACTTCGTACCGAATCTCATTGCCCTGACGCGTCAGGCGCTCCACCACGTGCATCTGATCGGAATGGAAGAAACCGCCGCGCGCCAGCCATGTGGTATCGACGAACGAGATGGAGTCGAGCGCCAGAGTGTCGCCCTCCCAGTGCCCCACGGTGTACCCCGTGTACGTGGCCTCTATCGCTTTCTGCGGGTCATGCTTGCGACCGTCGGTCGGGATATCGCGAATTTCACCATATCCGCCGCCGCCATCGACACCGGCCCTGTAGAGCAAGATGATGTCGTTAGCCGTTTGGATGATGCGTCGCGGCGGGCCTTCCCGCGGAATTCCCAGCGGTTGGCAGCTCATAACCGGGTCTTCCTTGTTCGTCCACATGTCGAGCTGCTGAACCTTGTCCCAGTGCTCGGGTTTGTACAGTGGACGGTTCGGCCCGAACCGGGAGGGCGCTTCGAACTCGAAATCCATGGTCTGATTGATTTGCCGGGAGCACTCGACCTGCGTCGGCCCGCATCGGCGAAACCCGTAGCGCCAATTCATGGCGTTGAAATTCCAGTTGCCAGTCAAATCCGGTTTCCCGTTGGCCAGCCGTGGCGTCTGTGTCTGCCCTGCGGCAGCTACTTCCTGACTCTTCGGGGCTGCCGGCTGCTGCGCCACGCTTGCCGGCGCGGGCATGACCACATAGACGCTGCCCGTTTCCGTCTCGACCGTTGTCAGATCGCGAACGACGACGCCGTCCCGGCGCTCCACCATCTTGCCGGCGTAGAACGCCTCGATCCGGTTCAGCGGATTGTTCCAGTCCTGGTAGTCGCCGTAGGTGAACTCGGTGGTTGTCGACCCGTGCTTGACCACCACGCGTTCGACCATGTACTTATCATTCAGTGTGGCGGCCGCGGTCGCCCCCGGGACGCCTGGAATAGGGTAGGTCACGACCGGCTTACCCGCCACCCACTCCACAAACGTTTCGCCCGCCTTGGTGGCGCCGTCCTTGAGAAGTGTGCCCGGGTTGGCCCCCAACTCGGCTGCGGGCGCTGCGCCTGCGATGGCCGCCTTGGGCGCGCCCTGGGGACTGGCCCACAGGCGGATGAGCCGTTCCTCGACGGCGGCGCGCATGGGAGTCGCCTTCCCTTTCCCCGTAACGATCTCGGCACCCGGTATGTCTTCGTTCCAAGCGTACTGCCCGCTGACCACCTCTACGGACGAATACGTTTGCCCATTGGGGCGAGTGCAGGTGGACTGGACCCGCTGACCTGGCGTCTGGTAGTTGGTGCTTACACGATATTTCGTGAGCGTGCAGGGCTGTCCATCCACCTGGATGGTGCCCTTGCCCTGATATTCCAAAGAGGCGACCAGTTCGTGCTCATCGATGCCCCGCAGCATGCCGGTGTACCAGGTCCAGTTGAAAAGCACGGCCCGCAGGTCCTTGGCGCCCGCCGCGGGTCTATAGGGCGGAGGGGGCTCGCGGTTCGCACCCGGCGCTTGCGCAACGGCCGTCGACAGCGCGCTGATAGAGAGAACGACCCCAATCGGGATAATCATCCTTCGAGAAGCCATGCGATTTCTGCCCCGTGGTCTAGTCGTTGGCGTTACCGGCGGAGATCTGGATCACGCGGCCGTCCGGCATGGTCACCGTCTTGAGAAACCCCAGCGGACTGCCGTCCTTTGCGGGAAGGAACTTGACCGTGATGTTGTCGCCCATGTGAAGGGCGTTCGGTCCGGTCTTTCCGATCCCACGTTGGGCGAGGGCGGTGGCAGAACCGAGCGTCAATACCCACTCGGTGGTTGTGCCGTCCGCGTTCTTTACGTCGAGAGACAGGGACCCGTGGGGATTGGAGAACTTTATTTGGCCGACCGTCCCCGACAGTTCCATGTCCTTTTTCATGTCGTACACGCCCGCGAGGGAATGATGGGCCTGCAACAAGCCAGTGGCCATCAACCCCCACATGGCAACAAATCCTAGAGTTCGCTTAATCATTTGGGCACTTCCTCAAAATTGTGATCGGCACTGGATGCCATGAGCTAGTAGTCGCCGAAAGTATATCACCGCGAACGCCCAGGCTCAAATCGAGTGGGCGCCGCTTTACTTCCCGCTAGCCTTGGCGGCTGCTGGTCCGACATAGGCCAGCAAACGGCCGGCGGTAATTGCGCCAAACCAGCAGGCCATCGAAGCCCAAGCCAGCATTTTTGCGTTGCCTGACATCGGGACCTTATCGAGTTGCGGATTCTGAAATATTTGCCGGCGCATTCGTATGAGAACGAATAATCCTGCAAACACCAGCGCCATCTTCACGTAGAAATCCGGAGTCCTCAGTTTGGTTGTGGCGTCGGCAACCAGCATCATGGTTCCGGTCACTGCGTTTAAGCCGAAGGCCCAATACAATAGTGGGAACGCCCGCGCGAAGGGTTTCATCGGAGCAGCAGGCCAGAAGCCCAGCACCATCAGGCTGAGCATGGTGCTGCCTCCGGCCATGATTGCCATTCCCAGGGTGTGAAGGATGAGAATTGTCGGGAATGCCCAAACGGTGGGGGCATCGCGAACCCATTGGCTGAAGTCCGTCTGTTCGAGGTAAACCAGAAACTTCATCATGCGTTATTCCTTGCGCTCCTGGCGCGCCGTACTTCTATCCACCGCATAAGCGGCAATCCCGACCACGACCGTTGCGCCGAGCACCAAGAGAATGACCGTGAGAATGGCCGCGAGAGGCAATGGCATGGTTTCTCTCCCCTCCTAGAATGAGTTGCCCAAAAATGGCAGCATGCTTCCGCAATACATAACGCCAACCCACAGAACCATGGCCGACGCAGCGGCGAATTTGGCCGTAAACGGTGCGTCTTCCCCGGGTCCCAGCGCCCACGGTTCGTCAACCACCGTAAAGTACAATGCGTTCAGCCCGGCGAGCATTACCATGGCCACTTTCCAGTAGAAGGACGTATTGTGAATGTACTGGGCCGGAATTCCCACGAAGAACAACATACCGGTAACGACGTTCACTCCGAATCCGAACGCGGCCCAAGGCAATAGACGGTGCAGGGAAGCGAAGGACACGCTCTTGACCACTCCTAGAACCCGCAGATCCACCAGAAACACCACGCCCAACAAAAGGCTCAAGCCAATGAAATGGAGGGTTTCGCAAGTCGGCCACATCCATCGCTTGTCGGTAACGAACGTGCCCACGGTACGTGCCAGACCGCCTTCCGAATCGCCTTCCGATGTGACTATTCCCTGGCTGGCCCGGATTTCCGCGTGGCGAATTTCGCCGCCGAAATTGGAGGCGCGGGTCATCAAGCCGAGGGTCACCAGGGTCAGGACCAGGATCACTGCGAGATTCCAACTCGGGACGCGCGTGAGTCGGCGGAATTGCCATAATCCCAGCCAGGCAAACGCTCCGGTGAATTCCATGAATCCAAAGGCCACCAAAGCCGCTCCCTCATGTCTTTGTATCAGGGATTTCGATATGCCCGGCAGCGACTTGATGGCGTCCTGCGCGCCATTTCCGCTCATATAGGTGGGGATTGCGATGAGAGAGATTCCCAGCAGGACAACCAGGCTGGCGACCTTCAGATGATCGCTGTTCGTGATGAGGGAAAGCAGAAACAGACCGCCGCCAATGATATAGCCGATGGTCGGAAAATGGTTCAGCAACAGATGGATGTGTGTTAAGTCCATGGTGATTCCGCCGAGGATAAACACGTCGACGCCGCTCGAATACTATATCACCTTGGTTTTTTTTGAGGAACACGCGTAAGTGCCGATGAGCCATTTCCGATCGGGTCAGCCGGATTGGAAGATGCGTCGTTGGCTCGCGTGGGGTTGAGCGAGCCCCCCGGCAAAGCCGCGCTTCCAACTGGAGAGAGCCGGCGGCGCGCAAGAACCTGAGAAATGTGGCGGATACAAACGCGGGGCGCCGAGCGCGGCTGTCAGCAAAACAGCCGCTCGGAGTTGGGTCGAGAGGTGCTGGCTCCCCTCTCTCAACGTCTTTCGAACTTTTCTCTATAGTCCTCCGCCGGAGGCGCGCTTATTATTCCAGCAGATTCATACGTTTACGGAGAGTCGCAGCGTGGTCGGGCTAGAGGCAGTTTGAAAAATCCTGGCGTGGGGACGAACGGGGTTAGTTCTGGACCTGGATGCGCAGCCTCGGTTTAACCGGAATGAGAACGTTGGCATAAGCGCGGACCACTTGGTTGTAAAGGTCCGGGACTTTCGCAGCTTTCAAACTCACGACCAGGGCGTATGGGATCGGCCGGGGGCCGATCGATACCGTGCCGCCTTGTCGATGGTGGTAATAGATATCGAAGCACGGCTCTAAGAGACTCCTAGATTGGAACCTGTGGCCGTTTCTCAGGCACGGTTCCCACTTGTGCCCGTCGTCACGCATCGCGTACTCCGCTCCTTCGTACATGTTCGAAACAGAAAAGAAGGATATTGTCTTCGGGTGTTTCGACACTCTACCGTCGGGATACTGCTTGTACTTGTGAGCGTGTGGGCGGAACGACACCTCGAGCCCGCTCCGCGTGTATGCGCCTGGATGCTCGGGATCGACATCGGGCGCGATGACCAGTGTCGCCGATAAGATCACGTTTCCCTTCAGTGGCACTTTGGGAACTGGCACTGGAGCACGCAGATGCTCTCCAATCGGCAGTACGCCTTGAAACACAATCAGGGCTTCATCGTCGTCGCAGGTGATCAGGTGCTCCGGGTTCGTGTCGAATCGGCCCCATCCAACATCCTTGCGGCCATGCGGTTCGGCATCAGCCCTGTGAATTAGCAACGCCCGATTGGCAAGCGGTCCAACGGTATGGCCGACTTGCGCTTGCACAGATACTGCTGAACGAAGCACTAGTGCCGAAGCGACGCTAGTTCCTTGGATTCCGTCGACGCTGAATGGGTCGTCGGCAGAAGGGACCATGAACAGTTCACTGTCAGACCCGCCGAAGGCCATGCCGTCTGGTTTGACCACACCCGGACTGCGCCCCGGACCGGGGCAACTATACACGGCACGGCGCCACCCACCGCCGGTCCGGTCGGAGGCACCGACGGTCAGTACATTCACGCCGTCGGCGGGCGGTTGAATCCTATTCAACCCCGCTGCCTCGTCCAGGTTCCCACCATTTCCCGCCGCCACCGTCACGACAGCGCGTCCCTCCGAGAGCCGCTCGTCAAGTGCGGCGGTCCACTGTGTCACTTCGTCATCAGTGATTGCGAGGTGCGGCCCAACGCTGATGTTGACAAACCGATACTTCGCGGGGTCCTTGTCTAGCACAGCAAGAATCCGGTCAAGCGCGTCGAGACACTCCAGGTCGTGATTCGCGCCCGTGTTCGCATCAAGAACGCGAATGTGATCCACCGCGCAGATGGGTCGGGGAAGAGAATTCCCATTCGTCAGCGGTCCGAAAAGAAGGGCCGATGTCACCCACAGTCCATGTTCCTGATATTCCGCAAGGGGCGGGCCAATCCCCATAGGCTCGATGTACGTCACCCAAGGCTGGAGGACGCTCCGGGCGTTGTTCGGAAGGCCGCCGTCAAAGACAGCCGCCCTAACCGACGGATCTAGAGGCCCGCCCTGGGGAAACTGAAGTTTGGACTTGCCAACCGAGCGTATCATTCCCGGTCGCATCGGGCGAAGTGCTGGCATGACCCTCGCGACACGTACAAAAGAGAAACGAGCTATCTCTTCGGCGCGCACAGACCGCGCTCGCACGGGAATGAAAGTGAGACCCTTGATATCGCGCCTTCTGGCAACGAGGGGATCGGCGTCTCGGCGACGGGCATACGAAATGAATGCCTCAACGACGCGTTCGCTGCCCGCATTGTGTAACACGATCTCAAACACTGCTTCATCTCGGTCCTTTGGAATGGATCGTAGCTTGTCTCTGGCCCGAAATGCCGCAACATCCTCAACATGGCCGAGATCCTTCGCACCGCGCGTCGATTCGGTCCATCCTCTGATGTTCCTCGCCCAGCCAGAGAAGGCCTCGCGTGACCCCGCTACGAAGATCTCCTCAGTTATAGTCTCTTCGGGATGCTTCGTGACGCCCCAGTTCTCAGGCTTCACGCTTGTGGGGCGGCTGCCGATCGGGCGCAAGCCTACTCCTTCGAGGAGTTCCTGAGGGAAGTCGCTCTTCGATACGTACCGCGGATGCATAGTCAGCAGGGCCACGACCTCTCCACCAGGAGAAGCGTCGTCAGGTATCTCTGAGAACTCTGCGATTGATGAAGAGAGTCTTTCGCCCAGCCGTTGCTTGGCACGCTCGAAATCATATGGTGGGTTTTTATCGCCGCCGCCGGACGGGACATCGACGGGCGCCGCGAGGCGTTCTCCATGACCGAGCAGGAAATTGTGTTCACGTGGCATCTTTAGCTCCCTCCGTGGGTTCGATTAGTGGCCGATTCGGGCAGCCGCTTTCGGATCGTGTCGCGCGAAAGTCCGGTTGTTCGGGAGATTGATCGTTGGGAGACATTTTGCCGCTGGAGCGTGCGCGCAACTTCAATCCGCTGCGCAGTTGTGGCCTGATGAGACAGTCTGGCGGCAAGGTCATCCAACGCCACCGGCAAACTGATTCGGTTCACGATGGCGGAACGCCTTGCGGCTACAACCTCGCGCGTGATATCGGCGAACGACTGGCCGCCAAACAACGCAGCAAGTATAGTTGCCTGATCGGAAGGAAGTGCGTCGCAATCCGCAGATAGCAGTGTTGCTAATAGGAGGATGATGTCTTCGGAAGTTGGCAAGGGAAACCGAATGACCCGGTCAAACCGGCGCCAGACCGCCGGATCAAGCAGATCAGGGTGGTTCGTCGCCGCGACGAGCAGTCCCTCGGTTGGCCACTCATCTACTGCCTGCAGGAGTACCGTTACCAATCTCTTCAATTCGCCCACATCCGCGCTGTCATCCCTACGTTTCGCAATCGCGTCGAACTCATCAAGCAGGAGCACTGACGGTGTCCGTCGCGCATAGTCGAGCACGACTCGTATATTGTTCCCCGTGCGTCCAAGGAAACTGCTCATCACAGCGGCGAGGTCCAGCGTCAGTAGCGGACGACAGAGCTGCCGAGCAATCCACCGGGCCGCCAGCGTTTTACCGACACCAGGTGGCCCAATAAGCAGAAGAGATCTGGTCGGTGCCACGCCGGCGTCTCGGAGTTCGGCCTCGATCCTGCGCTCGTCGAGCACGGCCTTGAGTTCCTGAGCAACCGAAGCCGGCCACGTCGGCTCAACCCCCATCTCGGGAATCGGCTCTCTCCGCAACAACTCCAGGCGAGAATCAAGGTCGACCGGCAGCGGATGGCTTTCCCTTTGTGCTCGAACTGGACCATCCTGCGCCGCAAGCGCGAGAACCCGCTTCGCCAAATCCGTCAGGTCGGGACGCTGGCGGAGAATCGGCCGGATGGCACGCTTAACAAGAGCCGCGACATCGCTTCGGCTTCCCTCCAGGGCGAGACGGGCAAGGTGGACGAACTCAGATTCAATATCGCTCATGTAGTCCACTGCGAATACACTTCATATCAATCGTTTATCGCATAGATGGACTAGTTCTGTCAATCGGATTCAGAATCAGTCCACGAGCTAAGCCGAGGCTCCGGAACTAGGGGGCGATGCTCTGAATCGAATTCTGGCGTCCGCGCGACTGGGGCCGGCACGCTCTGACGTGATGTTCTGTAAAGGTAGTCCAGAAAACACGAGTTGCACTGATCGCCTCAAACGAAGTCGGGGCCTCAGTTGGGCCGCAGAACCGGGCAGACCTTCAAGTCCCTGGGATACGGGATGCAGGATCAGTGCCTGCTTAGATTAGAATGCGTTAGCACCACCTTGAACGTTATGATACGCTCTTCTTTGATTGAAGGAGATCCAATGGTGTTGGCCCCACTTAACTGCCCGATGGGCAACCGGTTGATATCAAGGAGCGCGCGTCGTGCCTGAGGAACGCTTCATGACCCTTAAGGAAGTTGCGGAGTATCTGCATCTGAACGAGCGGACCGTCTACAAGTGGGCTCAGGATGGGACGATCCCGGGCAGCAAACTGGGCAGCACGTGGCGTTTCCGTCGTTCCGAGATCGACTCGTGGGTGGAGCAGCGCAAGAACGTGCGACCCGGCGCACAGGTCGAGGAGGAGAATTAAGTGCCTCTCGACGCGTCGCTTCTGTTTCGCTACCGACTAGCCGTAGCCCGCCTCGGTGAGCGCGATCTCTTCCATTGGTGGGAGAGCAATGCGTTGACGGAGGAAGGGCGCTACGCGCTGGGTCGGCTCTTCCGCCACACCGCGATATGGGCCGGAATGTCCCTGGCAATCGAAGCCGCTCGCGTCAGGCACGAGGCCCTCGTTCCGCCGGGAGCGCGCGTCACCTTATTCAATCTAGGAATCGAAGTGGAAGACGCCTACGAGAGTTGGCTCGGACGGGCGAAGGCCGCCAACGGCGCTGAACCCATCGAACTTCCCAAAGTGCCGGAGAGCGCTCAATCCTCAGCCGCCGAAGCCATTGCCGCACTATCGTTGCCGATTGAGGAAGTGAAACCAAGGGCGCTGGGTGATCGCGCGATTCTCGTAGCTCAATTCACAACGGACGAACTGCGGGCGGATACGGGCCGAGTTGTTCGAATTCTCTTAGGCGCCTATCAACGGAGCGAAAAGGAGAGGTTCCTCGCGCCCTACGCGACCCTCAGGTAGAAGCACAATGAGCGGATTCGATCGCCATTATACGACCAACATTCAGAAGGGAGGTGCCTTGATCCCGGAGTGTCGAAACCTTTTGTTGGAATGGTCACCTACCGAATCCCTGGAAGAATTCACGAACAGGGTTACGGCGGAAAACTTACTCGGCAAGATGTCCCGGCGCCGCGTGCGAGATATAGTCAACCGGGTATTCAAGCGCCGCTTCGACGGGGAACGAACACCGGGCGCCAGCCCGGCGCGGCAGCTGATGGAGGCCGGCGTGGCGCCAGAGGTGACGGATCGCGTCCTCTATTACCACGCTGCTTTAGCGGACGACCTCCTCTACGACTTCGTCGTCGACTTTCTGTTCCAGAAGTATGTCGGGCGCGGCTATGAGGTAACGATTGGGGAGACTGAAGAATACTTGGCTGCTTTACAACACCGTGGGAACCTTGAACACGCATGGACGCCGACTATTCGCACTAAAGTCGGCCGTGGCCTTCTTGCTGCCTGCAGGGATTTCCATGTTCTGGAAGGAAGAATCCGAAAAAACCTCGCACCAGTATCACTTCCAATGGAAGTGTTCATCTACGTGGCCTACTACCTGAAGGAAAAGGTTGGAAGTGCAACACGGATCGTCGAGCACTCCGACTGGCGTCTGTTCTTCCTTGATCCGCCTAAAGTTGAGCAGATGTTCATTCGTGCTCAGCAAGATACCTGGCTGACTTACCACGCCGCTGGCCGCGTAATCCGCTTGGACTGGTACCACTCAAATCTTATGGAGGCTGTTGATGCCATCGCTCAAAGAGCGCATTCGGTTGCTTGAGGACGATTTAACCGCTGCCGAGTTGCGAATCAGCGCCTATCATGACATGCCGTTCGCGATCTTCCGGTACGATCCCACGGAAGAATTCGACGCACGGTCGGAAGTCGCCCTGCTTATCACGCGTCTTCGACGACTCCATGGGAAGGAAGTGGTAGAGGTCTCGCTCGGCGAATTGATGTTCAAGGCTCTGGAAAAGGAAGTGGGGTTAGAAATTCTCTTCAGTGGGGAAGTTAGCGACGGCCTCGAACGCACCGTGGATACGGTCCATAACATCCTGACGGAGCTGCAACCTTTAGATGAGCTCATAGCCGAGCGGCTCCAGAATAGAGATCCTCGGGCGACCGTAGCGTTCTTGACTCGTGCCGGAGCCCTGTTCCCAGCGTTTCGAACCTCGGCGCTTCTTGAGAACATGCGAGGGAGAATCCATGTCCCGACCATCCTTCTCTACCCAGGTGTTTTGCAGGGAACAGTCGGGCTGAGCTTCATGGGCGTGTGCGAGGCAGATCACAACTATCGCCCTAAGATTTACTAGATTAGGTGGCTCACATGGCAGATGACACAATGACGATCCTTTCTCTCTTCGAAAGACCAATCGATAGGCACATCGAAGAGGTGATTAAGGTCGACCAGGCCAATGAGGCGGCCGTATACGAGGAACTCCGCGAGTATGTCGTCACAGACAGTATTCGGGAGGGCTTTCTAAAAGTCTTGGAAAGCTATAGAGCCACTCCAGACAATCCGCACGAAGGAATTGGCATTTGGATCTCTGGGTTCTTTGGGAGTGGCAAATCGTCATTCGCAAAGATTCTGGGATACATTCTTGAGGGACGGACGGTTCAAGACAAGTCCGCCTCCGATCTCTTCGCGAGTAGGGCTGCTAATGATCAAATTCGCGCCCTGCTCACAGTCATCAATGAACGTATACCGACGGCCTCGGTGATCTTCGATATCTCGACAGACCGAAGTGTCAGAAGTGGTTCCGAGAGGATCACGGAGGTAATGTACAAGGTACTCCTTCGACAGCTGGGTTATTCGGATGACTTCAAGCTCGCGCAGTTGGAGATCGACTTAGAGGGTGAAGGGGAACTAGACGCCTTTCGGAAACGCTACGAGAGCAAGTGGGGAAGACCCTGGGAACGAGGCCGTCTGATCCTCAACAGAGTCTTTAACGAAGCTAGCATCGTCCTGCATGAAATGGATGAGGCGCGGTATGTACATCCAGATTCATGGGCACATACTCATTTTGAGGTCGACATTTCTCCAAACCTATTGGCCGAACGAGCGTATGAGCTTGTTCGGCGGAGACGCGACGGTCGCGCCCTGGTTTTTGTGATCGACGAGGTTGGCCAGTACGTCTCAAGGAGCACCGACAAAATGTTGGATCTCCAGGGTGTCGTTCAGGCGTTTGGCCGCGTCGGAAAGAATTTAGCGCAAAAAGGCCAGTGGAAAGGCCAGGCGTGGATCGTTGTGACCTCGCAAGAGCAACTCGGTGAGGTCGTCGACAATCTCGAAGGCAAGAAGGTTGAACTTCCCCGGCTCAAGGCGCGCTTTCCAATTGAAGTTGATCTTGCTCCGGCCGACATCTCAGAGGTCACGTCGGAGCGCGTACTTACTAAGAGTCCACAGGCACAGACGCGGCTTTCAGATCTCTTCGCTAGTTATAAGGGGGCACTCGCCACACACACCCATTTGCAGGGTAGGATTCGCGAAACCAAGCTCGATGCAAAACTCTTCACGAGACTCTATCCTTTTGTCCCATATCAGATTGACCTTATCATTGATGTGGTCGCGGGCCTCCGGAGCCAGCCAGGAGCGAGCCGGCACACTGGTGGTTCGAATCGGACCATCATCAAACTGGCACAGCAGGTAATCATCAACGACCGAGTGAAGCTCGGCTCTCAGCCTGTAGGTCGTCTTGTTACGCTCGACATGATCTATGACCTAGTAGAAGGAAACATCTCTTACGAAAAGCGAAAGGATATTTCCGACATCGCCAAAGCGACACCCGACAACCAGCTAGTTGCCAAAGTAGCAAAAGCGATCTGCCTGCTGCAGTTTGTAAGTGGAGTGCCCCGCACTGTGGAGAACATTTCTGCGGTGCTCCATCCTGCGGTGGACGCTCAGCCTTTACACGCCGAAGTGCAAACCGCGCTCGACCTGCTGGTCGAAGCGCAAAAGATCAAGCTCGGTGAGAAGGGCTACGATCTTTTGTCTGCTGAGGGGAAACGGTGGGAAGAGGAGCGGCAAGGGATTGATCTTCGAGGTGTCGATCACACCCGGCTCCAGGGGGAGATCCTCGGGGAGCTCTTTGAAGCCGTGAAGCCTTATCGTCACAGAGGCCTTCGGAACTTCACTCCTATGGTCCTCGTGAACGGTGACAGGCTTACTAAGGAGGGTGACGTTCCTTTCCGCTTAACGCTTACGGAAGAAGGGCCGACCTTCGTGACAGCATGCTCTGAGGCACGAAAGCTCGGCAGCGAAGAATGGCAGCGATGGGAAAAAACTTTTGCCGAACCACCCTCCGTACCAATTGTCGCTGCTCTACCGGATGATGTCTATCGCTTCATCAAGGAACTGCATCGATCACACGAAATGATCCAGCGGCATGAGAGAGGCATCAAGTCTGCTGACGAGGCTCAGTTGCTGAACGATGAGAAGACACGAGAGAGCGCAATCCTGAGGGAGCTTCGCACAAAGTTTCAGAACTCTATCTGTTCTGGAAACTCGTACTTTCAAGGGGTCGAGCGTCCTCTGCAAAGCCACGGTCGCGTACTACAGGAGGTTGTACGCGGCAGTATGGAGATCGCAGTTCCAGAGATTTACAGCAAGTTCGATCTCGGTGCGGTCAACGTCAAGGGGAATGAAAGTGAAGAGATTCTCAAGGTGTCAAACCTCGGAGGGCTTCCCGCGGTCTTCTATGACGGAACCGATGCGCTCGGCCTCATAGTTCAGCAGGGCGGTCGTTACGTCGTCAACACCAGTGCGCCTGCTGCGCGCGAGGTCCTGAACTATATCGCAGCGCGGCACGCTTACGGCGAAAAGGTGACCGGAAAGCTGCTGGAAAGCCATTTTCGTTCTGCCCCGTATGGATGGGAGCTCGAAGTTCTTATGACCATAGTGGCAGCCTTGTTCCGAGGTACGGCGGTCGAGGTGTTCGCCCAGAGCAGTTGGCGAAAGACTTCATCAGATCCTGGCGTGAGAGAACCATTCTCGAAGATCCCGACGTTCCGCGCCACTGGCTTCCGTCCCCGACAGGATCAACTCAGATTCGAGGATCTGGTGGGTGCGGCCCGCGCCTTTCAGGAGATCTTCGGAGAGGAGGTTGACATTGAAGAGAACGCCATTTCCGCCGCTCTCAAGGTCCGAATCCAGGCTGAATATGAAGCGGCCCTGTCGCTGAAACCCAAGCTGGAAGCTTATGGGTTGCCTGGGGCCGAGGAAGTTGAAGAATTATACTCGACACTGCGCTCGCTGATTGACGCGCCCGCAGATGATGCGGTAAAGACCTTTGGCGCGGGCGCGAGAACCATCCGCGAAGCAATCGCCAAGGGCAAGCGAATTGCCGGTGCGCTTTCGCCGGGAAATCTGGCCGTCCTAAGAGACGCGCAAAGAGCCATTGGTGTTCTTTGGCTCAGTCTCAGGGGAAGGAACACCGACCCGTTGGTCGTCCAAGCTGCGGACCGCCTCACAGGTGCCCTTGCATCGGACACGTTTTGCGACCGAATTCCGCAGATTGCAGCAGATGTCGAATCGGTTGAGCGCGCCTACAAAGACATGTACTCCGCAATCTGGGAACGCAGAAGGCAGGCTTATCAGGAGCTGGTATCGGCACTCACTGGCCGGCCAGAGTGGACCGAACTACCTCCAGCCGCCAGGGAAGAGATTCTGGGCCCTATCCGGATTCGCTCAGGCGAGTCGGAAGAACTGCCGCGTCAGAAAGTACACCTCCATCCATCCGTTGACCAGATGGAAACGGACCTCCTGGCAGTCGAACGCCTTCGTCTGGATGCGGCCGCGAGGTTGGAGGCTTTACTCGTGCCTCCAGACCAGCCTCAACGCATAGAACGCGTAAAGGTGCGAGAGTTCTTTCGGAGCGCGCTATCCAGCGAGAAAGAATTTGAAGACTCGTTCCAGGCACTGCGCGAGCACTGTCTGAAGCTGATCGCCGAGGGTAGCCGTGTCATCTTGGAGTAGCGTTTCGGAGCCGGCGATCATGGACCAGATCATTGATGCCACTGATTGGCCAGACATACCGAATCGGTTCCCGCCAGGCACGAGGAACAAGATCTGGTTGTTCGATCGCGCCCTTGAGCGCGAGGCGCTCTTCAAAGAGCCCAAGGAAGGGACCTGCGAGCATGTGTGCGAGAAGCTAACCGAGAAGATCGCCAGAGCTCTCGGGCTGGCGGTTCCAGAGGTGTACTACGCGCAGAGAGGTGAAAGCGTCGGATCAGTGATCTATTCGTTCTTAGCCCAGGGCAAGCGTCTTGTCCACGGTGGCGAGGTGTTCGCGGACAATTTTGAGAACTTCGACCAGTGGGATCACAGGGCACACACGTATCAGCGGCTGAGGAAGGTTGCGACGCTGCAGTCGTTCCGCACCGGCATTCACGAAATGATTCTATTGGACGCCCTCGTTGGAAATGTCGACCGGCACGTAAACAACTGGGGCTTTGTATCCAATTCGGTAGTGTACTTTGCTCCACTGTTTGACAACGGCTCAACGCTGATTGCCCGATGTGACGTGACCAAATGCGAGCATCTGTGCAGAGACAAAGGCCAGCTTGAAGGCTTGGTTCGCAACTGCGATTCAAAGATCTTTTGGGAAACGGATGAGAAAACGATCAAGCTTCGTCATTTTGACCTCATTAGCAACATTAAGCAGTTGTACCCGAGAGACATCAATGCGGTAGCCGGGCGATTTCTGGATACTTCAATAGCTCAATTGGTTGAATGCGTCGCCGATGTTCCCGACGCTTGGTTGGCGCCTGCCCAGCGGGACGCAGCGAGCCAGGTTATCCGGGCGAGGTATCAGCGCTTGACGGAGGTCCTCACAGGATAAACACGTATGAGACTCCTTCCAGCTTTGGAGGTCCACTGGAGTGGACCCAAGGAAGACCGTGATCTAGTTGTTGGTTATCTTGAGTTCGACGGCAGCCAGTGGTCGTTCCGGTACCCCGAGGACATGGACGAAGCCGAAAGGCTAGGCTTTCCTGGCTTTCGAGGAATCCCGTCTCCAGATGAGCTACCTGCTGGATTCTCGTCGCCAAATCTCTTTCCCGCGTTTTCGACGCGAATTCCTAGCCTTAACCGGCCAGACGTTCTTCGCGCGGCAGGCGACATCACTTGGCTCAACCGCGAGGAGGCTTTTTACGAGTTCCTACGTCGTACTGGCGGTCGGACCGGCACAGACCAACTGTCGTTTGTTGCTGTGTCGAAGGGTTCCGTTCGGACATCCGATGGGCTCACCAAGGCGTTGCGAAATGAGATTCGAAAGATGGTGGGCGCTCTGCGAGGTCTGCTCGTTGATGATATCCGCCTCCAACTTGAGGGCACTTTTCGTATTCTCCCGACCGGGGAAATGTTGGATGCTGAGTCAGTTGATACTGCACGATTGCTCGATCGGCAGGCTGTTGAATCTGCGATTCGATACGAGATGGCGGCCGGTCGCACGTCAGGCGAGGCCGTCGAGATATTCACCCGCGAAGCGGCATTTACCTATCTAAACCGTCTCGCTGCGTTGAAGCTGATGGAAGCGCGTGGGTTGATTCAGGAGTCCATTTCGAATGGACCAGACTCGAGCGGATTCCGACTTTTCAAGCTGGTCTGCGAGGAAGTGTGCGCAACGCAGGTCGACGGCGGGTACCGCAGATATATTGAGCTTCTATTCGATGATGCTGCGTCGGAAGTTCGAGTGCTGTTCGACAGGAGCTTGCCTCATTCGCGAATCTTTCCTCGACCGGCCACTTTGAGTCAGGTCCTTCAAATTCTGAATCATTCCGTACCTGCTGATGTCTGGCGGTCCGATGAGACGATTGGTTGGATCTACCAGTACTTCACTCCAAAGGAGGACCGCAAGGCACTGCGCGATACGTCTCGAGGCGGATCACCTGTGCCTCGCAATTCCTATGAGCTCGCGGTTCGCAATCAGTTCTATACGCCCCGATATGTCGTTCAGTTTCTGACGGACAACACGCTCGGGCGGCTGTGGTACGACATGCGAACGGGTCATTCTCGAATCGGCGCTACCTGTAGCCACCTGCTTCGTCGACCGATTGAGCGCTTCCTCGGTCCTGGCGAATCGCTTCCAGCGACGCCAAACATTACCCAGCAGTCGGAAATACCGCCACTGGACATCCCTCACAGAGATCTGAAAGATCCGCGTGACCTCTTCGTCCTAGACCCCGCCTGTGGCAGCGGGCACTTTTTGCTTTACGCATTCGACTTGCTATTGGTCATCTATGAGGAGGCTTGGATCGGGAGCGACACTCCGGCCTGCCTCGATACTGGGCGAACTCTGCGGGAGGACTACCCCGATCAGCAACAGTTCCGTCGGCTGGTGCCCGGATTGATCCTTCGATACAACCTACACGGCGTTGACATCGATCCACGCGCTGCACAAATTGCTTCGCTCGCTCTTTGGTTGAGGGTTCAACGCGCATACCAGGAACTTAACTTGAAGCCGAAGGAACGGCTTCGGATTCGTCGATCCAACATTGTCTGCGCCGAGCCAATGCCCGGAGATCAAGCCCTATTGGATGAGTTTCTCGGCAACCTCCAACCTCCAGTTTTGAGGCAGCTAGTAACCGTGGTTTTCAAAAAGATGGAGCTCGCTGGCGAGGCTGGTTCGCTGCTCAAGATTGAAGAAGAGATAGCGGATGCGATTGCCGAGGCGCGCCGTCAGTGGGCAGGGGGAGCTCAGGCTGAGCAGGTACTTTTGTGGCCTGAAGCCCGACGGCCAGCACCTGTTCAAGGCACCCTTTTCGATACCACGGGAGTCACCGAGGAAGCGTTCTGGCATCAAGCGGAAGATCGCGTTCTCGAAGAGCTTTCGAGGTATGCGCGCCACATCGAGGACGGCCGCGGCATCGTTCGATACCTATTTGCTGAGGATGCATCACAAGGGTTTGCGTTCATCGACTTGTGCCGGAAGCGTTTCGATGTCGTCCTAATGAACCCACCTTTTGGCGAGTTTTCGAAGGCTTACAAGGCTCTCGCTAGGGATGCTTATCCAAATACCTATAACGACATCTTTGCCGCCTTCACCGAGCGATTCCTTGATCGGTTACACGATAACGGCCTGCTCGGTGCAATCACCAGCCGCACGGGTTTTTTCTTGACCACGTTTTCCGCCTGGCGAGAAAAGGTCCTGTTGAGAAAAGCTTCCCTTACATGCCTCGCGGATTTGGGCGGCGAAGTCATGGACGAAGCGATGGTGGAAGCTGCTGCCTATTGCCTTTCGAAGTCGAAGAGTACAAGTCCCGCTGCCTTCCTGAGGTTGCTTGGTTTGGCGGATAGGGAAGGTGAACTCCAAACCGCCGCGAATGCCATGGCGCGCGGTCGACGCACATCCACTCTCATCTTTGCTTCGCAGCAACAGTTTGAGATCCTGCCCGAGAAACCCTTCGTCTATTGGGTCCCCGCGTCAGCGACGGCGCAACTCTCGTCTCACCCGCCCTTCGAACCAAATGCCGGTCACGTCCGGCAAGGCCTTGTTACAAGCGATAATCCGCGGTTTGTCCGCACAATTTGGGAAATACCTTGTGGGACGCTGGAGACGGAAGGACACCTTAACGCCAAGCGGATCGGCAATAGCAACTCTTGGGTACCTCTCGTGATGGCTGGTGCGTCGCAGCCTTGGTACTCACCGATTGGCGTCGTTTTGAAATGGAAGAACAACGGCTCCGAACTTAGGGAATTCGTTCGGAAGTGGGGTGCACCATCCCGGCGGATCGCGAGCGAGGACTTTTACTTCTTTCCCGGATTCAGTTGGACTCTGCGGGCAGTGAGGTTTATTCCGTATTGCGTTCCAAGGGGCTGTATCTTCACGGCGAGCCGCTATATGGCGTTTCCCAAGGAGCGGCTTGAATTCTCAGCACTCGGTGTCACCGCTTCAAATGTCGCAACTGCGTTCATGCGCTTCTATGGCGAGTGGTTCACGCGCCCGAAGTTTCTGGTCGAAACCCTAAAGGCTCTACCGTGGCCATCCCTGCCCGAGGAAATAGCAGCGAAACTAGAAGCTCATGTTGTCCAAGAGGTGGAGCGCCGACGAAAGGCTTACCAACGTCACGAGCCTTTTCACGAATTTATCGCACCAGCCCTGCTGACACCAGACAATTCCGATTCCGCTCTTGCATTCGACATGGATTCTCTGCTCGGCCCCGACCTGGAGGAGCTTGTTGCGCACGCATACGGCCTCAGCATCGAGGACGAGAAGGCGCTACAGCGGGATTTGAAAGAGGCGATACAAGCGCGGCGCGCTCCTCCAGCCGACGATGTAGAGGAAGGTGAGGAGGATGAAGAGCCGCGTGACGCTGTCATTACGGTAGATGCAGCGTCAGAATTGCAGGCGCTGCTTTCGTATGCAGTTGGGTGCTCATTCGGGCGGTGGGATTTGCGAATTGGTCGAGATCCGTCTCTAGCTCCCAAATTGCCCGGGCCCTTCGATCCCCTCCCTGTGTGTCCACCCGGAATGCTTGTTGGAACGGACGGACTGCCGGCAGTGTCGGGGAGGATCGTAAGCGAGGAGTGGCTTCGTGCAAGGCAAGATGCGCGATCGTTGCCGGTTCATGGAACTGTCCAACACTCGACAATACCTGACGACGAATACCCTCTGCCCCAGGTCCCCTGGGATGGCATTCTGGTCGACGACGAAGGGCATCCTTCAGATATCGTCGGGCGGGTGCGGGAAGTCTTGAGGCTCTTGTTTCCTGAGCGTGCTGATGCCGCTGAACGAGATGCATGCGAGAGCCTTGAGGTCAAGAATCTCAGAGCATACTTCCGTAATCCGCGGAAGTTCTTCGACGACCATGTAAAGCAATACTCAAAGAGCCCACGAAAGGCGCCCATTTATTGGCTCCTTCAATCCGGCAAGAGGTCGTACGGTCTGTGGGTATACTGCCATCGACTGACCCGAGATTCCCTCTTTCATGCGATGCAAAGCTACGTGGAGCCGAAGCTTCAGCATGAGGAGGGGCGACGCCACGAATTGCGGCGGCTGTACGAAGCCGCAAGGTCGGCGAAGAACGTCTCAGAGGAACGAAAGCTCGCCCGCGACATGGATGTCCAAGAGTCGCTCGTCGGGGAGATTTCCGAGTTCAAAGCCAACCTCGAAGCCGCAGCGCTTGGGCGGTTGCCTCGGGCGGAGCCTGGCTGCGGAGGATGGGACCCAAACCTCGACGACGGAATCATACTTACCATCGCTCCTCTCCACGTCGTAGTGCCATGGAAAGATGCTACGAAAGCATGGGGGGAACTTGCCGATGGGAGATACGACTGGAGCCACGTGGCTCTGCGCTATTGGCCCAATCGCGTGCGGGAGAAATGCCTGCTGGACCGCTCGCTTCGAATCGCGCACGGCCTGGAGGAGGCGTAATGGCCCAGTTGGCACATTGGTCCGCCCAAATCATCGGGGAAGCCTTTGTCGAAGAGCTGGCCCCTCGCGGTATCGCGCCGAAACTTTCCTTTGAAGCCAGCGTCTTCCCGCAAGCCTTATGTGAAGAGATCGGCTACTCGCCAGCAGCCGATCTCTTGGTGGAATACCCGTGGGATAAAGGCGATATTCGTATTTGGATGGAACTGGAGGTTTCGAGAGCCGATCCAGTTGCTAATCCTGCGAAATTCTTGGTTGCCTTCTCGGAACGCTCTCCGCTACCTGGTGAAGTGTTCGTGTTCGCCATTTCCCAGGCGATCCAGAAGGGTCGGGCCGCGCTGTGCCGTCGATTTGTGGAAATGATGCACGCACGTGGATTTCCAGTTCGCACCGAAGAATACCTGCCCTCAGCCACCGAGCATTTGATTGCGAGGCTGAACGTTCGGGCTCGGGAGGAGTTCGAACTGGCACTGGCTAGGGAGCCGGAAATGGTGAGACGAGCGTTGACAGAAGACTTACGGGCACTCGCGAGGCGGGTACATCGATATGCAACGACCGGAGGATAGAAGTCCCATGACCAAAGGGCCAATCACGAATTATCTTGTCGATGAAATATTGACCAAGAAAGCCCGGAAGCATGGTGTGGTCGTATGGTATGACCCTGGGGGCGCGTTCCGAGGAGTCATAGATGACCTTGCGATTGAACGAGTGCGGGTTGTTCGGCTGAAGGGGTCCTTTTTCCAAATCCGCTATGAGGCAGAAGACATCTTCGGACGCCTGGATCGAAACTCGATCGCCGGGGAAGACAGCCTCATCGTGTATGTGGACCGTGCTCCGCTTGACAAGCGATCGGATGTTCTCCTTGGGCTTGAGAAGGCGGGAACGCGATTCGACTGGTCATTGGGTGCAGTTGTTCGTGAGGCGCTTAAGGGACAGGTGCCCCGCGAGACGCTTGACTCCTGGTTATCCAACGAGACGATTCGCTTGGAGGACATCGAGCGCCGCCTTAGCGAAGGTGATCTCACGGGTGAGATGAGTGCCGTCGCGGTTGTCTTTGAGACCACCGTTGCATCGGACGTTGCTATTCGGTATCTAGCAGAACCTCTTTTGGTTACGGAAGTAGAAAACCGAGCGGCGTTTGACGAGCTCCGAAGCCTCCTCGGCGGCGTACTTGGTCTGCCAGTGGACGGGATCACATCTCAGGAGACTCTACGTAAACGCCTGGGTCGCCATGTTCTGCTGACCGAATTCATCGCCGGTATCCCAGGAGGAGCATTACCGCCTGAACTAGCGGCGATTCCAGTCGCCCGCACAACGAGCCAGGTGGATGCGTGTTGTCGTGCAGCCAGAGGGATAAGAGATCGTTGGCGGAGCCGTGAGGACTACGCCGCACTGGCGGAATCTGTCGAACGGGAATTCGGGCTGCGATCACTCAAGCTTCATGTAGGCGCACTGGGGAACCTTGACACCTTCTCGTTTTGCGAGGAGATCGTGCTTCGCTCGCTGTGCGAACAGGCGAGGCGCGGGCAGACGGGCGCTGCTCTGGAGCGAGTCAAAGAGAGAGAAGGTTCGTTCTGGAGTGTGGTCGATCCGGTCCGGGCGATCCAGTGGCAGACCGCGCAAACGGCGCTGAATCTGTGCCGCGAGGCAGCCCGTGTGTTGGAAGAGGTCAAGCAAAGCAAAATATCTCCTTCGGTCCTCGCCCGGAGCTATGCCCACGGGGAGGAGGGGCGTGGCCGTTGGTTTGTGGCCGACAGCTTGGAAAGACGCCTCGAATGGCTGGTAGCTACCGCAGAGGTGGAATTCCAGGTAGAGGACCTCATTGGGCTCGCCAGGGAAAAATATCGCAGCGCCGCAGACGCATTGACCGAACGATTCCTTCAGGCCATCCGCGCGGAGGGATTTGCATTCGGCGGCTTTTTCCAACAGACGGACACCTTCAATCGTTTTGTTCGACCCGCAATGGAAAAAGGCCCAATCGCATATTTCCTTGTCGCCGGAATGCGGTACGAGCAGGCGAGCGACCTCCTCGGCAACCTTTCATTCGCGGAAAGATCAGAACTTCACCCCGCGATGGCCGTACCTCCGTCCATTACTCCCATCGGGTTGAGCGCCTTGCTCCCAGGCGCAGAGGCCGGCATATGCCTTAGAGAGAAATCGGGAAACCTTGTGGTCGAAGTAGACGGCGCTGCGTTTGCAGAGGCGGCGGACCGGGTGCGATTTCTCAAGAGGCGGCTTGGGGAGGATGCAGTTATTGACCTTCCGCTGGCAGATTTGTTGACAAGGCGGGGGGACTCTCTTCGCAAGCGCATCCAAGGCAGAAAGCTGATAGTGGTCCGCAGTCCGGACGTTGATGGATTGCCAACTGAGGCCCGTGCTCTTCAGAGTCGCAAGTTGATGGGCGATCTGCTGGGCGATATTCGGCGAGGCATCCGGCGGATGTCTGAAGTTGGAATCTCCCAGGTAGTTGTCGCATCGAGCCATGGCCACTTGCTCTCGTGGAATCTGGATGAAGTGCCAGTCGAACCACCCGAGGGCCACGCGGTCGATAGCGGAGTGCGCTCTTGGATCGGCAGAGGCGGTGGCGCACGCCCGGATTATATCCGGTTTCGGGCGAGCGAACTCGGGATAGGCGGAGAGCTTGACGTCGCGGTTCCGAGCGGCCTCCGACTTTTCAAGACCCGGAGCGAAGCGATGCCATACGTTAACGGTGGCATGTCACCCCAAGAGCTGGTTGTTCCCATCGCGGTGATTACCCTCGCCGCGCCAAGCTCAGCGGCCACTGGTGACCAGTTCGACCTCATCGTAGCTAAAGACCGCATCACAAACCGACTGTTCACAGTCATTGTCCGCTATCACAAAGGCTCACTTCTCTCCGCTGAAGATCGGCGTGTCCGCGTCGTAGCCCGATCCGGCAAGAGCGAGATCGGTCGGGCCGCTACGGCCGTACACGGTTTCGATCAGGTCACGAGTGAAGTGGTGTTGGCGGCCGGCCAAGAAGAGCACGTGACGATCATGTTGAGCACGGAGGTTCGGCGAGGCTCGCTCGTCGTGGCTATCGTCGATTCAGATACGGAAGCGACTTTGAAGCAGACTGGCGACGTTCCCTATGACCTGCCAATATGAGGTGACATAAATGCCCGAACTAGACAAGAGAGCCAATTCAGTCTTCCCTGGCAAGGTCGTGCGCAAGGACTTAGTGCGCAAGGTGAAAGTGGGCGCGAACGTGCCCGTCTTTGTTTTGGAGTACCTCTTGGGGAAATACTGTGCCACCGACGATGAGGCAGCCGTCGCGGTCGGCGTCCGGGTGGTCAACGACACGCTCGCCAACAACTATGTCCGTCCGGACGAGGCGACAAAAGCGCAATCCTTGGTGCGCCAGAAAGGGCGCCACACATTCATCGACAAGATCAAGGTGCGCTACCTGTCCGAAGAAGATAAGTACTGGGCTGAGCTGGTCAACTTCGGGCACAAGAATGTGCACATTCCGGAGAGCTTTATTCAGAAGTTTGATCGCTTGCTTCTTGGCGGGATTTGGGCTCAGATTGATCTAAAGCATGACTACGATGAGGAAGCCAAAGGAAAGCGGAGTCCTTTCTGGATCGAGAATATCACCCCGATCCAGCTGGCGACGTTCGATTTGGAGGAATATCGGAAGGGTCGGCGTGAGTTTTGCACCGAGGCGTGGATCGATCTCTTGATTCGTAGTATCGGGCTGGAACCATCGAGATTCGATCGACGACTCAAGCTCCACCTCTTGTGCCGGCTTATTCCGCTCTGTGAGCAAAACTACAATCTGGTAGAGCTGGGTCCTCGCGGTACAGGCAAGTCCTATGTGTTTCAAGAGCTGTCGCCATACACCATACTGCTGACTGGTCCCACCACCGTCGCGAACCTATTCTTTAATATGGCAACTGGGAAGATGGGGCTGGTCGGACTCTGGGACTGCGTTGCGTTCGATGAGGTTGCCGATCTCCAAACGATGCCCAAGGAGGTAGTAACTACTCTTAAGACCTACTGCGAATCGGGAACTTTCGCTCGTGGCAAAGAGGCGTTGAGCGGAACGGCAGCGCTGGCTTTGTTCGGCAATACGAATCAGCCGGTAGAGGTCATGGTCAAGTCTTCGCATCTGTTTATCGCAATGCCCGAGGTCATCCGTAATGACATGGCATTCCTCGACCGGATTCACTTCTACCTTCCTGGCTGGGAGGTGCCGAAGATGCACACGGATTTCTTCACCGACCACTACGGTTTTGTAGTCGACTACTTAGCGGAGGCACTGCGGGAGTTACGGAGACACAACTACACAGAGTGCCTCGACCGCAGCTTCGCACTCGGCAATCATCTGAATGCGCGGGATGCGAAGGCGGTGCGCAAAACCGCGTCTGGTCTTTTCAAAATCCTCTATCCAGGTGGTGAATGCACGAAGGCTGAACTTCAGGAAATTCTGGAGTTGGCTCTGGAGGGCCGCCGCCGCGTCAAAGAGCAGCTCAAGAAGATGGGCTCGTTCGAATATCACCAGACTTCCTTTTCTTTCATTGACACCGAAACGATGGAAGAGAAGTTTGTCGGTGTCCCTGAGGAAGGCGGAAGAGACCTTATATCCAGTGATCCCCTGGCTCCTGGCAGCGTCTACACTGCGTTCGTCGGTAATGACACTAAGGTGGGACTATATAGGTTGGAGGTCGGGATTTCGGCTGGAACGGGGAAGCTACGCATGGCGGGCGGGATCGACGGCGCCACCAGAGAGTCCCTTCAACGCGCCTTCGCTTACCTTCAGGCTCGCAAGGTGGAAATGGGGATCGGTCAGCTGCTCGATTCCACCGACTTCCATGTGGAGGCCATCGATCTATTAGGCAATCGCCAGGGCTGTGAAGTCGGAGTGGCGTTTTTCGTCGCCGTACATTCGGCGCTAAAAAAGCGCTCCGTACTCCCTGCCCTGCTGATCCTGGGCGATATGAGTATCCAAGGCAACTTGAAGTCGGTTCGAGGCCTTACGGAGCCGCTCCAAATCGCGATGGAGAACGGGGCAAAACGGGCGCTGATCCCAATCGAGAACAAGCGCCACTTCCTGGAAGTGCCAGGCGACATAGTCGAAAAGGTCGACCCGATCTTCTTTGCGGACCCGTTGACTGCGGCCGTTAAGGCGCTTGGGATGACTTAGTCTCAAGTTGCCATGAGATCAGGCCCCAAATCCGTCATACACATCAACTTCGTCGTAGGCGATCTTTTCTTCGACGCGAGGCCAATCTGGGCGGCACTGAGCCGAGCCGCTGAGCGTGGCGAAGTCGCCCCCTCGGTCGCCAATGAACTGCCGGAAAAATTCGGCGAGACAGCGATTCATCTTGCAACGAGGCATTACCTCATGAAGCGGGCAATCGAGGAACTGAAGCTCGCCCTTGCTGATATCTTCAACCAAGTCTCCGAGGCGTGGGGCATGCCCGAGGCTGGCGTAGACCGCGTGATCAGAGGCTCTGAGTGTGAGCGAGCAAGAGACCGGGTGTTGCTGGCCATCGACTCGTTTCTGTTTGAGTTTAGGGCTTACCTGGATCTTCTCGCCGGATTCATGCACGGCATTCTGCTCGCGATTGGCAAAGGACCTTCTAAGAGCGAACGATTGTCATCCGGTAGGGTCCTGCAGATTACCGGGAAGGGCGGCAATTTGAGACCGCATGATTTCCTGCTGTACCTCTGCGACAAGCTGTCCGTCGCTACAGACTGGTATGAGTTTTTGTCCCGCCACCGCAACTTCTTCACCCACGAAGGCGCACCATATTGCGCGATCGAGGATCGCATGGTTCGCCCTCCAGAGTTTGATCTGATCATCATGAGAGCCAACATCACAGATTTTGAACACGCCAATCCTTCAGAGTTCTTTCGAGTGTCTGAGTGCCAACCGATAGTACACGGAATTCAAGCCCTGAGTCGCGCCGCCCAGCATTATCTGGCCGATCTCTTGGGACAGTAATCGTTGGACTGGTTGTTTTCTGCTGGCAAATATTTGGTGATCAGTAAATGAACGAGCGGTCATCGGTCGTGGGCAACGGTATCGGCCATCCGAACAAGCGCAGGTGGTCGTAAGCCCAGAGCTTGATTGCTGGCAGCCCGAGGCGGCTGACGTTCACGAACTCGCGCATCCACGGCCAGGTGCCGTAGTAGAGGCCCATCAGGTAACGGCAATGTGCCTGGTCCCAGGCGAGTTCCTTCCACGGGTACTGTGCGCATCGGATCGCCTGGTCGAGGTTGTGGTTCAAGCCGGGGTACTGATAGCCCTCGATGAGGAACGTGTCGAAGCCGGAGCCCGCGCGCGCCGTCCACTGCGACGGCAGGTTGATATACCGCAGCAGGCGACAGTTGTCCGGGTCGTTCACGTCCATCGGCCACAGCAGTTCGAAGATCGCCGCCGGGCACTGCGATAAGACGTAGCCTTGGATCGCGGCCACATAGTTGTACAGGCGCGTGCGCAGGAAGTTCGCGTCGGCGTAGCTGTTGACCGAGGGATCGTCGTTCGGCGTGTGAAAGGTCACCAGCGCGCGGCCGAGCGCCGTTTGTGCGGCGGCCTGCGTGTCAGCATCGTTGAACGCCATCCCGGACGAGTTCGCCAGGAACCACCAGAGAATTTCACCGAACTGGAGCTTCGGCGTGAGTCCCGCAGCCAACATCAGACCTGCCATCGCGGCGAAGGCCTGGCCCAGATAGTTCTGCGGCCCCGAACTAAAGGCGATTTGCGAACTGTTCAACGTCCCGAATCCGGTTGCAGTTTCCACCGCCGTGCCGTCGGGGAAGCGTTGAACCCACACCGCGCCACCGGCTGGGTTGTCCGGCGGCTGCACCAGTTCCTGCGAAAACGAGCAAACCACGCTCATGTTATTGGTCTTGAGAAGGCTGAAGAAATCCGTGTTCCAATCGCGGAAGGCCCGGTTGAGCACCGGCGTTTGGGTCGGATCGATCACCCAAGTCACACCGTAGGTTCCGCCCTGAAGATCTCCCGTCACGGTGGCCTGGCCGCTACCGGTGTTCGAGACGGGCAGTTCCTTGTACACGTGAAATTGCCAGACGCTGGAGAACGAATGCGCGGTGATCGTCAGGACGCTGCCGGTGGCCGAAGCCCAGGCACCGTCGAAGATGGCATTGATGAAATTGGCGAAGTGCCGGGCGATAGTGTTGCTACTGTCCTGCCCGCCGAACACCGTTTTGCCGATGGCAGAGCCACCAACGTGAAGCCAAACGACATCCTGATCGTTCCAGCTCCCGGAGAATGTGACCGTGCATTGCGGGTAGGACGGATTTGACGCCACTGCCTGCTTCCACCAGAAGACGCCGCAGTAGTGATCTATCTCGCCCAGCAGCCCGAGCTTCTGAATGTTCCACACCAGCCTTTGCGGCGACAGCTTGTAGGTGTTGTCCGTGTCAAAGTCGGTGGCCACGGCTACGGCGGTAGTTGTCGAGACCGGATCGGGAACGTCGCTCGCCACAGCGCATTCGAGGAAGTCGAAATAGAAGTACCAGCCTTGGCTCGATGCGTTCTTGTTGCCCGAGAGCGTGATCACTACCTCGTGCTGGCCTGCCGCGACGCCGGAGAAGAGCAACCGCCGCGTCTGCGAGGTGGTGGCTGCGGGATAGTAGCAGTCGAGTGTGACCGGCGCGCCGCCGTCGAGCGTTGCGGTTACGATGCCGCAGGTGGTATCGAGGCGCGTGCCGACGTAGATGCCGTGCGTGTACTGGCAATGCGTCTCGATGGTGACGCTGGCACCGGAAGCCGCTGCACGGATCGCCCGTCCCTGGCTCCAGAAGGCGAACGCGCCATTCACGGGGTCGTTGCCGGGGGCGGCTTCCCAGAATCCGGAGGTGCTGACCCACGTGCTGTCTTCTTCGATCCGAACCGACCCCGGCCCGGCAACTTTTAGCGCGCGCTTGGACGCCGGGCTGCTGGTCACCGTCCAATTGGTGACGACCATCTGCCACTCCGTTGACTGGTATGCCTGGCGGTTGGGGAGCGATGGAGCGATGGTCCACCAGACCTTATCCACATTGTTCCAGCCGAGGGTCGTGAAATCGATGTGCACGTGCCACGAAACGTTATCCGATGAACCGCCGGACAGGTTCCAGTCGCTCGCGGTGAAGTAGAGCCGGCTGCTGCTGTTGTTGTCTGTCTGGTAGAACGCGACCATGTTTCCGTCAGCTCCGGCCGTGGCCGTGATCACCAACTGGTTCGGCAACACTACGGAGGCGCTGAGCACGGCGGGGCCGTTCAGCACCCAGTTCGTTCCGTTGATCTGGCTCGCGATGTTGATCAGGATGGTCGGGGCAACCGTGCCTTGGGTCAACGATGCAGCCGCGGAACCATCCGAACTCGATACCGCAATTGGGCCCGCTACGCCGGCCTTCAGCGTAATGAGGATCTCGTTGTTGTACTGACCTCCCACCGTGGCCGTGCAGTTTGGGTCGGAAACGTTGATCTGCGCTGCGACGTTGGCCGCGATCTGGGCACTGTTCAACGACCCTTCGTAGCAGGAATACGTGACACTGCCGATCTTCACCCAGTGCTGGTAGTTCGATAGCGTGGCGCCCCCAGAGCCGTCTGAGCTAGACACCGCCACGGGGCCGTACTTACCGGACCTCAGCGAAATGAAGATCTCGTTGCCGTAGGCGCCTCCTGTGGTGCAGGAACAATTAGGATCGGAGGCGTTGATCTGGCTGGCAATATTGTTGGCAACGCCCGCGCTGTTCAGCGAATCTTCGAGGCAGGAGTACGTGGCCGAGCCGATCTTTACCCAGTGGTTGTAGGCCGCGTTCCCCTGCCACCACAGGGCTTGGTCGGTAGTCGCCACCGATCCCTGCCACCACAGAGCCTGGTCGGTGGTCGGATTGCCGAGAATGATCGCAGGGCTGATGAACGACTGGTTCTGATACCAGAGCGTGACCTTGTCGCCGGCCTGCGGACTCACCATGTTCAGCGTGAAGGTGGCCGACGCTCCGGCGCGCCCCGCTGTGTTGCACGTGATGGTGATGCCGGGCGTGCCGATCCACTTCACGTCGTTGTGGCCGACGCCGTTGATGGAGTAGTCGAGCGTGTTCCAGTCGGTCCACGGGTTCTTGAGCGACTCCCAGGACTGAATCCCCTGCCAGGTGACATCGAAATCGAGCACGAGACCCGTGAGATCGCCGTCAGGCAGATAGGAGAAGAGCGGGTGCCCGAACGGATCGTCCTTCTGAAACAGGACCAGGACGGCGAAATCGGCCATGTCGCGGAACACACCGGACACGGTGAACCCGGTGTCCGAGGCACTCCACAGCGCGGCTGCCGCGCCGTAGTCGTCAAAGCCCTGCAGGGCCATGGTGCGATGCGGCTGCAGCTTGTAGATCTGGTCCATGACTAGGCCGCTCGCCAATAGACTCGATCAGGCATACCCTGAACGGGTCGGAATGGGATAGATTGTGGACGATGAGTGCGAAGGCGTGTTTGTTCTTCTACGCAGACGTCTTGGGATATCGGTCGTTTTTGGAACAGTTGGGCACCCGTGGATTGCACCGCCTGTTGTCCAACGCTATTGCTAGCGTTTCCACTACCGTGTCGATCACTCAAACGGCCACGGAGCGCCGGAGGAGCATGAATGCGAAGGACCCTGCAGGGATTCGCGACTTCTTCCGGCCGCTTTCGGAAGGTGACTTCTCAGTCTTCTTCGCGTTTGACACGTTGATGGTGTTTCTAAAGGATGTACGAAGAGGGTCCTTGTGGGGACGCTTCGATTTCTTCCTGGAATTCGCCGCGACACTCTATCTTACGCTTCTGATTCGATATCACGTACCGCTACGCGGCGTGATCACAGCATCTGAATCATATATGATCGGTCCACGATTGATTACCATCCGCGAGATCGACAGGTGCTTCCAGTTGGAGAAAGCGCAAGACTGGTCTGGTACTGTCATCGATTTCCCTCACGATGAGTTGACTGGCCTAAGCGACGGGTTTCGGCTCGTTGACGAACCGTATCTGTACTACGCCGTTCCCTTCAAGTCTGGCTCCCGAGACACTCTTGTGCTCAATCCAGTGACCTGCCGAACTCTGCACATGATGAAGAAGCGCAGGCTGTCGCTCAAGACATGTGCCCAATGGTTGTGTGCTGAGAGCCAGCGCGAGGACTTGCAGCCGGAAGTAAGAGGCAAGTACCTGAACACATATACGTTTCTCAACGATTGCATCAGTCGTTACGAAACTTCGGTGGGGATCTGCAAACCCCTGTACAAGGGCGAGACGTTTCCCAATGTCCCATAAATCACGAGTAGATGAATACCGAGAGGTTTGCGCCCGGAAATGTGGTCCCAACCGCCGTGATGCCGATGGAGACCGCCGTGTTCGCTGGGATCTGCGACAGGGCGCTAATCTGAGATGGCGCGGCGACCACCACGGTCTGGCCAGCCGATATTGTCAGGGTCAGCCACGCGGTGCCGCCCACGTAAATCGTGAACGTGATTCCAGCGCCGGTCGGCGCGGCCTGAACATAACCCTTCACGTCGCCGACCGTCACGGGGCGATTCAAATACAGAGGCTGAGCTGCGTTGGATTCGACGCCTAGCGTGCCCTGCATCTGGAAAACAAGGCCCGCCACCTTCGAGAGGCCTTCCGCGCCGAACACCCAATCCTCGCGGATAGGTGCATCGCCGTCCGGCGACTCGTTGCCGTTCACGTCCACCGTGAAACCCGCGATCACGAGCGTCTCGTCCACGAAATTGTTCGTGGGCATGTTGATCGTCGTCACCGCCAGTGGATTTCCGTTATCAAGCGAGGTGGTGTCGCAGGAGTAGGGCCACGTCGGCTCCTCGATGATCCACACATCGCCGGGATTGATGACCATCGGGAGGTCCCACGTGACGGCGGTTGCTGTGTTGGAGACGATCTTCCGCGGCGGCGTCCCGCGCGAGGCTCCCTGAATCACGCGGATCAGGTTCCCGACCTCCGCGCCGGGCGTCATGCCGTTGGGGTAGACGTTGTTCTGGCACCCCGAGTCCGTGATCGAGGTCGGATTGGCGGTGTTGGACGCATCGGCAGTGAACCGCAGAACGAAGCAATCGCCCTCCTGGACGATGCCGTTGGGATCGGGAGTAACGCCGACCGTGCCGGTGGTCTGGTCCCACGAAGTGACCTTGGTGCTGAAGTACGGCGTGGCACCTTCCGGCCTGCCGATGATCGAGATGATGCGGCCAACTGGCGTCCACGATGGGTTTGAGGATGGCGGCGCTCCCTTTAGATATCCGGTGACCAGCGTACCGGCGGACACGCTATCGATTGACCCACCGATAATCCCGCCGTGGATCAGGTGCTTGGCCTTTAGCCGGACCTTGCTGACATACGGGGACGGCAGAGCCCACGTCGAGCGCACCAGAGGGCCGGCGAACGTGATCGATCCGGGAGTATAGGTGTTGTTTGAACCCGCTGTCAGCGCTCCGGTGGCTTGCGCGCAGATCAGATCGTCCTGGGTTGCGACGAACAGCACATAGGACGCTAGGCCCGCGACCGCCGGCCACGTGATGCCTTCCAAGGTGAATGTGTCCGTGCCAGAAGACGAAGTGCCTATGATGGCGATATTCGACGGGGCCGAAGGAAGCCCGCTTGAATCCATCGCGCAGATCGCCGCGCGCAGCGTCACGTTGGCTGGCAGCGATCCGCCCGTCGCGGACTGCGCGATCAATCCGATTCCGGGCGCGCCCGCGCCGGTGGCACTGAACTCGTTGACTGGCAACTTCCCGGTCACCACCAGGTTCGCGAGCATGCTGCCGTCGGCCATCTGCGCGTAAGACTGGTTGGTATCGAATGTCCACTCGCCCGGAAATAGCGCGTCATTCGATGCCGCCTGCACCTGATACGGGGCCCACGCCGGGCCGAGCGGAATCGGATAGAACAGAGGCGGCAGGGGCGCGGGCACAACGTCCATCGGCTTCGGCCCGACGTCCAGGTCGTACATGGAATCGGTGACCGTCTGCCCCTCGATCTGCACCGACCAGTCCTTCTTCAGACTCCAGCGCTGAATCCGGAAGGACATCGTAATGATCTGGAACGGAAGGTTCGTCCCATCACCTGGCGCTGAAGCCAGGAGCAAGCCGGTCACCGTGGTGTAGGTTGGGTCCGTGAAGCACAGCGTGATCACGGTCTGCACGCCGTTGATCACAACTTCTTTGTTCTGCATCGACTTGTCAAAGGCGTCGCCGCTGACCCAACTCACAGAGGTGCCGGTGACGTTGCAGGTTCCATGAAGGCCGGGGATGTCCGGGTGCGTCATCGAGACCACCTGCCCGACTTCGTTGCCGAGGCCGAGCAGGGTAGTCTGCCAGGCGGCGGCGCGCGCATCCCGCCACTCCGTGTACTTCACGCCGCCGATCTCTTCACGTGTGCGCGTTGCTCCGATGCGCAACGCCTGGCTCAACGTCGAGCACCCCACCGAGTGCATCTGGCTCGTGAGCGGAGATCCCGCGCGCCCATAGTAGGCGGCGTGGCTCTTGTCGCAGTACTCGGCTGTGTTCGCCTGATATTGATAGGCGACGTCAGCGAATGAAAGCACGAGGTGCTCGAAGCCAGCTTGGATCGGCGTCAGCCGCAGACTTTGAAACAGAGAGTTGGCGAGGGTGTACGCATCCACCGCGCTGGCGTTGATCCGGCAGCCGAGCTTCAGTTTCCCGAATTCCCAGGTGTAGAAGCCCAGGCAGCAGTTGAGCACCTCGGTGAGCCAGTCGCGAAACGGCTTCTGGCTGCTGATGATTCCCTGGAACTGGAACTGTGTTTCGACGCCGGTTCCGAGGATCGCGGCCACGTTGTCTGCGGCGATCTCGGCCGCCCCGCTGCCATCGCCCACGATCAACGACGGCAGCACAAACGTGGCGAGCTGCGCGGAGGACAGCGGGCCGGAGCCGCCGGCGGGATTCGATCCGGTGGACGGATCGCCGTACAAACTCATGGCGCGCAGCAGCATGTTGACGGCGATCCAGAACGGATTTATCAGGCCCCTGACCGCCGTGCGGTTGCCGTTCTGGTCCCATGTCCAGCCCCACATCCCGTAGTCGATGGGGACCGTCATCTGGTGCTGGTCGGGCGTGCTCGGTTGAATCGTGGTGGATTTGACGATGCGAATTTCGCACGCCGCCGTGCCCGCGGCGTACACATTCGGCTCCCATACCTGCGGAGATCCTTGGCCCAGCGAGAAATAGTCGTTGCTCGAATTCGCCGGGTCGCTGCCGGTGACGTAGCGGAGCCCCATGCCCGGCTGGTACTTCGTGATGTTCAGGTTGCCGTCAACCTTCAGGCCCTGCCAGGTGTAGCCATCAACCATCGGCGCGACCACGTATCGGTAGCCGTCCGCGTTGGTGACGACCATCGACGGGGTGAATCCACCGAGGGGTCCGGCGCTGAGAATGCCGAGTGAGTCGGCGTATCCCGATTCATCGCGGTAGTCCACCATCAACGCGCTTGCCATGAAGGCATAGAGCGGATTGCCGCCGCTGTTGCACCAGACCTCCGGGAGCGCCAGCCCCCAGATCGTATCGGAGACGATCGAGGTTGCCGTCACGGTGTTGCGGCCGAAGCCGAGGAAGCCGGTGGAATCGTCCTTAATGACGACGCCCTGCGGATCGGCCTGGTGCCCACCGAAATAGGGAGCCATGCCGTGGACCTGGCATCCGTTCGCCGATTCGAGGTAATAGTCGCAGCTCGTGGGATTTCCGCCCGCCGCCGTCACCGCATTGGCGCTGCGACCCTTCGAGGCCCACGGGCAATTCACGCCATCGTTGTAAATCTTCCAGCACTGGCGGCTGAGTTGCCGCTCGGGGTACTGGTTCATGATCTGGAAGAAGCCGTCGGAGCACGTCACCGGGAAGATCGGTGTCCCGTCGCTGGTGAAGTTCTGGATGACGCCCTTCCAAAGCTGCAGCAGAATCCCGGAGTTGACATGGAAAAGGCAGAGATCGATCTCGGCGTACTTCAGGTCGGTGTCGTTGGCGAGCTGCGTCATCACTCGGTCGCCGTTGCCGAACGTGAACCGCACGTTGTCCGAGGTGCCTTTGATGTCCTGCGAGATCAGAACATCGGAGCCGGGCTCGCCGATGCCAATCAATCGGGGCAGGTATAGCTGCCCGCCCACTGTCACACGCCGGTCAGAGAGATAGATGTCCGCGACCGCGGATTCGCGCACGCGGATGTGCACCAGAGGAATGATTTGCTGAACTTCGGAGAGTAGCGCCGTGGATAGCGCGGTCGAGGGGAATCGCAGGCAGGTGGAGTTGACCGCGTAGGTGGGTGCTTGCGTCGGATCGACGACCTCGATGAGGTTTAGCCCGACCTGTACGGCGTTGCGCAGGTATTCAAACGAGATCGGCGTCTGCTCGAAGGTCGCCAGTACGCCCGTGGTCGAGCCGCCGGGATTGGGGACTGTGTAGGTGAACGCCTTCCACGGTCCCTGCATGGACTCCCAGAACGCTTTGAGCTGGTTGGCTTCCGTCCAGCCGAGGTTCGGTCGCTTGAACTGAAACTTGCGCGGACCGATGCCGACGTAGTAACGCTGCTCCTGCTTGGCGTCAAGGCTGCCGAAGCGGTGCACGATCACTGGGCGCTCGACGGAGAAGCCGTACGGGTACTGCGTGGTGAGCGGGAATGTCTGGCCGGAGTTGATCACCGCGGGGACGGTGATGCGGCCGATGGTATCTGGCATAGCTCTATCGGAGCGGCTTGGCGGGTTATGACCTTCGGGCGCTTCGGCGCGTTTGGCGAGGTCCTATGTGCTCGAAGACAAACCAGCACAGTGCGGCTTCGGTCATTGACATTGCTCGGGTTGAGCCTCGGTCACCACCCAGATGGTTCTGCTCTGCGTGGACTATGAGAGATAGGCGGGGTCAAGATTCGTCACATCACAAATAACCAGGTGACACAAGATCGAGGCGCTTTGGGATCGGGTCGTCCCCGAACCAATATTGCTGCGACGAGGGGTCGAGCACCCGCGAAATCATGAGCTTGAAGCAATCTTCTTCGTGGGGCCACAACCACTCCCGATCCACGTTGGCAAGAGCAGGAGCCCGCTCCGAATGACGGAAATAAAATCGTTCGAAGCCTTCGCGCTGGCTTACGTCCTCGACGGCCTGAAAAACAGCACTCTCAAACTGGCCCGGTTCCTTCTCGGCAATACGGAGTTCATCTGGAACGATCATGACAGCACTCTGTCGGCCAAGTCTCGAACGAGAAAACGACCCGGGCGCCTGATTCAGAAGCCGGTAGTAGCGCACGTTTCCAGTACCATCTTGGTAATACAGGGCGAGGTATCGATCTATTCCCTCAGTTTGCGGCAGGGGCCGGTGAGTCGTCTCATCCTCTGTTTGCATCGCATTCATGAACCGAAGAGGAATTGCGGCGTTCACGAGACCGATCGCCTCTTCATGGAAAAGTCTTGGGACCCACTGTTCACGCATCTCAGGGGATGAATCATCTTCGAAACGAATGCACACATCCTTTAAGTGGAGCTGTGGCGGACAGGTGTGGTAGTTATAGCTGTCAACACGGTCATGTCTGATCGCGCCAGCCGCCGAAGGCAACCGATAAACGACGCCTACATCCGACCCAGCCCGACGGCTAAGGGCGCAGCCTTCAAACTTGTAGTTGGGTGCGTCGTGGGTAGCGAAGAACGCTGCGACTTTGATGTCGGCTGTAAAGTCGAGTAGTTCAGAAGCAAAACCATACTGCTGTGCGAGTGTCATGCCGAGCACGTACCCAAATGGCTGGATGAACGCCAGTTGCCGGATCATGGCGCAATGCTGGGCATCTAGAATTGTCTTCCAGATGTGACGCCGCTCAGAAACATAGGACCAGTGTTCAGCACGAACGTACTTCGACAACGCGGTATCGAAACCGGAGTTCGCAGCAAGCGCAGCAAAATCTGCATTCGAGGATAGTTTAACCAGCGATTGATAATCGTGCTGTGTTAATCGGCCATCGTTCATATCCCGGACTAGCCATTCGATGTAGCTATCGGGTTTCATTTCTATGAAACTTCGACCGCAATGACGTAGAGACTGTCGGTACTCAGCATCTCTAGGTGTGAACACACGCTTTAGCCGAACTGACCGACGAAACAGTGATGGGATCAGGGGGCCGGGCCATTCTTTGATCTGGCCGCGGTAGACGAATCGGTCCGAGTCCATTCGCCCGAGGTATTCAACCAACGCCTCGATATCGGCTGCGGCTGTCGAAGGAGACTGAAAGCGCAGTTCTTCGTTGCCTGTTCGCGATCCGCTCTTCAGCCATTTTCCGAACACGGAACCTCGCACCTAAGCGCCCTCATTATATCGGGTACATTTGACGGTAGGAAGCGCTGCGCTCGGTGTCCGATCCCTGAAATCCGACGAGCCTCTTGTCTGGGGAGGCGCTCATGATTCCGAAAAAGGCCTATGTCGATTCCACCAATTCCAGGCCCTGCACATTGGTCCGCGCGAGATCCGTCGACTGCGCCCAGTTGCCACGGAACACCACCGTCACACGCCCCTCCGTGTTGTTGCCGGTGGGATCGTGGTTGCTGCCGATCTGCTGGCCCGACGCCACGTCGAACGGATTGTAAAAGGCGAACGGGGTCAGCCCGGCATTCTGGGACACCCAGAAACTGTACAGCGTTGAGAGCAGCGATGTGCTCAATCGTTTGCTGAGCCGGAACGTCCGCCGTGAGGTCAGCGCAAGCTGCGACCGCTGGATTGTTCCGTCGTGATACTGGTTCTGGAGCTGCGCGTACTCGCGCAACTCCGTGAACGCCGTACACAGCGAAGCCGGCATCACACCGTTGGGTTCGCTTTGAACGAGATTGCCCGGCATCTTGAATCACGCCACCGTCAATCCAGGTAGTTGCATGTTGGCCGATTGCTGTGTGCGGCCGTAGCTCGAATACTGCGCCGCCATCGCCTGGTCGGTTACGAACTGGGGTGTGACGAATTGTCCGGTCATGAAGTTCGCCGCGTCGGCTCCGCTGATGTTCAGCGACATGTACGTTGCGCCGGTACCTCCTGCCGTGTTCGGACTGCCCGGCGTGGGATAGGTCCCGGCTGCGATACCGCCGAGCGTTGGAATGTTCGAAGCGTAGACGTGCGCCTGACCATCCTGGTAGCTGGCTTGTTGATAAAGCTTGCCACCCTGCTCCATCAGGCTCCCGGCGTAAGGCGTCGTGGCCGACAGTGGCATCTTCTGGCCCGTGGCTTCCGAATACAGCATCACCAGTTGACGCACACTCGGGGAGCGTACAGCCACTGCAATGTCGCCGCCGAACTGGGACTGCGCGATCTGGACCACCTGCTTGATGGTGCCGCTGTTCTGCGGGATGTCTACGCCGTAGATGCTCTTGATGTCGTCGTGAGCCTTCCTCTGCGGCGACTCGATTCCGAGAAGTTTCTCGACCACTCCGGCAGTGAAACCCGCCGTCGCTCCAATCGCGGCTCCCCATGGACCGCCGATCTGTTCGCCGATCAATGCGCCACCGGCGGTATCCTCAAGAGCGCCCGTCCATGTCCCACGCTGCGATCCGAACAGTCCGCTGGTCGCGAGCATCATCCCAGCGGCTCCGGCGGCGGGAGACTTCGCGACGCCCTGTACGCCACCCCAGAAGTTGCTATCAGAGGCGTTCCATGCGTCCTGGTTCCAGAACGTGCCTTTCAAGTTGGAGAGCGACTTCGAGAAGCCGCCCTTGCTGAACATCCCGTAGAGACTGGATGTGCCGCCCTTGGAGCCGGAGCCCAGAATCGTAGCGAGTGGGTTCATGCCAGCACCAGCGTGCGCGCTCATCGGAAGATTCATCAGGTCGCCCACGCTCGGTCCTGCGGCCGGAGCCGCGCCGGCGGTAACGATTGGTCCGGGGAGCGATGTCCCTGCGCCAGATCCCGACAAGGTCGGCATGCTCATTGCGACGGACCCGGATACCGGCGCGGGCACCGAGATCGATGGGACCGAAATACTCGGGACACCGGAGTTTCCTCCAGACGCGTGCGGAGCCGCGATCCCCATCCCGGTGGCGAGGATGGCAGTCAACCCCGCCATCACCGCGCTGTTCTGCATGGTCGCCGCGGTGTTCTGGTCGGTGGACACGCGTACCGGGTCCTTTGACGTGCCACGTAACATCCCGTTAATTCCGCCCTGCCCGTCCGATCCGTAGATGACGGGATGCAGCACATTCGCCACCGCGCCGCCCAGGGTCTCGGTAATCGGCTTGAGCACAGCAGAGTGGATCGTGTTGAGCAAATCCTTGCCGAAGTTCGCCGGCTTGGTGAGCAGAACGTCGATCAGTTTCTCGGCCTGCTTCTGTAGCCCATCGATCTGCGACTGCAACTCCTGCTCGCGTTTCTGCTGGAGCTGCGCCTGCTTTTCCTCGAACTGATCCTGCGCCTGCGCGATTTCCGTGAACAGATCCTTCTGCGCCTGCGCGGCCAGGACGGAGCGTTTTGCCGCGTTTTCTTCTTTCGCTATCCGCTCCGCTTCGATGCCCGCCAACTGGACGGCCAGATCGAATCTGATTTGGTAGGCTTGATGCGCTGCTGCCTCTTCCTTACGGGCTGCCAGTTCCCGCTTTTCGGCCTCAGACATTGCCATCGGCGTTTCCTGCCCTGTAGTCAGTTCCGCCATGCGCCCGGATCGCGCCGCGCGCCGCCGCAATTCATCGCGCTGCGCCTGGACCCCGATGTCCTCGATCCGTTCCTGCGCGGCGAAGCCTTCTTCCCACTCCTTCATCTGCTCTTTGCTCGGCATCATGAGCGCGAGCATTTTCTTCCGCTGGTCGGCAGCTTGCTTGTCGGCGTACTTCTCAAACTCCTCCCACGCCTTCTTGGATATGACCGCTGCCTGTACGTCCGCCGCCTTTCGGATCGCCGCGATCTCCGATTCCGACGCCTTCACCTGCGCGGCCTGCTTCAGAAGCTTGTCCCGCTGATAATAGATTTTGCCGATCGCGTCCAGTTCCGCTTCGTCGCCCTTCTTCTCGAACTCGGCCGCCTGGCGACGGAAATCCTTGAGCTGTTCCGATCCCTTTGCAACCGCATCCAGTGCCGCCTTGCGGCGCGCTTCCGTAGCTTCCGCAGTGTGGAGTTGTTGACCCAGATCCAGCGCCTGAGCCTTCGTCAACGGCTTATCCGGTTCGAGCAGCTGCTCCTGGAGGCGCTCCACATCCTTCTTGGCGTCAGCGTATGCCTTCTCCATGCCGTCGTGGGTACCGAAGAAGCGGGCGCGAATTCGATCCGTCTCTTCCTTGCCTTCATGCAGGTCTTTCCGCTTGGTGGCCGCCTCGGCATCCTGCAGCATCTTCTGCAACTGCTGGATCTGGCCCTGGATATCGCTGGCCTGCTTTTCGCGGGCCTCCTCATCGCGAGTGGGGGCTATCGCTTGCAGAACACCGAAGTCACCGGTCAACCGCTGCTGCTCTGCCCGTAAATCCTCGATGCGCTTCAAGGTGGCATCTCGGTTCTTCATGATGTCCGGGGCCCGCCGCTCCAGGTCGGCCACATCCTTGCGATGGCCGCTGATCGACATGCTCGCGCCGTAACCACCCGCCGCCTTAATCTGCGCCGCATCCTGAAGGGCCTGGATCTCTTCGCGGTGTTCCCGCTCGTCGTCGCCGGCGGTCGAGATGTTGTTGAGGAACCAGTCGACGCCCTTGCCGACCCAGGTCACGGTGACGACCAGCCCTTCTTTGAACTTGCGGACCAGCGAATCCCACTTGGTTTCGAGCACGGTTACTTCACGCTGGTATTCGGAGAAGCGGCGTATGTCCTCCTCGGTCGGGCCGAAGCCCTGCTCGTGGGCGACGCGCAGGTTCTCATTGAGTTCCGTCATGAACGGAATCGCCTCGACACCGACCTTCTTGAACAGTTCCATAGCGGCGGCGTCCCGCTGAAATCCTTCGGGAAGTTTGTTCAAGCCCTCGGAGATCTCCACCAGAATCTCGGAGGTGGGTTTCATCTCCCCGGTGGCGGTGTGGAAATCAATGCCCATCGCGCGCATCGTCGCCCGCGCTTTTTCACCTTCGCTGGAATTATCGTTCGCCGCCTGGGACAGGCCGCGCATCAGGCGTTCGACAATCGAAATGTCCTGCCCGACCGCGCGCGCCGCGAAGCCAAACTGCCCGACTTCCTTCGCTGTCAAACCGGTGCGTAGTTCGGCGTCCTTCACGCGCGTGCCATATTCCCCGAGACTCTTGGCGGCTTCGAATGCGGAAACGGCAATGGTTCCCAGAACGGCCGCGCCGCTGGCGACCGCGATACCAAAGGGCCCAAGAGCCGTAAGCACGGACGAGATTGCGCCTTTGGCTCCCTGGAGCGGATTCTCCATGAATTGGCCGACGCGCTCGCCGAACGCTTTGATGGATTCGGACTGCTTCTGCAGAGCTTCTTCGGCTTCCTTGGCCGCCTTGACTGCGAGGGCTTCACGCGCTACCTTCTCTTCCGCGGCGATCATCTTTTCGTAAGACCTGGTGATCGCGTCGATGGCCTGCGGTTCGCGATTGTATCGCTGGAGAAGCTGGTCCCGCTGGGTGATCAGTCGGTCCACGCCGCTCTTGCCGTAGGTTTCGGCCTGCTTTTCGAGGGAGGCGATGAGCCGCTGCACGCTGGACCGCGTCTGATCCGAAATCCGGATGACCTTGGCGTGCGACGATTCCGCTTTCTTCTCGAAGCTGTCGAGGCCGGCGTTGGCCTTGTCCACTACGGGGCTGACTTGATCCTCGGCTTCGAGGATTACGCGCTCTGCTTGGTCTGCCATTTCAAGCTGCCTTGAGCATCACGAAGGGACGCGCCTGGAACGCGGCGAGAACCGCCTGGCGGTCGCGCGGCGAAACACCCCATTGCGCCTCGCGCCGGTTGTTGAAGGCAGCGATCTGCGAAGCCGTCAACCGGCGCCCGGAACGGGCTTCGTCGAGAAACCCAATCGCCGCGCGATTCTCATTCGCGGTCAGCACCTTGAGGCAGCGCAGCGTATGCCCGCTCCAGGTCCAGTCACGGACGGGATTTAGCCCGCGCGCCGCCTTGTAGTCGGGGTAACCACGTCGGCCCGGCAGACCCGGTTTGAGCGGTGCGGCCGCCTGGTCGTAGATGTTCTGCCCGCTCTGGATGCGCACGCGGATAGAATCGGCCAGCACCTGCGCGAAGCCCTGCATCTCGGTCGCGGTGTAAGGCGAGTAGACAAAGCGGGCGTGCCTGATGACGGTTTGGAATCTGGCCATGGCTACCTCGGAGGCAACATGTTGGAGGTGCTTGCGGTTGAGGGAAGGGTTACGATCAAGTGTTATCGGTCCCGCTGAACAGCTTTCGCGACCTGTGCGGTGTCGCAACGATGCAAGACAGAAATCTTCCCCGAGCTCTCGACACGGACAAAACGGCGAATCTCGCTGTCACATACGTCCAAGCTGCTTTCGAGAGACAGAGTTGGCTTTTCCGTCGCCAGGAAGGCAGGAATGATTTCGGCATTGATGCTGAAATCGAACTTGTTGAAAGGAACCTCGTCACAGGGCGGATTTTCAAGGGCCAGATAAAGGGACAGGCGAACACGGAATGGACCAACGGAACGACCTCGGTTCCGGTCAGCGTATCTACATACAACCTGTGGAAGGCCACGCCGGTACCAGTCATCGCTCTTCTGTGTGATGTGGACACCAAAGGCGTCTATTGGAGCCTGCCAATCTCACAGGTGCCTCGGGCAGGGGCAAAATTCATCTCGCTGCGTTTTGAAGAGCAGCAATCTTTAGGGTCCAGTTTTGATGTGTTGGAGAAACTACTTCAATCGTGGTTCACGGCGTTTTCAGAAAACATCCTTCGCGAGGTACCCCACTTCCATCGGATCTTCTTACATCTTCGGGAGGGTGCCGGTTTCGGCGACCCGTGGTCGATGCTGCCTGACGATGTCGATGGCGAATGCCGGTTGTTTTACCATCACCTGATCGAACTGCGCCTCCGCATGGGTCTCTCTTGCGCCCACGTGCCGCCAATTGATGAATGGTATCTCCGCAGTACGGCGATTTGGGGTGACGATCACGCCCTTTTCTGGGGAACCTTCGATGAGCTCATGAGCTACATAGAGCCAGACTATGAAGAGGCCCTGCGTGAACTCCGGCGACGTACGGCGCACGTCGAGCCGCGGTTCGAAAACCAGGAGCTAGTTGCTTTCCTTAACAAACTTTCTGGCCAGGATGACGGCAGGATGACTGTCTCATATGCGTACATGGACCCTCGCATGCACGATCCATCCTTCGCCCGACGATTCGATGAGATGCTCCGAGAAAGGGGCGCTCTGAAGTTCCCTCAGGTTAAGAAGTAGAGCCGCGCGGGCGATGAATTGACGCTGTCGCCGGGCAGGAAGCTAACTTGCGGCCTGCCTCGATATCTGATCGTCGGCACCTCCGGCTCTCATCTGTTCCTGGCGCTCGGCTTCGATGAGTTCCAGCACGCGGAACTCCTCCTCCGTAACATCCGCCAGCGTGATCGTCAGTCCGATACTCTTTGCGTTCAAAATGCGGAAGCATCGCCGGACCAACGCGCCGTTCGGCGTGTCCATCGCCTCTTCGAGCAGGTTCTTCGGACAGCCCGGCCCGTGGCTGACGTCAATGGCCTTCCAATCCGCCCCACACGCGGGGCAGCCATCCAACTCTGCCTGCGCTGAGTGACCGCACTTCCGGCAGCGGAGGACGCGGTCAGGACAATCCTCCTCAGCGCCACACAGCCCGCCTTGGCGCAGCACCGACCGGATCAGGAATCGGACGCCCGGCTCTTCCGGCCAGTCGCCGGGCGCAGTTATTCCGGGTCTTCGTCAGCCTCGATGGCCAGTTGAGCGATCACCTCGGACACCGCCGCCGACTTGTGAACGATTGGCACCGCGCCGGCGTAGCCATCATGTGAGATGTGCAGCTTCTCGTAGAGCGCGCCGCTCGGCTCCAGAAACGCACGCGTCTCGACCGACCGCCGCGCGGCCACAACGCTTGTCGAAGCCCGCTCGTGGTCCTGCATCTCCTTTGCGGTCGGCATCCGCAGCACATGAACCACACGTGCGCCGGGGACCTTCATCTCGATCCGGTAGTTGATGCCTTCGCGTTCCACGCTGGCCACGGCGCACCGTTCAATTCGACCGATCACCATGCCGGCCTCGGCATCATCGAACTCGGGACCGTCTTTGTCCGTGCGGATCTTGGCGAACAGTTCGGCGTTGATCTTCGGCAGGTCCACATCCTCGCTCTGCGACTTCCCGCGTCCGAGGAAATGCCGCACCGTGCGCTGCGCGCGCGCCCACGCACACCCCTCCTCGTCCGAAGGGAACCGCACTTCGCAACTCTTCTCGCCGCCCGAAAGGATCGGCACCACGAAAGGCTTCGATGCGTCGAAGCCCGCTTTCTTTTCGGTTTCCATTCAAGACTCCTATTGGCAGATGCCCTGTAGCGGCGTGGTGATGGTCATCGTCACCATGCCGTTGGTGGGGTCGTAGAGTTGCACACCGGTGATCTGGAGCGTCACGATGCCATCGGTGTTTCCGAGTTCGGCGACGTTGAAGCCCATCTTCTGGATCAGCATCGTGAAGGAATTGTTGGCGTCGCGCGTCGCAGTGAACGTGGCGGTCCCGGTTGTCTGGTTGATCAGGTTCGCATACTCGGTCGATCCAGCCTGGACGCGCACCACAAACTGCACGGCGAAGACGCGGTCGCCCCACTCAAAGCGACCCTGGATCTGGTAGCCATCTTGAGCGCCCGAGCCGGGGAAGAAGCCGGGCCGGAAGTTGTTCTCCCAGGAGGCGTCCATGGACACGAACTGCTTGGCGCTGCCGCCGGAGAGGTAGTTGATGCCGTTGAACGTCAGAGCGCTGATCATCCCGGCATTGAACTCGTGCGGCGTGGAGATGGCCGGCAGCGTGATGCCGCTGGGCGACGTGTACTGCCCGGTCGTAACGCATTCCGCCGAGCACATCGCGCTGGCGCGGCCGGGCGAGTTCTTGATGGAGAGCTTCCACGATTTGACGGCGCAGCCCACCAGCATCTCGTCCAGCACCGCGGACCCACCGGGGCGGATCTGCTGCACGAACGAGAAGTACGGCAGCTCGAGGCCGGTCGGGTTCGTGGCTCCCAGCGCCGGAACGATGGTGTATGTGTAAGGACCGCTGCCACTCACGGTGACGTTGCCCAGACCGAAAGACATCGCCCACGCGAGGAACTCCGAGGAAGCGTACTTCGAAATCTCGAAGGCCGGCGTGTTGTAGTGCGACTTGAAGAGCTGCGTCGGGAATTCGTGTCCCTTGCCGATTTCAGCCCGGTCGTCCTCGTTCACCGGGACCTTCGCCCACGGCTTGGTGTTGAGATTGGTATGACGCCAGATGGCGGCGACCAGATTCGCCGTTCCGATGGCGGTCTGTTTGCCGAATCCCCAACCTTCCATCAATTCGTTGATGTTCGCCATGCTATTTCTTCTCCTCAGCCGCAGTTGGCGGCTTCTGGTTCGTGGCCACCGGTGGTGGAACCTGGTGCCACCCGGCGACCATGAGCGGCGTGAGCGCTGCGGCAGTCGCCTCGACTTCCTTCATCTCGCCCTCGGGCGATTGCATAAAGACCCCGTCCATAACGTTCTCCTCATTCCCCGCCGGGATTGCCTTGCTCCACGAGCGTTGCTTGCACTTCGAAATAGTCGAGCGTTGCCCCATCTGCGCTCACCACAACGGTGTTTCGCTGCGCGGACGGAAGGTCCATGTCCATCGGGTAGCAATCGGGGTCGATCTGGAAATGCAAGAGCGACGCCCATGATGGAGCACCCGTTGGTATGGCGCTTACCAGCAGCCAGAACAGATCGGCATACGTGGCGGTGGAATTCTGTTCGGGAGCGCGCAGGTAAATCGAGAAGCGATGCGCGAAGTGTAGCGCCCCGCCAGTGAGACGGCGCGGCGTCGTGCCGTTCCACGCTACCAGGATGGAGCCGGGCGGCATCTGGAGGATAGCAAGCCGCAGATTGTTGTCGGTAGCCAGGCCCTCCATGAACGCGCGGACGTTGGCGCCGTCGCCGCCGATTGCTGTTACCAATTCCGGGCAGGACTGGAGCGCGGTCACCCACTCGCCAAGTATTGTTTTCGGATTGATCACGAGCGCTGAAGAAGTGCCAGGTTGAGCATGCCGTAAGCGTCGGGCTGGCGCACCGTTGTAACCACGTACTGCGTGCCCCAGGCAGTTACCCAATCGCCTTTAGCCGGCGGGGTCGCAAAGTCGGATGGATTTACCGAAATCTCCTCGAAGCTCGCCATCGCGCCGGACTCCTCGCGCGGCCGCAGATGGCGCACCGCCGTCACCGTGAACGGGCTTCCCTGCGCCGCGCCTGCCTGCACCGGTTGGTACACCACCGGCTCGCCGAACGTCTGCGCAACGACGCCGTCCACGAACGCTTCAATGCTGGGCCAGTTCGGCATCTCAGGTCCAGTAGGCAACGATCAGTCCCTCGCCCGCGTTGTTGGCATCGATGTAGTAGTCCGATGGCACCAGCGAATGCCTGGAGTCCTCCGCCCAGATGTCGAACGCATCCGCGACGCCACCGCCAGAGCCGGTTGGCCAGAACTCCTTGATCACGCCCGTGCCGTTCGCCTTGTTCATGCCGGAGACGCCCAGGAATACGCGCCCAGTCTGCCCGATCACCGCGGCGAATCGCATCCGTTCCACGCGGAGATTCGTGTCACTGGTAACGCGGGCGGGCGTACCAGGCGTCGGGACCGGGATACTGCCGAACGAGTTTGCTTTCATTGGAATCAGAGCCAGGCCAGGATCTTGTACTTGGCCCCCGTCGTTACCGTCACCTTCACGTTGGTTGCGTCGTGCGTTCCTTCGGCGACCGTGAAGACGTTGGTGCTCCCGCTGTTGTCCGTGCAGGAGACCAGTACGCCCGCAGGCGCCGCGCCCAACCCATGTGCGATGTTCTGCGACGCGCCCGTGCCGGTCTGGACCGCCGAAAGGAACTGCTTCTGCTTCGATGGATAGGTGCCTTTGAAGTTTGCCTGTGGACCCGCGCTCTGAAACTCCGGAGCGTTAACGGGCGTTTTTTCCACTTTGACTGCCATGTCTTTTCTCCTTTCCCGGCTTGGCCGGTTCCTGTTTTGGAAGCCTGGAGAGCGCCCGCTCCGCTTCTGCCTGGGTCCCGATCCGGCGTTGCTCGTAGAGTTGCCGTGCGCGCGTCAACTGCACCTTGTTGGTGGCATCGGGCGCGGGATACTCGTCGCCGATGTCAGACGGCGTAAAGCCCTGCCACGGGTGCAGAACGTAAAGCGGCGGAACCAGACCCCTGGTCAGCCGAGCCCACGATTCACGGCGAAGCATCATGGCTACACCGCCGAGATCACGTTGTTGAAGAAGAAGCCCAGGTCCGGGGAGACCAGGCGCATATCGAACGCCGAGTCGATCTCGACGCGATCCGAAGCCAGGTGCTCCATGCGGAACGTCTTGATGCGGACGCCGGCGCCACCGGTCGTTCCGATCAAGCCGGTCCAGTTGAAGACGTACCCGGCGCTGGGAGTCATCAGGCCAGCATTCTTCGGGCGGTAAAACAGCGCCGCGCTCATGCCGCCGATGAACGCGTTGGATTCGGCCGCGCCTTCCGCCGCCGTGTTGTAAACGGCGTCGATGACGAGGACATCCTCCAGTTCGAGAATCTCGGCCATGATCTGACGAGTGGCTACTGCCGGGTTCGGCGCAGTCTGGCCGTACTTGGTGCGGTCGATGAAGTCGGGGTGATCCACGAGCTTGTCGAACACCGGGCGGCTGACCACGAAGATGTTCGGCGCGAAGCCGCCGCTCGACAGGCGCATCTGGGTCTTCGCGTGGCGAATGTCCGTGATGGGGTTGCCGTTCGGATAGTTCCCGGAGTCCCAATAGATGACGTGCGTGGAGTCCCCGGTCGCCTGGCCGGTGACGTTGTTGGTCCAGATGCCGGTGCCGAAGAACTTCGTGACCCACTGATTCTCGCGCCGGATCAGCGCCTTTTGAGTCAGGAAGATGGTGGCGTCGCGGTCGGGGGCGAGCGGCGAGTCGCTGTTGGAGCGGATCTGATCATCCACATCCTTGTGCAGCGACCAGACGTCGCAGTTGTACGTGCCGGTGGAGTTCAGGTTGTAACCGGTGCCGGCGGATTCGGTGGCGAGCGCACGCTTCTGCATCTCGTCGCGGTTGAAGTCGGCCCGCGCGTAGGTGTAATAGAGATCGCTTTTGTTCTCGACGGGGACGGCGGGGAAGGCCTTGTCGGCGACGAATTCAACTCCGGCGGCCTCCTGAAGGTAGGCCACTGAAACATTCGTCAGCGGGCGATTGACGTGGACGTCTTGTAGTGTTGGCTGAGGCATTTGTGATTTCTCCTATGTGATGAACGGCTACATCTTGTACGGGCCGAGAAGCAGCGCAGGGATAATCACGCCAGCGCCGCCCGATGCCGCCAGTGCGCGTGCCCGCACGAAATTGCCGGAGGTTGCAGTGATGGCCTGGCCACTGGCGTTGGCCATGAGTGGGTCGCCGTTGTTGAGCGCAGCGCCGGTCACGAGCTTGGTGATTCCAAGGATCGCGACCTCGCCCTCAACTCCCTGCGCGTTGGGCTTGTCCTGGACCACGCCATCGGCGACGGCTCCAGCGCCCGTGAAGTTGATCTGCCCGGACGAGTTGACGGTCACGAAGTAGAACTGCGGGTTCACAGTTCCACCGCTCGTGAGGTCCGCCGCCGCCGGAAGGC
>Ga0182024_10001973_pt1 | contig 51738 bp, 42 predicted proteins | sample P32metaG_FD_120480 | JGI IMG/M metagenome (GOLD analysis project Ga0182024, IMG submission 120480) | Permafrost microbial communities from Stordalen Mire, Sweden - P3-2 metaG (Illumina Assembly) | ecosystem: Environmental > Terrestrial > Soil > Wetlands > Permafrost | place: Sweden: Stordalen... | reverse complement strand
TCGTTCAGACGACCAAACCCCGATCGTTAAACCAATCACTCCGCGAACCCTTACAACAACGCGCCCCGAAAGGCATCCCATGAACGCCCGAGGACCACTTGCAATACCGTTCCACATCAGTTATAGGCACCAGTTTTGAGAGGGGTTGAGAGGACATTCCAGTCGTGGTGGACCCTGACGGAAGGGCTGCCTGCCCCATGCTCCGCCGCACTGGCTCCAACACGATCAAGTCCGTGTTGCGAGCGCCTCGGAGACCGAGGATGGTCGATGTGATCTGGACTCAGATGCCGTTTTGCCCTGTCTCCTGCTCGTCCCATGGAACCACCCCCATTGGCCAGAAGCCTGGAACCACACCGCGGCCCACGACGACGGCCTGGCGGGATGATCTCGGCGGGCGACCAGGTTGTCAAGTGCGCCGTCACCGGCGCGCCGGGGGAGGGTGCTGCGTGCTCGCACCCATGCTCGGCTTCTCGTTCTGGCGCGATAGGACGCGCTCTCAATGACAACCTCCCATGCGGCGCTCTTCAATCGCTCGATGGCCGACTGAGCAGGGAGTGGATCGGCCTTGACGGAGCTTTCGCATCTCGGCGACAGCAGTCAAGTTTCGGGAACTCTATGCTGCCACAGACTGGAGTCGGCCATATAGACAAACGCTATACTAAAGATCAGCTTGACCATCTGTGTTACACGGTTACAGAGTCGTCCTACCTTGTTGTCACTCCCCATCCGCAGTTTCCCATGGGGGCCGCCGGCGCCAGTCCGGCGGTGGAAGCTACAGCTGAGGCGACCTGGGGTTCCGCCAAGCTTAACGAGAAGGTCCATTGAAACGATGACTAGTTCCGTGATGCAGGGCCACTCGCGGTGGACCATGATTTTAGGAATGATTACTGAAACGACGCCGATACAAGAGACGTGCTGCATCGGCTAACACCTTTATGCTGTGCCGCGACGTGACAAAAGTGTCCCAGGCCGCGATTCTAGCGAACACAGGAGGGCGGCCTCACTTTGCTCACTGCCAGCGACCTGGGACCCGTGAAATATACCACGCGCGGACGAGACGCTTCCGGCGACCCTGATGGGATCAAGGGAGTAGCAGGACGGATCGTAGCCTTCTGCTCCCATGCAAGCGTCGAGATATCCTCGGGCACGATCATGATGGTTTCACGCTGGCTGAAGTGATGTCGGCAAGGACTGGGTCAGAGAATGTGGCGTGGATACGGGTGGATACATCGACAGGGACGAAGCGCGGCGCTTGCCCGATCCGGGCTAACGACCGCAGACATCCCACCTCCGTGGAGGAGGCCTACAGGCGCTCGGGCTGACCGCGTACCTCTCGTCACATACAACGGCCGTGCCAGCTGACCGCCTACGCAATCTCCGCCGCAGTCCACGAGCGGGTCTCTATAGTGGAGATGCACGTTCCCAGGCCGGATTCCGTCATCATGTGCTCATCGACAAAATATCCTCGTGGGCTGAGCTTCGCAAAATCTCGGGAGTAGAGGGCGGTCGACCCCCTAATCGCCAGCAACCTCCCAGCCGATCGCATCTAAGGGCGTGTTGGGTGAGGCGAGCAGAGGGGACCACTGGTCCGAGTCCCCCCCTCGCGGAGGCCGCCAACCTGTCTATAGGATACCACGTCAACATCCTTACATGCCCGTCCGCACCAGCTTTCGAAACGTATGGCCACTTTCCGAGCAGATGGCGTTCAGCAGCGGGAATACTCGAGATGGCTCCGTGCACTGGTGGATCTGAGTCGATCGAGCGACATCGACGGCGCGCGCTCCAAGGGACGTGAACCGTGCGGATTGCTGCAACGCCACCAATGGCGGCGCGTGACCTTATTCGCTTCGCGGGCCCTGCTCAGCGCTATGGACGACCCGTTCGGCGATCACGCGGAGCTTGGTATTGAGTCGCTGGGAGGCTCGCTTTAGGGCGTCGAACGCCTCAGACTCCGAAATGCCCTGGCGTGCCATGATTACTCCCGTAGCTGCACCTATCAGCTGACGGGTTTCCATTCCTGCCTGAAGGTTCCCAATTCTCCGTGAGGTCGACCACGCCACCGAGGCGTGGGTGGCGAACACGGCCCCAACGGCCACGTCCTGGTCGTCGAAGGCGTCGAGTTGGGTCGAATAGAGGTTGAGGGCCCCCATAGTGTCTTCCTCGTCAAAGAGCCGGAACGATAGGATGCTCTCGATCCCCGACTCGGCGTTGGCCCGTTGAGCGAACTTCGGCCATCGCTTCTCTCGTGACAGCCGTCCGGTATGGAACACTTCGTGATCTTTTATGGCGTCCAGGCAGGGACCTTCGCCAGTTTCTGACTGGATCCGGTCGACTGTCGCGGGTATCTCGTCACTCGACGCCGGAGAGCTCACGCTCTTGCCCTGGATCTCGGACATCCCGGCGTGCTCACAGGTGTCGATCGCGTCGACGGCCAGGCACACCATCCGTCCCAGGGTGGCTTCAGCGTTGTCCTCGGAGAGAAGCGTTCGGGCTATCTCACCGAATGCCTCAGCCAGCTCAACCTCGGGCTCGTCAGCCATACAAGTGAATCGTACCTCGCGACTTTCAGGCGCTCACCGCTTCGCGCTTCCTTCGTCGTTCTGCTCGCACTCGGGGGACTTGCGACAGCTGCGGGCAGCGAGGCAGGCCTCCCCGCCTACGTGGCGGGCCTCGTCGCGGCGGGAGTATTCATGCACGACAGAATCGTCCTGGACCGCATCCGAGCCATCGCGTTTGCGCTCTTGACTCCCTTCTTCTTCCTTCAGGCGGGAGTCCACATCTCCGCACCGGCGCTTGTGACTGGCGCGGGAGTTATCGGAGTGCCAGCCTGAGCGTCCTCGAGCGGTTCCGCTCGCGACGGCCTCCCGCCGCTCCGCCCGCTGAGGGCGCCGGAAGCGTCTCGGTCCTCGTGCCGTCACTAAGCGCGAGTGTCGGGACGAGCTCAGGCGCGACACCCGAGCTGCCCGACGTGTCGAATGTCTCCGCAACCGCTGGGGCCGCCTCCCCACCAGGCTGCTCGGCTGCGACTCCGACGTCCGCATTGGCCACCATCAGCGCGGTCGCATCAGGTAAGGAAGCGAGATCAGACGCGACTTCTACCGCCGCCGGCCGGTCAGCCGGTGTTCGTGCCGTCATAGCGCCCAAAACGCCAAGCCATCGAGCTGGTACACCCCAGCGAATCGGGGGGTTGCCGTAAAGTCGGGCCGTCGCAACCTCGGTCGGGGTGCCCTGGTAGATCCGCCTGCCACTCAAGCTCTCGGCGAGAACGAGCCCCAATGAGTACACGTCAGCGGTGCAGAACGTGCTCCGCGCACGCGGCAGCCCACAAAGCCAGGAGCCGATGGTCGGAGTCCGTAAGCGTCCCCCCACGGCGGACGGCGATGAAGCGGGGGTCGCTCTCTTTGGGGAGGATCATGGTGCTTGAGCCCAGTGGCGTGGTGTGATTGGCGTTCTGCTCGGTGTGGCTCAGACGCCAGGCGTGAGCTCGACGACGTGAACGGGATCAGTCTCTCGTGACGCGTGGAGTTGCGCCATCGATGTGTCGGTCAGGTAGCGGCGGGCGATCCCACCATTCACGGGGGCTCGGGCGCTGTAAGAGTTGGACCTCATCCGGCATACTGCCCCCATGAACATCGGTGTCGGATTGGATGCGCGGCTCGGACTGCCCTTCGGCCAGTTGCGGGACGTCGCGCGGGAAGCAGAGCGACTCGGTTTCGAGAGCCTGTGGACCCCAGCAGGAGGAGTGCCCGACGCGTTCCACATCTGCGCCGCCTGGACGGAAGACACCGCCCTGCGGACAGGTATCTCCGTCGTGCCCGCCGCGCGGATGTGGACACCGCTCGCCCTGGCGATACAGGCGGCGACGGTAGCCCAGCTGTCGTCGGGTCGCTTCGTGCTCGGCATCGGGACCGGCGGCTACGGGCCGGCCTCCTGGGAATCGGTAGGACTCCCGAACCGACCGATCGCTGTAATGCGCGAATACGCCACGACAGTCCGCAGGCTGGTGGCTGGCGAGACGGTCACCTCGGATGGTCCGGTGGGGCGGCTCCGGTCCGTCTCGCTCGGGGTGAAGGATCCGCCTGCGACGCCGGTGTATCTTGCCGCACTCGGTCAGCAGATGCTCCGGTTGGCTGGAGAGGTGGCCGATGGTGCCTTGCTCAACTGGGCGACGCCTGAGCGCGTCGCGGTGAGCCGGGCGCTGATCGCCGACGGTGCGGCGCACGCCGGGCGCGATCCTGGCGAGATTCCGATGACCATGTACATCCGCGTCTGCATCGACGACGACGAGGCCGCCGCCCGCCGAGCCTTCGGCGAGCAGGTGCTCGGTTACGCGCTGGCCGAGCGAGGCGGCCCGCTCGACATCGGCTACCGCGGACTCTTTGGGCAGATGGGCTTTGACGGGCCATTGCGCGAGCTCGAAGATCGCCGCGACCGGGGAGCAACTCTTATGGAGTTAGCGGATGCCGCCCCCGATGAGCTGTTGGCTGCGGTTGGCTACTACGGGCCGGCCGCGGGGGCCGCGGCGGCCTTCGCCCGCCTGAGCTTCGGGCTGGACGAGACCATCGTCCGGATCATCACGGCCCGCCCTGGTCCCGAACCGGTCTTCGAGGCGATGACCGCACTCACGCCGGCCGCCATTCGCGGGGCGGATCGCCCATAACGCCCGCAGTGCGGTCGCTCGTGATCGCAACTGCCCTCACCGGCTCTGCCCACCACGCCCGAACCTGTGCGTTGTAGCGCCGAACGGATCACCCTTGGCGTGGGCGAACACCTTGACCGGCGTGACCGAGAACACCATCGCCTCACCGCTGCCCTCCAGGCCGCGGAAACAGCCATCCCGAGCGGTGAACTGCCACCGCCCGTCCCACTTGGCGGCGAACGCCCCGGCGACGCGGTCGAGCACGGCGTCGTCGGTCACCCGCACCGCATCGCCCTCCACCACGACGTCGAGCCCGTGGTCCCACCGGTTGCAGCCGGTGGTCAGCACGACGTGCGGGTTGGCGCGCAGGTTGGCGAACTTCTGCTCATCGGCGCCCGTGGAAAACCAGATGGCCCCCTCAGCCCACGCCGCCACGACCGGGGTGACATGCGGCCGGCCGTCGGCCCGGACAGTGGTGATCCAGAACAACTCGGCGGCTGCGAGGACCCCCTCGGTCTCCTCCCACTCCACAGCGACCGCGGCAGGATCGCTGTATCGCTCGTCGAAGGTGGTGACTGGCGCAGGCATCGGCATCTCTCCAATCGCGGCATCGGCAGTGCCCGCCCGGGGCTGGTTGCGGCGCAACCCCCAGCAGGCCCTCGGCAGACAAGACCGGCCATCAGCGCAAAAGTAATCGCCCGGCGTGCGGCTGTCTCACTCGATCGCCTGGTGCGCCATGGCCGCGGGCTCGCGACCGGCGAAGAGCCAGCCGACGATCGCAGCGAACGCCGGCATGCCGAGGAGGATGAGGAGGAGGTCCGCGACGGGAATGTTCCCGAGCGCGGCGATCCCCCCGTTCAGCGAGTTGCTCCGCAGCCAGCCGATCATGCCGATGTAACCGCCCACGACCCCGAGGAGTGCACCGAGAAAGCCGAGCGCGCCAGCCGTCACGGCAGTAAGGGTTCGCCGCGTATAACTGGACGCCCCGGTCGCGGCGAGCGTGCGAAGGTCGCCGGCCGTCTCGCTCCGGACGAGCCCGACCGACATGCCGAGCACACCGAGGGCGATGACGATCCCGAAGAGCGTCGCCCAAGCAATGACCGCGAACGAGGTCGGCTGGTCGTTCTTCGCCTCGACCGAGAGCTGGGTTGTCGACGCGGCGAGCTCAGCGCTGCTTATCTGGGAGGCGGTGAAGGGCTGGGATCCCTGGATCAGCCAGTCGTTCGTGGTCGCTTGGATGTGGAACTCGCGCATCGCATGCTCGGTTATCACCGTGTTCGGCGCCGATGTGCCGCCTGGTAAGGCCCCGATGTCTTGGATCACCGGGCGCGCGAGACAGCCCGTGGCGGCTGTACAGCTCCGGGAGGATGGTCCCGCACCGGGAGCTCCCGGAGCCTGTGCGGACTTGCCACCGGAGGCGTAGTTGAGGACGAGACCCGAGACGCCCGAGAGACCAGGACGCGAGCTCAAGATGTCCGCGTTCGGGTCGATCTCGGAGGAGGTGATGCCGAACGCCCGCAGCAACTGCGGAGTCGCGACGTAGATCGCTCCATCCCACTGCCGACCGAGGTGGGTCCCGTTCAATCCCGCGTTCGGCGTCTCGAGGGCGATCAGCTGCGCGCCGAGGCCCTTTGCGATCTGCTCTGCGCTCGCGGCAAGCCGAGCGGGAGTTGCGGTCTCCACCGGATGGTTCCTGACCGGAACGAGCTGACCCTTGGCGTTGCGCTGCACAATCTGCTGGCCCTGCGCCGGGAAGCTGGTGTGGAGGGCGAGCTGGTTCGAGGAAAGGTTCGGGCCCGCCCAGTCGAGGACGTTGCCGTACCGGGACGCGGCGGCGAGCATCACGATCACTGCGACGAGGACACCGAGGCTTATCGCCGCCAGTGCCGAGCCCGAGCGCGCTCGATATCGGGCGAGATCGCGCAGCGCGAGCCGGGTCGCGATCGGCGCGCGGCGACCGAGGCGCGCCGTCAACGACAAGAAGAACGGGGCGAGCAGGATCAGTCCGGGATGAGGAGGACGAGCCCGAGCACTAGTTCGGGCCCACCACCGCCCCCGTTGCCGTGATTCGTGCCGCCGGCGTAACCGAGCAACAAGAACGCGGCGACGAGGAAGACGATGCCCGGGAGCGCCGAGCGGTGGATCTGACGGGGCGGCGCCGGTCGGCCCGACAACGCCTGGACGATCGGCACCTTCGTCATCGCCCGCGCCGGGCGGGACGCCGCGAAGAACGCCGCCACGACCGCGAGCACCATGGCGGCGATGACCACGGTCCACGAGAGCGCGAGCACTCCTATGACGTGGTGCGAGCTCTGTTCGAGGCTCGGGCGGTAGGCGAGCCAGACGACGAGCCCGAGCACGAAGCCGAGGACCGCACCGACGACACCGACGACCGTGCCGTTCGCGCTGATGGCGAGACGGACGTGGCGGTCCGTCGCGCCCGTCGACTCGAGCATGCCGATCGAGCGGAGGCGCCGCTGCGCGAGGACCGTGAAGCCGCCGACCGAGACGAGGGCGATGAGCAGCATGTCGAGCACGAGGGCGGCGAGCGAGATCGTCTCGGGGTTGAGCGGGTTCGACTGTGCGACCGAGGCGGGGGTCTGCACCTGATAGCCCTTGCCGAATGAGCTCAGCGGGACACCCGGGGCGTCGAACAATGCGGTGACTCCCGTGGGATGTGTCACCTGCCCGGGTGAGACGAGGGCGAACTCGTCGAGGAGGCTCTGTGGGTTCTGCACGATGCCGACCACCTGGCGCTCGACGCCGCCGACTCGCCAGGTGGCTCCCACCGAGAGGTGGAACGCCGACGCGACGCCGCCCGTCACGGCGACCTCGTCGGCACCCGACGGGTAGCGCCCGGAGACGAGCGAGAGCATCGGACCGCTGAAGGGTCCGTGCGGTTCTTGCGCGCGGAGCTGATAGGTGTTGATCGATCCCGGGATCGACTGCGTCTCGTTCTCGACCAGTTCGACGCGGCCGAAGCGGTGCTCGAGACTGGCGATGACGCTCGCCGTGTGCGCGTCGTAGGTCGTAAAGAAGGCCGAGTCCTGCGCCGTACCGAAGCCGAAGTTCGCCGGCTGCGGGTTGTCCGTCGCGACGGCCGAGCCGACGATCGTCGCCCCGACCGCGACCGTGATGAGGGCGAGGATCAGGAGCTGCTGACGCCACTCCCTTCGGAAGAGTCGCCACGCCCAGCGGACGACGGCCCGACGAGCCGGCGCGCCGCCATCGGCGGGGCGGGTGTCAGCGATGGGTGCGAGGACGGCGGTGGGCATGGAGGCTCCTTCGGAATCGTGCGCTCGGTCGCGTCAGGTGCGCCTGCATCGAGCGCACCCGAGAGCTCGTCGGCGAGGAGGAGACGGCGCTCGCCGACCCATGGAGCGAACGATGGCGACGCGCTGGCGTTCACCGCCGGCGAGCTGATCGGGTAGTGTCCGGCTCTGCTTGTGCGCGGTCCGCAACACATACTGAGTATTATATTGCCCTGAGTACGGCCGTCAAGACCCCGTCCTCTTCGGCCGGTAGCGGTCGAACAGCCGGTGCTACCGCCGGGTCCTGGACATCTTTGCGTCAAGTCGACGGCGGCTCGTGCCGATCAGCGAGTGATGAGCTGCCCGTTGCTCCGCCGGGGCCTGGCCGCCGGCCTCGTCCTCGGAGGCATCGTCCCGCTCGTCAGCGGCTGCGCGTTGGCGAGCGACGCCGGCAGTGCCGTCGAGGCGCCGCTCGTGGCGCTGCCCGACAGCGACGTCGTCGTCGAAACGAACCTTAAGTCAGCGGACGAGAACCTCGACACCGGCGCCTCCGCCTTCGGGGACTCCTCAGGCACGGCCTTCGTCGCCGGACCGTCGACGGGCGCGGCGTCCATCAGCGAGTCGACCTCGCCAGGCGGTGCCACGGTGCTCGCGGCATTCAACCCGTTGTCAGACGACTGCCTCGGCCTCTTCGTCGTGCCCGTGGCGGCGGCCTCGGTGCTCGGGGAGAGCCAGCCCGGCACCTACTACTACTGGAATCGTCACTCCACGGCACCCGCCTGCGACGCCGCCAGCTTCGCGGCCTCGGTGTCTGCTCCCTCCGGATGGCCGGCAGGCGATCCGTCGGCGAGCCAATGGCCCGCTATCTGAGAGCGCCGCTAGCTGATCGAGTTTCGGAACTCGATGCCGTCGTTCAGCACTGGGACGCCCTCGGCGATGTCCACGACAGGCACGACGCCGAATTCGAAGTACGGGGCGAACTTGGCAGGGCCTTCGAGAAGACTCAAGGGATTGTCGGTCTCCACGACCGCGTAGGCGCCTTCACCGTCGACTCGGAAGAGAAACTGATGAAACGTCTCGTCCGCCGGTGGGCTCCATTTGCTGAACACCTCGAGGCTGCGGGCGATCCCGGCCTCGTTGTCACTCGCTGATCCTCCGCCGCGCGCCTTCCACGACACCGATCTCGAAATGGACCCGGTCGCTCACGCCGGCTCCCGCCGCCCTCTCGCGGGCAACGATGGAGCCTTCGTGGTAATCAGAACCGACGAACGTCGAGCTCGGAAGGCCTGTGCCATCAATATCGTCGAGGCCCGTGGCCGCATCCCACGTCTGGCACGCTGGCCCCGCGCTCCAGCTACTCGACGACACCGTCAAATGCCGGCAGCCAGGATGACACGAGGTTGGCGTTGTAGCCGGGCCGGAAGAAGCGCTCGCAGCCCTTGTGTACGTCGCCTTGTAGAGCCCGAGCTTGTCACCCATCACCACGAGCGCCGTGTTCAGCGTCGCCCCCACCTCGCCCACGTCGAGACATGCGTGATCGCATCAGGGGGCCACCTAGTCCAAGTGACAGGCGCCGCCGATGTACGGCTGATCGTCGTGCGCTGCTCAGGGGTCGAGAAAGACGGTCCGTTCCTGGAAAGACAGAAGATGGTGACGACCTTGTGCGAGGAGGCGTGCGCAAGATCTTCTGAGCTGACCGGCCGCGCTCCGGGAGTTGGTCAGCGATAAACGGCGGAACGCAAAAGCTGCATTGCGGCATACGCCAAGTGCGGCTCGCAGCTCGATTTCAGCATCGGGATGGGGGCATGGGTCCGCCAGGAGCCACTCCAGCATTACGTCGGCCTCGTGCACCAGACGGTCTGCCGACTCCACTCCCTCCCTGCTCAGGTTGGAGGGGACCTCCTCTTCGAGCCGGCCGGCGGCAGCCAAGAACGGCGCCAGGTGAGGCCGGGCGCGCTGCACCCAAGCACTAATCGACTCCTTGTGCGGCGTCGTCCCACCTCCCTCAGGTGCTCGATCGAACATAGGCTCCCCGGCACTCTAGGCGTGGCCGCACCGATTGTTTCCAATTCGTTCACCTGCCGTTCAGCTACGCGTTGCCGAGGTGTTACCTCTCCCCGGCACTCTGCAAACGTGCCGGCATCGCGCGCCCAGCTGACCGTCGCCGGCATTCTGAACGAGGCGCCGCGGAGCCGGTTCCATCGGCGGGCCGTGGTGGTGTCCGGGGTGGGTTTCTTCACCGATGCCTACGACCTGTTCGTCATCAGCACGGTGGCGACGCTCGTCGCTGCCCAGTGGCACTTGAGCACGGTCGCCAAGAGCTGGGTCTCGGGATCGGCCATCCTGGGCGCCTTCATAGGCGCGATGGTCTTCGGCCGGATCGCCGACAGACTCGGCCGCAAGAGCGTGTACGTCATCGTCGCCGGCATCATGGTGGTGGGCGCCCTCCTGTCAGCATTCTCGGTCAACCTCTGGTGGCTCATCGCCTCCCGCCTGGTGCTGGGCTTGGGCATCGGTGGCGACTACCCGGTCTCTGCTGTGTTGATGAGCGAGTACTCGAACCGGCGCGATCGGGGGCGCATGGTCGGCCTCGTCTTCTCGATGCAGGCTGTCGGCCTCATCGTGGGCCCCCTCGTCGCCCTCACCCTCCTCTCCTCCGGCGTGAGCCATGGCCTTACGTGGCGGCTGCTGCTCGGCCTCGGAGCCGTTCCGGCGGCCGCAGTCATCTGGCTCCGATCGAAGATGCCGGAGTCGCCCCGGTTCCAGACCGGGGTGAAGGGCGACTACGACAAGGCGGCGGCCGAGCTCGACGTCTTCTCCGAAGGGGTCGCCTCGCTTATTTCCTCCCACCGAGAGGCGCCCAGCCCGTCGCCCGCGCTTGCCGCATCCTCGCCGGCGAGCCGGCCGACTGTGCTGCGCCTGGGCGACTTTCTGCGCAACTCGAGGATGCTGCTCCTGCTTCTCGGCACGGCTGGTGGATGGCTGTTCTTCGACTACGCCTACTACGGCAACACGCTCTCCTTGCCGGCGATACTCAAAGAGGTCTCGCCCACAGCCTCTCTCGACGTGCAGCTGCTCTGGACGCTCGGAATCTTCGTCGTGTGCGCCGTGCCCGGTTACATCATGGCCTTCACCTTCATGGACCGGATAGGTCACAGGAAGCTGCAGCTGATCGGCTTCGGCGTCATGGCCGCTGCTTTCCTCGTGCTGGGGGCGTTCCAGCCGCTGACCGCGATGGCGGCACCGTTCCTCGCCATCTTCGGGCTGAGCTACTTCTTCGTGCAGTTCGGACCGAACATGACAACCTTCGTGCTCCCGTCAGAGGTGTTTCCGGTGAAGGCACGAACGACAGGACACGGCATAGCGGCCGGGGTCGGCAAACTCGGTGCCTTCATAGGCGTCTTCCTCGTACCGGCACTGCAGAAGTCGATCGGGCTTCGACTGATGCTGGTCGTCTCTGCGGCGGCGGCGATCTGTGGCGCCGGGCTGACGCTACTGCTCCCCGAGCCGTCCCAACGGACGCTCGAGGAGTTGTCCGGCGAGGGTGCGGCGGTCTCCCAGCCTGTTCAAATTTCGCCCGCAGCCCCAGATCTCCACGAGGAGCACGTAGCGGCTGAGAAGCATTCGGACCCGCGGCTCCCCTCGACGACGGATACGCTCAGCGCCTGAGCCAGGGCCTAGCGCCGGCGGCGAACTACGACCTCGCCTCGGGGGTGACCACAGTGTGCGTTCGTTTCTTCACTCTGTGTGATTCTGGATTCAAGTACCATTGACAGGACGACGACGGGGCGGAGCAAAGGTGGCGGTCATGCGGTTTCGGAGTGAACAACGCACGGGCGGATTTCGGGCCATTGTCGCGATCGGCGCCGCGAGCGCAATCATTGGCTTAGGCGTAGTGGGAGTGGGGATTTCGCCGCCTAGCTCCCATGCGACCACGACGCCTATCAAGCACGTAGTGGTCATCATGGAGGAGAACCACACCTTCGACAACTACTTCGGAGCCTTCCCCGGTGTGAACACGAACCCGGTCGGTCCTTCCGGCCAGCCGTGGGGCGTGACAGAGCCCGCCGCTTCCGATCCCCTGCCTTATGACCTCATGCACTCCGGCCCGAGGGCCTACGGCGCGATCGACGGTGGCGCGATGGACAACTTCAACCCCATCGGCGACGTCCAGTACACACAGAGCGACATCCCGACGTACTGGGCGTATGCGACGAATTTCGGCCTGGGCGAGAACTTCTTCACCTCGATCGCCACGAGCAGCACGCCCAACCACATCGCCATGATCGCCTCCCAGAGCGGCGGTGACGACTTCACCGCCAACACCTCCGGCTGCCGGTCCGCAACCAACGGCGTCGTGCTCAACCGCTCGGCGACAACGGGCGACGAGTCCTTCAACAGGCCGTGCTACAACATCCCTTCGATTCCGCAAGAACTGACGACTGCCGGTCAGTCCTGGAAGTTCTACGGTGACACGGACATCTGGGACGCCCCGTTGTTCGTAAAGTCGATCGAGAGCACGCCGCAGCTCCCGTCGACGCAGATCATCACAGACGCCAACAACAACAACCTGCCGGCCGTCAGCTTCGTCACGCCGGACACACCGAGCACGTCCGACCACCCGCCCTCCTCCACACGGCCGGCGCAGAACTTCGTGGCCTCCGTGGTGAACTCGATCATGAACAGCAACGAGTGGTCTTCCACGGCCATCTTCGTGACCTGGGACGACTTCGGTGGGTTCTACGACAACGTTCCCCCGCCCGTGGTCGACCAGATGGGCCTCGGGCCGCGGGTCCCGCTACTGGTGATCTCGCCGTACGCCAAGCCGGGCTACATCAGCGCTCAGCAGGGCGAGTTCTCGTCGTTCGACAAGTTCATCGAGGAGAACTTCAACCTGCCCAGCCTGGGCGCCCGCGACGCCCTGTCAGGCACGTCGGACCTGATGGACTTCTTCAACTTCAGCCAGACTCCTATTCCGAAACTGATTGAGCCGATGTTGCCGTATTCGGGCGTCATCACCGTTCCGAACAGCAAGAACGAGGGGGCCGGCGTCACTCAGCGTTCGTCGGTCACCCCGGAAGTGGGCGGCCCGGACACGAAGTTCATCTTCTCGGTGAACTACACGAACACCGCCACGCCGACGGTCCATCAGGTCATAGTCGACGGCGGCACTCCTATCAACATGACGCCGTCGAAAACGGGCAGCGGCCACGTGACGCTCTACACTGCAACCGACACCCTCTCGCCAGGGTCGCATTCGTACAAGTTCAAGTTCGCCGCCGGCAGCACCACGTGGCAGTTGCCACTGAACAATGTGCCGTTCTCCGGCCCTCAGGTAGCTCCGTTCGACCTGACGAACATGAGCGCCGCCCCATCCAATGTGGCGGAGCTGGGGAAGCCGATGACCTTCGGCGCCGTCTACAAATCTCCCACCGGTACGGCCGCCACGGAGGCAGATGTGGAAATCGACGACGTGATGCATCCGATGACCGCAACGGCTGGGACGCCGAGCACGGGCGTCACCTACAAGTACACGACGTCCTCCCTCTCCGAGGGCGACCACGACCTTCAATTCGTGTTCAGCGATGGCACCACGCCCGCCTTCAAGGTCTTCACGGACGATGCCGTGTCAGTGAGCCCCATCACCCTCGCCAGCTCCAAGGTGAGCCCGGCATCCGGCTCTACCTCCACGGTGTTCAAGTTCACCACGGTGTACAAGGGCCCGGACGCGGCCACCGTGGTAGACGTGAACGTGGACGGCACTGCCCACGCCATGACGGCCGTATCAGGAACCCCCACCACCGGGGTGACGTATTCGGCCTCGATGACGCTTCCCACCGGCAGCCACACGTTCACCTTCTACGCCACCGACGGGCCCAACCAGTGGAGCGATCCCAGAGTCCCGGGCATCTACAGCGGGCTCAAGGTGACCGCGGCCGGGCAGCCCCTTGCCCATTCGTCGATCGTGGGCCCACCGCCGGCTCAATGGGACAACCTGTACGACCCGGGATGAGTGTCTGAGCTACCAGGCCGATCTCGCGGCGTGGCGTTGCGCTACCACGCCCGAGATCGCCCCAGCTCCGCACGCACTCATCGCTCTCCGCGGTCGCGGAACCCACTCGCCGTGAAGCTCGCTTCAAGTAACATCGCTCAAGGCACAGTCCGGGGCGGATACGAAGGGGTAGCTACCAAATGCGAGCTCGGCATGGGAGAAACACGCGGAGAATACGTTCTCTCGTCGCGGTCGCCGGCGCTGGGGCGATCATCGGGCTAGGGGTCGTGGGGCTCTCCCCACCGAGCAGTCACGCAGCCTCGACTCCGATCAAGCACGTGGTGGTGATCATGGAGGAGAACCACACCTTCGACAACTACTTCGGAGCCTTCCCCGGCGTGAACAACAACCCGAAGGGCCCCTCCGGCCAACCGTGGGGCGTAACAGAGCCCGCCGCCTCCGATCCGCTGCCTTATGACTTGAGCCACTCCGGGCCGAGAGCCTACGGCGCGATCGACGGTGGCGCGATGGACAACTTCAATCCCATCGGCGACGTCCAGTACACACAGAGCGACATCCCGACGTACTGGGCGTATGCGACGCACTTCGGCCTGGGCGAGAACTTCTTCACCTCGATCGCCACCAGCAGCACGCCCAATCACATCGCCATGATCGCCTCTCAGAGCGGCGGCGACTTCTTCACCGGCAACACTTCGGGCTGCCGGTCCCCCGTGAACGGCGTCGTGCTCAACCGCTCGGCGTCAACCGGTGACGAGTTCTTCGCCCGGCCGTGCTACAACATCAACTCGATTCCGCAAGAGCTGACGAAAGCCGGTCTCTCCTGGAAATTCTATGGCAACACCGACATCTGGGACGCCCCATTGTTCGTCAAGCCGATCGAGAGCACCCCACAGCTCCCCTCCACACAGATCATCAACGACGCCGGCAAGAACGACTTGCCGGCGGTCAGCTTCGTCACGCCGGACTCACCGAGCGAGTCCGACCACCCGCCGTCCTCGACACGGCCTGCACAGAACTTCGTGGCCTCAGTCGTGAACTCCATCATGAAGAGCAACGAGTGGTCTTCGACGGCCATCTTTGTGACCTGGGACGACTTCGGCGGGTTCTACGACAACGTTCCCCCGCCAGTGGTGGACAAGATGGGCCTCGGGCCCCGGGTCCCGCTGTTGGTCATCTCGCCGTATGCCAAGCCGGGTTACATCAGCGCCAGCCAGGGAGAGTTCTCGTCGTTCGACAAGTTCATCGAGGCGAACTTCAACCTGCCGAGCTTGGGTGCCCGCGACAGCAGGTCGGACACCTCAGACCTCATGGACTTCTTCAACTTCAGCCAGACGCCCAGGCCGGCGCTGATCGAACCGATGTTGCCGTACTCAGGTGTGCTCACCGTCCCCAACAGCAAGACGGAGGGAGCCGGCACTACTCAGCGCTCCTCGATCTCGCCCGAGGCGGGTGGCCCAGGCACCAGATTCACATATTCGGTCAACTACACGAACACGACGAAGCCGAGCGTGCATCAGGTCATAGTCGACGGTACCGCTATCAACATGACACCGGCGAAGGTCGTCAACAGCCACGAGACGCTGTACGAAGCGACCGACACGCTCTCGCCCGGGACCCATAGTTACAGGTTCAAGTTCGCCGACGCCGGCAACTCGTGGCAGCTGCCCGTCAACAACGTCCCGTTCAGCGGCCCTCAGGTCGCTCCGTTCGACCTGACCAACATGAGCGTCTCGCCGTTCAACGTCGGCGAGGTCGGTAAACCCATGACATTCGGTGCTGTCTACAAGTCTCCCTCGGGCACCGCACCCACGACGGCCGATGTGGTCATCGACGATGTGCACCATCCGATGACCAAGATGGGCGGTTCACCGAGTAGCGGCATCACCTACAAGTTCACGACATCATCCCTCTTCGCCGGCGAGCACGACCTTCAGTTCGCCTTCAGCGACGGCACCCGGCTGTACACCTACTACACCGACGATGCCGTGGCGGTGAACCCGATCATCCTCACCAACTCGAAGGTCAGCCCCGCCTCCGGCTCGAAGTCCACCCCGTTCAAGTTCTCCACCGTCTACAAGGGGCCCGACGCGGCTACCGAGGTCGACGTGATTGTGGGCGGTGTTGCGCATCGAATGTCGGCCGTATCAGGAACGCCGGCCACCGGAGTCACTTATTCGACATCGATCACCCTGCCGGCAGGCAGCCACACGTTCTCCTTCTACGCCACCGACGGGTCCAGTCAGTGGAGTGATCCCAGGGTGCCGGCCGTCTACACCGGCCTCAAGGTGGCCGCAGCGGGACAAGCCGTCCCTCATTCGGTCATCGTGGGCCCGCGGCCGACTCAATGGGACAACATGTACGACCCTGGCTGAACGGGGGAATCCACAGTGCAATTGGGGCCGTCGTAGGCCGACGACCGTTTCAGTGGACGAGCTGTGCGACCCTCGATGGCATTTCGGCGAAAATTGACACGCGTTACGTCTGTCTGTCCTCGACAAACGCGGTCAAACGGCCTGCGGCCGGGGTGTCACGTCCCACGGTGACCCAGTACTCGACGCCGTCGGCGAGCAGGCCGTCGCGCTGGCGCCAGAAGGCGGCCATCCCGAACTGCTGACCGCTCGGGTCGACGATGGCCACCTCGGCGGCGGCCTGGTCGGCGGCTCCGAGCACACGCCCGACGCTCAGGTCACCCCACGGTTCGGGATACTCGCGCTGGAACTCGATGACCGAGTCTCGCCCGGTCAACCGCTCGGCTGTCGCCGGCAGCTCGATGACGGCGTCCGGGTGCAGGCAACCGGTTGCTCGTTCCCAGTCCCGCTGCTGGTAAGCCTCGTAGAGAGCACGAACTTGCTCGGCGGCGTCCATCCCGGGATTCTTCCACAGGCTTGATCAGGAGCGATCCGGTGGAGTGACCCGGGCGGTGCGGTGACAGCACCGAGCGGGGATGGCCGGCCCGGTCAGGTCTGCGGTCGGCCGCCGGGATAGCGGCACCAGATGTCGTTGCAAGTCTCGCAGGCCGACTCCGGGATCAGACCGACCCGCATGAGCAACCGGAACGCCTGGCAGCCCAGGCATATCCCGAAGGCCGCCTCGAGACCTGCGGCCCCGATGAGCACCTTCAGCACGCGATATGCACCCCGGCGGCGGCCCGTGGCGGCGAGCGCCGAGGCGAGCGCCGACATGGTGAGGCCCATCGCCTGCGCGAAGCGCCTGGGCGGACCTGGCGTGTACCGGTGACTGACCCGGAGCCGGGGAGTGATCACGCGGGTGGCCAGCTGCCCGACTGGGCTGAAGGCTGGTCCGGCGAGGACCCGTGCAGCAAAGCCATAAGTTATGGGAGCCAACAGCCACGGCTGGTCGGCCGCAATGGTGAAGGCGGCCATCGTCACCACCCCCCGGCCACGATCCGGGCCGAGGTGTCGTTCACCGGGTTGGGAAACTTCGGCAGTTCCACAGGCCTTCACCGCTTCCTCTCGGCACTCTCGGCGCCGTTGCAGACCGTACCGGCAACGCCACGACCGACCTTCATCTCCTCAGCCAAAGACCCGCACATAGAATGCGCCTCTCGGGGGTATGCGCTCTGCAGGTGCAGGTGCGAGGAAAGGGGGCGCTCATGCGCCATCGTCGTCGATTCGTGCCCCGACTTGTCGTGGGAGGCGCCGCCTGCCTGATGTCGGTAGCCGGCGTGGGGGTTTCGGCCGGGGCCGGGTCATCCGCGGCATCGTCGCCGACAGGCGAGCCGTACCCCTGCGGCGTCAGCGGGAGCGCCGTGTCCGGCCTGTTCGGTGACGCCGGCCTCATCGGCTGGGCGGCCGACAACGGCGTGGTGGCTTGCCTGGGAGGCAGCTTTTATGTGAAGAACGGGTCCGGCACCACTCCTTCGGGCGGTTTCACCAATCTGGGGACGACGTACGGCTTCGGGGTCTACAACGACTCCCGGACCACCTGGGTAAACGCCGACGGCTACCTGCCGGCGCTGGTGACGTCATTCCGCACAGGCGGGGCGGCGCTGTCGATCACCAACTTCGCCGACCGGGACGTGATCGGCGGGAAAGCTTTTGAGGTCGTCTATAGCAGGGTGACGGTCCACAATCCCACCTCCCGGACGATAACTGTGAACCCGGAGCCGACAGCAGGCCTGACCACGCTCTCCTCGCAGCCCGATCAGGTGCAGCCCGGGGCCACCGTGGATCACGACTACGCCATCGTCGCCGACACCTTCGGCGGCAAGTACTCGCGTCCTGCGGGCGCGGCGCTAGTGGCCGCCGGCAGCTACGACGAGCACTTCGCCCACATGCGCTCCTACTGGAACGGCCAGCTGGCCCAGATCAGCCACCTCCGGCTGCCGGACCAGTCGCTCGTCGACGCCTACAAGACTGGCTTCGTCTACACCCAGATCATCCGGGACGGCAACCGTTTGTACACCGGCGCCAACGGCTACACCGAGGAGTACAGCCACGACGTCATCGGAATCCTGGCCAACCTGTTCACGCAGGGCTACTTCTCGGACGCCCACGCCCTCCTCAACCGGGCCGACGAGGTGATCGGCACGCAGACGCAATACGCCGACGGCCTGTGGACCTACTCGTGGCCATGGGCGATCTATCTCGAGAAGACCGGCGATCTGAGCTTCGTCAAGGCCCATTTCGCCACCGCCGGCCCGCTCGGCTCGAAGGAACCGAGTATCGAGACCACCGCCCACCTGATCGCCGCCGACCGAACCGGCCCTGGCGGGATCATGGAGGAGACCAACGACATCGACGCCAACGGATACTGGACGATCGACAATTACGAGGCGTTGATGGGCCTGGCGGCTTACCGATACCTGGCGCAACGGGTGGGCGACACGAGCGAGACGACATGGGCGACCAACGAGTACAACAGCCTCCTCGCCGCGACGAACAAGACGCTCGACGCCACGATCAAGACCTATGGCCTTCACTACCTGCCGTGCTCGATGGTCGAGCCCAATACGGACAACCGGTGCGTGAATGCCGAGGACGCCAACTGGGCGGCGCCATTCCTCTTCGGCCGCTGGGCGTGGGACGGCTACCTCTTCGACGCCCCGTTGAGCGGTCCGGGCCTCACCCTCATCGACGCCACCTACGACTACGGCTTCGGGCGGCTTGCGGGCAAGTTGCCGCCCAACACCTTCGGCGGCTACTCACCAGACTTCTGGTCCACGACCTATAACGCCGGTTACGGCAGCTGGGGCTTGGCCAGTGCTGCTCACCGCGATCAGGGGATCCTCTCTTACGAGTTCATGATTGCCGACGACCAGAGCGGCCCCTACTCGTGGTGGGAGAGCTCCTCGACGCCCAATCCCGGCTCCCCGTGGGTGGGCGTGCATCCCTCGAGCGGCAATGGATCCTCACCTCATGCCTGGGGGATGGCCAACGCCAACAAGGTCCTGCTCGACTCGCTCGTCGCACAACGCTCCGACGGGTCGGTGATCATCGGACGAGGTGTCCCCGACTCCTGGGTGACCGCGGGCCACTCGTGGGCCGTCACCAACTTCCCCACGACCGACGGCCACCGGATCGGTCTCACCATCACGGCAAAGGCGAAACTGGCGACGCTCACCCTGAGCGGCCATGCTCCGGCCGGCCCAGTGCTGTTCCAACTCCCCGCCTTCGTCAACAACATTGCTGCTGCCTCCACCGGTTCCATCGACGAGGCCTCCGGTACGGTCACGCTGCCGCCCTCGACCCACACGGTGACCGTCCGGCTGCGAACTTCGGCTTGAGTGCACAGCACCATCCGAACGGCGAGCGATCAGATGAGCCCAGCGTCTTCCCACGGAGACGACGACAGCTACGCCACCGGCCTGGAGGGACCCCCTCAGCCCTGATCGCGCTGCGCAAGGTAGGCATCGAGGGTCCGCTGGTTGGCTGCCCGGATGGGAATGATGGCCGGCAGGGCATCCAAGGGGTAGGACCTGGCCGGGCCCTCTGGCCCGTCGTCGAGCAACGAGCCACCTGTCACCCGGGCCAGGTAGCCGTGGGCGCACATCACGCCGGTCGGGGTCCCCTCCTGGATGAAGGTCACGAACTCGCGGACGATCGCCACGTCGAGCCCGGTCATCTCCCGAACCATGCGCACGGCGGCGTCCTCCGGAGCCTCTCCCGGCCGGCACGGGTTGCTCGGCAACGAGGCCGGCCCCTCGGTCGGGCCGCCGGGCGGGTGGATAAAGACGATCTCGCCGCTGTCGGTCTCGACGACCGTCAGCGCGCCGTGATAATCGAACCGGTTCTCGTCTGGTCCATTCGGCACCGTAGCCTCCCCTTGGAGCGCCGTCGGGGCTCGGCTCATCGAGCTCCGGAGCTCCCTCGCGGCCGTGCTCTCGCGGCCGTCACCGCTCGGGGCGGATCGCCCGGCCCCGACGCCTAGGCCTTGAAGATGGCGAGCGTCGCGCCCTGCGGATCCATGAGGACGGCGAAGCGACCCGTGTCCGGGATGTCGGCTGGGCCGAAGATGACACTCCCCCCGAGGTCTGCCGCCCTCTTGGCGTCGCCATCGACGTCGCCGGCGCCGAAGTAGACGAGCCAGAAGTCGGGCACCTCGGCCGGAATCTCGGGGTTGCGGGGCATCACGCCGCCGATCGTGCGGCCGGCCACCTGAGCCTCGGCGTACTCGTCGCTCCCGCCCCACTCCCAGTCGAACACGGCCGAGTAGAACGCCCTCGACTTGGCCAGGTCGGAGGTCTGCAACTCGCTCCAGATGAAAGCACCCGCCTCGTTGACCAGCTGGGCGCCGATGTGCTCGCCGGGCTGCCAGGCGGCAATGACGGCGCCCGTGGTGTCGCTGAAGACGGCCATCCGTCCGGCGCCCATGACGTCCATGGGGGCGACGACAACTGTGCCCCCGGCCTGCTCGGCCTTGGCGGCGACGGCGTCCGCATCGGACACGTTGATGTAGGTGGTCCAGCGGGGCGGCCCGGGATCCCGGGCAGGGCTGATCGCCGCCACCTGCTTTCCGCCCTTGGAGACGATGGTGTAGTGACCCGCCTCCTCCCCCATGTCCTGGCCCTCCCAGCCGAACAGCTCGGAATAGAACCTCAGGGCGCTTTGGGGATCGGGAGTCGCGATGTCCACCCAGGACGGGACTCCGTGCTCATAGCGCGTCATCTCGGGCATGACCCTCCTCTGCTCGTCGCCGTGTGCTGCACTCTTGCTCGCCCGAGGCGCCGGATGCAAGGGGAGCTGTGCCGGGCTCGAGTCGATGCCGGCGGGGCGCGGCGCCGGCTTGTCGCCGGCAGAAGGGCTCGACGGCGGATCGGGTGGCACGCCCTATCCTGACCAGACCATGGTGAACCTATCCGACAAAGCCCGCGCCAGCCAGCAAGCGCTCCGTGAGGCGTCAGCTCGATATCAGACAGTCGTCGACCAAGTGATCGAGGACCCGCGGGGAGCCTTCGTCGAGAGGCTCCGCGAGGCGGAGGAACGTGTTGCCGAGGCGGCGGCACGCTGGGCACTGGACTACATCGAGGGGGCCGAGCCGGACTCCGCCACCCCTTAGGGAGCAGGCAGCTCAGTCGGGCCGGCCCGGCGCAGGTGCCTAAGCTCCTTCATGATCGGGAAGCAACGCCGGCGACAGCTGCTTGCTGCATCGCCCGGTTCGCCAGCAGAAAGGCCAGAGAATGCGCGTCCTCGTCATCCGTCATCACGCCGAGGATGACGCCGGCCTGGTAGGCGAGGCGTTCGAGGCGCGGGGGGCCGAGCTCGTCACGCACCTCTTCCCGGAGGCCGGCGAGCTGCCTCCGGTCGATGACTTCTCGCACGTGGTGGTGCTCGGAGCGAAGTGGTCGGTCTATGACACCGAGACTGTCGGGGCATGGATGGACAGCGAGCTCGACTGGCTGCGTCGGGCGGACGAAGCGCGACTACCCATACTCGGAATCTGCTTCGGCGCCCAGGCACTGACCGCAGCACTCGGCGGGCAGGTCGAGCGGGCGCCCGTGATGGAGATCGGTTGGGTTCTGGTCGAGCCCAGCCAGGGGAGCGAAATCGTCGCAGGCCCCTGGTTCCAGTTCCACGGCGATCGCTGCCTCATCCCGCCCGCCGCCGAACTGCTCGCAAGCAACGACGTCGGCGTTCAGGCCTTCAGCGTCGGCCCCCATCTCGGGGTGCAGTTCCATCCCGAGGTCGACGCCGCCCAGCTCGGGCGGTGGATACAAAACGGCATCCGGGAAGAGATGCAGGAGGCCGGGATCGATCCGGATCGCCTCCTCGCCGACACCTTCCATCACGAAGCCGGCGCCCGTCAGCGAGCAGGCGGCCTGGTGAGGATGTTCCTCAACGAGTCCTGAGCGCTGACGTCGAGCGGCACTCGAATTCGTTCACCCAGCCGGCAGGTGAGCGCTCTCCGGCTCGGCGATGGGAGCAGCGCCGCCCGGGGCCCCGGCCGCCGAGTCGTCGCCCACCGGCTGATGACCACCGTTCGGCTCGGCGATGGCCCCGGCTACGGGCGCCTCTCCCAAGGCGCTCGCCGCCGGCTGAAGGCCGTTCGGCTCGGGGATGGCCCCGGCCCCGAGGGCGTCGGTCGCCACGGGCGCGGCCACGGGCTCGTGATCGCCGGCGGGCGGGGCGATTGCGGCAGGCCCGCTGGCGTCAGCCAGCGTGGCGCTCCCTGTTGAGCCGGCCGGCACGGCGGCCTGGTTGGCTCCGCTGTCACCGGACACCAGCCCGCGCAGGCTGTTGAGCAGGCCCCCGATCTCCATCGGCAGGACAAGCTTGGTGGACGGGGAAGCTCCTACCTGCTTCAGGGTCTCGTAGTACTGAAGGCGCATCGTGTTGGCATCGAGCTCTCGCCCGACGGTACGGATCTTCTCGAGGGCGGTCGACAGGCCCTCGGCCCGGAGAATGGCGGACTGCCGCTCGCCCTCCGCCGCCAGGACCACAGACTGCTGAGCGCCTTCTGCGATCGTGATGGCGGCCGACTTCTGTCCCTGCGCCTCGATGATCGCCGCCCGACGGGTGCGCTCGGCCGACATCTGACGGGTCATTGCCTCGAGGACGCCCGGTGGCGGGTTGACCTCCCGCACCTCGACGGTTGTCACCTTGACTCCCCACCGCTCGGTCACCTCGTCGAGGCGGACGCGGAGCGAGGCGTTGATCTGTTCGCGCTTCGAGAGCACGTCGTCAAGAGCCATGTCACCCACGACGCTGCGCAGCGTCGTGGCGGCGACGTTCTGGGCGGCGGCGGCGAAGTTCTGCACTTCAAGCACGGACATCGACGGATCGATCACCTTGTAGAAGATGATGAAGTCGATCGAGATGGAGGCGTTGTCCTGCGTGATGGCCGTCTGACGGGGGATCTCGAGAAACCGCTCCCGCAGATCGACCCACGTCGTCCGGTCGGTCACGGGATTGATGAACACGAGGCCAGGACCGCGCGTGCCGAGCGCACGGCCGAGGCGGAACAGGACCACTCGCTGGTACTCGCGGACGATCTTCACCGACAGCCCTGCCGTTACGAGCAGGATGAGGGCGACGATGCCGATGATTATGCCGACGATCATGAACTGACTTCCTTGCTTTCAGCGTCCACCGGCGCCGATGAAGGTGCCTCGGACGGTTGCGACGGGGGCGAATCATGGGCAGGAACGCCTAAGGCGGTGTCGAGCTCGTGCGCTTTCAGGCTGAACAGCTCTCCGGGGGCTAGATCGTCCTCACGCCACACCTCGAGTCGAACTCCCATCCGGATGACCTGCACGCGGCCACCAGCCGGGACGTCGCCGTTGCGCGAGACCGCCGACCAGTCCTCTCCGCGGATGCGGACGACGCCATCGGGCGTGAGGGGGGTGAGGGCGACGCCCTCGGAGCCTTCAGACACGGCGCCAGGCCGCCCCGACGAAGCGGGTGGGGGGGCCGTGAGCCCCTTCCAGGCCAGCACCCCGATACCGGACGAGACCACTACGTCCGCACTGAGGAGGGCCCACAGAACAGGCGCAGATCGCCCGTCGATCGCCATCACGACCAGCCACAGCGCCGCCAGTGCGCCGAGGATTCCGGCCACTACGTGCGTATGCGGACCGGTGTGAAAGCCGGCCAGACCAACCAGAACCATGAGCCCGAGGAGGACTCCTGCTATAACCCACATACTGACGCCTCCCATTGGTAGCGCCTGTCTTATATTAGCGGCACGGGTTACAGGCCACCGGGCGCCGGGGCCGTCGACTGCTCAGCCGAGCAGGTGTTTCAGCTCGGCTGAGGCACTCTTGGTGAGGCCGGTGATCTCGATGAGGCGGCCGGACAGGACGTGGACGGTCCCGGTCAGCCTGCCGCTCAGGACGGCGGCTGCCCCGGTGGCCAAAACGGCTGCGGCGCTCCGGGTCAAGGAATGCGCACGTCTCAGGGTGATCGTCGCTGTGAAGGTGCCACCGGGACCCGGCCGGACGCCGATGCCTTCCACGTCGCTTGGGGCAAGGCTCGCAAGGGGGGGCCCGAACTGGTCTTTCGACCCCCGGAGTTGCACTGGAGCTCCGGCAGGGGGCGGAGGACTCTTCTCAGCAAGGCCTGGCGAAGAGCGATCGGCCCCGGCCCCGTGGGCCGCTGTGGGCGCGCTCGAAGCAGTGCCGCCTCGGCCGGCCGCCACCACGATCCCGCTCACCCCGCCGGCAGCGAGCAGGATGGCGGCGGCGATCCCGGCCACCCGAATCCGGTGCTGCCGGCGCCGGAGCCGGACAACTTCGCCGCCAGCCTCGACTCCGCCCGGCGCAGCGGCGCCTTCGCGACTGCCGTCCACTGCCAGCGCGACCGCCGCCGCGGCGGCTCCGGCAGGGGCCGGGCTGACGAGCGCTGCCACCAGGCCGCGTACCTCCGCCAGCTGCTCGCGGCGGAACCGGCAGCTCTCACACGACGCCAGGTGCGCCTCGATCTCCGCGGCCGCTCTCCCTGCCACTTCGCCGTCGAGGAGCGCCGAGAGATCCTCGGGCGCGCAATGGTCGCCGGACCAGGCGGGGGACGTCCGAAAGTCGTCGCTCATGACAGGGCCTGGTCGGTCATCGGTGATCCATCACCAGCTTTGACGGGCGGATCGGGCGCGGCGTTCCGTTGCGTTCGGGTGACAGCAGGCTCGGAACGACGTGCGGCCAGCATCTCGGCCAGAGCCGCCCGTCCGCGGAAGATACGCGACCGGACCGTGCCGATCGGAACGGTGAGGATCTCGGCTATCTCGGCGTAGTCGAGATCGGCGATGTCCCGCAGGACAACGGCGACCCGCTGGTCTTCTGGCAGGCGTCCGAGGGCGATCTCGACCGTGAGCCGGTCCGTGACCGGGCCTGCTACTCGATCGAGGCCGGTACTTGCCTCTGCGAACAGCGGAGCCCCGTCGTCTCGCAGACGATCCGGGGCAGTGACCGGCCGGCGGCGGCGGCGGCGAAGCTCGTCGAGCGCCGCGTTCGTCGCCACGCGAAAGCACCATGTCGGAAAGGCGCTCCTCCCGTCGAAACGCCGCAGGCCGCGTGCGATAGCGATCATCGCCTCCTGAGTGGCGTCAAGGGCATCCTCGTCATTGGACAGGATCCGCCGGCAGACTGCGAAGCAGCGGTCGTACTGGGCCGCCAGCAGCCGCCCCATCGCCTCGCGCTCGCCCGCCACAGCCGCCGCCAGCAGGGCGGCGTTCTCGTCGTGGGGCTCGTCTCGGCAGATGAGTCAGCGTACGGCAGCGACATCCGGTGGAACCGGACGATCCTCCCCGGCGTCTCAGCATGTGAAGAGGAAGACAACACCGCCATTCGCCTGAGGAGGCACGCCGATGTCAATGCACGGACGCCCTGCGCTCATTGTGTTCTCGCTCGCCGTCGCCGGCGCCGTCCTCGCCGGCTGCGCCGGCGCGAGCTCCGCCCCAAAGAGCGCCGCCACCGCCGGGCAAGGCTCGCCAGGCGTGGACACACACGGCGCGGGGGTATCAGCGCCGCCATCGAGGGCGGCCCCGAGCGGCGAGCCTTCACAAGTCGTGACCAGCTCAGGCCGCGTCGGCGAGACGATCGCACCGGCATCCCCGCTCGTCATCCGCGACGGCACCGTCACCCTCGACGTGCCGAAGGGACACGTCTTGCCGACCTTCGACAGCGTCTCGAGCACGGCCGAGAGCCTGGACGGGTTCGTCGCATCTTCGTCCGGGTACGGAGCGGCCGACGCCGGCGGCGCCTCCGTCGTCGTGCGCGTGCCGAGCAACGAGTTCGAGACGCTCGTGCGCCGGATCGACAAGCTCGGCAAGGTGGAGGCGCAATCCGAGACTGGTCAGGACGTGACCGCCGCGAGCGTGAACCTCTCCGCCCGCATCGCCAACCTGAAAGCAGAGGAGACATCCCTCCGCACGCTTCTTTCGCGCGCCGGCAGCATCGCGGCCATCCTCCAGGTCCAAGACCAGCTCTTCGGCGTCGAGGGAGACATCGAGCAGCTGAGCGCCCAGGAGGGCTCTCTCGTCGACCGGGCCACCTTCGCAACGCTGACCGTCGAGCTGAGCCCCCGGGTCGTCCCGCTGCCGGGGCCGAAGCGCCCGCATCAGAACGCCTTCGTCCGGGCGGTGAAGCTGGCCGCCCACAACACGGCCGTGGCTGCCCGGGCTGTCGTGCTCGCCGTGGGGTGGGCATTCCCGTTTCTTCTTCTCGCCCTGGGGCTTTTCGGTGCCTGGTGGGTCAGGCGACGCGTGATACGCCGGCGCCCACCGGCGCCGAGCGCACCAGGAGTCGTGTGATTCGGCGCCGGCTGAGCTCGGCCGCCGGAGGAACGCCGCCGACCCCGAGCCGCCGATCTGAGCCGGCCTAGCTGGGAAACGGGGTCGGGCGAGCGCAATACTGGACTAGTGCCGGCATGGATCTGCGTCACCTGCGGCGTTCAGCAGCCCGAGAGTGACCAGCCGCCCGACGGCTGCGCCATCTGCCTTGACGAGCGCCAGTACGTCGGGTGGCAGGGCCAGCAGTGGACCACTCAGGCCGAGCTCGGCCGCGATCACGAGAACGAGGTGCGCCAGGAGGAGCCAGGCCTGTGGGGTATCGGTACCAAGCCGTCGTTCGGTATCGGGCAGCGGGCGCTGCTCGTGCAGTCGACGCACGGGAATGTGCTCTGGGACTGCGTTTCCCTCCTCGATGAGACGAGCGTCGCCGCCATCGGCGAACTGGGCGGGATCGCGGCCATCTGCTGCTCTCACCCGCACTTCTACGGCGCCTGTGTGGATTGGTCTGACGCCTTCGAAGCTCCGATCTACCTGCCGGCGGCCGACCGTGAATGGGTGATGCGCCCACATGCACGGCTCGTGATGTTCGAGGCCGACTCGATGGAGCCGGTGCCGGGACTGACCCTTGCCCGCATCGGAGGGCACTTCGACGGGGCGGCTGTGCTGCACTGGCCGGAAGGTGCCGACGGCCGCGGGGCGCTCCTCACCGGTGACACTGTCACCGTCGCCCACGACCGCCGCTTCGTCAGCTTCATGTGGAGTTACCCGAACCTGATCCCGCTCGACGAGACGACGGTGCGCCAGATCGCCGATCGTGTCGCCAGGTTCCGGTTCGACCGGGTCTACGGGGGATGGTGGGGTCGAGTCGTCGTGGGCGACGGCGCCGAGGCAGTCCGGCGCTCGGCGGATCGTTACGTCCAACGGCTGAAAGGCAAGCCGGCACGGCCCCCCGACGAACGCTCCTCGTACGCTTGAGGGCATGGATCCGGGGACCCAAAGGGCTTTGCCTCCCGGCCGGCGACGGCGTCGGGGCCGTGGCGGACGACAGACGCCGGTTCATTGCCTAGAGCACGAGGTGGACCTGGCAGCCCTGCAGCGCTTCGTGGGCGACGGCAAGCCGGCGGGCGACGACGTCACAGTCGCTGCCATCAGCGCCGGCGAGTGTCCCGCCTGCCGGCAGAGATACGTGGCCGCGACCGGCGAAGCCGGCACGCCCGCGCCCGGCGTTCGCGCAACGGGAGGGCGGCACGTCGCCTGTGAGTGCTGCCGGACGTCATGGGAGGTGACGGCGAACCGGTGGGTGGCGACCGCAGGCGGAGGCTTGGGGATGAACGGCAGCGCTCGGGCAATAAAGACGGGCAAGACAATCGACGGCTCCCGGTTCGTCGTCGAGCCGGTGAACCCGGTTGGGGGGGCTGAGCAGGCGTTGCGGAGGGGGTTTCTTGCGTTCGACCAGTCAACGGGGTGGCCGGCGGCCGACGACCTCGTCGCGGATGTCACCGAAGCGATGCTGGCTTCGTATCGCGGCGAGGCTGATGAGCGGGCCGAGCTGGCACGGATCACTGCCGAGCACCGGCTCGACGAAGCGGCAGCCGACGGATGGCAGTTCGTCGCCCTGGCCGCGCTCGGCGTCATACGCGGCCTCAGGCGAGACAACCGGCCGGCTCACCCACCAGGCCGGGGCGGACCGGGGTTGCACACGAGCCGGGCGCGGTTCGAGGAGCTGGTGGCGGCGGCCCTCGACTCCATACCGCCGGAGCTCGGCTGCCTGATCGAGAACGTCGCGGTGATCGTCGAGGGTGAGGCCGAGACGCGAGACCTGTTCGGGCTGTATCAGGGGATCCCTCTCACCGCCCGCGGCCACTACGCCGGCGCGGCGCCCGACCGGATCACGATCTACCAGGACACGATCTCCAAGTACGCCCGGAGCGAGGAGCAGATCGTGGCGCAGGTCCGCCAGACCGTCATCCACGAGGTCGGTCATCACTTCGGCATCGATGACCGGAGGCTGCACGAGCTCGGCTGGTGACCGATCAGCCGGTCCGCGGGTAGGCCGGCCAACCAAGCTGTGAAACCGCCCGCGGGCGGCGCGCGCCTGTCTGGCCCGCGGCCTGTCTGGCCAGCGCGGCCTTGTCTCACGAGGGAGGGGCCGTCTCCTCGTCCTCGTGAAAGACGCGGCTGGCGAGCAGGTCAGCCGGCTCCAGGCACCGCAGCTCGGACCGGCCGATGCGGCCGCCGGCCTCCACGAGACGGGTGGCCTGGCGGAGACGGGCACGCTCGAGGGCGTTGCGGATGCTGCGGGCGTTGGCGAAGTGCGGCTGCGCACTGCGGAGCTCCACGTACCGCTGGAACACCTCCTCGGCCGCCGGAGCCAGCTCGTAACCCTGCTCGGCGAGAGCACGGTGGCCGATCTCCACGAGCTCGTCGACGGTGAACGGCGGGAAGTCGATGTGGTGGGCGATGCGGGAACGCAGACCGGGGTTCGTGGCGAAGAACCGCTCCATCCGATCGCCGTAGCCGGCGAGGATCACGACTAGGCGCTCGCGTTGCTCCTCCATGACCTGCATGAGTATCTCGATCGCCTCCTGCCCGTAGTCACGCTCGTTCTCCGGCCGGTGGAGGGCATAGGCCTCGTCGATGAAGAGCACACCCCCCATCGCCCGCTTGAGGACGTCCTTCGTGCGGGGGGCGGTGTGGCCGACGTACTGGCCGACCATGTCCTCCCTGCTCACGGTGACAAGGTGGGCAGTGGGCAGGTAGCCGAGCGCGTGCAGGATCTCGGCCATCCTCGTGGCGACAGTGGTCTTGCCGCTGCCGGGCGGCCCGGTGAAGGACATGTGGAGGTTCGGCCGGGTGGTGCGAAGCCCGAACTCCGCCCGCAGGCGGTCGACGAGGAGGAGCGAGGCCACGTCCCGGAGCCGTTCCTTCACCGGCACGAGGCCGACCAGCTCCCGGTCAAGTGCCTCGAGCGCCCGCCCGATGCCGAGCTCCGCCCGCGCTTGGTCGAGGTCGACCTCGTCGCCTTGGCCCATTTTGGGCCGGGAGCCCTCCTCGGAGACGGGCTCGTCCGCCTCGTCCGCCGCGACCCCCGCAAGAGGGGCGACTCCCGGCCGGGGCATCTCGAAGCCCTTAGGCGTACCGCTCACCGCTCGGCCGATCGAGGGCGTATGCCGTCGTCGTGTAGCGCACCGTTCGACCAGGCGCCTGCTGGCGCTCGAGGCGGAAGCCGGGCTCCGACTCCGGACGCTGCACGAGGAAGCTGAGAACGATCGTCTCTCGTCCCCGCCGGGAGTCGAACGCGTTCAGGCGCACGTAGTGATGCGGAAACGCCGCCCGGCAGGCCTGCAGCTCGCTCATGACGCCGGCCGGGTCGGACAGGTCGAACATCGGCAGGCCCCACATCTCCCAGTACGTGTTACGGAAATGGGGGTCGTCGGTCAGCTCGATCGAGACCGCGCATCCGTTCGAGATGACGAAGCGGAGCTGGGCCTCGATCTCCTCGTCGGTGAGGTCGGGCAGATACCCGAACGTGCCTTGGGTGATCTTCACTGGTTCCCTCTCAGCTCGGTGTGGCGACGACGTCAGGCGTGTCGGTCGACTCGTAGTCGAAGGTGACGTCGCCCCACGTATCGATGGCGGCCTGCAACTCGGGGCTGTGGCGGGCCGCTAGCCGGAGCACCTGTTCGCCTTCGAGGAGGACGTCACGTCCCTCGTTGCGCGCCTTCATAACCGCCTCGAGCGCCACCCGGTTGGCCGTGGCGCCGGCGGCGATGCCCATCGGGTGCCCGATCGTCCCCCCGCCGAACTGGAAGACGGAATCCTCGCCGAGGTAGTGGAGGAGCTGGTGCGTCTGGCCGGCGTGGATGCCGCCCGATGCCACGGGCATGACGCCCGGCATCGACACCCACGACTGGTCGAAGTAGATGCCGTGGCTCAGGTCCGCCGGTACATCGTTCAACCGGAGCGTGTCGTAGTAGCCCGCCACGATGTTCGGGTCGCCCTCCAGCTTGCCGACGACAGTGCCGGCGTGCATGTGGTCCACTCCCATGAGGCGGCACCACTTGGCGATCACCCGGAACGAGACGCCGTGGTTCTTCTGGCGGGTGTAGGTCCCATGCCCGGCCCGGTGAAGGTGGAGCAGCAACCCGTTGCGGCGAGCCCATTTCGACATAGAGGTCATGGCCGTGTAGCCCACCGTGAGGTCGATCATGATGATGTTGGAGCCGAGCTCCTTGGCGAAGTCCGCTCGCTCGTACATCGCCTCCATGGTGCCGGCGGTGACGTTCATGTAGTGGCCCTTCACCTCGCCCGTGCGCTCCTGTGCGCGCTCGACCGCCTCCTGCGCGTAGAGGAAGCGCTCCCGCCAGCGCATGAAGGGCTGGCTGTTTATGTTCTCGTCGTCCTTCGTGAAGTCGAGCCCGCCCCGCAGGCCTTCGTAGACGACCCGACCGTAGTTGCGCGCCGAGAGCCCGAGCTTCGGCTTGACCGTGCAGCCGATGAGCGGCCGGCCGTACTTGTTGAGCATCTCGCGCTCGGCGACTATCCCGTGGGGCGGGCCGTCGAAGGTCTTCACGTAGGCGAGCGGGATGCGCATGTCCTCGAGGCGCAGCGCACGGAGGGCTTTGAACCCGAAGACATTGCCGATGATGGACGAGCTCAGGTTAGGGACCGAGCCCTCCTCGAACAGGTCGAGGTCGTAGGCGATGTAAGCCATGTGTTGGTCCGGCGCACCGGGCACCGGGTCGACCCGGTAGCACTTGCCCTGGTAACGCTCGTGATCGGTCAGCCGGTCCGTCCATACCACCGTCCAGGTGGCGGTGGAGGACTCGCCGGCGACGGCAGCCCCGGCTTCGGAGGGCTCGATGCCGGGCTGAGGCGTGATGCGGAATGCCGCCAGCACATCGGTGTCCTGCGGCTCGTAGTCCGGTCTCCAGTAGCCCATGTCCGAATAGGACATGACGCCGGCGGCCCAGCGACTCCGCTCCGCGGCGCCGTCTCCGCTCGCCCCGTTCATTGCCGTCGTCTCGTTCACACGCTCACCATCGCGCTAGACGCCGTTGATGTCTATGAAAACATTCGCAATTCAATTAGGAAAACACTTATGTAACACTGTACCTGATGACCTTTGCCCAGCTCCGAACGTTCCTGGCAGTAGCCGAAGCGGGCTCTGTCCGCGGGGCCGCCGAGCGGCTCGTCGTCTCTCAGCCGTCCGTCTCGGCCTCGGTGGGGTCGCTCGAGAGGGAGCTCGGCGTGGACCTGGTCACGCGTCAGGGACGCGGGCTGCGCCTCACCGAGGCGGGTCTGGCTTTTGCTGCCACCGTGCGCCAGGCCCTCGGGCTGCTCGAGTGGGGCGCCCGCAGGGCGACGAGTATCGCCGCACCCGGTCGCGGCCCGGTGCGGGTGGCGGCAGTGACGACAGCGGCCGAGCGCCTGCTCCTCCCGCTCATCGCCGCCTTCCGCAGGGAGCACCCCGAAGCGGGTGTCACCGTGGAGGTAGGCAACCGCACCTCGGTCTGGGAGGCTCTTTCCAATCACGACGCGGATCTGGTCGTGGCCGGGCGACCGCCCGTCGTCCTCGGAGCCCGGATCCTGGCCCGGGCCGCCAACACCCTCATCCTCGCCGGCCCGGCCGGACGCGGCAAGGGCCGGCCCGCGCCGGCCCGCAAGCTCGCCGGGGAGACCTGGCTGTTGCGGGAGGAGGGCTCGGGCACGCGGGACGCCACCGAAGAGCTGCTGCGCCGTCTCGCCATCGAACCGCAGACGATGATCCTCGGCTCGAACGGGGCCGTGGAGGCGGCCGTCGCCGCCGGTCTCGGGGTGGCGCTGATCTCGCGCTACGCCGTGGCCGACCGGCTTGCCGACGGCACGCTCAGTGTTTGGGAGTGTCCGGGCACGCCGCTCGAGCGGCCGTGGCACCTCGTCTCTCACGGGGCGGAGCCCCTCAGCCCGACGGCGCGCCTCCTCGTGGCTTCGATGGCCAGCACCACGCCGGGTTTCGTGCTGACGGGCGAAGGCCGGCGGCTGCTCAGTCGCTGAAGCCTGATTCGGCCGTTCCGGGCCAGAAGGCCGCCGGCTCCTCGGTCGCTGCGGCGCGTACGGCCCTGTCCGGGCGTGAGGCGTACGGCCCTACCAGGCCGTGAGGCGGACGGTCCTGTGCGGGCGTAAGATCGATCAATGAGTACGGTCGCGCCGGAGGGGCCGGCCGCATGCCCGGGCCGGGCCGTCACTCGGCCGCCCCGGTCGGCCCGCGCCTCCCGTCAGCAGCGACGTAGCGCCCCACCAGGCCAGAGAGACGAGAGATGAGCCCGAAACGCATGATCATGCGCCGCGCCGAGTCCGGTGGTCCGCAGCGGCCGGTGATGCTCGCCATTGCCGGCGACAGCGCCTCGGGCAAGACCACGCTCACCAAGGGGCTCGCCGAGGCGCTCGGTCACGAGCGCAACGAGTCGATGTGCACCGACGACTACCACCGCTACGACAGGGAGGAGCGGGCCTCCCTCCCGTTCACGGCCCTCCACCCGTCGTGCAACTACCTCGGCATCATGGAGCAGCATTTGCAGCTTCTCGCTCTCGGCGAGCCGATCCTGAAGCCTGTCTACAACCACCACCACGGGACCCTCGAACGTCCTGAGCTCGTGGAGCCTCGTGACTTCCACGTGATCGAGGGGTTGTTTCCCCTCTACAGCCCCTTGTCGCGTGCCTGCTTCGACTTGAAGGTCTTCCTCGACCCGCCTGAGAGCATCCGTCGCAGGTGGAAGGTGGCCCGTGACACCCGCGAGAGGGGATACACGGCCGAGCAAGTGATCGCCGACCTCGAGAAGCGCGAGGATGATTCGGCGGCCTTCATTCGCCCCCAGCGCCAATGGGCCGACATCGTCGTCCAATTCGCTCCCATCCAAGAGCGCCATGAATCCGAGCAGGGACCGCTCAGCGCGACCGTGCTGCTCCGCCCGACAGTTCCCCACCCGGACCTTTCAGCCGTCCTCACCGAGGACACGCGCGAGGCGATGCACCTGAAGCTCGCCCGTGACGAAGACGGCAAGCCGGTTGACGCCCTCCACGTGCACGCGTATGCCTCCCGCGACACCACCCGCCGGGTGGAGGAGAGCATCTGGGCCAGCCTCGGCATCGATGACAACTTCCCCGACTGCCTAGGCACCATCGGCAAAGGCGAGAGAAGCGAACCGCTGGCCGTCGTTCAGCTGATCATCCTCTACCACATGCTCCTGGCCCGGGCGGCCCAACGGGACCAGGTCGAAGTGGGTGCCGTCAGGCCCTGAATTCCTCCTCAGCCGGAGAGGCTGCGCCGGGGCGGCCGAGCACCAGGGATCGGCACCGGAGGCCTACGCGCTTTTCTCCACCCCCGGGAGATAACGGCGTACATCTCCGAGCAATTGAAGGAAGTGCGCTGACCGTTGTGCCGGCGCGACCGAGTCTGAGGCGACAAGCTGTCTCAGGGCTACCAGACGAACACCCACACCCGTCCGACGGCATGGCTCTCGAAATACGGCTTTATCGGCGCTGCAAGCATCGGTTGTGGCCGGCGAGACTGCGTTCCATCTTCGCGGCGATCTGCCCCAATGACGGCTCAACGGTGCGCTCCCAGACCGAGGCGACCCAGGCTCCCCACCGAACCTCCATCGCCGGGAGCGAGTATTCGTATCCGACACCAGCGGCACCGGCGAGGGCCATTAGGGTCACCCCCCGCCGGCGCAGCATCATCGCCAGATGGTTGCACACGTGACTGATCGGCGCCTCTGCGGGGGCGGCGCATGGAGGAGATGACGGACCGCATGAGCGACGACCGGCGACGCCCTGCCGAGTACGAGCTCCGTCCGGTCCGCCTCGATGACGACGTCGTCGAGGTGCTCCTCGATGGGCTCGCCGGCGAGTACGTCTCTCGATACGGCGAGGGTGACGAGATGGGTCATGCTCGGCCGTCGGAGTTCGCCCCACCGACTGGCGCATTCCTCGTGGTGGTGGATGACGGAGTGACGATCGCCGGCGGCGGGTACAGGCGATACTCAGACGACACCTGCGAAGTGAAGCGGGTCTGGACCAGCCCGGCGAGACGGCGCCAAGGGCTCGCCGGGGTCGTCCTCTCCGCGCTGGAAGCGGCCGCATCCGAGGCCGGATACCGGAGGGTGGTCCTCGAGACGGGACCTGCCCAACCGGAAGCCGCTGCCTTCTACGAGGCACAGGGCTACCACCGCATCCCTGTGTACGGCCGCTACGAGCATGCCCTCGCCTTCGAGCGGCACCTCACGCGCCCGCCGCAACCGGCCTGAGACCGCCCCTCAGCGGCGGGGACGAGCCAGCTCGGCGAGGATACGGGCGAGCTCGCCGATGTCCCGGCTGCAGCGCCAGCTGGTGCAGGATGCCGTACTCATCCAAGCTCACCGACAGCCCCCTGTAGTTCCACTCGATTACTCCCAGATGGGAATATCCCGGTTGGACTTACGTTGCACCGCGTGTCCGACCACCCGAATCTCGTCCGCCTGCTCGATGCTGACGTCGAGGAGTAGAAGGGGCGAGCGAAGACTCCTATAGGGCGTAGAAGCTTGGCAAGCAGGTATCGGCGATGACTCTCGATTGCTGAAAGGTTAATGACTTGGATACTTTGACCGTGATTCGTTCCCGACGGAACGTGCGAGCCTTTACTTCCGAGCCCATTTCCCCGAGCGATCTCGATCACATTATGGAAGCAGGCTGGCGCTCACCCTCCTCGAACAATGAGCAGCGTTGGGATATCGTTCTTTGTACTGATCGTCGCCAACTTCAGCAACTTTCGACGGCCTGGATCTATGGCGAGCATATTGCTCAATCAGCCGCTGCGCTGGTCCTTCTCACACCCGTCGTGGCCGACGCCGCACTCATCGAGTTCGTTCAGTTCGATCTTGGGCAGCTCACCATGAGCGTTCTCCTGGCGGCGGCCGACCTCGGCATAGGCAGCTGCCACTCAGCCGTCGGCGACCAGGGGCTCGTCCGCAGTCTTATCGGCCATCCTGAAGATCGAGTCGCGACGGTCATAATCTCGTTGGGTTATCCGGCGACTGGGCCTCTAACGCCGGTCACTCGACCAGACCGCCGACCCCTCAATGAAGTCGTTCATTCTGGACATTGGTGATAGTCGACGCAAGGTATGTCAGTGTCTCCTTCGAAAACAGAGGCTTCGCCGAGGTGAGTAGCCCCGGGAGCGGGCCGGCCGGGACCGTAACAGTCTGGGAGGTCTCAGAGTTCGTAAAGGTGAACTTCGTCCCCACCGCCACGCCGAGCCGGCAATCTCGCACACCTTGAGCGTGCCCGTCGGCGGCTTCACCGGCTTGTTGGTCGCCGTCAAGATGGTCTGGCTCGAGACACCTCCGTGGACGATCGTCACCGAGACGTTGCTGGCGGCGAGATCGACGCGGATCAGTCGGCTGCTCGGACTGGTGGCCGCTCCGGCCATCTCGTAACCCGTCTTGGCGTCCTCGTGGACAACAAAGCCGGAGTCGGCCCGCAGCACGATCTGACCGGTGGCGCCGGCACGGCGCACGCGGTTGAACACCTGGGTGAAAAAACTGGCCTGCCCACGGAGTGGGAGTTGCCGCCCCGCAGCCGGACACCAACGACGTCGCTCGTCGCGGTTATGAAGTGACAATGAGCTTCGCCGCCCTGGCTCCGCGTGCCCTGGGGTCGGCCTTTGCCATCTCGGGCACCGTCCATCTCGTCCGCCCGCAGGTATTCGAGGTGATCATGCCCCGCGTGCTCCCGGAGGCGTTCCACCGGCCGCTCGTTTTCCTGAGCGGCATGGCAGAGCTCGGCCTCGCCACAGGGCTTGTCCGTCACCGGCCGTGGGCTCGCTGGCCGAGCGTCCTGCTCCTGCTGGCGGTCTTTCCGGCCAACGTGCAGATGGCGATCGACGCCGGCACGGGCCGTCAACCGGGGCTGAGCGACAGGAAGGCCGTTGCCTGGGGGCGCCTTCCCCTGCAGGGCCTGCTGATCTGGGCGGCGCTGCAGTAAGCAGGTGGCGCTCCTTTACGAGCGCCACCTGCTCATCGTCAGGCGCTCAGCGGGAGAGAGGCGAAAGAGCGACTGTGACGGGCCACTGCTTGCACCCAAAACCGGATTTGCCCAGCCGAATTGTAGGATTCGCCAATGGCGACACGGGCGTCCCGGACATGACCGTCGTCATCGAGCGCCGCGCCGACCTCACGCTCGAGAACTTCCGCCGGGTGGCCGTCGACGGCGAGGGCGTCGTGATCGGCGACGTGGCGCGCCAGGCGATGCTCGACGCCCGGGCGGCCTTCGTCGCGCTGCTCGAGACGGACCGGACGGCGTTCATGTACGGCGTGACGAGCCGGCCTGGCGTCGAGGTGAAGATGCAGGTGGCGCCGACGGATCAGGCGGCCTGGGCGACGGGGGTCACGATGCTCGGCACGGGCCGCGGCTTCGGCGGAGGAGAGCTCGACGAGCGGGTCGTGCGCGGCATCGTCTTTGCCCGCCTGGCCGACTTCGTCGAGGGCAATGCCAAGGCGCGCCCGCTCGTGGCCGACCGTGTCGCCGCGCTGCTCGACGGGCCTCTGCCGAAGGTACCTCTCAATGGCCAGATCGCTGCGGGCGAGATCCTCCCGATGATGCACGTGATGAGCGAGATCTTCACCGGCGACTTCGAGGAGGGTGAGTGGATGACGCTCGTCAACGGCTCGCCCTGCTCCGCCGCGCTGATCGCCGACGCGGCGCTGCACGCCAGGCACCGCCTGGAGACCGCCGAGATCGTCTTCGCCCTGTCGGTCGAAGCACTCCGTGCTCCGCTCGAAGCCTACGACGAGGCACTCGAGGCCCTGTGGGACGACGAGCACGAAGTGGCCGCCTTACGGGGACTGCGCGCCCAGCTCTCGGGAGCCGAAACCGCCGGCCGCCTCGTCCAGCAAGCGCCTGTCAGCTACCGCATTCTTCCTCGTCTTCTCGGCCAGACCCGCCGAGCCGTGGCACACCTCGAGCAGGCGGCTCGAACATCGCTGGCCTCGGCTGCTCACAACCCCGTCTTCATCCCGCCGGACGGCGACCATCCGAACGGGCGCCTCGTCTCCACGGGGGGATACCACAACGCCATGGGTTACCCGGCGCTCAACTCGCTCACCGCCGCCTGGGCGGATCTCGCCCTCATCGCCGAGCGCCACGTCTCCGCCCTCCACAATTCGTCGGTGTCGGAGCTGCCCGAGTTGCTGGCACTCCCCGGCGCGCCCGGCTCGGAGACGAACCTGTTCGGCTGGGTCGCCGGAGGATTCGCGGAGACCGCCCGCGCCGTCGCCGCTCCGACGCTCCTGCCGGCCTCAGTGAACGACGCCCGCGACGACGTGAGCGTTCCGACATTCCTCGCCTACGCGCAGGAGCGCCGCGGGGCCGAGTCCCTCGACGGGGCGCTCGCCGTCCTGTCTCTCGTGGCCAGCCAGGCGCTCTTCGTCGCCGGCCGGCTACCCGCCCAACCGTTGCGTGCCTTCCTCGACGGTGTGCGCCGGGTGTTCCGGCCGGTGGACGCCCCCCGCAAGGAGCTCGGGACGGAGGCCGGCCGCCTGGCCGACGTTCTCTCGGGGGCGGCGCTATCGGGGCGATTCGACTTCGAGGGCGCCGCAGAGCCACGTGAAAACGGCGTACCGGTACGCACATGGAGGCGAGCCCAATGAGGATCACAGACGTCGAGACGATCGTGGTGGGCACCCCACCACCGCACCATGGCGGAGCCTTCTGGATCTTCGTGCGAGCTACGACGGACAGCGGCGTCACCGGCCTCGGTGAGGTATATGGCGTGCCGTTCCGGCCACCGGCCATCACTCAAATGGTCACCGACGTCGCCGAGCGGTCACTAGTGGGCGCCAACCCCTTCGACATCGAGCTCCTTTGGCGAGTCGTCTACTCGCGCGGCTACACACAGCGACCCGATACGTCGGTAGTGGCGATCCTGAGCGGCCTCGAGATGGCCTGCTGGGACATCATCGGCAAAGAGACGGGGCAGCCCGTTTACAACCTCATCGGCGGACGAGTGCGGGAAGCATTGCGCTGCTACACGTACATCTATCCGGCCGCCAATGCAGACGACTCGGTGTATGTCGATCCCGACCTGGCCGCCGAGCGAGCCAGCCAGTACGTGAGCGAGGGATTCACGGCACTCAAATTCGATCCGGTCGTGACCTACTCCGCCCTTGACCCGCGACAGCTCTCGGCTCGGACGATCGCCCGGGCGGCGCGGTATGTGAGCCACATCCGGGAGGCCGTCGGGACCTCGGCCGACTTGCTGATCGGCACTCACGGCCAGATGACGCCGTCGAGCGCCATCCGGCTAGCGCGGGCGTTGGAGCAGTTCGACCCGCTGTGGCTGGAGGAGCCGACGCCGCCCGAGATGCCGGAGCAGATGGCCCTCGTCGCGCGTGCCACGTCGATCCCCGTCGCCACGGGTGAGCGCCTCGCCACGAAGTACGAGTTCGCCCGGGTGCTCGAGTGCCGCGCCGCCGCCATTCTGCAGATGGCGCTCGGCCGGGTGGGCGGCCTCCTCGAGGCCAAGAAGATCGCCGCCTCGGCGGAGCCGTACTACGTCGACATCGCGCCGCACCTGTACGCCGGGCCGGTCGAGATGGCAGCCAATCTTCACCTGGCGGCGAGCACACCGAACTTTCTCATCCAGGAGAGCATCGAGCGCATGGACGGCTTTGCGGCCGACGTCCTCAGGCGACCATTGGTGTGGGACGACGGCTTCGTGCTGCCCCCGTCCGAGCCGGGTCTCGGTGTCGAGCTCGACGACGACGTGGTCGCCCGGCATCCCTACACCGGTGACCGCTTCCACCTCGAGACCACCGAGGAGGAGGAGCCGGATCTCGCCGGCTTCGGGCGCGATCAGCCATGAGAGCCCGACTGGGTTGGACGGCACTCGTGCTCGGGGCGGCGCTCGTGGCGACGTCCTGCCGCGTCACCGCCAACCCGGCGCCGACAGCTGCCCCCCGCCCGACGACCACGTCTCCGGCGTCGCCCTCGTCAGCGTCCTCTGACCCCACGACTACCCGGTCCAAAGGGCCGAAGCCGGCGTCACATCCGGCAAAGCCGAAGGCGAAGCGGGCCACACATGCCGCCTGGTCACTCGTGACTGAGCCGGGGGACGGCATGCAACCGATCTACAGGTTGATGTCGAGCGCCCGCCACGAGCTGGACATGACGATGTACGAGTTGGCCGATCCGCAGGCGGTCGGCATCCTCGAGGCCGATGCTGCCCGAGGCGTGGTGGTCCGCGTCATCCTGGACGAGGACTACTCCGGCGCCTCCGTCAACGCCGGCGCCTACGCCGAGCTCAGATCGCACCGCGTCCAGGTGCGCTGGGCTCCTCGGAGCACCATCTTCCACCAGAAGACGATCACCGTGGACCGTCACACCTCGGCGATCATGACCCTCAACCTGACGAGCGAGTACTACTCGACCACGCGGGACTTCGCCGTCATCACTACGGACCGGGCTGACGTCGGTGCGATCGAACAAGCTTTCGGAGCAGATTGGGTCGATTTCGGCCCTCCTCAGTCGGGCCCGCCGGGGATGAACCTTGTCTGGTCCCCGGGAGCCGCGGCACCGCTCCTCGGAGTCATCGGCTCCGCCCGGCACTCGTTGCTCGTAGAGAACGAGGAGATGGACGACTCCGACGTCCTCGCCGCTCTGGAAGCAGCTGCCCGGCGAGGCGTGAGGGTCGAGGTGGTGATGACCTACTCGTCCTCCTGGGCTGCTGCCTTCCACGACCTCGCGGGCGCCGACGTCAAGGTCAGCACGTACTCGAGCGAGGCATCCCTTTACATCCACGCCAAGGTCATCGTGGCCGATCGCAGAACAGCCTTTGTCGGCAGTCAGAACTTCTCAGTCTCGAGCCTCGACTACAACCGCGAGCTCGGCCTTATCACCACGGATCCGGCCCTTGTGCGTCCTCTGGCGAACACCGTCGCGTCCGACTTCGCCGGGGCGGCGCCGTTCCGGTCTGCACCACAACGTGCCGGGCCGCCGCCTACACAACCGCCCGGAACGACCCCTCCCGGTGCTGGAGCCTCGTGCCGCGCGACGGCGTCTTCTGCCCACGACGGGTACGCGGGGGACTACGACGTATACGTCAGCTCGAACGAGCCGGACAAGAAGGCGACGGCGTCGGATGCAGGCGACACTCACAGCTACGACACCAACGCCTCCGGATACGCCGTCATCTACCTGTGGAACACATCACCCGGCGAGACCATCAGGGTCACCGTCGGCGGCGCCACTTGCTCGACCACGGCCTAGGAGCCGACAGCGTGACGTTCCCCGATCATCTGACGGCGTCTGCGGCCGGAGCGCTTCGAAGTAGCGTCGGCGGCGTGTTTGCCGGCGACGAGAGCACTGCCCGCGGCGTGTTTGCCGGCGACGAGAGCACAGCCGGCGTCGTGCTCGCCGGCGGCCGCTCCACGCGCATGGGTGCGCCGAAGGCCGCCCTCGAGTGGCACGGCTCCACGCTCCTCTATCGCACGACGGCGCTCTTGAGCCGGACGGTGTACGGGCCAGTCGTAGTGGTCGCCGCCCCGGGCCAGCAGCTCCCTGATCTGCCGCCCGGCGTGCGGGTGGTCGAAGATCCCGTCGAAGGCCTCGGCCCGATGCAGGGGATCGCCACCGGCCTGGCGGAAGTGGCCGACCACTCCCGGGTAGCCTTCGTCTGCTCCACCGACATGCCCTTCCTCCACCCGGCCTTTGTCCGCCGGGTGCTGCACGGGTTCACCGTCCCCGAGATCGACGTCGTGCTGCCGGTGGCCCGCGGTTACCGCCAGCCGCTGGCGGCCGGCTACCGGACCGCCTTGGCGGGACTCATCGGGAGCCTCCTCGGCGAGGGGAAGCTCCGCCCGGCGATGCTCTTCGAGCACTGCCGCGTCGAGGAGCTGGCTGATGGCGACCTGCTCGGGTCCGCCCACCTGGCCCGTTTCGATCCGGAGCTGGACTCGGTGGTGAACGTCAATGACCCTGAGGACTATGCGGCGGCGCGGGAGCGCCCCCCAGCAGAGGTCGTCGTGGAGTGCTTCGGCGCACTGGCATCGGCCGGCCGCCGCCGGCGAACGGTGCGGGCGGGCACGCTCGGCGCAGCCGCGCAGGCAGTCGGGCTCCCGTTCGACAAGTACGTCATGGCAGCACTGAACGGCGACCAGATCAGCCACGACCCGCAACTGCCGCTCGTCGCCGGTGACACCGTTGCCTTCCTCTCCGCCGACGCCGGGGGTTGAGCAGCCCTACAATTGGCAGCGTGGCGCTAGGCGGGTATTTCGGACGAGCTCTCGTGGTCGACGTCGATGGAGGCGTGGCCACCGCCGGAGCGCTCGCGCTCGACGAGCACGTCCTGCGGTCCTACCTGGGTGGGGTGGGGCTTGGTACCTGGTTGCTGCACCGGCTGGCCCCGCCCGGAGTAGACCCGCTCGCCCCCGCCGCGCCGCTTTTGTTCGTGTTCTCCCCCTTGGTCGGGACACCCCTCACTACGAGCGCCAAGTTCGCCGTCGTTGCCAAGTCCCCCCTCACCGGCCTTATAACCGACGCCCTGGCGTCGAGCCAGTTCGCCATCTCGGGCAAGCTGACAGGGAACGACGCCATCGCCGTACGAGGGCGGGCGGACGTGCTCTCGGTGCTCCTCGTCGGGCCGGAGGGCGTGCGGCTGGAGCCCTGCCCCGAGCTGGCCGGGATGCCGGCAGCGAAGGCCGAGGAGTCGCTATGTGAAAGGTTCGGGCGCGGCTGGCGGACAGCCGCCATCGGCCCCGCCGGCGAACGAGGAGTCCGGTACGCCACGATCAGCCATGACGGACGGCACGCCGGCCGCGGCGGCCTCGGGGCGGTGCTCGGGGCGAAGAACTTGAAGGCCGTGCTCGTGAAGGCGGCGACGCGGGTCGCCGTCGCCGACCCCCCGGCAGTACTAGCAGCGGCGAAGGACCTGCGGGCGCGCAGTTTCGGCCCGGCCACGAAGAAGTACCGCGAGCTCGGGACACTCGCCAATCTGCTGGCGTTCAACGCCGTCTCGACGCTGCCGACGCGCAACTTCACCGCGGCCACCTTCGCCGGCGCTCCGCGGCTGGCGGCCGAGGAGCTCCAATCCGCACGCGAGGTGGCCCGCAACAGCTGCGCTTCGTGCTCCATCGGCTGCGAGCACATCTATTCCCGCAAGGGCGGCGGCACCCAGCGCATGGAGTACGAGAACGTGTTCGCCCTCGGGCCCCTCTGCGGGGTGTCCGATCCCGACGACGTCTTTGCCGCCAGCGCCCGCTGCGACGAGCTCGGCATCGACACGATCTCGGCCGGCGGCACCATCGCCTGGGCGATGGAATGCGTCGAGCGCGGCCTGATCGACGCCCCGTGGCTCCGTTTCGGCGACGGCGCCGCCCTCCTGCGGGCGCTCGATGCCATCGGCGCCCGAGAGCCCGGCCTGGGCGAACTGCTGGCGCAAGGTTCCCGCCATGCCGCCGGCGTGGTCGGCTCCGGCTCGATCGACTTCGCACCGCAAGTGAAGGGGCTCGAGCTGCCGGGATACGAGCCCCGGACCCTGCAAGCGATGGCGGTCGGGCTGGCGGTCAACGCCCGTGGCGCCGACCACAACCGCTCCGGCGCCTACGAGGCCGACCTGTCCGGCGAGCTGGACCGCCTCGAAGGCGGCGATGCCCACGTGGCGGCCGCCATCGGTACCGAGGACCGCGCCGCTGTCATGGACTCGATGATCCTGTGCAAGTTCCTGCGCGGGGTCTTCACCGACCCCTTCACCGAGTGGGCTGCGCTGCTCACGGCGGTCACGGGTTGGGACATCGACGCCGACGAGCTGCACGCCACCGCCCGGCGGATCGTGCTCGCCAAGCGGATGTTCAACGAACGCGAAGGTGCTACGGCCGCCGACGACACGCTGCCGGCGAGGATGCTCGACACCTCACTGCCGCTTCCTTCAGGCCGCGTCGCCACCCTGAGCCCGCAGCGGCTCCGGACGATGGTCTCCGGCTACTACGCCGCCCGGGGCCTGGACCAGGCGGGGCGGGCCGACCCGGGCGACCTGGCCGATCTTCTGCTGGAGCGTTGAGTGGCACGGCAGACCGGAATCGGGCGCCATCGCAACTACTGTTGGTCCCGCAGACATGCCGATCCACGGGGCTGAGATGACAGAAGTGCAGGACCCGACGACCGCCGTCCGGACGGTCGACGTAACGATCGACGGGCACCCGGTGACTGTGGCCGAGGGCACCACGATCTTCGACGCGGCCAAGCTGGCCGGCGTCGACATCCCGGTGCTGTGCCACGACGAGCGCTACGACCCGGTCGGCGTCTGCCGAATGTGCGTCGTGGACACGGGCGGCCGGGTCTTCGCCGCCGCCTGTGTGCGACCGTGCGAGGACGCCATGGCGGTCAAGACTTCCACCCCGGAGCTGGAGAGGAGCCGGGCGACCCTCACCGAGCTGCTGCTCGCCGACCAGCCCTTGCGCGCCGAGGACCCTAAGCAGACCACGACGGCCGACAACCTGCTCCTCAGCCTGGGCGACGGCTTCGGCCTCTCCCGGGAGACGACCGAGCTGCCGTGCGGATCCGGGCGGGGCACCGACTATTCCAACCCCGTCATCAACGTCAACCACGACGCCTGCATCCTGTGCGACCGCTGCGTGCGGGCCTGCGACGACATCCAGGGCAACGACGTGATCGGGCGCTCGGGCAAGGGTTACACGACGAGGATCGCCTTCGACCTGAACGACCCGATGGGGGCGAGCTCGTGTGTGACCTGTGGCGAGTGCGTGCAGGCCTGCCCCACCGGCGCGCTCACCAACAAAGCGATCGCCGGGGTGCCGATTCGGCCGCGACAGGAGCTCGACGCCGTCCACAGCGTCTGTCCTTACTGCGGAGTCGGCTGCGCGCTCACCTACTACGTCGACCGCGAGCGGGGGGCGATCTCATTCGCCGAGGGCCGGGATCAGCCCGGCTCGCAGAGCCGGCTGTGCGTGAAGGGCCGCTACGGCTGGGACTACACCTCCTCGCCGCAGCGCCTCACGGTGCCCCTCATCCGCGTCGAGTCCTCCTACCCGAAGGGCCCCCTCTCGGCCGACGTCCGCGGCGACGGGCACGGGGGCACCCACAACGACCGGGACCGCGGCGGCGGGAAGAGCACGCCTGACGGCGGGGGACCCAAGAATGGCCGGCGGGGAAAGGATGGCCGGCCGGGAAAGGACCGGGGCCGCAAGCCCGGCGGCCTCGTCGACTACGGCGAGGTGCTGCCGCACTTCCGCGAGGCGAGCTGGGACGAGGCGCTCGGCCTCGTGGCGCGCCGGCTGCAGGAGGCACATGCGGCAGGGGGCCCGGGCGCCATCGCCGGGTTCGGCTCCGCCAAGTGCTCCAACGAGGAGGCGTACCTCTTCCAGAAGCTCATCCGGACAGGCTTCGGCACCAACAACGTTGACCACTGCACGCGGCTCTGCCATGCGTCCTCGGTGGCCGCCCTCTTCGAGGGTGTCGGCTCGGGGGCGGTGTCCACCACATACGGGGACGTCGCGAACGCAGACGTGGTGATCATCACCGGCTCGAACCCGACGGCCAACCATCCGGTGGCCAGCTCGTTCTTCAAGCAGGCTCGGCGGCGCGGGACGAAGATCATCTACGTCGACCCGCGGGCCTCCGTCGTCGCCGATCACGCCGACATCTTCGTGCAGCTGAAGCCGGGCACGGACGTGGCCTTCTACAACTCGATCATGTGCGAGGTGATCCGGCTCGGGCTCATCGACAAGGAGTTCGTCTCGAGCCGCACGTCGAACTACGAGGAACTGGCCCGCACGGTCGCCGACTACCCGCCGGAGCGGGCGGCCCAGATCACCGGCGTCGGGGCCGACACGATCCGCCTCGTGGCAAAGACCTGGGCAGAGGCAGGCGCCGCAGTCGTGTACTGGGGGATGGGCATCTCGCAGCACACCACGGGGACCGACAACGCCCGCTGCCTCATCGCCTTGTGCTCGATCACCGGCAACGTGGGCCGCCCCGGCACCGGCCTTCACCCCTTGCGCGGGCAGAACAATGTGCAGGGCGCGTCAGACGCCGGCCTGGTACCGATGTTCTATCCCGACTACCAGGGCGTGGACCGAGCCGCCGCACAGCGCCGCTTCGAGGAAGCCTGGGGCATGGCCCTCAACCCGAACCGGGGCCTCACCGTCACCGAGATCATCAAGTCGGTGCTGCAGCCCGACGGAGTGCGGGCGATGTACATGCTCGGCGAGAACCCGTTCCTCTCCGACCCGAACATCAACAAGGTCCGCAAGGCCCTCTCGGCGCTCGACTTCCTCGTGGTGCAGGACATATTCCTCACCGAGACGGCCGAGTTCGCCGACGTGATCCTCCCGGCCAGCTCCTACATGGAGAAGGACGGCACCTACACCAACACCGACCGCCGGGTGCAGCTCGGCCGCAAGGTGATGGATCCTCCTGGCGGAGCCCGGCCGGACTGGCAGATCGTGCAGGAGATCGCCCAACGCATCGGGCTTGCTTGGGACTACCGGGCACCGAGCGAGGTGTTCGACGAGATGGTGGCGCTCATGCCGTCCTACCGCAACCTCTCCTACGCCAACCTGGGCCTGTCCGGGAAGCTCTACCCGAACGCCGATCCTGAGCACTCCGACGGCACGATCGTCATGTTCGACGAGAGGTTCAACACCGACGACGGCCTCGCCCATCTGGTGCCGGCGCAGTGGCTGCCGGCCAGGGAGCTGCCCGACGGGGAGTACCCGCTCGTGCTCAACACGGGGCGGCTGCTGGAGCACTGGCACACCGGCTCGATGACGCGCAGGTCCTTTGCGCTCGACGCCATCGCACCCGTCGCCGAGGTGTACGTGCACCCGAAGGACGCCGCCGACCGTGGGCTGGCTCACGGCGAGATGGTGCGTGTCCGCTCGCGTCGCGGATCCATCGAGCTGTTGCTGCGCGTCAGCCACCGCGAGCAGCTGGGCAACTGCTTCATCCCGTTCCACTTCCGTGAGGCGGCGGCCAACCTCCTCACGATCGACGAGATCGACCCGGTGGGGAAGATCCCGGAGTTCAAGTTCTGCGCCGTGCAGGTGGAACATCTCGGCGTGGCCTACGCGGGAACGGCATCGACGCAGAGCTCGCATAGGTGACAGAGCTGTCCGACCGCGCCGCCGCGGTTCGGTCACGACGGGTGCCTGGTGTGGAGGCGAGGGCCGGCAAGTTCCCCGGCCCGTCGCTCATCCCCGCCCTCAGCGCCATCCAGGCGCGGCGCGGCTGGCTGCCCCGGGAGGAGCTGGAGGACTTGGCCCGCGAGGTGCGCCGGCCACGCTACGAGATCGAGGGCCTCATCTCGTTCTACCCTCACTTCCGCACCGAGCCGCCGAGGAAGGTCGCCCTCCACCTCTGCCACGACCTGCCGTGCTTCCTGCGCGACGGCGAGGTGCGCATCTCCGAGATGCGCGAGCGCTACGGGGAGGACCCCGACGTCGAGCTGGTCGAGGTGTCCTGCCTCGGCCGGTGTGACATCGCGCCGGCGGTGGCCGTGAACGAGCGCCCAGGCCGGGTGAGCGAGGCGGACGTGCTCGTCGAGGACGTCCGCCGCGACGCCGGGGGCGAGGCCGTCGCACAGACGAGGGCTGAGCCATGGGCGAACGACCCGTACCCGGCCGGGGCCGGTGTCGCCGAGCGATACGCCACGCTGCGGGCCGTGCTCGCCGGCACGCTCGGACCCGACGACGTCATCGCCACCTTGAAGGACTCCGGTCTGCGAGGCATGGGCGGCGCGGGTTTCCCCACCGGGCAGAAATGGGAGCTCGTGCGCGACACGGAGCCGGGCAGCGTCAAGTACGTGATCTGCAACGCCGATGAGTCCGAGCCCGGAACGTTCAAGGACAGGCAAATCCTCGCCACAGAGCCACACCTCGTGCTGGAAGGCCTGCTGATCGGCATGGCGGTGGTCGGGGCGGAGGAGGGTTGGGTCTTTATCAGGCACGAGTACGGACCCGAGGAGCAGGTGGTGCGGGCGGAGCTCGAAGCGCTTCGCGCCGCCGGGGTCGTCGGGCGGGATGCCTGCGGCAGCGGTAGGCGGCTCGAGCTCGACGTGTTCGTCTCGCCCGGCGGCTACATCCTCGGAGAGGAGACGGCACTTTTGGAATGCATGGAGGGCCATCGCGGCGAGCCGCGCAACAAGCCCCCCTTCCCCGGCAATTACGGCCTGCACGGCCGGCCGACCCTCATGAACTCCGTCGAGACCCTGGCCGATGTGCCGGTCATCGTGCAGCGCGGGGCGCAGTGGTGGATCGACCAGGGCATCGGCGAGGCGGTGGGCTGGAAGTTCTTCGCCGTCTCCGGGCACGTCGAGCGGCCCGATGTCTACCTGGTGCCGATGGGCACCACGGTCCGCCGGCTGATCGAGCTCGCCGGCGGGGTCAGCGGTGGCGGCACCGTCGGCGCGGTGCAGCCCGGCGGGGCGTCGTCGAACCTCATCGGGCCGGACAAGCTCGATCTGCAACTCGACTTCGCCACGGCCGCCAAGGCCGGCACCATGCTCGGCTCCGGCGCCGTCGTCGTGCTGGCCGAAGGCACCGACCTGCTCGCGGCGTCGACCAATGTGCTCCGGTTCTTCCGCAACGAGTCCTGCGGGAAGTGCGTGCCCTGCCGCGTCGGGAGCACGAAGGCCCACGAGATCCTCCGCGAGGTCATCGAATCCGGGGAGTCCCCCGAGGACGGGGCGTGGCGCGACCGCATCGTGCAGCTCGAGGAGGTCATTCGCAAGACCTCGATCTGCGGGCTCGGCCAGGTGGCGCTGGGCCCGGTCGTCAGCGTGCTCGGTCTGAGCAAGGGAGGTGCCGCGGCCCGCGAGCAGCCGAAGCCCGAAGGCACGCCCGGCCAGCCCTCGCGGTGACCGGCCGGGAGTTCTTCACCGCCCGCACCGTCTCCGAGGCACTGACCGGGTTCCGGCCCTCGCGTCGCACCCCGGTCGAGCCGGTGGCTCTGGCCAACCTGTGGCGACGGGTACCGGCAGTCCACGTGACAGCACCCGACGCGCTGCCCGGATTCGCCCGTTCAACGGTCGACGGCTTCGCGGTGCGGGCCGCCGACACCTACGGCGCCTCCGAAGGGCTCCCCTCCTATCTCGAGCTCGCCGGCGCGCTGCGCATGGGCGTGGCCCCCACTATGGCGGTCCCACCGGGCGGATGCCTGGCCATCCCGACCGGGGCCGCCCTGCCTGACGGTGCCGACGCCGTCGTCATGGTCGAGTACACGGCCGAGACGATGCCCGGCACGATCGAGGTGACCCGACCGGTGGCCCCCGGCGCCGGAGTGGTGGCCGCGAACGAGGACGTCGCCGCCGGCGCCGTGCTGGTGGCGGCGGGCAGGCCACTGCGGGCAGCCGAGCTCGGGCTCCTCGCCGCCGCCGGGGTGACGGCAGTGGACGTGCATGCCCGCCCCCGGGTGGCGATCATCTCGACCGGCGACGAATTGGTGTCTCCTTCCACCCCCAAACTGGCCGCGGGCGAGGTACGGGACGCCACCGGGTCGGCACTGGCCGGGCTGGTGCTCGAGTCCGGCGGTGAACCGCTCTTGGCCGGTATCGTCCCGGACGACCGGGAGGCCCTCGAGGACAGGCTGGCTGGCGTGCTGACCGATGCCGACCTGGTCGTCGTCTCGGCGGGGTCTTCCGTCGGTGCCCGGGACGAGACGGCTCTCGCGGTGGCGGCGCTGGGCGAGATCTGGTGCCATGGCCTTGCCATCAAGCCGGGCAAGCCGACGCTGCTGGCGGAATGCGCCGGCGTGCCGCTCATCGGGCTGCCGGGCAACCCGCTCTCCGCCCTCGTCGTCTTCCGGTTGGTCGGCGTGCCCCTCGTGTGGCGGCTGGCCGGATGCGAGGTGCCCCCGCCCGAGCCGACCGTGAGCGCTCGGCTGTCCCGCGACGTCGCCTCGGCGGCCGGCCGGCTCGACGTCGTCCAGGTGGCCGTGAACGGAGGCCTGGCCGAGCCGCTCTACGGGCCGTCTGCCCTCCTGTCCGTCTTGACGAGGGCAGACGGCTACATCGTGGTGCCCGAGGCCGCCACCGGCCTCGACGGCGGCCGCCAGGTCGAGGTCATCCTGTACCGGTGACGCCACCACCGGCGGGCCCCGCGAGCTACCGCAGCCGAGCATGACCCCGGCCAGCCCGTTCATCTCCGACATCCCGGCCGCCCAGGCCCTGCAGGCCTGGCGGGCCGCCTGCGCGGCGGCGAGATGTCCGGCGCGGGTGCCGGCGGTCGAAATGCCGGTCGCCGAGGCCGTGGGCCGCGTGACGGCGGCGGCCGTCTGGGCCAAGCGGTCGTCGCCGGCGTTCGACTCGGCGGGTATGGACGGGATCGCCGTCCGGGCGGCCGCCACGGTGGGAGCCGGCGAGACCACCCCGGTGCTGCTGGCCCCGTCGGAGTTCGAGGTGGTCGACACCGGCGACCCGCTTCCGGCCGGCTACGACGCCGTCGTGATGCGCGAGCACGTGCACCGGACGGCCGAGGGCCGAGCCGAGCTGCGCGCCGCCGTGCCGCCCTACCAACATGTCCGCTCGATCGGCGAGGACATCAGCGCCACCGAGCTGCTCCTCCCCGAGGGGCACCGGCTGCGACCGGTCGACGTCGCAGCCTGCGCGGCGGCCGGCGCCACGGAGCTGACGGTCCGCCGGCGGCCGCTCGTGGTGATCGTCCCGACAGGAGACGAGATCACCCCGGTCGGCACGGAGCCCGCGCCGGGACAGATCCTCGACACCAACTCGCTCATGCTGGCGGCACAAGCCCGCGAGATCGGCTGCGATGCCCAGGTGACCGAGATCGTCGTCGACGACCCGGATCGGCTGACGACGGCACTCCGCCAAGCCGCCCGCGACGCCGACCTCGTCATCCTCGTCGCCGGCTCGAGCGCCGGACGCGACGACTACACGGCCGAGGTCGTCGCCCGCGCCGGGGTGCTCTCGGTGCACGGGGTCGCGGTACGGCCCGGACATCCCGTCGTGCTCGGTGCGGTGACGGGCGAGGTGGGCACTCCGGTGATGGGAGCCCCCGGCTACCCGGTGTCGGCCGCGCTCACCTTCGACATCTTCGCTGCCCCCGTACTGGCCGCCCTCGAGGGAACCGCACCCCCGGAACGCCCCGCCACGAGCGCCCGGCTGGCTCGCAAGCTCGCCTCTGTCATCGGGTCCGACGACTGGGTGCGCGTCCGCCTCGGTCGGGTGGAAGGCGACATCGTCGCCACACCGCTGCCCCGAGGCGCCGGAGTGCTCACCTCCCTCGTACGCGCCGACGGCCTGCTCGTCGTGCCGGCGGGAGTCGAAGGCCACCACGCCGGCGAGCAGGTCCACGTTGAGCTACTGCGCGGGCTCGGCGAGATCGGGCGCACGATCGTCGCCATCGGATCACACGACCTCATTCTCGACATGGCCGCCTCGTGGCTCCGGGCGGCCGATCCCCTCGTCACCCTGGCCTCCTCCAACGTGGGGTCACTCGGCGGCCTCGTCGCCCTGCGCGACGGCCTGTGCCATCTGGCGGGATCACACCTCCTCGATCCGGCCACGGGGGAGTACACGCTTCCGTATCTGGACAGGCTGTTCAGCGATGGCCCGGAGACGGCCGTCATCCGCCTCGTCCACCGCGACCAAGGCTTGCTCGTGGCGCCCGGCAACCCGGCGGGACTGACCGGGATCGAGGACCTCATCCGCCCCGGGCTTCGTTACGTGAACCGGCAACGCGGCGCCGGCACCCGGGCTCTGCTCGACTACGAGCTCAACAGGCGGGGTCTCGACCGCGAGCAGATATCGGGCTACGCGCGGGAGGAGCACACCCACCTCGCAGTGGCCGCCGCTGTCGCCGCCGGCCGCGCCGACACGGGCCTCGGCATTTTGGCCGCCGCCCGCGCCTTCGGGCTCGACTTCGTCCCGGTCTCCCGGGAGCCCTACGACCTGTGCCTGCGCGCCACTGTGGTCGACGACGAGCTTCTGGCCCCGTTGTGGGCACTTCTCGAGCGCGCCGACTTCCGGGCGGAAGTGGAGCAGATGGGCGGCTACTCGTGCACCGAGATGGGGCACCGGATCCGCTGACGCCCGCCGGCTTTGCGGTCAGGTAGTCGAGATTCCGGCCGCCTCCGCGATCTCTCCGCTCCCGCGTCCCGAGCGACTC
>Ga0182024_10001972_pt1 | contig 51740 bp, 49 predicted proteins | sample P32metaG_FD_120480 | JGI IMG/M metagenome (GOLD analysis project Ga0182024, IMG submission 120480) | Permafrost microbial communities from Stordalen Mire, Sweden - P3-2 metaG (Illumina Assembly) | ecosystem: Environmental > Terrestrial > Soil > Wetlands > Permafrost | place: Sweden: Stordalen... | reverse complement strand
TAGCTATAGCTATGCCGGCGCGTAGTCGCTCTCGAGCTCCTCGTCGCTCCACTGCGACTGCGCCCACCCGGTGTCCTGCCAGCCCGTGGTGATCAACACGAAGAGGGCGAACATCAAGATGTGGACGCCCGTGCACCAGATGCAGATGTGGTGGACGATGAGCGTCTCCACGCTGATGAGGTAGATCACCATGCCGATGCCGGCGATTGCCGCGGCCACCCGGAGCCTGGCCACCCAGACCGACGTCGACCGCCAAAGCACCGGCAAATTGATCACCGTCATGAACACGAAGAAGACGGCGCCGTAGAGCGCCACCGGAAGACCAAGGATGATCGACTGGGCGCTCGTCGTCACGGCTCCGCAGTTGATGACGCTGTTGGCGCTGCCCCCGAACAGGCAGGAGTTGGGTGCTCCGGTTGCAGTGGCGTAGTGCTCGTAGGTGAGGTAGGTGGCGATGGCGAGGCCGAGCACCGAGATGATCGTGGCTGTGATCGGCCTCCATCGCGTCATGGCGTCAGTTTTGTCACTTCGCCGGCTTCGGGAGGGCGGCAATGGCCGCCCGCACCGGGGCGGTGCCGCAGACCGAAGCTGGCTTGCCCCCGTCCATCTGACAGATCAGTGCCGTGTAGATGTTCGCCGCCTGGAGGATCGACTGACCGGCACCGAGAGTCGGATGCTTCAGGGCGTTCTCGATATCGGTGTAGGTGAAGTCTTGCAGCTGGGACGGGCTGTAGAAGCCGCCCGACTCGACGTACTTGTTCGCGTAGTCCACGAATGGGATCCAGCCGCCGTTTGATTGTGAAGCTTGGGCGGCGGCCGGAAAGTACTTCTTCACGTCGTAGGTGCTGAAGAGGCGTTGGTCTGCGGCCGACGCGGTCTGGAGCGGCTTGTAGGCCACGCACCCCTGAGAGGTCACGTCGGTGCAGACGTTGCTCTCGAGCTCGGTGGAGCGGAAGGAGATGTAGGGGCTCGAGTACGTAGTCCCGTAGAAGCTCAATGTGTGCGTGTTGGGATAGGTGTCGTGTGAGCCGGAGCCTGTCACGTGCAGGCCCGTGAAGTGGCCGAAGCGGGCGAGAGCAATGGTGAACGGCCACCGGAAGGCAGCACAGAACGGGCAGTAATCCGCTCCCATGTAAACGATCTCGGGCTTGCCGCCGCTCTTGACGGGGGCGACGGAGCTCGGCAGGGCGACAAGCGCACCCTGGGTGGAGACATTGGGCGAGTTCTTCCCTGCCGCGGCGAACCTCGAAGCGGGAACGTTGGTCACCGCGTTGACGACCGTTGCCGGCGCCGCCACGGTCGGCAGCTGACCCTTGGCCGACGGCTTGCCGCCTGGGCTCAGTGTGGCGATCAAGACGATGATCACGACCGCGAGGACCACGAAGATGGAGCCGAAGATGGCGGCGTTCGTGGAGCTCTTGCGACCTTGAGGCGCCCTCTGGCGGCTCTTGGCCCCTCGAGCGGCTCCCGCCCCCGCCGGCCGGGTCCGGACCGGCGCCGGGCCTGGCCGGACCGACCTGGCCTGAGCACCCCGTCGCGGGCCGCCACGTTGCTCGGCCAGGCGCTCACGCGCTCGCTCGTCGGCCGTCGAGCGGCCGCCTCCGCCGGCTGGAATCGTCCGGGACCCGTTCGTCCCCTCGGCCAGCCCGGCTCCAGCAGCACTCCCGTTGCCAACGGTCTTGGCGCCGTCTGAGGGCACAGCCGGCCTCGCCGCCGGGGCGCCGGAGCGCCGGGGATTCGCCGAACGGTTGCCCGTGCCGCTCGTGCGGCGGTTACCGCTGCCGGAGCGACGACCGCTCCCGCTGTTCGCCATATTCGTTGGTGTCCCTCTCGTCAGGCAGAGCCGGGCTGGTGTCGCCCTCGCCAGGTTCCCGAGCCCCAGGCTACAGGCGCAGCACCCCAAGTGGTCATCGGGACACCCAGGTTACCGGGCCGGGAGAGCCACGCTGGACGAGCCGGAAATAGGCCGCGGGCAGGTAGCGCCGCGATCCCGCCCGAGACAGATACACCGCGCCGCCGGGGCAAGACGACCCCTCTGCTCCGGGCCGAGACGGATCCTTACGGCGGAGCCGGCAGTGGAGGACCGGATCTGCACCAGGTCGCACAGCTGGTTGACGAGCCACAGGCCGCGGCCCTGCTCGGCGGCTACGTCGGGAGCGATTCGGCCGACCAGGGGGCTTTGAATGAGGCCGGCGTCTCTTGCCTCGCACAGCGCCACGCCGCCCTCGTGCCCGGCCCGCAGGAGTCCGCGGCCACCTTTGTGATGCAAGCAGTTCGTCGCCGCTTCGTGGACGGCAAGCTTGAACTCCGCTGCTTGGCGCTCGCCGAGGCCGGCTGCCCTCGCCACGGAAAAGGCAAGCCGACGGGCGCCGCCGAGCGAGCTCCCGTCGAGCTGGAGCTCGGTCACGGGTCCGCGTGGCTCGGGCAAAGGGCCGCCGAAGGCATCGAACTCATCGAGGTAGCTGGCGCTCGTCACATGCCTCTCGTTGTCGAAAACGAAGGGGTGGTGGCGCTGTGCTTCATCGACGACCTCGGGAGCCAGCGACTCGAGGTCGTACGGGCAAAGCAGCCACCACGGCTCCGACGCCGAAAAGGCCACGTTCAGGAGAGACTCGTGCCGCTGGGATTCGGCCAGCTCGTCGGCGCTCCGTCGTGCCGAGATGGGCTCTCCGATGCCCCTGAACGGGCGGCCCCGTGCCCTGGCGAGATCGGCGAAGCGCTGCCAGGCGGGGATGATCCGGGCCGGGTTTCCTGACGAGGGCCATGTCGGCGAAAACAAGCTGGCCTGACCAGGACCCGAGGGCGTCGCTGAGGGCGGCGATCTTCTGCTGGTCGACGACCACGAGTATCGACTCGTCGCCCTCCAGACCCTCTTTCACGAAGGGCACCGCACCCACCAAGAAACCCCGCTCGCCCTCGTAGAACATCGCCTCGTGCCGGAAGGACGCCACGCCCGAGCCGGTATCGGTCGGGCGTTCACGACTCGGATCTATCTCCGCGGATCCTCTGGCATCGGGGCACACGCTCTGGAGATGCCCCGCCTGAACAGGCCGTAGTCCGATAGTTTCACTTTCGCCCGGGTAGGTGAAGGCTATGGCCACCCCCAGCCGAGCCGCTGAGCGCGCCAGCGTGCCTGCCGAGCCCCTGCCCCACATCCTTCGCGAGTACTCCCTGATCGCCGATGGGGAGCGGGGAGCCCTCATCGGGCCTCGGGGGGAAATCGTCTGGATGTGCGCGCCGGCGTGGCACTCCGATGCGGTCTTCGCGGCGCTGATCGGCGGCGGCGGGAGCTATGTCATCTGCCCCGCCGATCCGTGGTTCGTGTGGGGCGGGTACTACGAGGAGTCCACGCTGATCTGGCACAGCCGCTTCACGACTACCGACGGCGTCGTCGAGGTCAGGGAAGCACTGGCCTTCCCCGGTGAGGCGGAGCGGGCAGTTGTTCTCCGCCGGGTGAGCGCTGTCGTCGGAGCAAGCAAGATCGGCATCCGCTTCGATCCCCGGGCCGGGTTCGGGCGACACGGCCTGCGGGAGATACGCCGCTCGACGGAGATCCGGCGACGCGACGGCGCCGCGGTAGAGATTCTCGAAGGGCGGTCCGGCCCGCTCTCGGTCCGCTGGAGTGGCGCCGGCGAAGTCCGCCGCCTCCGGTCGGCCGCGGGCGCTTTCGCGGCCGAGATGAGTCTGCAGGCGGGCGCCCAGCACGACCTCGTGCTCGAGATATCCGACCGGGCGCTCCCAGACGACCTCCCCGACCCGGCGCAAGCGTGGGCGATGACAGAAGACGCCTGGTCCAAGGTGGCGCCGGCCTGCGAGACTGCTGTCGCTCGCCGTGATGCCCGCCACGCCTATGCGGTGCTGCGGGGGCTCACCTCCGCCTCGGGCGGGATGGTGGCGGCGGCGACCATGTCCCTCCCCGAACGGGCCGAGACCGGACGCAGCTACGACTATCGCTACGCGTGGGTGCGGGATCAGTGTTATGCCGGCCTGGCCGTTGCCGCCGAGGGGCCACACGAGTTGCTCGGCGCGGCGGCCGGCTTCGTCGGCGACCGGCTGCTGTCAGACGGCCCGCAGCTGAAGCCGGCGTATCTGGTCGGCGGCGGAGCCGTACCGAGTGAGCGGCAGCTGAGCGGACTGCGCGGCTACCCGGGAGGGGCGGACAAGGCCGGTAACTGGGTGAACGATCAGTTCCAGCTGGACACTCTGGGAGAGATTCTCCAGCTCATGGTGGCGGCCGGCAGCTGCGGCCAGCTCACTGAGGACGGCAGGCGCGCCATCGACCTCGCCGTTCGCGTGATCGAGGAGCGCTGGCAGACACCTGACGCGGGCATCTGGGAGCTCGAGCCGGACTGGTGGACCCACTCGCGGCTCGAGTGTGTGGCCGGCTTGCGGACCATCGCCGCCTCGGCGTCGGAGATCGGGGCAGACGCCGGTCAGGCGGCCCGCTGGGGCTCGCTGGCCGACGCCATCCTCGCCGAGACGGCTAGACGCTGCACCCACCGAAGCGGCCGGTGGCAGCGGTCGCCGAATGACGAGCGAGTCGACGCGGCATTGCTCCTGCCTCCGGTGCGCGGCGCACTCCAACGGACCGACCCCCGGACAATTGCCACGATCGAAGCGGTGAGGCGCGACCTCTCCGAAGACGGCTTCGTCTACCGCTACCGGCACAAGGGCGTGTCTCTGCCCCGGGGCGAGGGTGGCTTCGTCCTGTGCGGTTTCATAATGTGCCAGGCCCTCCTCGACCAGGGCGAGGTCACCGAGGCTGTTCGCTGGTTCGAGCGCAATCGGGCCGCGTGCGGGCCGCCGGGGCTGCTCTCGGAGGAGTACGACGTCACACAGCGCCAGATGCGCGGCAACCTGCCCCAAGCCTTCGTCCACGCCGGCTTGCTGGAGAGCGCGGTGCGCATCGGACGCGACCACCCGGCGACCTAGAGCCGGGCTCGTGCACCGGCCGGGGTCTATGTTCGCGGCGGCGCCACTATCGACGAGGAGAAAGAGACGATCACGAGCATGAGGCTCAGCGCGTCGACGGCCGCCTTCGCCGCAGTGACGCTGACCTGCGGAGCGGTTAGCTTGTCCGGCTGTGCCGGCGCCGCCGGCGGGCAGTCGCCGGGCAACTCACGTCCCGGTACGAGTGCCACGTCCACATCGTCGGCCTCAAGCAGTTCGACCGACCCCTCCACGTCGACGACCATCAAGAAAAGCACGACAACGACGACCGGGCGCATGCCGAAGGGGCAGGTCGGCGTGCTCGAGATCGGCGATTCGCTCGGCGAGGATCTCGGCATCGGGATGGTGAACGCGCTGGCGAGCTCACCTCGAGTTCACCTGGAGGCGCTGGCGGTCGGCGACACCGGGCTCAGCAACCAGGGTTACTACAACTGGCCGGCGCACCTGCAAGCCGAGCTCTCCGAGTACCACCCGCAGGTGGTCGTGGTCTTCCTCGGCGGGAACGACATGCAGGGCTTCGTAAACGGCAGCACGGTCGAGTCGGTCGGCACCCCGGGCTGGAGGAGGGCCTATGCCGCCCGGGTGGGCGAGATCATCGACGAGGCGACGAGGGCGGGGGCAAAAGTGCTCTGGGTCGGCATGCCGATCATGGAGTCGCCCTCCTTCTCGGCCGAGATGGCCGGCCTCAACTCCATCTACGAGTCCGTGGTGCGCCGCTACACGGGAGCCACCTACTTCTCCTCGTGGCAGCTCTTCGCCAACTCGGCCGGCCAATACGTCGGGACGAAGCCCGGACCGGACGGCCAGACACTCGTGCTGCGCGACCCGGACGGGATCCATCTCGACGGCGACGGGTGCAACCTGATCGGGCGCGCCGTCGTCCACCAACTGGCGAAGCTGTACGGCATAAAGGTCGGGCCTTCCTGAGGTCGCGGCTGCCGCCGTTGCGCACCGCCGGCGCGGCCAGAACACGGCCGGCACTCACGGCCGGGATAGGTCTCGGGGCGGCGTTGGCTGTTGCGATCGCCTTCACAAAGCGCTTCACCTGGCAAGCAGATCTCGTCACAGCCCTCGGCATCGCCCTCATCGTCCTCGGCCGTGGCGCGGTGGCGCTGCGGGGCGCATCTTGGCTGCGGCCGCCAGCGGCGTCCTTCCGTGGTCCTGGTGCATACAGCGCCGCCGGCGTGGGGCGCGGCACCAGCCCGGAGCAGGCCGCCCGCGTGGGGCGTGCCGCTGGCGCCTGGGCCACAGCCGCCGGTGCAGTCATCGCCTTCGAGCTTGTGGCCCTCTTCGGTCATCCCCGGCGCACTCACCCGACGATCAGCTCCTACGTCGGGTCGATCACTGCCCATGACCCGGGCAAGGGCCTCCTGTTTGCGGTGTGGCTGGCACTGGGATGGTGGGCTTGGAGCGGCCTCGGCCCGTCGAGCAGGCAGCCGGACAACGGGTGAGCACCTGAGATGGACCTTTTCCCCGCCATCTGGGTGCTCCTCGCAGCCGCGCTCTCCGCCCTCGAGATCGCCGGCCGCCTCGGCCTGTTCGGGCTCGCACCGTTCGGCCGCACCCTGGCAGCGCTGAGGAACAGTGCAGTCGGCCGAGCCGCTCTCATCGTCCTTTGGATGTGGGTGGGATGGCATCTGTTCGCCCGCTGACGGGCTGCGAACGCCGCACGAGAGCGGGGGTTGTGAGCAGCCCTCCCTCAGCCCTCTCCCTTCGCCGTCACGTCATCCTCCGTGGACGGCCACAGCTCCTCGAGCTCCCGGCCACGGGTCTCGGGGAGGAGGAGGAAGAGTCCGAGAGAAGCGAGCGCCGGCAGGAACGTGAGGATGGCGGCGGTGCCGAACTGGTGGTTGACATCGGCCACTTGGCCGAACAGGACAAGGCCCGTGCTCGCACCGAGCACGGCCGCGGCGATCTGCCATCCGGCGATCGACGCCCGCACCTGCGTCGGAAAGAGCTCGTTCACGAACGAGCCTGCCGCCGGGGCCAGGGTCGAGGCGGCCAGCACCCCGAGGACGTAGCCCACTATCACGCCGGGCCGCGAGCCCGAGTAGGTCAGGACTCCGAAGGCGGCCATGGCCACAATGGAGCCGGCTGCTGCCGGCCGGCGGCCGACGCGGTCAGCGAGGTAGCGGCCGAGCAACAGGCCGCTCAAGCCCGTCACGGCCGCCAGGGCCACCATGGCGGAGGTGGTGCCGCCGCTCAAGCGGACGACATTTTCGGCATAGAGGAAGACGAAGCTGTTGGCCGGCCCGGTGATGAGCGAGAGGGCAAACGTCAATCCGGCCACAACGGCGAGCCGCCCACGGAACTGCGGACCGACGGCTGCCAGCACGGGCATGTGCGGGCGACCAGCCTCACGGGCGAAGCGGTCCGGCTCCTCGACTTTTCGAGATAACAATGGCAGCAGCGCCAAGGGCACCAGTGTCAGGGCGACGATGCCGCGAAAGCCGAGCGCCGAGTGGGCAAGCCCGTGAATGAACGCGGTCAACCCGGCGCCCACGCCGTAACCGGCGGCAACGAGCGCGATGGCCCGTGAGCGGTCCGACGACGTTGTCTCCTCGGCGGCACACACGTTGGCCAAGGCGTTGGTGGCACTGAGAAACGGGCGGCCGACAGCAAAGATCACGACGAACCACCAGTATCCGGGGCTGAGGGCGGAGAGGGCTGTGAAGGCCAGGCCTACCGCCACGCAGCCGATCAGCGTCCGCCGCCGGCCGAGACGATCCGCCGCGCTCGCCAGGGGGAGGCCGGCGAGCGATGCCAGCCGGATGACGGCAAGGCCGACGCCGAGCTTTGTGCCGGTCAGGCCGGCCTGGTCTGCCAAGGTGACTCCGTGGCTCAAGCGGCCGAAGCTCCTCGCAACGTCTCCGAGGGCGGCCACCACGCCGAACTGCCCGAAGCCTGCTGCCATGGCCAGGGCCGCCACTGCCACCACCCGGCGGTCACGCCACGACCGGACGCGCACCGCCCCGGTCATCCGGGCCGCTCTTGCGGCCTCGTCGGGTGCCTCCTCCACGCCAAGAGCCTCGCGCCCCGCCGATGGGAGTGCCGGGAGCCTGGAGACAACACAGTCCGGGCGCCGTTTGTCGGCAATCGGGCTGTCACCGACGGGCGTCCCGGCGAAGGATGTGTTCTTTGCTCTCGACTGCTAGAAAGCCGGGCTGGTCAGGGCGTGGGCCCCGGTCCCAAATTGAGCGCGGCCGTGTGGGTGGCGCGGGACGGCGTGACCCAGGTGACCGACACCCTCGTGCCGACCCGGTCGCTCCGCAACGCTAGGCCGAGGGCGGCTGCGGTCGTGATGGGGTTGCCGTTCACAGCCGTGATGACGTCTCCGGTCCGCAAGCCGGCGCCCGTGGCCGCAGACGACGGCTCGACCCCGACTACGTAGGCACCATGCTGCGTGCCGGGCGTCGGGCCGGCTGGGCCGCCGAACGGGTTCATCAGCCCGCCGCCGTTCTCCGCCACGCTCACGTCCTCGACCTTGACACCGATGTAGCCCTTCTCACCGACCTGCACGAGATTGCTCGGCTTGTGCTGCTCGATCTGCTGGGCGATCGAGATCGCCTCGTCGATCGGGATAGCAAAGCCGATGTTCGTCGCCGCCTGCGTCGAGCTGCCCTGGCTGGCCGCCGTGTTCATCCCGATGACCTGCCCGGCGGCGTTCGCCAGAGCGCCACCCGAGTTCCCCGGGTTGATGGGGGCGTCGGTCTGGATGAGACCGGTCAGATGCTCGGTCGCTCCGCTCCCGGCGTCGCTCGCATCAATCGAGCGGCCGAGGGCCGAGATGATCCCGGCGGTGACGGTCGGCGGTCCCTGCAGGTCAAGTGCGTTGCCAATCGCCACGACCGGGTCGCCGACGGCGAGGGTGGCGGAGTTGCCGATCCTGACGGTGTGAAGGCCGCTCGCGCCGACTAGCTGAAGCAGCGCCACGTCCTGTGTGACATCGGTGCCGAGGACGCGGGCACGGTACTTCGGGCCCTTCCCGTCGATCTGGGCGGAGATGGACGTGGCGCCGTCCACGACGTGGTTGTTCGTCAACACGTCGCCGTTCGCCGTGAGAATCATGCCCGTCCCCGCTGCCTCTGCGGTGTTTCCGAGGATCGAGGTGATGTCGACGATTCCCGGATCCACCTTGGCGGCGACGGAGGCGACGTTGAGCTTCCCACCGGAGGCGTTGCTGTTCGACTTCGCGGCAGAAGGAGGATCGGGGATCGTGGTGCTCGACGACTGCTGCGACGGCTGATGGTTCTCGCCGATGAGGACGCCGGCCGTGGCGGCGCCGGCGAGGAGGAGGAGGGCTGCCATTACCAACAAGACCCTGATGGCCGGACCTTTGCGGGGCGGCCGATCGCCAGGCAGCGTGCCGCCCCCGCCGGGACCGGCGGGAGAGCCGTAGCCTCCGGCCTCGCCGGCGCCTGACGGGATCCACCCCGTTGCGGGCCCCATCCAAGGTGGCTGCTGCGGAGCCCACCCGGCAGGGCCGGCGCCCGAGTCGCCCGCCGTGCCCGCGACTTGCTCAGCTGCGTGCCCGTCTCCGTAGCCGGACCGATACGGCTCACTTCCTGACGCCTGCCCGCTCTCGTAGCCAGACTGATACGGCTGGCCGCCCTGATAGGGCTGCTCGTCCCGTCGAGGAAAGTAGCCATAGCCGCCGGGCTGTTGCCCGGTGGGAGCCGCCGGGCCGCCCCAGGGCGGCGGTGGAGGCGGAGGACCCGGCAGCGGCGAGGCACCATCGGGACCTTGGGGCGGCGCTTCGGGCCGATCGGCTGCGTCGGGTTCGGACGGCACCGAGATGGGCGGAACGGGGATCGTGGGAGTGGGCGTCGGATCACCGGTTCCATTCGGCGGTCCGGCCCAAGGTGGCGAAGACTCCGAGTTCGCTCCCACATCTCGATCGTACGTTTCCATCAGGTTCTCCCCTGCACGCCAGAGGCGCCCTCGATTGGTTCGCTTCTTCTCTTCTTCCCACCAGCATGTCTCACGATCCTCAGAGTTGTCTGAGAGTCTGCTCGGAGTTGCCCTCTAGCTTCGCAGCTATCCGATCTCTCTCTAGCTTCGCAGCTATCCGGTCGCTTCCGTGCCGCCGCTCGCCCGTTGGAGGACGCGGGATCACCGGCGGGCGGTTCGGGCAGTGCTGGGGTCCCCTAGTCCTACAAGCAGGATTCAAGTACTGCTTGCCGTAACCGCGCGCCAGCGGTGGCAGGCGTTGATCCGGTGACGGGCTTGTTTCCGTATCATCCGCCGGACACCAATCTATTCAAAAGCGAGATCAATGACGCTGACCCGCCATCTGCTCTTCCAGCTCTCAGATCTTCACCTGCTCGAGGATCCCGCCGGCCGGTTGCGGTCAGGCGCCAACCCGCTCGAGAACCTCGAGCGGGCGATCGAGACGATTGTGTCTTCGACAGCACCGCCTGACGGCATCGTGCTCTCGGGCGATCTCTCCGACGACGGCTCTCCCCAGTCGTACCGGGCGCTCGCCGACCAAGTGGCTTCGCTGGAGGAACGGACCGGGGCGAGGACGATAATCGCCGCCGGCAACCATGACGAACGGGAGGCACTGCGCGAGCATCTGCTCGGCCAGGAGCCCTCCGACGAGCCGCTCTCGGGGGTCGTGTGGCTGGGCGGGCTGCGCGTGGTCACCCTCGACACGACCATCCCCGGCTCGGACGCGGGATCACTCGACGCCGGCCAGCTCGAGTGGCTGCAGACGGTGCTCGAGACGCCGGCGCCCCTCGGGACGGTGCTTGTTCTCCACCATCCGCCCGTGCCCTCCCCCATCCGCCCGATGACAGCCATCGCGCTAGACGATCCCGCCCTGCTGGCCCGAGCCATTGCCGGTTCGGACGTGACTCTCATCCTCGCCGGCCACAACCATCACGCGACCCTCGGCATGCTCGGACCCACGCCCGTGTGGGTCAGCCCGGCCGTGGCCTATCGGGCGGACGTGATGAACGAGGACGAATTCCGCGGCCTGACAGGCAGCGCCTTCACCCGCATCGACATGGTGGACAAGCAGCCGCTCGTCACCGTCGTGCCCGTCGGCGACAGCCGATGAGGCTGCTTGTGCCTAATTTTCAGCCTGGACAGTGATGAGCAGCCGGTGACAGGGAGCGTGACCGACGGCCTCGTTCGCCTCGAAGTCCGCCGGGGTCCCGAGCCAGGCCGGACCGGTGTGGCCGTCGTCACCCTCGACGACCCTGCTCACCGCAACATGCTGTCGGTCGCGATGGTGGGGGATCTGGCCCTCGCCATGGACGCCGTCGAGGACGACCCGCACGTCGGAGCCGTCGTCGTCACCGGAACGCCTCCCGCCTTCTGCGCCGGCGGCGATCTCGGCGGCCTCGCCTCGGTCGGTGGCGGCGGGCGCGACGCCGGTAGCCAGGAGAGGGAGTTGCGGGCGATATACGAGGGGTTCCTTCGGGTGGCGAGCTGCGGGCTGCCGACCGTGGCGGCCGTCAACGGCGCGGCTGTCGGCGCCGGCATGAACCTGGCGCTGGCGTGCGACGTCCGCATAGTGGGCCGCTCCGCCCGCTTCGAAACGCGCTTTCTCGAGCTCGGGCTCCACCCGGGCGGCGGGCACACCTTCATGCTGAGCCGCCTCGTCGGACCGGAGCTGGCTGCCGCCATGGTCCTGTTCGGCCAGCGGATCGACGGGAGCGCCGCCGTCGAGCACCGCCTCGCCTATGCCTGCGTGGAGGACGAGCGTCTCGTCGAGGAGGCTGTCGACTTCGCCGACCGGGCCGCCTCGGCGCCGCGGGCGCTTGCTGTGCGCGCCAAGCAGACGCTGCGCCAGACCGCACTCGTCGGCGACAGGGACGCCGCCGTAGACATCGAGCTCGCTGCCCAGCTCTGGTCCGTCGGCGAGCCGTTCTTCGCCGACCGGCTGGCTGCTCTACGGGCGCGGATCTCGGGCAAGAGACCCGCCGACTGAGGCCCTAGGACGTGCGCCTGGTAACGGCCCACCAAGGTCATCCCACGGCCCCATGAGTTGGGCCCACGGACGGCTTTGATTACCACCAACAGCGTTTGTATGTCCACTGCCGGCGAGACCACTAGCAGGTAACCTTGTATAGCCGAGGATGGCTGATGGGCTCCTAAAAGCACCGGGCGGCGGACCTCGATACTTATCAATGTCGATACTTATCATTGGGGGCGCATCTCTTGCACCGCAGACAAACTTTGACAGGCCTGCTCGCCGGCGCCTCCAGCCTCGTCCTCGCCTCGCTCTGCCTGACGCTGCCGGCGACGGCGTCCACGCAGCTCGCGAGCGTCGTCGGCCAGACACCTGAGGGCTGGACGCCGAACGTCTCCGCCGGTCCCCGCCCTCGGGTGAGAACCCGGGCTGCAACACCAACTTTTTCGGCTCCGGCAGCATCTCGTGTGTGTCGGAGGTGTACGACACGGCCTACGTGAACGGCGAGATAGTGGCCGTCGGCTCCTTTACCCAGGTCTGCCAGGAAGGCACGGGCACCGGCCACTGCGCGGCAGGGACCACGGTGACGAGGGACGACATCTTCGCCTACTCACCCGTGACCGGCGCAATCGACCCGGACTTCGTGCCGGTGCTCGACGCCGGCCCGGCCTGGGCTGTGGTGGCCGGGCCAGCGGGCAATACCGTCTACGTCGGCGGGGCTTTCACGGCTGTGAACGGTGTGACCCACCATGGCATCGTCGAGCTGAACGTGGCCCCCGGCGACGCCTCGACTGACGGCGCGGTCGTGACGACCTTCGCCGCCAGCGTCAGCAAGCAGGTTCATTCACTGGCCCTCAGCCCGGACGGCACCGCTCTCTACATCGGCGGCGAGTTCACGATGGTGGACGATGAGTCCACGTTCGGCCCCGGTGGCGCGAAGGTGCAGAGCCTCGCCCGGTTGAACGCCGACACCGGGGTGGTGGACAATTCCTTCGCCTACACCCTGAGCGACCCGCTCACCGGGGAGGCGACCCAGATCGAAGCGATGGCGCTGTCACCTGCATCGAGTGGTGGCGACTACCTCGCCTTTGCCGGCACGGCCCAGCAGGTGAACGGGGTGTCCCGGCCGAGGCTGGCCATCGTGGACACAGGCGGCACGCTCGGCGCAGCCTCCAGCCTGGCGGCCTTCACGGCTCCGATCCTGCAGAACAACTGCTCGGCCGAGCACGACTACGTCCAGGGCATCGACTTCTCCCCTGACAGCAGCTTCGTCGTCATCGCCGACACCGGAGCCAAGAACGACGGCTCGACCCCCTACTCCGTCTGTGACGCCGCCGCTCGCTTCGACGTCAACTCGGCCGACACCGCCCCCTCGGGCACGGTGGCCGTCGCCCCGGCGTGGATCAACTATGCCGGCGGCGACTCCTTCTACGCCATCGCCATTGCCGGCGGCGTCGTCTATGCAGGCGGCCACAACCGCTGGGTCAACAACTACTGCGGCTACAACTTCGTCTGCGATGCCAACGGGCTGTTGGTGGCCGGCCTGGCGGCACTCGACGCCAACACCGGCGTGGCTCTGCCTTGGTTCCACCCGCTGACGCTGCGGGGACATGGCACGACCTACGTCGCCACCTTCCCGGCCGGCACCTACGACGGTCCCAACGCGGGCCTGATCCTGGGGACCGACGTCAACAGCATCGCCGGCGCCTACCACAGCGAGAATGCGATCTTCCCCGTCGCTCCTCCCAGCTCCTCCACTCCGGGGGGCCCCATCCCATCAGGGATGTTCAACGAAGAGGGCGGCGCCAGCCTGAAGCCCCCCACCTGTCTCGACGACACGGGCAACAGCTCCACGAGCGGCAATGCGGTCGACTCGACCACCTGCTCCAACGACGCCGAGCAGAACTGGAACATAGAGGCGGACGGCTCGATCCAGATCAACGGCCTCTGCCTCGACACTGCCGGCTCGGCCACCGGCAACGACACGCCGATCGTGGTGAACACCTGCAACGTCAGCACCGGCGGCACCACCCAGCAGTGGGCCCAGGGGCCAGGCAACACGCTCGTCAACCAGGGGGCGGCGAACGAGTGCCTGACCGTCCCGGGAGGAAAGGTGACGAGCGGCAGGGCCCTCAAGATCCAGACCTGCAACGGCGCAACCGATCAGGTCTGGCCTTTGCCGGCCGCCCCCGGCCCGCCACCGGGCCGTCCCGTCGGGGAGATCTACCCCGAGCTGACCCAGAGCAACGCTCAGGTGCCCTGCCTCGACAACGTCAGCAACCAGTCAGAGCTCGAGACGTGCACCGGCGCCCCTGAGCAGAGGTCGACCCTCAACGCGAACGGCACCATCCAGATCGACGGCAACCACTGCCTCGACAGTTCGGCCCCCCTCCAGACCGGGACGGTCACGGTGGTCCTCGACCCGTGCACCGGCGCCGCCACGCAGCAGTGGACGGTGGGAGCGAACTACGAGCTCGTCAACACCGGCGTCGAGGCAGTGAACGGCGGCACTCCCTACTGCCTGGTCGATCCGGGATCCGCCACCGTGAACGGCACGCAGATGCAGATCTCCGCCTGTGCCAGCGGCGACAACTATGCCTGGAGGCTGCCCGCCCTGTGAGCGACGAGCTCAGCTCCGGAGCTCAGCTCCGCCGGCTCACGCCGCCCACTTACGATGGCACTCGGTCGCGGCCGGTGCTTATCGGCTTCCCAGACGGCAGATCGTCAAAGAAGACAGGGTCGAGCTAAAAAAGGGCAAAAGCCGTTAAGTTGACCACTTAAAGCGTCTGGATGTCCACTGCCAGCGACCTTATAATCAGCTATCCTCGATTACACGAGGAACGGCTAAAAGGGCTCCCCGTAAAGCCCCCGCCGGCGGACCTCGTTGATCGATACCTATTCAACGTCGATACCTATCGGGGAGCTCTTCTTGCAACGCAATCGAACCGTGGCAGGCCTCTTCGCAGGTGCTGCCAGCCTTGTCCTCGCCTCCCTCAGCCTGACGCTGCCGGCGACGGCGTCCACGCCGGTGGCCACTGCCGTCTCACAGACGCCGGTCAGCTGGACACCGAACGTCTCCGCCGGCCCGCCACCGTCGGGCCAGAGCCCGGGCTGCAACACCATGTTCTTCGGCTCGGGAAACTTCTCGTGCCTATCCGAGGTGTTCAGCACCGCCTATGTGAACGGCGACGTCGTCGCGGTCGGCTCCTTCACCCAGGTCTGCCAGTCCTCAACGGCTGCGGGGCACTGCGTGTCGGGCACCACGGTGACGAGGAACGACATCTTCGCCTACTCAGCCGGCAGCGGGACCATCGACCCGAACTTCGTGCCCGTGCTCGACGCCGGGCCGGCGTACGCGGTCGTGGCTGGCCCGGGCAACACGGTCTACGTCGGCGGGGCGTTCACCACCGTGGACGGTCTCAGCCACCACGGCCTTGTGCAGCTGAACGTAGATCCGGCTTCTGCCACCGAGGACGGCACGATCGTGACGGCCTTCATCGGGAGCGTCAGCAAGCAGGTTCACGCCCTCGCCCTCAACGGTACTTCCCTATATGTCGCAGGCCAGTTCACGCTCGTCGACGGCAAGGGCACCTTCGGCACGGGTGGCTCGAAGGTGCAGAGCCTCGCCCGGCTGAACGCCACGAACGGCCAGGTGGACAACACGTTCGCCTACACCCTCAGCGACCCATTGAGCGGCGAGGCGACTCAGATCGAAGCGATGACATTGTCGCCTGACGGCACCCACCTCGCGTTCGCCGGCACGGCGACGCAAGTGAACGGCCAGACCCGGCCGAGGCTGGCGATCGTGAACACCGGCGTCACGCTCGGTGCCGCCTCCAGCCTGTCGGCCTTCACCGCTCCGATTCTCGCCAACAACTGCTCCAACGAGCACGACTATGTCCGTGGCGTCGACTTCTCCCCCGACGGCACGTTTCTCGTCGTCGCCGACACCGGCTATGTGAGCGACAAGTCGACGCCGTTCAGCGCCTGCGACGCCCTCGCCAGGTTCAACGTCAACCCGACCGATACGGCATCCTCCGGCTCGGTGAACGTCTCTCCGGCATGGATCAACTACGCCGGCGGCGACTCGTACTACTCGGTGGCCATCGCCGGCAACGTCGTCTACGCCGGCGGCCACAACCGCTGGGCGAACAACTACTGCGGCAACAACAGCGTCTGCGAGCCGAACACCGTGCTCGTCGACGGCCTCACGGCCGTGGATGCCAACACTGGCTTGGCGCTGGCCTGGTGGCACCCACAGACGCTCCGCGGGCATGGCACGGAGTACGTGAACACGTTCCCGGCCAACACGTACGATGGTTCGAGCGCCGGGCTCGTCCAGGGCAGCGACGTGAACAACATCGCCGGCGTCTACCACGGCGAGAACGCCATCTTCCCCATCGCCTCCGCCACCTCGTCCAATCCCGGTGGCCCGATCCCGTCCGGCATGTTCAACGAGGAAGATGGTTCGAACACCGGCACCCCCACCTGTCTCGACGACGCGGGCAACAGCTCGACCACCGGCGCTGCCGTCGACTCCACCACCTGCTCCAATGATGCCGAGCAGAACTGGAACATCGTGGGCGGCAACACGATCCAGATCAACGGTCTCTGCCTGGACACTGCCGGCTCGGCCACCACCAACGGCACGCCCGCGGCGCTGAACACCTGCACCGGCGCCCCCACCCAGCAGTGGACGCAAGGAACCGCCGGCAACACGCTCATCAACGAGGGAGCGACGAACGAGTGCCTGACCGTCCCGGGCGGAAACCCCAAGAGCGGCACAGCGCTCCAGATAGAGACGTGCTCCACGTCGTTGTCAACGAGTCAGGTGTGGCCGCTCCCGGTCGCCCAGGGCCCGCCGGCGCCCCCGGCGACGGGAGAGATTTACCCCGAGGACGTACCCGGGGGGGGCCAGGTTCCCTGCCTCGACAACGCCCGCAACTCACTGATGGCGGGCAACCCGGTCCAGATCCAGCAGTGCATCGGTGACAATGAGCAGAAGTGGACGGTCGAGGCAGGTGGCGCCATCCAGATGGGCGCCACCCACTGCCTGGACACTTCGAGCTCGTCGCCCGGCACGGTCTCGGCTGTCCTGAACACCTGCAACGGGGACACCTCACAGCAGTGGACGCTCGGAGCGAATTACGAGCTCGTCAACACGGGGGCCACCTTGGCGAACGGCGGCACCCAGTACTGCCTGGTCGATCCGTCGTCTAATACCGCCGGCAGCACGCAGATGCAGATCTCCGCCTGCAGCACGAGTCACAACTACAGCAACTACCAGTGGAGGTTGCCAGCGGTCTGACCATCGGGTTGAGCGCACTCCCGCTCACCTCACGAATCCCCCCAACCCCAACTGGCACGTCCCGTGGCCTTCCCGGCCGTGGGACGTGCTGGGTTACCCGGCTGGGATGATCGGAGGGGTCACCCGCACTGTCAATGTTGACTTCGCAGATGCCCGGTCCGGCTGTCCTCGAAGCGGTGGCGCTCAGCCGTAGGGCAGGAAGCAGATGCCGGCGTGGCCGGTCTTGCCGCCGCACATGGCACTGCCCTTGTAGTTGTCGCTCGCGATCCACAGTCCGGCGCTCGTCAGGAGAAGGTCGTCGGCGCCGATTCCCCGTGCCCTGGTGGGGTTGAACGTGAGGCTGCCGTTCGTCGGCGACAGGCCTTCGAAACCCGGCGCCGGGATGGCGCCCGGACCCTCGGCGTCACAGTCGTTCGGGTTCTCCGACCAGCGCTCGTGTCCGGCGAAATAGGCGGTGCTCGCATCGGCCGCCGCTGCGTAGAGAGAGTCACAACCGGTGTAATTGACCCAGCTGTGCAGCACGTAGCCCGATGGCGGGTTGATCGTGGCCGGGAAGGCTGCAGCAGCGTCGCAGAGGCCTTGGCGGGGGGTGGCTCCCGTCGGATAGCCGTTGGCGTGGTAGCCGGTGGTGGCGATGTAGATCGTCTGGTCGCCCGGTGACCAGGAGGCTGCCCGGATGTAGAAGGACTCGTTGGGGGCGCACTGATACGGGTAGGCCCCGCCCTGGCTGCCGTCCCACTCGGGCGACGTCCATCCGGTGACAGTCGCCGGCGTAGTGGACAGGTTCAACATGAAGATCTGCTGGCGGGCCAGGCCAGCCACCGACAGGAAGTCGCCCATCACGAGGTCGTATTGCTTGGTGGCACTGAGCGCCTGGTTGTAGATGTTGGTGGTGCTGCTCGTCACGCCGCTGTAGTCGTAGTGCCCGGAGATGCCGAGATGTATGAACCCGTCATCAAGGCCCGTGGACGGGCTCAGGCTCGTCATGTACGGGTCAGCCGTGCTGCCGTTGATCGATTTGTAGTAGCCGCCCACGATGATGTGCCCGCCCGCGCCGAGCAGCGTCTCCACCTTGGCCGAGGCGCTGTGACCGAAGGCGGTCACGACGGCCCCAGCGGTGGTGTCCACCTCGGCGATGTTCTTGACCGGCGTTGTGCCGACTGAAGTGAACTGCCCGCCGATATAGGCGTCGGCGCAGTTTGTCCCGTTGAAGGCGATCGAGTTGACCGTGCCGTTGACGTCCGGGTTCCACGACGTCATGGTGAAGGGGGACGTGGCACTGAAGCTGAAGATGTTGTTGCGGCCGTAGGTCGTGCCGGCCCAGCTGATCTCGGTGAAGCTGCCGACGGCATACATGGTGCCGCCGCACTGGACGAGCTGGCGGATCTGCTCGGTGCTCCCCGTGGTGGCGAGCGAGGGAGTGCCGCTCGCCGGGGTCGCCGAGACCGGTCCGGTAGGCGGTGAGCTCCCGAGTGAGGTCTCAGAGAGACAAGTGACGCCGAGAGCCACTACGGCGGCGACTAACCCGCACCGGAAATAGGATCGAGCCCGAATTTGCAAAGTGTTCTTTCCCGCCACGCCGTGCTCCCCGTCCTCGCACCACCTAGCGGAGGGAGCAATCTCCGCCTGAGGCGGAGCATATCCTGACGTAACAGGCCCGCGGCTCAAAGCGACCTAGCCTCGTCAGCGATGGATCCAGAGCCGATCGACTACTTGAGGGCCAACACCGAGTCATGGCAAGCACGCCGGGAGGACCAACTCACCCTCGGGCGCCGGCAGTGGGCAGCAGCAGAGCCCAGCTGGGGGATCTTCGGTATCGCGGAAGACATCGCCGGCGTCCTCCCCAGGTCCATCGGCGGCACCGAGACGGTGGAGCTGGGCTGCGGGACCGCGTACGTGTCCGCCTGGCTCGCCCGCCGGGGGGCCCGCGCCGTGGCCGTCGACCCCACCTCGGGGCAGTTGTCCATCGCCCGGCAGCTCCAACGCGACTTTGCGTTGCACTTCCCACTCGTGCAGGCCGCCGCCGAGCGGGTCCCGTTCAAGAGCGGCTCGTTCGACACCGTCATCAGTGAATACGGCGCCGCCATCTGGGCCGATCCTTATCGTTGGATTCCCGAGGCGGCCCGGATTCTCAGACCCCGGGGCGAGCTGGTGTTCCTCGGCAACAGCAGTCTGTTGATGCTGTGCGTGCCCGACGACGAGGATCTCCCGGCGACCCAACAACTGCTCCGCCCGCAGTTCGGCATGCACCGCTTCGAGTGGCCCGACGACCCGACAGTCGAGTTCCACCTGAGCCACGGGGATTGGATCCGGCTCCTGCGGGCTCACGGGTTGGAGGTCGAGGAGCTGATCGAGCTCCGGCCCCCGGTGGGCAGCACCAGCGACTACCCATTCGTCACGGCGGAGTGGGCCGACAAGTGGCCGTGCGAGGAAGTCTGGCGCGCCAGGAAGAAATGACCTCCGGTCCCGATGCGGTCGGACTGGCAGACCGACGAAGGCGAGGCCACGATGTCGGGTGATGCCGCACTACAAGACACCCGGGTGGTTCACCGTCCACGTCTTCAACCGCATTGTCGCCCTCTCGACAAAGCTGGGGTTGAGCGTGTGGGGCTCGCGTGTGCTTCGGGTGCGGGGGCGCAAAAGCGGGGAATGGCGCAGCACTCCGGTCAATGTCCTCACTGTGGGCCAGGATCGCTATCTGGTGTCCCCCCGAGGTGAGACCCAGTGGGTGCGCAACATCCGCGTCTCGGGGGCAGGCGAGCTGCTGCTCGGTAAGAGGACCGAGACGTTCACGGTGGTGGAAGTGCCCGACTCCGGCAAGCCCGAGATCCTGCGGGCCTACCTCAAGCGGTGGAAGGCGGAGGTCGGAGTGTTCTTCGACGGTGCGAGCGGCAATTCCTCAGACGACGAGCTTCGCCGGATCGCCCCGGATCATCCCGTCTTCAGGATCGTCGCCCTCGACAGCTGATCACGTCCTCGGCCGGGCCTGCTGACCTGAGGGCGCCTACCCCTGGCGCGCGACCCCGGAGCGCCGGCCAGCCGGATCTTGTCGGCGTCGACCGGGTCGAAAAACGCCGTCACGCGGCGTCTCCGAGCCTGGCGGGCCCTCCCGTCGCGGAGGGATGATGGTGGCATGCCGGAACGCGTTCTTCGCCACGAGGGCTCGGTCACCTCGCTCTCCTGGATCCCATCCGAGGCCGTCGAAGGTACCTCTCATCTGGCATTCGAAGCCGGTTTGACCCACTACGACAATCCTCCCCCCGAGCGGCTCGAGGACCTCGAGGCGCTCCGGGTGGCCGACCGCTTCCGCTTTGCGAACGTCCTGCGGGCCTGGGTGGAGGTGGACCAGTCCGCGCAGATCGTCGGGGCGGGCTATGGGGACAGCGGCTGCGTCATGGGCTCGACGACGGTGAGTCTCGGCGGACTGCACTACCGGTTCCAGCCCGTGACACTGCCTGATCTCCGCAAGGATCCGGAGCACGGGGAGGGGTGGGTCCGCTTTGTGCAGACGACCGGGGGCAGGACTGGCATGCCCGCTCCGAGACGGGTGCGCCGCAAGCCTTACCTGCAGTGGCAGGCGCCGTTGGTATGGACGACGCTGGCGATCACCCTGCACTCGAGCGGAAAAATCGAGTCCGACATGATCGGCGCCAGTCGCTTCCCACGCCACTGGGTGTACGACGAGCAGGGTGCCCTTTCCCGCAAGTCAGGCCTGACCGACTTCAGGGACTGGTACACGAGATCACCAGGTCCACACACGCCTTGGGGCGACCAGGACTCCGAGGCGCTCGTGACGACCGTGGAGAGCGCGCTGGAGCGCTCCCTGTCCGCCTCGCTCATGCGCGGGAGCAGCAAGCCGCGCATCGTCCGGCTGGCCGCCGGCACCGTCGTCATGGCCCAGGGCGAGCCGGGCGAGGACATGTGCCTCGTCCTCGACGGCGTTGTTCGGGTCGAACGCGACGGCGAGCAACTGGCGGAGTACGGACCAGGGGCTCTGCTTGGTGAGCGTGCCCACCTCGAGGGCGGCAGGCGAGCGGCGTCGGTTGTGGCGGTCACGCCTTGCCGGCTGGCGGTCTTCCACCCTGAGCAACTCGATCGGGCTGCCCTCGAGACGCTCTCACAGGGACATCGGCGCGAGGAGCACTCGGGCTGAGCAAAACACCCTCTGTCGACCGGGCTGTGCTTTGCCCGGGTGGTCACCTGTTGCTTCGGGCCTGCCTCACGTCGGCCGGTGTGCGCGACGACATAGATGAAGCCGGCATCGAGGCCGCCCTTGTCGGCTGGCGCCTTGTCTCTGTCGAGCGAGTCGAGCTACCGAGCGACACCCGGACGAGGAGGGCCCTCGTCGTGCAGGCCGAATGGCCGGCGGGCCGGCTTAGCCGGCCCGCCCCGTAGCGCTCTGCCCTGGAGAGAAGTGCGGCACCTGCAGGTGCCCGGCGCGGCACCTGCAGGTTCCTTCCTCCTAGGAGATTTTGAGGGGAAGCCTCACAGACGTCGTGTTCCCCGCTGCGTCTTTGGCAGAGATGACGACCGTGTAGTTCCCAGCCGCCACCCTCTTGCTGGCGTCGTTCAAGGCGTAGTAGGCGAAGCTCTGACTGGTGGCCGTCATTCGCATGTCGGTCTCCCTGTGGGTGACGATGGAGCCGCTCGAGTTCTCCACAGCGATGGTCACCCTGGCCGCCTCGCTGAGGGTGAAGGTGATGTGACCGACGTTCACCAAGGGGTTCGGCGCCACGGCCGCATTCGTCAAGGCCATGGGGTTGGAGAAGACCTGGGTGAGGACCGGGCTCGCACTTCCTGTGTGAGTGCCGTCGCCTCCGTAGGTCGCGGTTATGGAGAGCGTCTTCGCAGTGCTGACGGTGAGCGGCAGTGACGCCGTGCCCGACTGCAGTGCGACCGTGCCAAGTGTCCCCGCCGGGGTGGCGAAGGTGACCGAACCTGTGAGCACAGAGCTGTCGCTCGCTGTGACCGTCGAGGTGAGGGTGACGCCGGTGCCCGCTGGCACGTCGGCGTTCGAGCTGGTCAGCGTGGCCGTCGTGGACACCCCGACAGCTGTCACAGTGACTGTGCCCGACGAGCTGGCGGCATCGTTGGTGTCGCCCGCATAGGTGGCCGTGTAGGCATGGGATCCGGCGGCAGGGGTCAAAGTGAGACTCGCCACACCAGAAGTGAGTGTGCCCGTGCCCACTGAGACACCGGCGTCATAGAAGGTGACGCCACCGGTCGGAGCAGTCGAGCTGCCCGAGGCGGCAACCGTCGCGGTGAGGGTGACGCTGTCACCGGCGGCTATCTCGCTCGCAGAGGCCGTCAGGGTCGTGGTGGTGACCGTCGACCCAGCTGACGGGCCGCCGAAGAAGGTCTCCATGCCCATGGCGGCGTAGGCGGCGAGTGCCTGGGGCGAGGTGTCGATCTGGAGCTGGCAGCGGACAGATCCCTTGGTGTCGTCTTGATTCCAGTACGACATGATGACCCAGTTCGCGTAGGCAGGAGTCTGCATCAGGGCGGCGGTCGCCGTGACCCAGTCCGCCTTGGCGCTCGGATCTGACGGGTTCTCGACACTGCCCCACTCGATGACCGCCACGTCGAGACCGGGGGCGTACTCGGCCACCCAGGTATTCACTGCCGCCGTGACCTGGGCGAAGGTTTCCCACTTCGAAGGATCGAAGCTGCCCTGGAGGCACCCGGAGAAGTTGTACCCGTCCTCACCGATGAGGTCGACATTGCTCACGCCGGGGAAGAAGTAGGACGCCTTCGGCAGGCCGGCGTGGTTGCTGCCGGCGTTGTAGCTCCATGCTTCCATGTCCCAGACCCAGCGCAAGTGGGTGGCACCGACGCTCGCCGCCAGCCTGTGGAGCTTCTGCCATGCCAGGACGAACTCGCCTCCACACGCCTGCATCGTCAGGCCGGCACAGTCCTGCAGGCTGTCGGCTTCGTGGCCGAAGATGAAGTAGGTGAGCGGCGCGGAGGCCTGCATCGCCGCGAACTGCTGTTCGAAGTACGAGTCCCACGTCGTGGTGTTGGCGATCACCGAGTAGGGAATCTGCTGGCGGCCCGAGGTCTGCGTGAAGGCGTCGATGCTGATGATCAACTGGTGGCCGCTTGAGATGAGCGCCTGGGATTCCTTGTTGATGACAGTGTCGCCGAGATTGTAGAAGAGGCGTGTCGTCTGAAACTTCCGACAGACCTGGCCCTCGGTCGTGGCCATGTCAAGAGGAGCCGCCGAGTCGGTCGTGCCCCACATCGTGTGCGCCGGGCCTGCGTTGGCGACGGTGCAGCTTGAGCTGGCCTTGGATGTCGAAGAGGAGGTGGATGCGGGCGCAGCCGACGCCACCTGGGTGGTCTCGAGGGATGTGGCCATCACGGCCCCGACGAGGACAGTCGCCATTGCTGCCAACCGTAAAGAAGCGCGATGCCCGCGCCAAAGTATAGAGCCGTTGTTTCTCATTGCTGGGTCCTTCCGCCGAACCGCTAGGTGCTACATGAAGCGACCACCGTTTTCTGATGATGCTTCGCGCTCACGCGCCGCCCGATTCCGCCCGGGCATCCGGATCGCTTTGAGGGCACTTCGCCCATCGAGAATCCGTGTTGAACAACAGAACCCGTGAAGGGCTCCGGCTGAAGTATCGGCACTCGAGCGCGAGAACTGAAGGTCCCCGCCGCCCCGCCGGTTCTGCGCCGGCGACGCGACAACGCCGCTTCCCGTACACAGCGCGGAAGAAGCCCTGCTCGGAGCCGGTGGTATCGTGAGGCCATGGAAGACACGGCCGTCAACGTTCAGTCGGCCGGGGGGCAGGCCGCCGAGCTGGGAGGGCCGGGCGATGCCCGGAACGGTGCCTCGGCCGGCCGCAGGCCGCCGTCTGCTCTCTCGAAAGAGCTCGGAGCCGGGTACCGCAGCGCGAAGCGGGACTTCCTCGGCCTCGGCCTGTCGTGCATGACCGACGAGGACATTGTCGAGGCCGTGGCAAGGGCGATACGGTCCCGCTCGCGCCTCATCGTCTCATTCATCAACCCTGACTATGTGCGCCGGGCTCACCGCACGGTAGGCCTCGTCGAAAAGATAAATGACTTCGACATCGTGCTTCCTGACGGTTGGGGTGTGGTTTACGGAGCAAGGCTGCTCGGGCTGCCCATCGTCAACCGTCAGAGCAATGACGACATCTGCCCCAAGATCTTTGCCCTGTCTGCCCGTGACAGCTTCTCCAATTTCCTCTTCGGGTGTGACGAGGGCGTACCGGAGCAGGCGGCCAAGAACCTCGTCACGTCATTTCCGGGACTGCCCATTGCCGGGACGCATTACGCCCGCCGGGACGGGCCCACCGGACATCCCGAGAGCGATGCCGACCTCGAGATGCTTGTCGAGACGATCAACGCCGCCCAGCCTGACATCCTGCACGTGTCCATCCCGACGCCGCGACAGCAGAACTGGGTGACTCTCGTGGCCGATCGGCTGGACGTGCCGGTGATAATCACCGGAGGCGGTTACCTGGACCATCTCGCTGAGCGTATCGACTGGTACCCGTGGTGGGTGAACCGGATGCGCCTGGGGTGGCTCTATCGGCTGTGCCGTGAGCCGCGCCGGCTGTGGAAGCGGTACTCTCTCGACCTCGTCGCGTACGGTTGGATGGTGCTCAGAAAGTGGCGCGCCCAGGGTTGGCGGCCTCAGCGCTAGCCCACGGTCGGGCGACCCGTCGCTCGCGCCCGGTCATCTGATGCTCGGCTATTTCGGGACACGGCGATGTGCAGCGCGCCTTATTTGCTCCTATGTCCCGAGCCTGTCCTCGTGAATAGCGGCCAATACCTCGTCGAAGGCCTCGAGCGTGTGACCGCTGAGCAGCCTGTCGACGTAAGGCATGGCGGCGATCATGCCGCCGGTGAGCGGCTGGAACGCTGGGCTGGACTTGCGCGGATTGACCCAGATGACGCGGTGCGCCATGCGCCTCAGCCGGGCCATCTCCCGACCGAGCACAGCCGGATCGCCGCGGTCCCATCCGTCGGAGATGATCACCACGACGGCACCCCGGGCTACGCCGCGTCGGCCATGGTCGGCGTTGAATGTCTTCATCGCCTCCCCGATCCGGGTCCCCCCGGACCAGTCGGGCGCCGCTCGACCGGCGCGGGCGAGGGCGGCGGTCGGGGACGAGGACTTGAGCTCGCGGGTGAGGCGGGTGAGGCGGGTGGCAAAGACAAATGCCTCGGCCTGAGATGCGCTCACCCCGGACACGAGGAGCTGAAGATAGGCCCGGGCGAACGGCTCCATCGAGCCGGAGATGTCGCAGATCAGCACGAGCCGCCGGGGACGGCTCCGGCGGTGACGGCGGACCGGGACGAGGGGCTCGCCACCGCTGCGCCGCGCTCGTCGCAACGTGGCCCGGACGTCGAGGCGCGAGCCCGCCCGGGAACGGACCCGGCGGCGGCTGCGACGATGGGGTGGCGCGAAGGCCATCTGGCCGGCCAGCTGACGAAGGGCGAGCAGCTCTTCGGCCTCGAGCGTGCCGAAGTCCCGCGACCGCAGCCGCTCCTTGGAACTGGCGACGACGGCCACAGCCTCCTGGTCGGCGTCCCCCACGGAGCCCTCACCACCGAGGAAGACAGCCTGAGCCAGCGTGGTCTCCGTCGATGGGGCCAGATCGCCGGCGCCGGGATGTGACTTTCGACCGTCTGCTCGCCTGACGGCAGAAGATCGGGGTTGATCCCCCCGCCACTCAGCCGGGTCGACAACGCCGGCAAAGACTTGTGCGAACACCCGGTCGAAGACCTCGATCTGCTCACGGCCCGCGACCAACGTCACCCGGGCGAACCAGTACAGCTCGGCCCGGGTGACCGGAGGCTGCAGCGCCAAGATGGCCGCCAACCGGCCGCTGCGATCAGCGGTCACGGGGACTCCGGCGTGCTGCAGCCGCCGGCCGAGACGAGCTGCGACCTCCGCCAGGTCCGGCGCGCGCGCCATCCCCCGGCTCACGCCGTGCCGGCCACCCAGGCCGGACCCCGGTCGATGAGCACCTCGAGGTCCTCCCGGTACTTGAGGACTGAGCCCGTCGTCGCGAGGAGGGCCGACTCGTCCAGCACCTCGACGCAGAGGAGGTCGAGGGCGAGTGCCCAGTTGATCGCTTCGGCAACTCCGGGCAGCTTCTGGACGTCGAGCGTGCGGAGTCGGCCGACGGCTGCGGCGACCTGTTCGGCCAGCGTTTGAGTGCTACCCGGCACGCGTCTGCGGATGATGGCGATGGTCCGGTCGAGGTCGGGGTAGTCGATCCAGTGGTAGAGGCAGCGGCGCTTGAGAGCGTCATGGAGGTCGCGGGTGCGGTTCGACGTCAGGACCACGATCGGCGGATATTCGGCTCGCAGCGTGCCGATCTCGGGGATGGTGACGCTCGATTCGGCCAGCAGTTCGAAGAGAAACGCCTCGAACTCGTCGTCGGCCCGATCGATCTCGTCGATCAGCAGGACTGCCGGCCGCGGCCCGGGATGATCGAGCGCCTGCAGCAGCGGACGGCCGATCAGATAGTCCCGGGCGAAAAGGGTGCTCTCGTCGACGTCCCGCCCGCCGGCCTCAGCGGCGCGGATGGCCAGCAGCTGGCGCGGGAAGTTCCATTCGTAGAGCGCCTCGGAGGCGTCGATGCCCTCGTAACACTGCAGGCGGATGAGCGGCGTGTCGAGGACGGAGGCGAGCGCCTTGGCCGCCTCGGTCTTGCCGACCCCGGCCTCCCCCTCGAGCAGGAGCGGCTGCGGGAGCCGGGCGGCGCAGAAGAGGGCGGTGGCGATGCCCTCGTCCGCCAGGTACTCGGCCCGCTCGAGCCGGAGCCGGAGCGACTCGGGGGAAGAGATCAGCTCGGCGACTGTGATCAAGGACTCGTCAGGTACATCGCCGGACTGGCGGCGAAGGCCTCGAGGCAGCCACGCCCGCAGAACCACACCGTCCGCCCATCGTGCTCCAGATGCAGCCCGTGCTCGCCGGGCCGAACGGTCATCCCGCACACTGGGTCGGCCATCGGGCCGGCCGGGGCGGCGCCGGCCGGGGGGGCGGCGCCGGACGGGGCCGGCGGGTGCGCCGGTGCCCGGGGTCGGGTGGCGACAATCTGGGCCAGGATGGAAAGACTGATCTCCTCGGGCGTGCCCGCGCCGAGGTCGAGACCGGCGGGCGTGTGGACCCGGGCTTGCTCCTCGGCTGTCAGCTGGAGGCCCTCGAGCACGGCGCGTCCCCGCCTGGCGCTCGCCACCAGCGCGATATAGGGCACGTCAGCGGCGAGAGCCGCGCTGAGGGCCTGCTCTTCGCCACGTCCGTGCGAGGCCACGACGACCGCTGCCGTATCTCTTGGGAGCGCTCCGGTGTAGCGCTCGACGGTGTATCGCAGTGCAGTGCCGAGTGATAAGAGAGCATTTGCTATCGGGGCGCTGCCGACGACCACGACGAGCGGCGGCGGCACGGACGGTTCGAGGAACAACTCGAGGGTCCCCCCGGAGAGGCAGGGATTGTGGACCACTCGCTTGCCGGGCTGGGGTTGCTCGGCGACGGGCGTGATGCGCAACACGATCGTCTCCCCGGAGCGGAGCAGAGCGAGGGATTCGTCCCGCACCGTCGCCTCTGCGCAGGTCCCGCCCACGAATCCCTCCACAGTCCCGTCACCGAGGATGATGGCCTCGTCGCCCGGTTTGGCCGACGTGGGACGCTCGGCCAGTACCACCCGGGCGTGGACGAAAGGGACCCGGGCGGCGCGCAGCTCGAGCGAACGCCGGGCGAGATCCTGGCCGGCCACCGCTCCGTCCTACTCGACGGCCAGGTCAGGACGGATCGGCCGCCCTTGCATCGCTCGCCAGACCGACGCCGGGGTAAGCGGCATGTCGGCCTGACGGATCTGCAGCGCGTCGAGGACTGCGTTGACGATGGCGGCCGGCGAGCCGACCGTGGCAGATTCGCCCACGCCCTTGGCCCCAATGGGGTGGTGGGGCGACGGAGTGACCGTCTCACCCAGCTCCCAGCTCGGACACTCCATCGAGGTGGGCAGCAGGTAGTCCATGAACGACCCGCCGAGGTGGTTGCCGTCCTCGTCGAAGGCCATGACCTCCATGAGGGCCATGCCCACTCCGTCCGCCAAGCCTCCGTGCACCTGACCTTCAACGATCATCGGGTTGATGCGCGGCCCGCAGTCGTCCACGGCGATGAATCGCCGCACCGTCACGACACCGGTCTGCGGATCGACGTCGACGACGCAGATGTAGGCGCCGAAGGGATAGGTCAGGTTCGGCGGGTTGTACACGACGGAGGCGTCGAGATGGCCCTCCACACCCTCGGGAAGCTCCAGCGCGCCGTGGGCCGTCATGGCGAGCTCCTGCATCGTCTTGCCCTGCTCCGGATCACCTTTGACGTGCCAGCGGCCGTGCTCCCATTCGAGGTCGTCCGGGGAGCACTCGAGAGCGGCGCCCGCGACGATGCGGGCCTTCTCCTTCACGCGTTGGGCGGCCACGGCCGCCGCCGCCCCGGAGACCGGAGTGGAGCGAGAGCCATAGGTGCCGAGGCCGAAGGGCGTGTTGTCAGTATCGCCGTGGATCACCTCGATGTCCTCGGGCGGGATGCCGGTGACATGCGAGACGATCTGAGCGAACGTCGTCTCATGGCCCTGCCCCTGGGTCTGGACGCTCAAGCGGAGCTGCGCCTTGCCCGTCGGGTGTACCCGCAGCTCGCAGCCGTCGGCCATGCCGAGACCGAGAATGTCCATGTGCTTGCGGGGCCCGGCCCCCACTCCCTCGGTGAAGAACGACAGGCCGATACCCATGAGCGGAGTGGTGTCGGACGGGTTCGCCCGCCGCTCCGCCTGCTCCCGCCGCAGTTCCTCGTAGCCGGCGATGCGCATCGACTCGCGCAGTGCCCTCGGATAGTCCCCGGAGTCGTACTCCCAGCCCGTGGGGGTCGTGTAGGGGAATTGCTCGGGGCGGAGCAGGTTCTTCATCCGCAGCTCGGCCGGGTCGATGTGCAGCTCGAAAGCCAGACAGTCCACCATGCGCTCGACGAGATAGGCGGCCTCGGTGATCCGGAACGAGCAGGCATAGGCGACGCCGCCGGGTGCCTTGTTGGAGTAGACAGCAGTGACCTTGCAATGAGCCGCCGGATAGTCGTAGGAGCCGGTGAAGATGTGGAAGAAACCCGCCGGGAACTTGGTGGGCTGCGCCACACCGTTGAAGGCGCCGTGATCGGCGAGGACGTTCACCCGCAGGCCGAGGATCTTCCCTTCCCGGGTGGCGGCGATCTCCCCGTGCATGTGGTAGTCGCGGGCGAACGACGTCGACATCAGGTTCTCGGACCGGTCCTCCACCCACTTCACCGCGGCCCCTGTCACGATCGAGCCCACGATCGAGCAGACATAACCGGGATAGATGCCGACCTTGTTGCCGAAGCCGCCGCCGATGTCGGGTGAGATCACCTGGATCTTGTGCTCCGGCAGCCCGGCGACGATGGCGTACAGCGTCCGGTGGGCGTGAGGGGCCTGGGTCGTGGTCCAGATCGTCAGCTTGCCGGTGACCTTGTCCATGTGGGCCACCGACCCGCACGTCTCCATCGGTGCCGGGTGGACACGGGGGTAGACGATGTCCTCGGCCACCACCACCTCGGCTCGGGCGAACACTTCGTCGCACAGCTCCGCGTCGCCCGCCTCCCAGTCATAGATCTTGTTGTCGGTCCGCCCCTCGAGATCGTCGCGGATTAGCGGTGCGTCCGCCGCGAGGGCCTTGCGGGCATCGACGACCGGAGGTAGCGGCTCGTACTCGACGTCTATGAGCTCGAGGGCGTCTCGGGCCGCGTACAGATCCTCGGCGACGACGAAGGCAACCTCCTGGCCCTGGAAGCGGACCTTGTCCGTGGCGAGCACGGACTGAACGTCGCCCGAGAGCGTCGGCATCCACGCCAGATTGAGGGTCTCGAGGATCTTGCCGGTGATGACCGCTCGCACCTTGGGCTGGGCGGCGGCGGCCGTCGTGTCGATGGAGACGATGCGCGCATGGGCGTACGGGCTCCGCAGCACAGCCCCATGGAGCATGCCGGGGAGGTTGATGTCGTCGACGTAGTTGCCCTGTCCCCGGACGAAGCGGGCATCTTCTTTGCGGATCATGCGGCCGAAGCCGATGGGGTTGCCTGCTGTGCTGAGCGGTGCCTCGACTGTCGTCATGCCGTCACCTCGGCCGCGGCGTGCTCAGCGGCCCAGCGGACGGCGCGCACGATGTTCTCGTAACCGGTGCAGCGACAGAGGTTCCCCGAGATCGCCTCCCGAATGGTGGCGGCATCCGGGTCGGGATTGGCATCGAGGAGGGCACGGGCCGTCATCAGCATGCCGGGCGTGCAGAATCCGCACTGCAGCCCGTGTTCCTGGATGAAACCCTCCTGGACAGGGTCGAGTGCGCCCCCGGCGTCGAGGTCCTCGACGGTGCGGACCTGGTGCCCGTCCGCCTGGACAGCAAGCGTCGTGCAGCTCTTGACCGGGACGCCGTCGAGCCACACGGTGCAGGCCCCGCAGTTGGAGGTGTCACAACCCCAGTGGGTGCCGCGGAGGCCGAGGTTGACTCGGAGGTAGTGGACGAGAAGAAGCCTGGGCTCGACATCGCCCGTGGTCTCCTCGCCGTTGACTGTGACGGTGATCTGCATCAGTTCTCCTCCCCTGTGGCGCGGGCGATTGAGCGGCTGAGCGCCCGCTCGACGAGCACTTCGGCCAGATGGCGCTTGTAATCCTCCGGTCCGCGCTGGTCTGTCTGCGGATTGCACGAGTCGCGGCACATGCCGGCGGCGGATCGAATCTGCTCGGTCGTGGGCTCTTGTCCCCGGAGGAGCTCTTCGGCTTCGGCACAGGTGAAATGATCTGCTCCGACGGCGGCAAGCCCGATGCCGACGTCCTGCACCACGCCCGACCGGAGCTGCACAAAGGCACCGGCGGCAGCGACAGCCCAGTCGCCGGCCCGGCGATGGACTTTCTCGTAGGCGCTCCCTGTCCCGGGACGAACGGGCACCCGCACCTCGACGAGCATCTCGGCGCCTCCGACCACAGTCTCGTAGGGACCCTCGTGGAAGTTGCGCAGAGCCACCGTCCTCGAGCCGGAGGCGGCTTGGATGACGGCCTGCGCCCGCAAAGCGGAGAGCACCGCCGACAGATCCTCGGCCGGGTCGGCCTGGCAGAGCGAGCCCCCGACCGTGCCCCGGTTGCGGACGAGCGGGTCGGCGATGACCGCCTCGGCATCGGCGAAGATCCGGTAGTGCTCTCGCAGGACCGGCGAGTTCAGTACGGTCACATGGCGCGTCATGGCCCCGATGGCAATCTCATCCCCGTCGAGACGGACGTAGTCGAGGTCGGTCAGACCGTTGATGTCGATGAGAGTCTCCGGGCGAGCCAGGCGGAGCCTCATCATGGGGAGCAGGCTGTGGCCGCCGGCGAGCAGCCGGGCTTCGGGCCCGTGTTGGTCCAGCAAGGCGATGGCGTGAGCGACGCTCGTCGCTCGCGCGTACTCGAACGGCGCAGGGACCTGCATCTGATCCTCCCATTCCTGACGCGGCCGTGGCCGCGGAGCGATCATGGCCGCGGGCGGGAGATCCGTCAACCTGTGGCGGTCATGGCATCGCCGGCGGCTGCCTGGGACCTCGCGGACATCGTCGGCGAAGCTGGCCCCCGCAGTGCTGGCGTTACGAGAGGGGGGTTCGGTGTCACATCCGGCAGCTGCGTGGTTAGGACCTATCCTGCAGGGTGTCGTGACCCACGAAAGGGAGAAGCGAGATGAGCACAACCGGCGACCCTGGCTCGAGTCGAGAGGTGCCCATAGGGCCTCACGAGGACAGCCGGAGCGGAACCGACGTCAACGAAGCCATCGAGAAGGCGGAGGCCAACAGCCAGGTGGAGGAGACTCACGCTGCTTCGGGCGCAAGTCACGAAGAGGACGACCGGATCGAGCAAATTGAGGACGTCGAGGGCGCCACCGAAGGCCGCCGGGACGGCGGTGAGGGAGAGCCCACCACGGCCCCGGACCCGGGTCCCTCCCCTGCCGACATCGGATCCGGGGGCGCGCAACGGATCGAGGGTGGGCGTATCTCGGACCGCGTGGCGGCCGGCGAACCGGTACCCGAGGGCCCTCCCTTCGAGCCACCCGAAGACGACGCCACTTAGGGCCGGCGACAGAGGCACTCGTCAACCCCACACGCCGGCACGTGCCCCCAATGGTCGGCCGGAGCGGCAACGGTCGTGGAGCCTGAGGGTGGAGCAACTGTATTACGGCGTGCTCCGAGTCTGCGCTAGCCTGCCCGCCGCACGAGTAGGCGGCCTCGACAACAGCGAGGCCAGTCTGCAGCGGGTGGTCTTTGCTGTCCAGCATAGGCAGCCCTAGAGGCTCGCTGAAGCTTGGGGGGGATCCAATACCCGGGATTGGCCGGAACGGCAGGCGCGTGAGTGCGCTCATTGGAGGACTGGTGATGATGGTCACCACGCTCGTGATCACGAGCGGGCCCTTTGCTCTTGGTCAGGCCGGTCCGAAGGTGGTCGTGATCGTGATGGAGAACGCAGCCTATTCCCGCATCATCGGTAACCCGAACGCGTCGTATATCAACTCGCTCCGGACGACAGGCAAGCTCTTCACCAACTACACGGCAATCACGCCAGGAAGCTTGCACAACTATCTGGCCATGACGAGCGGCCTCACCTCGGTCGACAGCCCGTCACAAGCAAACATCTTCCAGGCCGTCGATGACAGCGGCGGGGCCGACACATGGATCTCGTTCCAGGAGTCGATGGCCGGCAGCTGTGGCCAGCGCTCCGCCGCGAGAGTTCCAGGTACCTCGGTCCACTTGTACGACCAAGGGCACGATCCGGCCTACCACCTCCGCCGCGACGAGAGCTGCGCGAAACACGACATCCCCATGACCAGGGCCAGCTTCAATCCGGTGGCTCTGCCGACGTTCTCCTTCATCACTCCGAACACGTGCGACGACATGCACACGCTCCCGACCGGCGGCCGACCGTGCCCGGCGTTCTTCGGGTCGAACCCCGGATCGAACGCGGTCAAGATGGGCGACAACTGGCTCCGGGTGGTCGTCCCACGCCTCCTTTCCCAGCCCGACGTGACGGTGGTGATCACGTGGGACGAAGGAACTGCGGGTGAGCACGTCGTCACGCTGGAGGTCGGAGCGGGCGTCACCGCGGGCTCTTCGAGCTCCAGCCCGTACAACCACTACTCCCTCGAGGCTGGTCTCTATTCGAGCCTCGGTCTCGGCAAGGCTCCGAACCATGGTGCAAACGCCACGCCGCTGCCTATTCCTTGACCGCGCAGTATCTCCCGCTGCGGCCGCTCCACCTGCAGGACCCCTCGCTTGCACCGTACTAGCACGGTGCATTCGGGCTGCCGACACCGGGGCTAGGTTGGCGGAGTGGACCGAACAGCGCAGGTGACCAGCTCGGGCGATGGTCGCACCCTCATGTTCGCGCAATGGGGCGACCTCAGCGGCACTCCCGTCATCGCCCTGCACGGCACGCCCGGCTGTCGGCTCAGTCGTCATCCCAAAGAGGACCTGGTGCGTTCGGCCGGCGTTCAGTTGATCACCTACGACCGAGCGGGCTACGGCGGGTCAGATCGCCATCCCGGGCGCTCCGTGGCGGACTGCGTGGCAGACGTCGCCGCCGTCGCCGACGCCCTCGGGGTGGGGCGCTTCGCGGTCATGGGTGCTTCCGGGGGAGGACCTCACGCCCTCGCCGTAGCCGCCTTGCTGGATGACCGGGTGACGGGGGCGATCTGCAGAGTTGGCGTAGCGCCTTATGACGCATTGGGCGAGGCGTGGTTCGCCGGCATGGATTCGGGAAACGTGGAGGAGTTCGGTTGGGCGCTCGAAGGGGAGAGCAGGCTGACCGACGAGCTGGAGCGTGAAAGCGCCCGGCTCCGCCAGGTGGTGGCCACCGACCCGTCGGCGATACTCGACCAATTCGACTTGGCTCCCTCGGACAAGGAGGTCCTCGCCCGGGAGGACTTCGCCGAGGTGCTGAGGGAGTCGGTCCTCGAGGAGACCAGGAACGGAGTTTGGGGCTGGGTCGACGACGACATTGCCTTCATCACACCCTGGGGTTTCGACCTCTCCACCATCACAGTTCCTGTGCAGGTCCGGTATGGCACGTCAGATGTCCTCGTCCCCCCCGCCCACGGGGAGTGGATCGCCGGCGCTGTTCCTGGTGCAGACGTCAGGTCGAGCGGGCTCGGGCACCTCGGAGACCCGGACGCCGACCTTGTTGAATCTCTTGCCTGGCTGACGGCTGACGACGCATAGCCGGCGAGAGGCCGGTGTAGTCAGGCGTCGCTTCGCTGACAGCACCACGCTGCCAGCTGTCAGCCCGCCGCGAGGAATCGGTCCATCTCGGCCTCATACCCGGCTGGCGGCCACAAGGCCCTCGAGCACGGCCTCCTCCACCGAGCGAGGCGCCAGACAGTCCCCGATGCCGATCACCTCGGCCGCACCGGGGCCGGCTGCGGCAAGCGCCAGAAGCAGATCGTCCACGGGTTCATGCCCTTCGGCCAGCACGAGCCCCGACACTTGCTCGATGACGACAGGCTCTTTCGTGAGCACATGCTGGAAGTAGACAGCGTCGTCATCTGCCCCGAACAGTCGCACGAGGGGGACAACGTCGACCTTGGCGCGGGCGAGCGCCGTGAGGTGCGCATCCTTTACGTACTGCTGGAGACTGCCGCAGGCCTGGTAGCCGTCAACCGCCAGCACGACCCGGTGCCGCCCCCGCCTTGCGAGCAGCGTCGCCACACCGGCGCCGACCCAGTCCCCGTTCCAGTCGGCGACGACGATGCGTCCCGCCGGCAACTCGGCTCCCCCGATGACCTGCCAGGCGTCGAGGATGACCGGACTACCGAGCGCCTCGATCTCCGGATGTCGTGGGCGGGCACCGGTGGCGACGAGGACGACATCCGGCTGCCGCTCGCGGACAAGGCCCATGTCCACGGTGGTCCTCGTGACTATCTCGACCCCGGCCCGCTCGGCTTCCCAGAGCAGATTCGACGTCGCTCCGCCGAACTCCTCCCGGTCCGGGAGCTGCTCTGCGAGCAGCACCTGCCCACCCACGCGCGGGGCCGCCTCGTACAAGGTGACGAAGTGGCCGCGCTCTGCGGCCACGGCGGCGGCCTTGAGGCCGGCCGGCCCACCGCCGACGACCATGACAGTGCGCGGGTTGTCTGCAGGCCGTCGCCGGCCGAACGCCAGCTCGCGGCCCGTCTCCGGGTGCTGGATGCAGGAAATCGGGTAGCCCAGGTGGAAGTGTCCGATGCAGGCCTGGTTGCAGGCGATGCAGGCGCGTATGTCCTCTAGCCGGCCCTCCTCGGCGAGCCTCGGCATGGTCGGGTCGCAGATCAAGGCCCGGTTCATGATGACCGCGTCGGCCAGCCCTTCGGCGAGGATGCGCTCGGCATCTTGGGGCTGGTTGATCCGCCCAGCGGCGAACACCGGCACGCCCACATGCTGCTTGACCCTGGCCACGTGCGGCATGGCGTAGCCCACGGCTTCACTCATCGGGGGAACGATGTGGTCTGAGCCGGCGAGCGTGGCGGACGTCCCGAGGGTGACGCTCAGGTAATCCACGGTGCCGCTCTCGTCCAGCCTGACGCAGGCGGCGAGGGCGTCGGCGGCCGAGAGTCCGTCATCCTCGAGCTCATCGGCCGAGATCCGCACTCCCACCACGAAGTCGTCGCCGACGTCCCGGCGAATGGCGGCAAGCGCCTCGTCGAGGAACCGCATCCGCTTGTCGAAAGTCCCCCCATAAGCATCTGCCCGCAGGTTGACACGAGGATTGAGGAACTGCGACGGGAGGTACCCGTGGCTGGCGACCACCTCCACGCCGTCTAGCCCAGCCTCCCGCAGCCGCCTGGCGGCAGAGCCATAGCCGGCCACGATCTCCTCGATCAATTCGACCGTGAGCGCGCGCGGCATCACGTGGAATCGCTCGTTGGGCACGGCTGACGGGGCGAGGGCGACCGGAGCCGAGCCATCTTGTGACTCCATCACTTCGCGCCCGGGATGAAACAACTGCCCGAACAGACGGCAGCCGTGAGGCCTCACGGCATGCACGACGTTTCGATAGCCCGGAATGCACGAATCGTCATCGGCCATGAGGACGTGATAGGTGTACCGGGCTGTGTTGTGCACACCGGAGGCCTGCATGACTATGAGGCCGACCCCGCCCTCGGCTCGTGCCTGTTGATAGGCCACGAGCTGTTCGGATACCTGTCCGTCCTCGGCCATGACCGTGTCATGGCCCGGCGAGACGATCCGGTTCTTCAAGACCACGTTGCCCACCGGCAACTCTGAGAAGAGATGGGGAAAGCCGGGCCGCTGCTGGCCCGGCCCGCCCTCGGCTTGCGGTTCGTGGCCGATCATCGTGCCTTCCCCCGGCGCCCCGACGACCGACGGACAACACCGGGAGGGTGATCACCTGCTGTCCTGTGCGAATCCTCCCGACCGAGCAATGCTGATGCGACACCGAGCGCAAGACGACTGAAGCGCCTTTCGTCCATCAAGCCGGCTCCCACCGCCATCGCCATGTGAAGTCCGTCGACTTCTGCGTTGATGGCGTCGGCTATGTCCGACGCGGGCATGCCCGGCGGGAACAGGCCGAGCACTCGGCCTTCCTCTACTGCGGCGACGAGGATCCGGCGCCATGTGTGGTAAACGCTCACCACGGGCGGACGAAGTTGCGGATGGCGCGATGCGCTCGAGCAGAACTCCGTCCACGTGGCGCTGTGTGCACGCGGATCAGGCTCCTTCATCAACTCCTCTATGAGCCCGGCGATCTTCTGCCACGGGTCGGGCGCGAGTTGGGCCTGCTCACGCCAGCGGCCGATCAGCTCCTCGCACATGAAAGAGAATGCTTCTTCGAGCATCGCATCTCTCGTCTCGAAGTAGTTCTGCAGGAGGCCGATCGAGACACCGGCCGACTCGGCGACATCCCGCAACCTCGTCCGCTCGAACCCACGCTCGGCGAGCACACGTCCGGCGACTGCCAACGTGCGCTCCCGCTGCTCGAGCGTCCCAGGTCGCCTCGCAAGCGCCCCCGCGCTACCGCGCACCGACATGCCCGGGCTCAGCGGCCACCCGCGGCAGCCGGACCCTGACCGGCGCCCGGCACGGGCGGCTTGTCACCATGCCACCTCACTGTCCATAGTCGACGACTGTCCTCGCCACGTCGCCACGCTCCATCGCCGCGAATGCCTCGTTGATGTCGTCGAGCTTGCAGGTGGCGCTCACCATGGAGCCGAGGTCGAGCGTGCCCGCCGCCACGAAACCGAGCAGCCGCGGGAAGTCCGCCGCCGGACGGCAGGACCCGTACCAACAACCCACGATGGCGCGCTCTTCCACCGTGAGCGTGAGCGCATCAATGCTCACGCCGGCATCGGGAGGTGCCATACCAACGAGCACGGCCTTCCCGCCCTTTCCGAGAAGGCTGATGCAGGTGCCGATCGTCTCTGGCTTGCCGAGGGCCTCGAAGGCGTAGTCGACACCGGCGCCGACGATCTCGTCGATTGCGCGGCGCACGTCTCCGTTGCGGGGATCGATGGAGTGCGTCGCACCGAGCCGTTGGGCCAGTTCGCGCTTTGACGCCACCGGGTCGATGGCGATGATGGGCCTCGCGCCTGAAATTCTTGCCCCCTGGACAATGCTCAGTCCGACCCCGCCGCAGCCGACAACCGCGACGGACTCCCCCGCCCGCACTGCCGCTGTATTGAGAACGGCTCCGGTACCAGTCATGACGGCGCAGCCCAACAGGGCGAGCTCGATCAGATCAAAAGAGGGATCCACACGGATCACCGTCTGTGCAGGCACGACGGTCACCTCCGCGAACGAAGAGGCCGTGTTGTGAAGCAGCCTCTTGCCGGCGCGATGAAAGCGCGTCGTGCCATCTGCCATCGTGCCCGAGTTCGACCAGGCGAGGTTGTCGCACAGGGCTGGACGGCCGGTGACGCAGAACCGACACTTCCCGCAATAGGGCAGCCAGGAGAGGATCACGTGATCGCCCGGATTCAGGCCGTCGACACCCTCGCCGATCTCTTCCACCACGCCGGCACCTTCGTGCCCGATTATGGCGGGCAGCGGGACGGGATGTATGCCCTGCAGCATATGGAGGTCAGAATGACACACACCGCTGGCGACGATCTTGACACGGACCTCTCCATGCCTCGGTGGATCAACCTCGATGTCCTCGACCACCAACGGGCTGCCAAAGTCGTACAACACCGCTGCTCTCGGCATCGCGGACACGATAATACGTTATTTTGTCATAGGTCAAGGCCGTGGGAGAAGGTGCTCAATCCTCTCCGCACTGCCGCTCAGGCGCCAGCACTGGCCTCGGTGCCGGTGCGCCGGCTTCCGCCCGGCTGCGGACAACGACGCCGGCGGCCAGGACCGCGAGCAGCTCCCGGCCGTTCCGGAACGTCGCCCGCTCCCCGGTGGAGACGTCGTCAACCACACCACGCAGCGACGCGCCAGCGTCGCCCTCGTCCGGAATCCGGACCACGAAGCTCTTCATGGAACGGATTGTCCGCCGGGGTATTCGGGGCGCCTGAAGGTTGGACTACGGTCGCCGACCCGTGGAGCCGACGGGGCTCCCGGAGCAGGGCCTCGAGAAGGTCGGCGGCGTCCGGCGCTGGTTAGGAGTTGGCTTCCCGGTTGGCGGCCGCCGACCAGCCCGACCACCGCTGCACGTCGACGGCCAGCACGGGACCGCCCGGCCACCGGTCGCGGTACTGCGGGTAGCGAGCGACGAGAAGGTCGATCGCCCGGCGCGCCTGCGCCGACGCGGGCTCGAGAATCCGTCCATATCCGTCGGCCCGCGCCCACCACAGACAGTCCCAGTCTTCTTCGTATTCGTCGACGAGCACGGCCACCTGGGGGTTGGCCTTGATGTTGGCGAGTCGACGTAACGCCGTCGTTCGCTTCGCCTTGTGGTCGACGGCGCTCACGAGGACGTCGTCGTGAACCGCGAAGACCAGTGGCACCAGGTGTGGGCGGCCTGAGCGGTCCGCCGTCGCCAGCCGGCCGATCCTCGCCGCGACGAACCGCCGCCGGGCCTCGTCCGAGGTCATTCTCCGTCGCGTCCGGCGCGCGGGTCCCCATGACCACCACGCACGCTGGTAAGCAACACGATCCGGAACCTCCTCACGACGCCTCCGTACCGCCGGCGACGGGCGGATGGACCTCGTTGAAGCCGAGAAGACTCGGCGTGAGACTGCTTGTACGTATGCGACAGACCGAAGCTTCTTTGACGAAGAGCCGCCAGGCGATCTCGTCACCGACACCGAGCGCCCAGGCGATGGCGGCCTTGATCGGTGAAACGTGCGTCACCACGACGACATCGGAGTCTGCTGCTTGAGCTGTGAGCTCGCGACAGGCGTCACGGACCCGCTCACCGAGTGAGGCAAGTGACTCACCGCCCGCCGGAACGAAGTGAGGATCCGCCCGCCACTCATTCCAGACCTCTGCCGGGACGGCTCCCGGTGCGCGACCGTCGAGCCCTCCGTAGTCGAGCTCGACCCAGCGCTCGTCCACTTCGACGGGACACCCGAACGCGGCGGCGGTGTCACGCGCCCGCCGCAGAGGACTGCTGATGAGCCGGAAGGGACGTCCGATTGCATCGGCGAGACTCGCAGCCTGCCTGCGCCCCAACTCGGTCAGGGAGGTGTCCGCCCTGCCCGACAGGAGGCCGGCAGCGTTGGCAGATGTCTGCCCGTGACGAACGACGATCAGCACCCGGAGATCGTAAGGCGCCGTCGACCGCGGTTCCCCGTCGAAGGCGGATTCACGGACCCTTCTCTGAGAAACCCCACCTCGTGGTGAGAGTCAACTCGCATCACGATAGTTGACCGTCTACGGTTCATGCAACCTCAGTACGGTTCGAGCGCCGGCTCGTCGGTCGCGCTAGCTCCGATTCGAGCCGCAGCTGCTTGGGCTTTTCGCCCCACCGGCACATGGCGAGCGGCAGCCGCCAACCCAAACACCGGCATGTTGCCGTAGATCGCCTCGTACTCGCCGGCCCGGACGCGGTAGGTCTCGTGCCAGATACCGACATCTCCCGAGTCGCGGACCGCCCGGTTGAACCGTCGCCAGGGCTCGAGGTGCGGCAGCTCCTTGTCCCGAGCGAAGCGGTCGAGAGAGGCAAAGTCCCGCCAGTACTGCACCATCAACGTCGTGCGACCGATCCACGACTGGTAACCGAGGCAGCCCAGCTCCGGGTGCTGGTGGAGCGCACCCAGCATCTTGGGCATCGCGGTCGCAACCGGCCACCACTGACGCACCTTCCACGGCTTGTTGAATCGCATGCCGATGAGAAACACGACGAACTCGTCGTCGATGTCCGCCGAGAACCGACCTGGCACAACCTTGGCCACCGAGACACCTCCCCGCTCCGAGCTTGCGATGAGTATGACGCTGACTCGCCCTTCTCGCCACGCCCCGAGACGCCTTGGCGCGCTCACGAAGTGGGTCCACGGTCGCCCTGCTGGCAGCCAATGGGTCTCTGGGGAGCTCGTCCGGCGCGGGCGGCTCGTCCACAGGGACGGTCGGTGCAGATGTCTCCAGCCCGAGTGGGCGCTACGTCGGCGCCGGCACGGTCGTGGCGCCGGCCCCGAGGCTGAATTCGAGTGCGACCTCGCAGGCTCTTGCTCCGGCAGGGCGGGCGAACAGGAAGCCCTGCGCCCGGGTGCAGCCCAGGACAAGGAGGCAGTCATGCTGGAGGGGGGTTTCCACACCTTCGGCCACAGTGCCCAACCCGAGAGTGTCGGCCAGACTGGCTATCGCCGCCACCACTGCCGAATCCTCCAGGTCGTTGCCGAGGCCGTTCGTCATGATGCCGGGCATGGACGGCTATGCCACCATGCGGCAGATCCGAAGCCGGGCCGAGTTCCGGAGTCTCCCGATCATCGCCGTCACCGGCAAGGTTGTCGCGGACGAGGGCAGGCGTTGCCTCGAGGCCGGCGCCAACGAGTATGTGCCGAAGCCGGTCGACACGGCCGACCTGCTGGCGGCTCTGGAGCCCTGGCTGCCGCCCCGGGCGAGAACCGCAAGCTCACCGTGATTACCAAGTCCGGGTTACGGCCCGACGAAAGGCCCCGCTCCGGCTGGTTCCTTCGCCGTCCTGATCGTGGACGACAACGCGGCAAAACGCGTCGCTCTCAGGGCAGCCTTGTCCCCGCTCGGGTGTCCCATAGTCGAGGCGGACTCCGGGCTGGCTGCGTTGCGCTGCGTACTGGTGCAGGATTTCGCCGTCATCCTGCTTGACGTGCGCATGCCGGCCATGGGCGGGTTCGAGACGGCCGCCCGCATCCGGCAACGCCGCCAATCCGAGTTCACACCGATCATCTTCATGACGGCGTTCGGCACCGACGAGCTCATGCCCGCCGATCGCTACGCCGAAGGTGCGGTCGACTTCATATTCGCTCCGGTCGAGCCTGACGTGCTCCGGGCGAAGGTGTCGGCCTTCGGCGACCTCTTCAAGAGGTCTGCGCTCCTTTCCACCTCCGCGCAGAAGTCGGACACGTCCACCACCCGGCTGCGACGTCTCATTGACGCTCTCCCAGTAGGGATATTTCAGACCGACGCCGACAACCGGTACACCTACACGAATTCGCGGTGGACCGAGATCACCGGGGTGTCGCCCGAGGAGGCAGTGGGTCAAGAGCTCGGCAAATTGGGAACCACAGCCGATGGGTCGGACCTGGCCGGCTTCATGGCCAAGCTTGTCGATCCGCGGCGAGGAAAGTTCAGCCATAGATTCGAGATGCACCGAGGGGACGAGGCACCGCGGATCGTCGTTGTCACCTCGGTGTCCGTCCCCGACCCCGGCGGCGGAGCGGCCGGATGGGTGGGCACGGTCGCTGAGATCACACTCGAAGCTGGGGCAGAAGAGGCCACATAAACGAGGGCCGATCCACGCCGGTCCGCCAAGCCCGCAGATGGCAGCCAGTGAAGCGCCCTCCGGAACCCGGCCTTCTCCAGCTCGGCGATAGCCCGGGCATCAGCGGGCACGTCCATGACTATGAGGTCGTCGGCCCGCTCTGGTAGAACTCCGGCATCTCCTCGAGACCTCCACGAACCCAGCTGATAGCCGTGGCTGATGCCGTCGGCTCCGGCAGGATGAGCGCGGTCGACACCGTCACCGCTGCCCTCGAACGGGTCGGCCGGCTGGACGGCGCCCTTCACGCCGTCGTTGCCCTTCGCGGCGAAGACGCCCTCGCGGAAGCGGAGATGCTCGACCGCCGCCACGCCGCCGGTGAGCCGCCCGGGCCCTTGGCCGGTGTTCCCATGCTCGTCAAAGACCTCGAGGACCTGACCGGCATGCCGACTACCAAAGGGTCGGTGCTCCTCGCCAGTGCCCCGCGGGCCAAAGCCGACGGGCTCGTGCCCGGTCGGCTGCGGGCGGCCGGGGCGATCCCCATCGGCAAGACCAACCTGCCCGAGTTCGCCATCGAGGGGTACACGGACAACCTGCTCTTCGGCGCCACCGGCAACCCGTGGGCAACAGAGTGGTCACCGGGGGGATCGAGCGGGGGTTCGGCGGCGGCCGTGGCGGCGGGAATGGTCCCCATCGCGACCGCGACCGACGGCGGAGGTTCGATCCGCATCCCGGCGGCTCTCTGCGGCCTGGTCGGGATCAAGCCCACCAACGGCGTGGTGGGCCGACAGCCCATCCCGGACTGGATCGATCTGTCCACAGACGGGCCGTTCGCCACCTGCGTGGAAGACCTGCAGCTGCTGCTGGACGTCATAGCCGGCCCGGTTGCCGGTGACCCCACCGCCTTACCGTTCGGCGCGTTGGCGGCACGGCCGAGCCGCCCGCCGGCCAGACTGCTCGCCGCTTCGCGGACCGCCGACTTCGGTCCGCTCCCCGGACCGGTGGCGGCCAGCCTGCAGGCGGCCGTCGATGCTCTCGCCGACGTGCTCTCGCTCCCCGTCAGCTGGCTGGAGCCAGATCGGGTCTTCCCCGACGGCAACCCGGATCTCGATTGGTTCGTTCTTTGCGGGGCCGAACATGTGTCATCGCTCGGCCGCGACTTCGTCTCCGAAGGGCTCAGCCAGATGCACGTCGGAGCAAGGGACTTCCTCGCTCCCGCTCTCAGCGTGGACGTCGACGAGTACCTGGGTGCCCGGCGGCGGCGCTTCTCTCACGTACGGGCGCTCGACCTCCTGCTCGGCGACGACGCCATCCTTGTCACGCCTACTCTCGCCGTGGAGGGTTTCTTAGCCGATGGACGGCTCGACGCCGCAGCAGAGCCCGGGTCACTTCCGCCGGAGGCGTACTCCACTGCGATGCAGAACATCACCGGTCATCCCGCCCTCACGATGCCCGCCGGCTTGTCCCCCAATGGCTTGCCCTTTGGCGTGCAACTGACGGGACCCCGCTACTTCGACGCCGCCTTGCTCAAGGTCGCGGCGGCATGGCAATCCGCCCACCCCTGGCCTCTGGTCGCTCCTTCATACGAGCCGTTCTCCACGATCCTGTGACAGGCCCATCCCGGCAAAATCGGCCTTCTACCGGTGGCACGATGATTCGCCATCCGTGGGATGCAATCCGCTCCAGCTCGTCTCGTCCAGGTGGGGGCTTCCTCGCGCTCGCGGCGGCGGTCCAACCAACTAGACAGCAGAGCAGGCACCAACGGGAGACCACGTGAAGGAGGAAGGTATGGCTGGTCGGACTCGAAGTCGCTTTGTCGAGGATGGCGTGGCGGACTACGCCTCGGCTCACTCGAGCGGGCCCGACGACGTACAGATCGCCCTGCAGGCTGTCACCCGGCAGCGGACGGGACGGTCCGCCGGCATGCAGATCGGCGACGATCAGGCCGTGTTGATGGAGATCATCGCCCGGGCCATGGGAGCGCGACGGGCCCTCGAGGTCGGCACGTTCACCGGATACTCGGCGCTGGCGGTGGCCCGGGGGATGGGGCCGGAGGGACGGCTCTTGTGCTGCGACGTCAGCGAGGAGTGGACAGATATCGCACGCGAGCACTGGGAGCGGGCAGGTGTGGCGGACCGAATCGAGCTGCGTCTCGGTCCGGCCATAGACACGCTGCAAGCATTGCCCCTCGAGGAGCAGTTCGATCTGGCCTTCGTCGACGCCGACAAGACCGGATATCTGGCGTACTACGAGGAGATCGTTCCCAGGCTGCGCCTCGGCGGCCTCCTACTGGCCGACAACACGCTGCAGGGCGGGCGCGTCTTCGAGGACGCTGCCGACGACGAGGCCACCGTGGCGATCCGCCGGTTCAACGACAAAGTCGTCGCGGACCCCGAGGTGCGGGCAGTGCTTCTTCCTATAGGGGACGGCGTGACCTTCATTCAGAAGCTGTGAAGCCCGGCAGCTGGCGCATCCACCGACGCCGCACTGCTGCCTCGCACTTCATCCTCGCCCCAGCCGATCGGTGTCGAGAGGAGCCCCAGTGGCAGCGATCACCTCCTCGACGGTGACCTCCGGGCTTACCTCGACCAGGACGAGGCCACCGGGGGAGACGTCAATGACGGCAAAGTCAGTGATGATTCGATCGACCACACCTCGCCCGGTATAGGGCAGCGTGCACTCGCTCAGGATCTTGTGGCCACCGTCCTTGGCCAGGTGCTCCATCAGTACGATCACCCGCCGCACACCGTGCACGAGATCCATGGCACCGCCCATCCCCTTCACCATCTTCCCGGGAATCATCCAGTTCGCCAGGTCACCCGTGGCCGATACCTGCATGGCGCCCAGGATTGCCGTGTCTATGTGCCCTCCGCGGATCATCCCGAACGAGAGGGACGAGTCAAAGAAGGAGGCCCCTGCCCGGACGGTCACGGTCTCCTTGCCGGCGTTGATCAGGTCCGGATCCTCTTCCCCTTCATAGGGGTAGGGGCCGACGCCCAGGATCCCGTTTTCAGAGTGAAGGATCACCGAGACTCCGCCTGGCAGGTAACTCGGCACCAGGGTGGGCAGCCCGATGCCAAGGTTGACGTACTGGCCGTCCGCCAACTCCTGTGCTGCTCTCGCCGCCATCTGCTGCCGTGACCAAGCCATCAGCGGCTGCCCTTGTCTCGGTCCAGTGCAGTGGCATCGAGATGGGGGCGGGTGGTGCGCTTCTCGATCTTCTTCACGTCGCCGGTGCCCACGGTAACCACCCGGGAGACGAACACGCCTGGAGTGTGCACCTGGGCCGGGTCGATCTCCCCCGGCTCCACCAGATGCTCGACCTCTGCGATGGTGACCCGGCCGGCCATGGCACAAAGGGGGTTGAAGTTGCACGATGCGGCCCTGTAGACCAAGTTGCCGGCTCGGTCACCCTTCCAGGCCCGAACGAGTGCAAAGTCGGTCACGATGGCGTGCTCGAGCACATAGGTGCGAGCACCCGACCCGTCGATGTCGAAGTCGCGGTGTTCCTTTGCCGGCGACGAGAGAACGACGTTGCCCACCGAGTCGTAGCGCCACGGCAGGCCGCCCTCGGCGACCAGTGTTCCCACTCCGGCCGGCGTGAAAAACCCTGGAACGCCCACTCCTCCCGCCCGCAAACGCTCGGCCAGGGTTCCCTGCGGCACCAGCTCGACCTCGACCTCCCCCGCGAGGTACTGCCGCGCGAACTCTCTGTTCTCCCCGACGTAGGACGCGGTCACCCGGGAGATGCGGTGACGCTCGAGCAGCAGTCCCAAGCCGGCCCCGTCCGTCCCGCAGTTGTTCGATACCACTCTCAGGTCGGTCGCCGGCGTGTGCCCCACAGCATCGATGAGAGTCTGAGGGATGCCGGAGAGCCCAAAACCCCCGACTGCCAGGCTGGCACCGTCACCGATGTCGGCGACCGCCGCCGCCGGGCTGGAGACGAACTTGTCAACTCCATTGGAGGCCATAGAGGTCAGTCCATCACGACCGGCAGGGATCCGCTAACACGGCTCACCAGAACCAGCACGGCCAGCGCCCTACACCGGTATACGTCACAGGGAGAAGATTCTAGAGATATCGGTCTTTGCGGCAGCCCGGCAGTTGCCGGTCGGGTGCCGTCGGCGACGGTCACGTAGCGGGCTCCACAGTGCCCGGTGGGACGATGCCTGGTGTGTCCGGTCCGGCATCGTCAAAGACGCCGTTTTTGTCCGGCAGCCAGTTCGGGTCCAGCTGGCAGTGCCCGGGCAGAACCTCGGGCGGCTCTTCGCCGGCCAGCGTAATCTGCGACGCGATCACGTCCATCGTCGGAGCTGGTTCCATACCTGGGCGTCGGCAACTTCCAGCTTTACCGAGAAGCCGTTGCCCTCCAGGTCGATGGCCATCTCGGCCTTCGCCGGCGCACCGTTCCACGAGCCGTCAAGGACGTAGACCTCCCGCGTCCCGTCGGGTTCGACAAAGGGAGTTGACTGCGTGACGACGGAGAGTCCGGAGAGGTTCCGTTCCCTCGGCGACGAGCTGAATCACGCCCGTGTAGGTGTACGCCTCGAGTGCGTCGTGGAAGATCGTCGCCAGCCCCGATCCCGGCTCGCTCGGGAAACTGGTCGTGAACACGCTCCAGGGGGCCGGAAGTGCTGGAGGCAAGGACCTGTTCGCAGTCGGCACCCAGGAGATACCGGGCCAGCTGGTCAACCGCACTCTCGCCGTCGCCACCACGAAGGGCTGACCTCCGCCCGACACACCGGGCGTGGGGCGCCTGCTCCCGCCCACGCCGGGCGACGGTGGCCGGGAGCCCGCGGCACTCCGCCCGACACCTATGATGCACGCCAGCAGTACATCAGCGTCAGTCACCAAGGAGCAGAGATGCGCCAAGCGTTCATGTCCATCACGAAGGGCTTTACGACCTCGGAGGGTATGACGCTTGCTGCAACGAACGCTGAACTTGGGGATCCTGGCGCATGTAGACGCCGGTAAGACAACACTCACCGAGCGGCTGCTGTACGCCGCCGGTGTCATCGACGAGATCGGAAGCGTCGATAAGGGCACCACCCAGACCGACTCGCTCGCGCTCGAGCGAGAGCGCGGGATCACGATCAAATCTGCGGTCGTGTCGTTCGCCATCGATAACGTCACGGTCAACCTGATCGACACTCCCGGCCACCCGGACTTCATCGCGGAGGTCGAGCGTGTGCTGAGCGTCCTCGACGGCGCCGTCCTCGTGATCTCTGCCGTCGAGGGTGTGCAGCCGCAGACCCGTGTCCTCATGCGAGCCCTACGGCGGCTGGCAATTCCGACGCTGATCTTCGTGAACAAGATCGATCGCCCAGGCGCGAGCGATGAGCGGACGCTGCGGGCGATCTCGGCGCGATTGACACCGGCTGTCGTCCCGATGGGGCACACGAGTGAGCTCGGCACACGCGCCGCTGACAGCACACTCTGGGGTGCCGAGGACCGTTCCTCCCGAGCCGCCCTCGCCGAGACGCTCGCCGAGGGCGACGACAGGATCCTCGCTGCCTACTTAGCGGATGGGGTCAGCCTTCCCTACCGGCGACTTCGCCAGGCGCTGGCGGACCAGACCAGGCGTGTCCTCGTGCATCCCGTCTTCTTCGGAGCAGCCATCACCGGAGCGGGCGTGCGGTCACTGATGGCGGGCATCGCTGAGCTGCTGCCGGCAACCCGTGGCGACGCCGACGGCCCCGTCTCGGGCACCGTCTTCAAGATCGAACGCGGGGGTGCCGGCGAGAAGGTCGCCTTCCTCCGGATGTTCTCGGGGACGGTGGGAGTTCGCGATCTTCTCGCCTTCGGACGCGACAGACACGGCAAGGTGAACGCCATCAGGGTCTTCGAAAACGGTTCCATCGCGCCCAGGGCGACCGTCTCCGCCGGCGAGATCGCCAAGCTCTGGGGGCTGGATGACGTCCAGATCGGCGACCGCGTCGGCCAGACGGGAACCGAGGAAGCGGGTCATCACTTCCCCCCGCCTGCATTGGAATCGGTCGTCGTTGCCCGTGGCCCGAGCGACGGGGGCCGTCTTCGCGTCGCCCTCCGACAGCTCGCCGAGCAGGACCCCCTCATCAGCGTTCACCAAGACGACACGGTCAACGAGCTGTCCGTGTCGCTGTACGGGGAGGTGCAGAAAGAGGTCATCGAGGCGATGCTGGCAAGCGACTTCGGTATCGACGTCTCGTTCCGCCAGACGACGACGATCTGCGTCGAGCGTCCCGTCGCCTGCGGAGAGGCCGTCGAGCTCCTCTTCGAGGGCTCGAATCCGTTTCCGGCCACACTCGCTTTGCGTGTCGATCCCGCCCCGATCGATTCGGGCATCGAGTTCCGTCTCGCCGTGGACGTCCGCTCGCTGCCCCTGTACCTCTACAAGACGGTGGACGGCTTCGTCGAGACGATGGAGCAGTACGTCCGCACCACCTTGCAGGAGGGCCTCTTCGGTTGGAGAGTCACCGACTGCACGGTCACGATGACCGAATGCGGGTACTTCGTCGGAGACGGGCCAAAGAGGGGCTCGCGCAGTGTCTCGGGAGGAGTCCACGCCAACAACTCGCGCACTACCGCGGCTGACTTTCGCAAGCTCACACCCTTGGTACTGATGCGTGCACTCGAGCGAGCTCAGACGGTCGTCTGCGAACCGATGGTCCGCGCTCACATCGAGATCCCAACGGATTCGATCGGTGCCGTCCTGGCGGCCGTGGCACGGCTCGGGGGGGTCGCGGGAACGCCGTCGTCGGGCGGGGAGCTCTCCGTCACCGAGACGGTACTGCCGGCGTCGCGGGCGCAGGACCTGCGGCGGCAGCTGTCCGGACTCACGGGCGGAGAGGGCGTCGTCGAAACCAGCTTCGGCGGCTACCGGCCGGTGACCGGCTCGGCACCGAGGCGACCACGGACGACGGCGAACCCTCTCAACCGTGACGCCTACATGATGCAGTTGGCGCGACACGCCATCGGACCGGACGACGACCGGCGCGAGACACCACGTCGTCGGCTTTAGAGGGTGCCGTTCGACCGGCCCGACGGTAGAACAGCCAAGTCCAGCCGAACATCTTGCCGTGCCCGACCCCCTCACCCCGCGTTCCGGTACGAAAAGCCTCTCCAGCCGGCGGTCGGGGGCTGCTCGACCCGGCCACATGGATTCCCGGCGGTGAGCCCGAATGCCGGAGCTGCGCGCGCGCTATCGAGGGTTCAACACACAGAACTCGTTGCCGTCTGGATCGGACATGATCATCCGGCCGACGGAGCCCTGGCCGATGTCGACTTCCGTCGCCCCGAGCGAGACCAAGCGGTCCACCTCCACATGCTGATCGACGTGCTCGGTCGGGGCGATGTCGAGATGAAGCCTGTTCTTGCCGATCTTCGGTGCGGGCGGTCCACCGCCCCAAGTGATGAACGGGCCGGTGCCGTCCGGCGCGCGGATCGCCGTCTCCTCGTCCTGATCCCAGACCAACGGCCAACCCAGTGCGTTGCTCCAGAAGTACCCGACCTGTCGCGACCCGTCGCACGACAGCGCTCCAACACGTCCGCAGCCAGCGAGGAACGAATTCTCGGGCTCTATGACACAGAACTCATTGCCTTCGGGGTCTGCGAGCACGACATGCGGTTCGTCCGGGCTCTGACCAATGTCGATGTGCCGGGCACCCGATTCGACCAACCTCGAGACCGATTCGTGCTGGTCGTCGAGCGATGTGGTCGTCAGATCGAGATGGATGCGGTTCCTGCCCGTCTTGGTCTCCGGAACGGGCCGGAACACGATGCGGAACGTGGTGTCATCGGTTGGCAGGAGACCGATCTCATCACTGGCCGCGCCGTCGATCTCCCAGCGGAGAGCGTCCGCCCAAAAGCGCGCAAGACCGAGCGGATCGTTCGCGTCCACGCAGAGGGCGACAAGCCGCGCAGTCATGCGACGCCGCAACTTCCGACAGCGATTGCTGCATCCCTCTTGTGTCCGCAGATCACCGCCATCGGCGTCATTGTGCCCGAGCAATGAGATCGCACCCCGGAGCGTCGTCTGAGTGCAGCCGCTGAGCTCACTTCCGCGCCGCCTCTAGTTCGAGGGTGGCGAGGGTCTCGGGGTCCGCGACCAGGTCGATGCCGGCCACGCGGCCGGCGCGTACGGTGAAGCCAAACACCGCCATCGGCCGGCCGCCGACTGACACGACCGCCCCAGGCGCGCCGTCGACCAGGGCGAGCCTGGCGGCTTTCGCCCCACCGGCGAAGACGCGGGCAACGGCGTCGACACCGCGCATCTCCTCGCTCAGTTCCGGCGCCCCTGCACTCGCTCTGGCTGCGGCCATCTCAACGGCCACGGAGTCAGCACGCAACACCACGTCCGGATCCAGCAGCCGCAGCAGTGCCTCGAAGTCGCCCTTGCGAGCGGCGGCGAGGAAGGCAGCGACGACATCGCGTTGGGTCGCAGCGGACGCGTCGGGGAACGACGGGTCCGATTGCACCCGCCGCCGGGCCCTGCTGGCCAGCTGCCGGGCGGCGGCGGGCGTCCGCCCCACTATCGGCGCGATCTCCTCGAAGGGGACCGCGAACATGTCGTGCAGAACGAACGCCAGCCGCTCGGGCGGCGCCAGGGTGTCGAGCACCACAAGAAGCGCCAGACCGACCGAGTCGACGAGCAGGATCTCGTCCTCGAGGGACGCCGCGGCAACTGGGTCGGGGCTCGCGTCGGGCTGGACCTCTTGCTTTCTGCCCCGGGCACGAAGCATGTCCAGGCAGACCCGCGCCACCACCGTGGTCAGCCAGCCCGCGAGGTTGTCCACTGCGCCGCTGTCAGCGCCGCTGAGCCTCAGCCACGCCTCCTGAACGGCGTCGTCGGCCTCGTGGCGTGATCCCAGCATCCGGAGCGCCACGGCCCGGAGGTGGTTCCGGTGCGTCTCGAAACGCTGGGCCAGCAGATCGTTGTCGCTCACGGTCACATCTTCTCCTTCGTAGTCGTCATACCTCTTGACGAGACACACCGGGTCGATGTGACCCACGACGTTAGGAGCGACCGACCATGAGCGACTCTTCCACCCAGGGAATCAAGACCCTGCTGGCTCCGGTGTCCAACCTGGCCGCGGCCAAGGCTGTTTACACGGCCCTGCTCGGAGTGGAGCCACAGACCGACGGGGAGTACTACGTCGGCTTCGACGCCGCGGACCAGCACATCGGGCTGGTGCCGGGTGGCGGACCGCAGGGCCTGACTTCGCCGGTGGCCTACTGGCACGTGCCGGACATCGAGGCGAAGCTGGCCGAGGTAACCGCCGCCGGCGCCACGGTCAAGGACTCCGTCCAAGACGTCGGCGGTGGCCGCCTCGTCGCCACCGTCACGGACCCCGACGGCAACGTGGTCGGGCTGATCCAGGACAAGTGAGCCTGACCACCACGCGCGAACGGGCGCAGGCGAGCGGCACAGACGCCGTCCAGCCGGCCGCGGTTGACGCACTCGTCGGGACCGCCCTCGACGTTGGCGCGACTACCCCGACGAGAGTCGCCTAGCGGCCCATCGCGCTTATGAGCTCGGGCGAGCGGGGCTCGAACCCGACCGCCGCAGCGCTGCCCGCTCGAAGATCAGGCGGTGCCGAGCTCTGTCGGTATTGCTTGTCCAGGCTCGATTGCCTCGGGCACATCCGCGCCAGGCCGGCGCCGCTGGCGGCCGGCGCCCCCGAGCTTCACCGCC
>Ga0182024_10001971_pt1 | contig 51743 bp, 57 predicted proteins | sample P32metaG_FD_120480 | JGI IMG/M metagenome (GOLD analysis project Ga0182024, IMG submission 120480) | Permafrost microbial communities from Stordalen Mire, Sweden - P3-2 metaG (Illumina Assembly) | ecosystem: Environmental > Terrestrial > Soil > Wetlands > Permafrost | place: Sweden: Stordalen... | reverse complement strand
TGATCTTCTTCGCCGCGACCAGGCTGCGCCTCGACAAGCGATTGGCGGCGACGCTCGGCGTCGGCGGTGCGGTCTGCGGCGTCTCGGCGGCGATCGCCGTGGCCAGCGCGGTCGGCGCTAAACGCGAGCACGCTCCCATCGCGATCACCCTGGTTATCCTCTGGGCGATCGTCATGATCTTCGTGTCGCCGCTGGTCTCACGGGCGCTGGGCCTGCCCGCCGGGGTGGGAGGCGCCTGGATCGGCAGCTCGGAATTCGCCGACGCCGCCGGTTTCGCGGCGGCGCAAGCCTATGGCGGCCTTGCCGCGCAAGGCGTCGTCGTCGGCAGCAGCGATCAGGCGGCCTTTACGCTGATGAAGGTGGTCGGCCGCGACGTGTGGATCGGCATCTGGGCCTTTGTCCTCGCCATCGTCGCGACGACGCGCTGGGAGCGCGCCGAGACCGGCCTCGCGCCGCGCCCGGCCGACATCTGGTGGCGCTTTCCGAAATTTGTCCTCGGCTTGCTCGTCGCCTCGGCGATCGTCACTTGGGCGACCGCCCAATACAGCCTCGCCGACTTCAACAAGACGGTGAACCCGGGCCTTGTGGCGCCGATCAAGGATCTGCGCACCTGGGCCTTCATCTTCTGCTTCCTGAGCATCGGACTGACCACAAGGTTCCGCGAGCTGGCGAAGGCCGGAACCAAGCCCTTCGTCGCCTTCACCTCGGGCGTCGCGGTCAATGTCGTGCTGGGTTTTGTGCTGTCGGCCGTGGTCTTTGCCCAGCACTGGACGAATTTGGGACGCTAGCGGAACTTGGCCGGCACCTCCAGCCCGAGCAGCCGGGCCGCGTTGCCGCCGAAGATCATCCGGCGCTGCCGGTCGTCGAGCCCGCGCGCGCCCTCGACAAAGCCGATCGGGTTGGTCTCGCCCATGTCGTAGGGATAGTCGGTGCCCATCAGCACGTGGTCGGGCCCATATTGCTGCACCAGATATTCGAGCTGGTGGTGGGTGAACACCATCGTGTCGAAATGCAGGCGCTTCAGATAGCTGGTCGGGTCGTCCTTGATCTGCTCGCAGCAATCGGGCCGCGCCGAGGCGGCGTGATCGATCCGGCCGGAATAGGCCGGCAGGTAGCCGCCGCCATGGGCGATTACCAGCTTCAGCCCCGGATAGGCGTCGAGCACGCCGCCGAAGATCAGATGATGCACCGCGATCGTCGATTCGAGCGGGATGCCGATGACGTTGCTGAAATAGTGGTCGCCGAAGCGCCGCCCCTCGGTGAACCCCGACGGATGCATGAAGATCACCGTGCCGAACTCTTCCAGCTTCTGGAAGATCGGGCGGAATTTGGGGTCGGAGAAATCGGCGCCGTCGACATTCGACGAGATCTCGATGCCGCGCATGCCGAGCGATTTGGTAATCCGCTCCAGCTCCCGGATCGCTAGTTCCGGCGCCTGGAACGGGATCGTGCCCATCGCGGTGAAGCGGTCGGGATGGCGGGCTGCGATCTCGGCGAGGTTGTCGTTGACCGTCCGCGCCGTCGCCAGGCCGAGCTCCGGCTCGGTCCAATAGAACATCTGCACCGGCGCCGGCGAGATTGCCTGCATGTCGATGCCCATCTCGTCCATGTCGGCGAGGCGCTGTTCGACCGACGTCAGTTGACCGTGGGTACGCTCCATCTGCTGGCGCTGGACCTCGCGCGTGCGGTCGTTGGCGAATTTCATCGTGGCGTCGCGCTCGGGGTTCCAGAACGGCTTGACCATCTCGTCGGCCTTGTCGAGATGGACATGGCAATGGATGTCGACGGTGAACCACTTGCCGCGATGCTGCCGCGGTCCCGGGAAGCGGCCGGGGATCAGGGTGCCGGGCGGGGTGCAGGTAAACAGCATCGGGTTTCCTCCTAATGTCTTGTTGCCGCGGCGAGCCAGCGTCGGTCCCGCGCCGACGGCCGGCGGGCGAGGCGTTCCTTGAGGCGCACGGCAGCCTTGCCGCGTTCGCCGGCGCGCAGACAGGCGACGATATAGGTATCCTCGAACACCTCGCGCTGGGCATGGCTGCCGCCGATGCGCGCCAGCTCCGGCAGCGCGCCACCGAGCCGCTCGACGGCCGCCGCGTAGTCGCCGCGGGCGAAGGCCGCCGCGCCGGCGCACAGCTCCGGTACGACCGCGCCTTGCGGCATGCGGCTGGCCTCTAGCCGCGCGCGGCATTGCCCGATGCGCTGCTCGGCCAGATCGGACCCTTCGGCCATTGCGGCGTGAACATCGGCGAAATGGATGCCGCCCTGCGGAAAATATTGCCGTGCGTGGGAAGCGACCTCGTCCCACCCGCCGAGATCGCCGCCCGCCTCGTAGATCCGCCAGCGCCACAGAAACGACGCCGCGTCCGCCAGATTGAACAGCGGCGGCGCGTGCGACACCGCCGGCCGGATCGCGTCGGCATAAAGTTCGCGGGCGCGCTCCGGGTTGCCGCGCGCCAGCTCGAACAGCGCGAGATGCCACGAGAGATGACAGTGCAGCTGGCTCTCACGGGCATAATCCGGCAGCCAGGACTCGATGAACGCCGCGCCCCGCTCGGCATCCCCCGCCTCGAAATAACCGTGCGCGCGGGCATGCGCGGCAAAAGCGTTGCGCGGGTTGCCGGCGAGCGCGCGCTCGACCTCGGCGGCCCCGCGCGCGTTGTCGCCCAGCTCGATCCGCGCCCAGCCGAGATAGGTGAGGAACCACCAGTCGTCGCCCCAGTGCGGCGCCAGGGTCTCAAGCAGCGCCAGCTGCGCTTCGTGGTGGTCGATCCGCCCGCTGAACCCCAGCAGCCCGAAGGCGCCGAGCGCCAGCGATAGGACCACCACGTCGCGCGGGTAGTCGGCGATGTGTTCTTCGAGCAGCGCCATCGCCCGCTTCCCGTTGCCGTCGACCGCAAGCGCGATCGTCTCGATATGTCGCGCCTCGCGCGAGCTGACGCGACCGGAGAAGTTGCGGGCGATGGCCGCCGCCTCCTTCGCTTCCGGAACCCGCGCCTGAACCTGGCAGAGCCGCGCCCTGGCAATGTGCGCCAGGGCGAACTCCGGGTCGGCCGCCAGCGCGCGATCGAGCAAGCCCTCGGCGCCGGCATTGGCCGACAGCATCAGATCGACCACGGCGACATAATCCGCGGCCGCCGAGGCATTGCGTGTGCTCAGCGTCAGGCCGAAACGGTCTTCCAACGGCATCGCAATTGCCCCAGCAGTTCGTGTCGTCGAGATTAGGACTGCATCGTCCGCGTTGCTAGCGCGGCCCGACCATGTTCTCCGGCCTTACCCATTTGTCGAAATCGGCGGCGGTAACGTAGCCGAGCTTCAGCGCCGCTTCGCGCAGGCTTAGGTCGTCGCGATGCGCGAGTAGTGCGATCTCGGCGCTCTTCTCGTAGCCGATATGCGGCGACAGCGCGGTCACCAGCATCAGCGATTGCTGCAGGTGCTCGGCGATGCGCGCCTCGTTGGCCGCGATGCCGCGCACGCAATTCACGGTGAACGAGCGGCAGGCCTCGGCCAGCAATGTCGCCGATTCGAGCACGTTGAACAGGATGATCGGCTTGTAGGCGTTGAGCTGGAAATTGCCCTGGCTGCCGGCGAAGGCGACGGTGTGATCGTTGCCGAACACTTGCGCGGCGACCATGGTCAGCGCCTCGCATTGGGTCGGGTTGATCTTGCCCGGCATGATCGACGACCCGGGCTCGTTCTCGGGCAGGATCAGCTCGCCGATCCCGGCGCGCGGGCCGCTCGCGTACCAGCGGATGTCGTTGGCGATCTTGAACAGGGCGCCGGCCAGGGTCCTGAGCGCCGCGCTGGCGCCGACCATCGCATCGTGCGACGACCCGAGCGCGAACAGATTGGCGGCGGGCCGGAATGGCAGTCCGGTTGCGGCGGCGATGCGCTGCGTCGCCAGCGCGCCGAATTCCGGCGGCGCGTTGAGCCCGGTGCCGACCGCGGTGCCGCCCAGCGGGATTTCGTAGAGCGGATCGAGAGCGGCGCGGATCCCGGCGGCGGCCTGGTCGAGCTGCGCGACCCAACCGGAGAACACCTGGCCGAGCGTGAGCGGCGTCGCGTCCTGGAGATGGGTGCGGCCGACGATGACGATCCCACCGAGCAGACTGCCGCGCTCGGCCAGCGCTTCGCTCAATTCGCCGACCGCCGGCAGCAGCACGCCCGCGATCGTTTCGACCGTTGCGACGTGCATCGTCGCGGGGAAGGCATCGTTCGAGGAATGGCTGCGGTTGACGTCGTCGTTGGGGTGGACCGCGATCTTGCCGCCGCCGAGCGCGGTGGCGCGATGGGCGATGACCTCGTTGGCGTTCATGTTCGACTGCGTGCCCGACCCGGTCTGAAACGCGACGAGCGGAAACTCGCCGTCGAGCGTGCCGGCGATGACCTCTTCCGCGGCGCGGACGATCAATGCCGCCTTGTCCGCAGCAAGCGTGCCGAGCGAGGTATTGGCCTCGGCCGCGGCCTTTTTGACGATGCCAAGCGCGCGGATCACCGCGCGGCCCCAGACGAAGCGATCCCGGCCGATCGGGAAGTTCTCGATCGAGCGCTGGGTTTGCGCGCCCCACAGCCGATCCGCCGGAACGTCGATTTCGCCGAGGCTGTCGTGCTCGCGCCGCATTTTGGGCATGATCTATCCTCCGCCGCCGGGCTCATGCGCTAAGATGGGCATGCGGTCGCCCAAGCGGAACTCCGCTCCGGGCGCGTCGTTAGAACGAACCGGGGTAGTGCGGGGAGGTTGTGGCCGCGTCCAGACGCAATCCATCGCAGAGGGCGCTCGCCGACGTCCTCGAGGCGATTGGCGACGCGGTCTACGCTATGGACCGCGACGAGCGCATCCTGTTTCGCCAACCGGCGCGCGCTGGAGCTCTGGGGCAAGGCGGCGGACGCGGTGGTTGGGCGGCGCCTGCTTGAGGTGTTTCCCGGGATCGAGGATGGCGAGCCGTACCGCGCCTATCGCAAGGTGCTGGCGAACCGCAGGCGCGTGCATTTGGAAACGATTGCCCCGGCGCTCGACAGCCGCTGGATCGGCCTCGACGTGCACCCGGCGCCGCAAGGCGGCCTCGTCGTCGTTTTCCGCGACATCGACGACCGCAAGCAGGCCGAAACGGCGCTGCGCGAGAGCGAGGAACGCTTCCGCTCGATGCTCGAAGCGCTGCCGCAAATCGCCTTCGTGATCCGGACCGATGGCGAGGCCGTCTACTACAATCGCCAGTTCCGCGATTATGTCGGCGCCCCGATCGGGCCGGGGCTGGCCGACCGCAACGCGCTGCTCGACCCCGAGGATCTGCCCAAATTGATGAACGCCCGGTTGGCTGCGGCCTCGGTCGGCGTCGAATATATGGTTGAGGTGCGCATGCGGCGGCATGACGGCGTCTACCGCTGGCACCGCATCCAGAACCGGCCGCTGCTTTCCGACGGCCGCGTCGCCTATTGGCTCGGCACGGCGGTCGATATCGACGACATCCGCCATGCCAACGAGCTGCTCGAGGCGCGGGTCGCCGAGCGCACTAGCGAGCTGGAAGCGGCCAACCGCCAGCTCGCCTCGCAGATCGAGGAGCGCGAGCAGGCCGAGAACCTGCTGCGCCGGGCCCAGCGGGTCGAGGCGATCGGCAAGCTGACCGCCGGGATCGCGCACGATTTCAACAATCTGCTGACCTCGATCATGGGCAATATCGAGCTGCTCGAGAGCCGGTTTGACGGCGCCGACGACCGCATCCGCCGGCTGTTGGCGGGGGCGCTCGCCGCCGCCGAGCGCGGCGCCAGCCTGACGACGCAGCTCCTGGCGTTTTCGCGGCAGCAGCGCATGAGCCCAGAGCCGGTCGATCTCAATCAGGTCATCGACGGCATGGCCGGGTTGCTGCACAGCACTCTCGGCGCCACCGCGCGCATCGAGCTGGCGCCGGCGAAAGGGTTGTGGCGGACATTGGCGGACGTCGCGCAGCTCGAGCTTGTCCTGCTCAACCTGGCGATCAACGCACGCGATGCGATGCCGGGCGGCGGCACCATCACGATCTCGACCGGCAACGCCTCGCTGGGCCTGCCGCGCCGGCCCGAGGAACCGCCCGCCGGCGACTACACGATGGTCGCCGTGGCCGACACCGGCATCGGCATCCCGTCGCAGTTCCTCGACAAGGTGTTCGACCCCTTCTTCACCACCAAGGAAGTCGGCAAGGGGTCCGGGCTCGGCCTCTCCCAGGTTCTCGGCGTCGCCCAGCAACTGGACGGGGGTGTCGCGATCGACACCGAAATCGGCGTCGGCACCGTGGTCGAGGTGTACCTGCCGCGCCTCGGCGCCGCGCGCGCCGGCAAGCTCTTGCCCGCATCGTCGGTGAAGCCGTCCGCCGAGACGCCCGCCCACACGACGGCCTCCATCCTGCTCGTCGATGACGATGACGACGTGCGGGAGGTCGCCGGCGCGATGCTGCGCAATGCCGGCCACACCGTCATCGAGGCGGAAGCGGCGGCGCCGCGCTCGAACGCCTCGCCGACGAAGGCCCAGGGATCGACATGCTGATCGCCGATCTGGCGATGCCCGGCATGAGCGGCCGCGAGCTTGCCCACGCCGCGCGGCAGAGCCGGCCCAACCTGCCGATCCTGATCGTCAGCGGGTTTGCCAACCTTGCGGCGCGCGACGAGGGTCTGCCGGTGTTGCAGAAGCCGTTTCGCGCCGAAGAGCTGATCGCCAAGGTCGCCGCCGCACTCGACGGGCCGGGCGCAGCGCCGCCACAGCAGAGCCCCGCCGAGCCGATCGCAGAACGTCCTTAGCTTCCGGTCACACGATCATCTGCGGGATGACGAGGAACAGGTCGGTGTCGTCGGTCTTCTCGCCGGCCGCCGTGATCAACGCGTGCGCCTGGCCGCGGTGATGGGTCTGGTGATTGAAGAAATGGGTGACGAGGAGGCGCTTCGGCGCCGTCACCTCGCGGTTGGCGGCGCCGCTGAACCACGTCAGGTCGCCATCGAGCCATGCCTCGTCGACCCTGCCGGCCCAGCGCTCGATATCGGCATCGGCCTTGACCCGCCGGGTGCACAGCTCGGCGTAGTCATCGAGCATGTGCCGGCTCTCCTTGATCGGCGTCGCCGGCCGCTCCCAGCCGTCGAACCGGCTCATCCACTGCCCGTCGCCCCACAGGATGTGGACCAGCGTGCCGTGCAGCGAGCCCCAGAACGCGCCGCGGTCGCGCCGCCGCTCGGCATCGGGCAGCCGCGAGGCGGCGGCATAGAGGCGCCGGTTCATCTCGCTATTGTAGGCGGCCATGGTGCGGACGTAGGAAGGGGTGATCATGGGATTTCCTCGCTGTCGCTCGGATCAAGCTCGGTTCCAGCCCGCTCCCCCACCCGGCCACCCAACGAGAGTATGCTAATTGGGTGGCCGGGTGGGAGAGCGGGCCGGTGCCGAAACGCGTGCGAGCGCGATTTGATCAAACGGCGCGAGCCGGTCAATCTTGATTCCGGTCAACCTAGGGGATGGAGACGATGCCTGAAGGACAGCGGCCGCGGCCGCAACCGACGCCCGAGACGCAGCATTTCTGGGATGGCACGCGGGCAGGGGAACTGCGGCTGCAACGCTGCGACTCGTGCAAGAAGGCGTATTTCCCGCCGCGCCCGTTCTGCCCGCATTGCGCGGCGCGCGAGGTCAGCGTCTTCGCGGCGACCGGCAAGGGGCGGCTCTACAGCTACGTGATCCATCACCGCCCGGTGCCCGGCTTCACGCCGCCCTACGCGATCGCCGTCGTCGAACTGGCCGAGGGGCCGCGGCTGATGACCAACATCGTCGAATGCCCGCAGACCCCCGAAGCGCTCGTGCTCGACATGCCGGTCGAAGTCGCTTTCGAGAAATTGGACGACGAAATCACCCTGCCTCTGTTCCGCCCGGCGAAAGGCTGACCCGATGAAGCACGACAGCATCGCCATCGTCGGCGCGGCCGAAACCACCGAGATGGGCCGCATCCCGGAACTCTCGCAGATCGGCCTCCACGCCGACGCCGCGCTCAACGCCATGAAGGACGCCGGGATCGGCCCGCAGGACATCGACGGCGTCGCCACCGCCGGCGAGACCCCGGTGACGATCGCGCATTATCTCGGCATCACCCCTCGCTGGGTCGACGGCACCGCGGTCGGCGGCTGCTCGTTCATGATCCATGTCCGCCACGCCGCGGCGGCGATCGAAAGCGGCCTCGCCAAGACCATCCTCATCACCCACGGCGAAAGCGGCCGTTCCGGGGTCGGGCGCACCCGGCCCGCGGCCTCGGCGGCGAGCCTCGCCGGCCAGTTCGAGGCGCCCTACGGCCCGATGGGACCGCCGACGCTCTTCACCATCCCGGTGCTGTGCTACATGAAGACCTACGGCCTCACCCACGAGCAGCTGGCGATGGTCGCGGTCGTCCAGCGCGAATGGGCGGCGAAGAACCCGCGCGCCACCTTCCATGACCCGATCACGGTCGACGACGTGCTCAATTCGCGGATGATCGCCTACCCGTTCCGGCTGCTGCAATGCTGCCTGGTGACCGATGGCGGCGGCGCGCTGATCCTCACCTCGGCCGAACGGGCGAAGGATTTCCCGCAAAAGCCGGTCTACCTCCTCGGCACCGGCGAAAGCGTCGAGACGCCGATGGTCAGCCAGATGGAGGATTTCACCAGTTCGCGCGCCTTCCGCGTCGCCGGCCCGGCCGCCTTCACCGAGGCCGGGATCGCGCACAAGGACGTCGATCACCTGATGATCTACGACGCCTTCGCGCATCTGCCGATCTACGGGCTCGAAGACCTCGGCTTCTGCAAGAAGGGCGAGGCGGCGGGCTTCATCTGGGAGCGCAACACCGCGCCCGGCGGCAAGCTGCCGCTCAACACCAATGGCGGTGGACTCAGCTACATGCACTCGGGCATGTACGGCATGTACGCGCTGCAGGAGAGCGTGCGGCAGATGCGCGGCATCGCCCCGGCCCAGGTGCCGGGCGCGAAAATCTCCGTCTGCCACGGCGTCGGCGGCATGTTCGCCGCCAGTGGCACGATCATCATGACGAACCAGGGGAAGTAGGATAATTCGGGCCCGTGCGGGGGCCCACGCGCAGCCTGCCGGCGCGGACGGCGCCTATCGTGGACGGCTTCGCTGTGCGGCAATTCCGACCCTGACGGTAGCGCCGGTCGATGTCGAGTTCACCATGACGGTGCGCGGCGCTATCGCGACCTATCAGCGTCCGGTTCTGTCCTATGACGGACGCCAAACGGTCGGGCAGGAGAACGGGACGGGCACGTTCGGCGCCGACGGCGCGATCGTCTTGCAGGGCGGCATCAGCGGAAGCCTCGGCGCATTTACCGCCCGCTATACCGGCCGGCTGTCCGGCACTCATATCGATCTGAGCGGCACCGAGAGCTTCAGCCGGCCGCGCCAGTACGAGCGCTCATGCACGATCTCGCTCGACCGGGGGTGACCCGATCTAATCCCGCCACGGTTCTCCCCATCGATCCGCGAACGCGACTTCGCGCACCGGCTTGCGGGGGGAGGGGGCCGAAATTCTGCAAGGGCCAGCCGATCGGCATCAGCGCGAAGGTCGCCAGGTCGTCGGGGATGCCGAGCAGTACCTTGAGTTCGGCCTCGCAGCGCAGGTGATTGGTCGTCAGCACCGTGCCGAGCCCCAGGGCGCGGCAGGCGAGGATGATGTTCTGCACCGCCGGGTAGATGCTGGCGCCACGGATGCCGTCGAGATAGGTCAGCTCGTCGTCGTAGCTGACCTCCGGCGGCAGTCTGTCGCGCGCCAGCATCGCCCGCTGGCGCAGGCAGGGGATCAGCAGCGCCGGCGCCTCGGTGAGGCGATCCCACAGCCAGGCGCCGCTTCCCATGAAGCGCTGGTATTGCGCCTCGCTCAGATGCTCCGGCCGGCCGCGCGCGGCGTAGACCGCGTTCGCGATGTCCGAGCCCTTGCGGTAGATCGCGCCCACCTTCGGGTCGCGCACGACGACGAACACCCAGTTCTGCGCGTTGCCCGCGGATGACGCCTGGGTCGCGGTTTCGAGCACGCGGGTGATCAGCTCCTCCGAAACCGGGTCGGGGCTCAACTTGCGGATCGACCGCGCCGAATAGATCGCCTCGAAGAGGCCGATGTCGCTCATCGTGGTTGCCCTTTTTTGCCGCTCCCCGGCGGAAGCCGGGGCCCATGCTTCATCGGCTCGAAAGGCCGAAAAGTGGGAACCTGCTTCCGCCGGGAAGCGAGAAGAAACTATTGCCCGCCGGCGACTGCAATTTTGCCAAATCGTCCGATACGCTGCGCGCAAGATCATAAAGGCTGGGATGCGCGAGCCTGCAAATTTCCAGCAGATGCAGGTGAAACGCACCCTGAGAGATGCGTTTTCTATTCCGCCGATAGCGCCGCGACCCCGGGCAATTCCTTGCCTTCGAGCCATTCCAGGAAGGCGCCGCCGGCTGTGGAGACGTAGGTGAGCTTGTCCTCGACCCCGGCTGCCGCGAGCGCGGCGACCGTGTCGCCGCCGCCGGCGACGCTGAGGAGCTTCTTGGCGGCGGTCAGCTCGGCGATCTTCTTCGCCAGCGCGACCGTGGCGCGGTCGAACGGCTTGGTCTCGAACGCGCCGACCGGGCCGTTCCACACCAGCGTCTTGCACCCGTCGAGCGCGGCGGAGATGCGCGCGACGCTGTCGGGGCCGATATCGAGGATCATCGCGTTCTGCGGCACCGCGTTGATCCCGACGGTGCGGGTCAGCACGCCCGGTTTCAGCGCCTCGGCGGTGACCGCGTCGTCGGGCAAGATCACCTCGCAGCCGCTCGTCTCGGCCGCGGCCAGGATGCCGCGCGCAGTATCGGCCATCTCCTTCTCGCACAGCGAGCGGCCGACCGGCCTTCCTTGCGCGAAGAGGAAGGTATTGGCCATCGCCCCGCCGATCGCCAAGCGGTCGACCTTGCCGATGATGAACTTCAAGAGGTCGAGCTTGGTCGAGACCTTGGAGCCGCCGATCAGCGCCATCACCGGATGTTGCGGGTGCTCGAGCGCCGCGCCGAGCGCCTCGAGCTCGGCCTGCATCAGCTTCCCCGCGGCGTTGGGCAAGAGATGCGCGAGCGCCGCGATCGAGGCATGCGCCCGGTGCGCCGCCGAGAACGCATCGTCGACATAGACATCGCCCAGCGCGGCCAGCGCCTTCGCGAAGCCGGGATCGTTCTTTTCCTCTTCCGGGTGGAAGCGCAGGTTTTCCAGCAGCGCGACCTCGCCGGGCTTCAGCGCGTCGACCACTTTTTTTGCCTCGGGGCCGATGCAGTCGCTGGCGAAATGCACCGTCTTGCCGCCGAGCGCCTTCCTCAACGGCTCGACGAGCCGCTTCAGCGAGTTCTCCGTGTCCGGCCCTTTCGGCCGGCCGAAATGCGACATCACGACGATTTTCGCCCGGCGCGCGATCAGCGCCTCGATCGTCGGCGCCAGCCGCTCGATCCGGGTGGCGTCGGAAACCTTGCCGTCCTTGACCGGCACGTTGAGGTCGGCGCGGAGCAGTACGCGTTTGTCGGCGACGTCGAGCTGGTCGATCGTGCGGAACCGCGGCATCGCCGCCCCTCCATCCCGAGAAAATTGCCGCAACGATTAAAGCGGAGGCCGGCTGGCCATTGCAAATGCGGCGATAGGGCATAATTGCTTGGCGTCATGGCACGGCCGCTCGACAAACTCGTCTACGACACCGTCCAGGCGGCGCGCGTCTCGTGGTTCTTCGGTCAGAAGCTGCTGGCGGCGCGGCTGACCAAACCGATGAGGCTGCCCGAGCGGCTGAAGGGCAGGGCGATGCCCGACCGCCGCCGCATCCTCGCCGATTTGCGCAAGCTCCTGGAGCGGGACTGGCGCAATATCGAGGCCGGGCTCTACGCCGCGCCGGAGGACTGGCGCGGCAACCCGCTCGCCGAGCTCGGGCGCGCGGTCGATTTCTTCGCCGATCTGGGCGCCGTCGATGCCCGCCGTCACGGCGCGCCGCGCGAGCGCCGGATCGACGCCCCCGAGGCCGCCCGCTACCCGGCCTATTACCGCCAGCATTTCCACTTCCAGAGCGACGGCTATCTGAGCCCGGCCTCGGCCGAGCGCTACGACCACCAGGTCGAGGTGCTGTTCGGCGGCGGCGCGGCGCCGATGCGCCGGCAGGCGCTGGTGCCGCTGCGCGAGGCGCTGCTCGACCATCGGGGCGGCGCCCGCTCGGCGCGGCTGCTCGACATCGCCTGCGGCACCGGGGTGTTCCTCGCCGAGGTCAAACGCAATTATCCCCGGCTCGCGGTGACCGGCATCGACCTCTCGGCGCCTTATCTTGCGGTCGCCGAAAAGCGCCTGCGCGCCTGGTCGCGCGTCACCCTCGCGGAAGCCAACGCCGAGTCCCTGCCGTTCGCCGACGCCAGCTTCGACATCGTCAGCTGCGTCTATCTGTTCCACGAGCTGCCCCACGACGCGCGCCGCGCGGTCGCCGCCGAGATCGCGCGGGTGCTGAAGCCCGGCGGGCGGCTGATCTTCGTCGAAACGCTGCAAACCGGCGACGAGCCGGATTACGACGCGATGCTCGACTGGTTTCCCGTCGCCTTCCACGAGCCCTATTACGCCAGCTACCTGCGCGAGGAGTTGGATGGTTTGTTCGGCTCGGGCTTTTGCCCGATCGCGCACGTTCCCGCGTATTTTTCGAAAGTGTCGAGCTTTCGTCGGCTCGCGGCGTAACACTATATGTAGTTCCCTATTGGCGGAGCACCACAAGAGTGCTACCGTATCTTGTAGGCCGGTTTGGGCCATCTACAGGATACGGTGGGGGACATGGATATCGGCACCTGGACGCCCGAGCGCATCGATCAATTGACGCTTCTGTGGGACGAGGGGGTTACCACCGCCGAGATCGGCCGCCGCATCGGCGTCACCAAGAACGCGGTGATCGGCAAGGTCCACCGGCTCGGCCTGGTGCCCCGGGTGATCACGGTCAAGCCGGCGCCGCGGCGCAACGTGTTCGAGTTCACCGGCCCCGTCTGCATGTGGCCGCACGGTCATCCGGGCGACGACGATTTCCACTTCTGTGGCGGACGCCCTGAACAAGGCAAGCCCTACTGCGCCCAGCACGCGGCACTGGCCTACATCAAGCCGAAGGAGCAGAAGTCCCACGCGGCTTGACAGGCAGTTACAGCACTTTCAGCACCGCTTCCGGCGGGCGGCCGAGCGCCGCCTTGCCGCCGGAGACGACGATCGGCCGCTCGACGATGATCGGATTTTTCGCCATCGCCGCGATCAGCTGATCCTCGGGCAGTTTAGCCGGGTCGATCCCGGCGGCGGCGGCTTCCTTCCTCCGCACGATCGCCTTCGCCGGCAGCTTGAGCTGCGCCAGCAACTGTTTCAGCTGCGCGGCGCTGTAGGGCGTCTTCAGATACTCGACGATTGTCGGCTCGACGCCCTTGTCGCGCAGCAAGGCAAGCGTCTTGCGCGAGGTGTTGCAACGCGGGTTGTGGTAGATCGTGACCGGCATCGATGCGCTCCGGATGTGTTGGTTGCCGCGCCGATTGTCCCTGCCTAAAGTCGCTTCGCCAAGGAGATTCAAGGAAGGGCGGGGCGCGTGGCCGACCTCCGCATCACCGCCGGGCCCTATATCTTCGCGGCGCGTCTCGAGCGCGAGGCGGCGCCGCGGACCTGCGCGTGGTTCGAGAGCGTCCTGCCCTATCGCGAGCGGCTCATCCATGTCCGCTGGAGCGGCGAGGCGTGCTGGATCCCGCTGGGCGGGCTTGACCCAGGCATCGGCTACGAGAATGCGACGAGCTTCCCGGCGCCGGGGCAACTCCTCTTTCACCCCGGCGGGGTCAGCGAAACCGAGATTCTGCTGGCCTATGGCGCGACGCGTTTCGCCAGCAAGGCCGGGCAGCTCGCGGGCAACCCGTTCCTGACTATCGTCGAGGGGTTGGAAAACCTGCGGGCCCTCGGCGAACTGACCTTGCGCCACGGCGCGCAGGAGATCGAGTTCGCGCGGATTTGATCGCCGTGCTCCGGCTCGGCTAAGTTGACGGCCCAAGCCGAACCTCCGGAGATTCCGCCCATGCCCGTTTTCACCACTCGCCCGGAGATCCAGGGCACGTTCGGGGTCGTCGCCTCGACCCACTGGCTGGCGAGCGCGGTGGCGATGGCGACGCTCGAAAAGGGCGGCAATGCGTTCGACGCTGCCGCAGCGGCCGGGCTGACCCTGCAAGTGGTCGAGCCGCATCTCAACGGGCCGCTCGGCGAGGCGCCGATCCTGGTCTGGAGCGAAAAGAACCAGCGTTGCGACATGATCTGCGGCCAAGGCGTCGCGCCGGCGGGAGCGACGATTGCGCATTATCGCCAATTGGGCTTGAACCTCGTCCCCGGCACCGGGCTGCTTGCCGCGACCGTGCCCGGCGCGTTCGACGGATGGATGCGGCTCTTGCGCGACTACGGCACCTTGCCGCTCGCCGATATCGTCGGGCCGGCGATTTCCTATGCCGAGAACGGTTATCCGCTCGCTTGGCGCATCCCGGTGACGATCGGCGCGGTGGCCGAGATGTTCCGCCGCGCCTGGCCGACCTCGGCTGCAGTCTATCTGCCGAACGGCCAGTCGCCCAAGGCCGGGCAGCTGTTCCGCAATCCGGGCCTCGCGGCGGCCTACAAGCGCGTGCTCGCCGAGGCCGAGGCAGGCGGCGGCGATCGCGAGCGCGTCATCGACCGCGCCCGCGACGCCTGGTATCGCGGCTTTGTCGCCGAGGCGATCGACCGTTTCTGCCGCGGTGAGAAGATCCTCGACTCCTCGGGCCGGCGGCACAATGGGGTGCTTACCGCCGACGACATGGCGCGCTGGCAGGCGCCGGTCGAGACGCCGCTCAGCTACGACTACCGCGGCTACACAATGGTTAAGGGCGGGCCGTGGAGCCAGGGCCCGGTGCTGCTGCAGCAATTGGCGCTGCTGCAGGGCTTCGATCTCGCCGACACCGACCCGGTCGGCCCGGATTTCGTCCACATCGTCACCGAATGCGCCAAGCTCGCCTATCTCGATCGCGAGGCCTGGTACGGCGACCCCGATTTTGTCGATGTGCCGATGGCGGCGCTGCTCAGCCCTGCCTACAACGACGCGCGCCGCAAGCTGGTCGGCGACCGCGCCTCGATCGAGCTGCGGCCAGGCCGCCCCGACGGCCGCGAGCCTTATTTCATGGTCGGCAGCGCCGAGTTGGCGGCGGAAGCGGCCGGGCTCGGCGAACCCACCGTCGGCGCCTTTGTCGGCACCATCGGCGAGCCGACGACGAACCCCGTGGGCACGGTGGCCGGCGATACCTGCCATGTCGACGTTATCGACCGCTGGGGCAACATGGTCTCGGCGACGCCGAGCGGCGGCTGGCTGCAATCGTCGCCGGTGATCCCGACTCTGGGCTTCTGCCTCGGCACCCGTCTGCAAATCTCCTGGCTGGACGAAGCCTCGCCCTCCAGCCTCCAGCCGGGCAAGCGCCCGCGCAGCACCTTGTCGCCGACGCTCGCCTTCAAGAACGGCGCGCCCTATATGGCCTTCGGCACGCCGGGCGGCGACGGGCAGGACCAGTGGTCGCTGCAATTGTTCCTGCACCACGTTCATCACGGGATGAACTTGCAGGAAGCGATCGACTGCCCCGAGTTCAACACCGAACACGCGCCGAGCTCGTTCTATCCGCGCGCCGCCAATCCCGGCCATCTCGGTCTCGAAGGCCGCTTCCCGCAGGCGACGGCGCAGGCACTCGCGAAGCGCGGCCATCGCGTGCAGATGGCGGAAACCTGGGCAGGCGGGCGGCTCGCGGCTTGCACCCGCGAGGAAACGCCGGAAGGCCGCATCCTCAAGGCCGGCGCCAACCCGCGCGGCATGCAGAGCTACGCCGCCGGACGCTAGTGATCACGACGGCTTTACTTGCGCCGGGCTTGGCGTCGCTCGTGCATAAGACCCGAGTGACGAACGGGGAGTTTTGATGGCGATGAGACGGTTTCTTTCTTGCGCGCTGTTGGCGACGAGCCTCTGCGCCGGCGCGGCCTCGGCGCAGACGACGTTGCGGATCGGCCTCGCCGAAGACCCCGACATCCTCGACCCGACCCTGGCGCGCACCTATGTCGGCCGCATCGTCTTCGCCTCGCTCTGCGACAAGCTCGTCGATATCAGCCCGACCCTGGAAGTCGTACCGCAGCTCGCCACCGAATGGCATTGGACCGACGACAACAAGGGCCTGGTGATGACGCTGCGCCAGGGCGTCACGTTCCAGGACGGCGAGAAGATGGACGCCGCCTCGGTCAAGTTCAGCCTCGAGCGCCACCTGACCCTGCCCGGTTCGAACCGCAAGGCCGAGATCAGCGCCCTGAAATCGGTCGAGATCGTCGACGACCACACGGTAAAGCTGGTGCTGGACAAGCCCTTCGCGCCGCTCCTCGCGCAGTTGACCGACCGCGCCGGGATGATCGTCTCGCCCAAGGCGGCACAGGAAGAGGGCGACAAGTTCGGCGAGCACCCAGTCTGCGCCGGGCCGTTCAAGTTCACCGAGCGGGTGGCGCAGGACCGCATCGTGCTCGACCGCTTCCCCGACTATTGGAACAAGGACGCGATCCATTTCGACCGGATCGTCTTCCTGCCGATCGCCGACTCGACCGTGCGGCTCTCCAACGTGCAGTCGGGCCAGCTCGATCTCGTCGAGCGCGTCGCGGCGACCGACCTCGACACGGTACGCAAGGATACCCGCCTCAAGCTCGCGACGATCACCTCGCTCGCCTATAACGGCATCACTATCAACACCGGCAACGGCGACCGCGCGAAGAACCCACTTGGGCAGAACACGCAGGTGCGCGAGGCGCTCGAGCTGTCGATCGACCGCACGGCATTGAACCAGGTCGTTTTCAACGGCGAATTCGCCGCCGGCAACCAGTGGGAGCCGCCGTCGAGCCCGTGGTACGTCAAGGACATGCCGATCCCCGGGCGCGACATCGTCAAGGCCAAGGCGCTGCTCGCCGCCGCCGGCGTGCCGCATCCGTCGTTCACGATGATGGTGCCGACCAACCCCGAAACCCTGCGCGCGGCGCAGGTGATCCAGTCGATGGCGGGCGAGGCCGGGTTCGACATCAAGATCCAGGCGACCGAGTTCGCCTCGTCGCTCGACCTCGCCGTCAAGGGCGATTTCGAGGCTTACCTCATCGGCTGGAGCGGTCGCACCGACCCGGACGGCAACCTCTACAATTTCGTCGGCTGCAAGGCGCCGCCGGCGCTCAATACCGGGCATTACTGCACCCCGGACCTGGAGCCGCTGCTCGACGCCTCGCGCACCGCCGCCGCCGTGGACGAGCGCCTGGCCGATTACGCCAAGATCGCCGCCATCACGCTCGTCGACCGGCCGATCGTCTATCTGTGGCACCAAAAATGGCTCTACGCGATGAGCAGCAAGCTCAACGGCTTCACGCCCTATCCCGACGGGCTGATCCGGCCGCAGGGGATTGTGATGCAGTGACGCTCGCTCGATGACCGCCTTCCTGCTGCGCCGCGTCGCCCTGATCGTTCCGACCCTGTTTTTCGTGTCGCTGCTGATCTTCGGCTTGCAGCAACTCTTGCCCGCCGACCCGGCCTTGGCGATGGCGGGGGAGGAGCGGGACCCCGCGGTGGTCGCCTTTCTGCGCGAGAAATATCATCTGAACGAACCGCTGCCGGTGCGCTATTGGCTTTGGGTCAAGGGGATCACCGTCGGTGATTTCGGCGAGTCGATCCGCATCAAGCGGCCGGTCAGGGATCTCATCCTCGAAAAGCTTCCGGTGACCGGCGAGCTGGCCGGGCTGGCGATGCTGGTCGCGCTCTGCATCGGCGTGCCGGCCGGGATCATCGCCGCGGTCAAGCGGGACACCGCGATCGACTACGGCGCGACGATGGCCGCGCTGTGGGGCGTGTCGATCCCCAATTTCTGGCTTGGCATCCTGCTGATCATGCTGTTTTCGGTAACACTCGGCTGGCTTCCGGCCTCGGGTTTCGTCAGCCCGGCGGAAAGCCTAAAGCAGAATTTGCTGACCTTGATCATGCCGGCCTTCGTGCTCGGCAACGCGATCGCCGCGGTGATGATGCGGCACACGCGCAGCGCGATGCTGCAGGTATTGAGTGCCGACTATGTCCGCACCGCGCGTGCCAAGGGGCTGAGCCAGGCGAGCGTCATCCTGCGTCACGCGCTGCGCAATGCGTTGATCCCGGTGGTGACCTTGGGCGCGCTCGAATTCGGCGCGCTGCTGTCGGGCGCGGTGCTGACCGAGCAGGTGTTCACGATCCCGGGTTTCGGCAAATTGATCGTCGATGCGGTGTTCAACCGCGACTACGCGGTGGTGCAGGGGGTCGTGCTGTGCACCGCGCTCGCCTACATCCTCCTCAATCTCCTCGCCGATATCGCCTATGTGCTGATCAACCCGAGGCTGCGCGCGTGACCGCGGCGCCGCTCGACGCCGCGCTCATCGACGCCGAGGCCGGCGAGGCGCCGTGGCAGCGCGCGTTGCGCCACCTGGTCAAGCGACGCGCCGCGATCGCCGGGCTCGGCGTGGTCTTGTTCTTCGTCGCGCTGGCGATCCTCGCGCCGCTGGTTTCGCCTTACGACCCGCTTGCCACCAACTGGGCGGCGGTACGCAAGCCGCCTTCGTGGCTGCATCCGTTCGGCACCGACGAGATCGGCCGCGACGTGTTGGCCCGCGTCATCTGGGGGAGCCGCGCCTCGCTCTTGGCCGGCCTCGTTTCGATATCGCTGGCGCTCGCCGCGGGTGTGCCGGTCGGCCTCGTCTCGGGCTATGCCGGCGGGTTTGTCGACGGCTTACTGATGCGGATGGTCGACGCGATGCTGGCGATCCCGTTCCTCATCCTCGCCATCGCGCTGGCTGCCTTCCTGGGACCCAGCCTCGCCAATGCGATGGTCGCCATCGGCGTATCGCAGACGCCGATCTTTGCCCGGCTGACCCGGGGCCAGGTGCTCGTCGTCAAGCATGAGGACTACATCGAGGCGGCACGGGCGATCGGCAACCCGCACTATCGCATCGTGCTGCGCCACATTTTCCCCAATATCGTGCCGCCACTCTTGGTGCAGGCGACGCTGGCGGCGGCGGCCGCGATCATCGCCGAGGCCGCCTTGTCGTTCTTGGGGCTCGGCGAGCAGCCGCCCGATCCCTCCTGGGGCAGCATGCTGAACACCGCCAAGAATTTCATTTCGCAGGCGCCGTGGATGGCCGTGTGGCCGGGGCTCGCGATCTTCAGCCTGGTGCTGTCATTGAACCTGTTCGGCGACGGGTTGCGCGACACGCTCGACCCGCGGCGGGGCTGACCATGCAGGCGGTCGTGATCATGGGGGTCTCGGGTTCCGGCAAAACGACGGTCGGCGAGGCGCTGGCCGCGCGGCTCGGCTGGGAATTCGTCGATGGCGACGCGCTGCATCCGCCGGCAAACGTCGCCAAGGTGCATGCCGGGCAGCCGCTCGACGACGACGACCGCCGGCCCTGGCTCGATCGGATCGCGACGCTGATGGACGCGTGGGCAGCGAGCGGCGCGTCGGGGGTCGTCACCTGCTCGGCGCTGAAGCGCCGCTACCGCGACCGCATCGTCGGCAGCCGCGCCTGGGTGCGGCTGGTCTACCTTGACGGCTCGCCCGAGCTGATCGCCGGGCGTCTGGCGGCTCGGCGCGGACATTTCATGCCCCCAAGCCTACTCGACAGTCAGTTCGCCGCGCTCGAACCGCCGGAGGCGGACGAAAACGCGATCGCCGTACGGATCGACCGCTCCGTCGCGGCGATTGTCGAGGAGATCGTCACCGCGCTGTCATCGCAGCCCACCAGGATATCGGCGGTGCCATGATCGCTGCCGAATTCCACCGGAGCGCGGAAGCGGGCATAATGGCGCAGGCAAGGAACTCTCGGCGAGTTTCGGGTTCATCGGAGAGACGGGTTGCACAGCCGCCGCGGTGCTGGCCGCGGGCAAGGAGCAGGAACCATGGCAAATCCGCTCAAGGAGCTGAACGAATACGGGCAATCGGTCTGGCTCGATTTCGTCAGCCGCGAGCTGCTGCAATCGGGCGGCCTCAAGCGCCTCATCGCCGATGACGGCGTGCGCGGGGTGACGTCGAACCCGTCGATCTTCGAGAAGGCGATCGGCCACGGCGACGATTACGACGAGTTGATCAAGCAGGCCGAGGCCGCGGGCGACCTCGATCCGGGCGCGCTGTTCGAGACGCTGGCGATCGGCGACATCCGCGACGGCGCCGACGCGCTGGCCGGGGTCTACAAGCAGACCCAGGGCCGCGACGGCTATATCTCGCTCGAAGTCTCGCCCTACCTGGCGATGCAGACCGACGCGACGGTCGACGAGGCGCACCGGTTGTGGAAAAAGGTCGACCGGCCCAACCTGATGATCAAGGTGCCCGGCACCAAGGCAGGGCTTCCGGCGATCCGCAAGCTGATCGGCGACGGGATCAACGTCAACATCACACTCCTGTTCGCCCAGCCGGTCTATGCCGAGGTCGCCGACGCCTACATCGCCGGGCTCGAGGATTTCGTCGCCAAGGGCGGCGATCCGCAGCGCATCGCCAGCGTCGCCAGCTTCTTTGTCAGCCGCATCGACACGCTGGTGGATGAAGCGATCGATAAAAAGATCGCTGCGGCCAGCGACACCGCCGAAAAGCAGCGGCTCGGCGCGCTGAAAGGCAAGATCGCCATCGCCAACGCCAAGCTCGCCTATCAGCTGTCGAAGCGCATCTACGCCAGCGAGCGCTGGCAGCGTCTGGCGCAATCGGGCGCCCAGACCCAGCGGCTCCTTTGGGCCAGCACCGGGACCAAGAACCCGGCCTATAGCGACGTCATGTATGTCGACGAGTTGATCGGGGCCGACACGGTCAACACCGTGCCGCCGGCGACGATGGACGCCTATCGCGATCACGGAAAGCCGCGTAACAGCCTCGAAGAGGATGTGACCGGCGCCGACGCGGCGATGAAAAGTCTCGCCGGCGCCGGGGTCTCCATCGACGAGATCACCTCGCGGCTCGTCGAGGACGGGGTGCGCCTTTTCGCCGACGCCGCCGACCAGCTCTACGCGGCGGTGCAGAAAAAGCGTCGCACCGTGCTAGCGAACCGGCTCAACAGCATGAGCTTCAAGCTGCCGGAGGCTCTCGATAGCGAGGTCAAGGCGAGGCTCGAGGATGGTCGCCAGCAAGGCAAGATAAGGCGGCTGTGGGCCGGCGATGCGTCGCTGTGGACCAACACCGACGAGGACAAATGGCTCGGCTGGCTCGGTGTCGTCGACGAGCAGATCAGGGACGTGGCGAAGCTCAAGGATTTCGCCGCCGACGTGAAGAAGGCCAAGTTCAGCGATGTGCTGCTGCTCGGGATGGGCGGATCGAGCCTTGGGCCCGAGGTGTTCGCCGAAACCTTCGGTTCGCGGGCCGGCTTCCCCAAGCTGCATGTGCTGGACTCGACCGACCCGGCGCAGATCGCCGCCTTCGAGAAGAAGATCGACCTGAAGAACACGCTCTTCCTGGTGTCGAGCAAATCGGGGACCACGCTCGAACCCAACATCTTCAAGCAATATTTCTTCGAGCGGGCGAAAGAGGCGATCGGCGGCGATCCGGCCAAGCATTTCGTCGCGATCACCGACCCCGGTTCCGCGCTCGACAAGCTCGCCCAGGCGGAGGGCTTTCACCACATCTGCTACGGCCTGCCGACGATCGGCGGACGCTATTCGGTACTGTCGAATTTCGGCATGGTTCCCGCGGCCGCGATCGGCATCGACACCGCCTCGTTCCTCAAGAGCACCGCCGAGATGGTTCGCTCGTGCGCGGCGAGCGCGCCGCCATCCGAGAACCCTGGCGTCATTCTCGGCGCGATCCTCGGCTGCTGCCAGCGGCGGGGGCGCGACAAGGTCACGGTCATCGCCTCCGAAAGCATCGCCGATTTCGGCGCCTGGCTCGAACAGCTGCTCGCCGAATCGACCGGGAAGCTCGGCAAGGGCATCGTCCCGGTCGATGCCGAACCGGTCGGGGCACCATCGGTCTATGGCGACGACCGGCTGTTCGCCTATGTCCGGCTCGCCGCCGACAAGGACGCGGCGCAGGACCAGGCGGTCGCCGCGCTCGAGGCCGCCGGCCAGCCGGTCGTGCGCATCGTCGTCTCCGACAAGATGCAGCTCGGCCAGGAATTCTTCCGCTGGGAGATGGCGACGGCGGTCGCCGGCTCGGTCATCGGCATCGACCCGTTCGACCAGCCCGACGTCGAGGCGCAGAAGATCGAGACGCGCAAGCTCACCGCGGAATACGAAAAGACCGGCAAGCTGCCGCCGGAAGAGCCGTTCTTCACGGCCGACGGCATCGAGCTCTACGCCGACCCGCGCAACGAAGGCGAGCTGAAGCCGCAAGCGAAAAGCCTGACCGCGGCGCTCAAGGCGCATCTCGACCGCGCTCATGCCGGCGACTACGTCGCGACGCTCGCCTATATCGAGCGCAATCCGGCGCATATCGCGGCTCTGCAAAAGCTGCGCGTGCTGATCCGCGACAGGAAAAAGGTCGCGACCTGCCTCGGCTTCGGGCCGCGTTTCCTGCATTCGACCGGCCAGGTCTACAAGGGCGGGCCGAACAGCGGCGTGATCCTGCAGATCACCTGCGCCGACGCCAAGGACCTGCCGGTGCCCGGGCAGAAATACACCTTCGGCGTGGTCAAGGCGGCCCAGGCGCGTGGCGATTTCGGCGTGCTCGCCGAGCGCGGCCGGCGTGCCTTGCGCGTCCATCTCGCCGGGGGCGTCGAACCCGGGCTCAAGGCGCTCGCCGCGGCGCTCGAACAGGCGCTCAAATAGGAGAACAACCGATGCAACTCGGAATGATCGGGCTCGGCCGCATGGGCGGCAACATCGTCCGTCGGCTGATGCGTGACGGGCATGGTTGCGTCGTCTACGACAAGAGCGCGGATGCGGTAAAAGGCCTCGCCGGCGAAGGCGCGACGCCGAGCGGCGATCTGGCGGATTTCGTCAAGGAGCTAGCGGCGCCGCGCGCGGTATGGGTGATGCTGCCGGCCGGCAAGATCACCCACGAGACGATCGTCGAGCTGAGCGGGCTTTTGTCCGCCGGTGATATCCTGATCGACGGCGGCAACTCGTTCTTCCACGACGACATCGCCCATTCGGACATGCTGAAGGGGAAGGGCATCCGCTATCTCGATGTCGGCACCTCGGGCGGCGTCTGGGGGCTCGAGCGCGGCTACTGCATGATGATCGGCGGCGACAAGGGCGCCTTCGAGCATCTCGATCCGATCTTCAAGACCCTGGCGCCCGGTGTCGGCACGATCGACAAGACGCCGAGCCGCGACGGCCGCGACCCGCGGGTCGAACAGGGCTATCTCTATTGCGGCCCCGCCGGCTCGGGCCATTTCGTCAAGATGGTCCATAACGGCATCGAATACGGCGTGATGCAGGCCTACGCCGAGGGCTTCGACATTTTGAAGGGCGTCAACTCGCCGGCGGTGCCGGAAAACCGGCGCTACCAGCTCGACCTCGCCGATATCGCCGAGGTATGGCGGCGCGGCAGCGTCGTCGCCTCGTGGCTGCTCGACCTGACGTCGATCGCCTTGGCCAAGGATGAGGCGCTGTCGGCCTTCGTCGGCAATGTCGAGGATTCGGGTGAGGGGCGCTGGACGGTCAACGCCGCGATCGAGCAGGCTGTGCCGGCCGAAGTGCTGTCGGCCGCTCTCTACACCAGGTTCCGCTCGCGCCAGTCGCACACCTTCGCCGAGAAGATCCTGTCGGCGATGCGCAATGAGTTTGGCGGGCACCAGGAGCCGGGGAAAGGCTGAGCCATGAACGACCAGGCCGCTCCCGTCGCCGCCAGGCCGGCGCGAACGACGACCGCGCCGCCCTGCGCGATGGTGATCTTCGGCACCAGCGGCGACCTGACGCGCCGTCTCCTGATGCCGGCGATCTACAACCTCGCCAAGGCGGGAAGGCTGTCCGAGAACTTCGCGCTGATCGGCGTCGACCGCTCGAAGCGGTCGATGAAGCAATTTCACGACGATCTCGGCGAGGGCATCCGCAAATTCGTCTCCGACACGGCCGGCGACACTGAAGGCGACGGCGGCGGTGAGCCCTTCGATCAGAAGGCGTGGGATTTCCTGACCCAGCGCACAAACCTGATCGATGGCGACGTGACCCAGCCGCTGACCTACAAAAAGATCGCCGACGACCTCGACCGCGCGGCCAAGGCGCACCACACCGGCGGCAGTGCGATCTTCTACCTGGCGGTGGCGAGCGGGCTGTTCGGGCCGATCATCGAAAATCTCGCCGGTGCCGGGCTGATGACGGAAAAGGACGGTTACTGGCGGCGGGTCATCGTCGAGAAGCCGTTCGGTACCGATCTACCGTCGGCGCAGGCACTCAACGCGCGCATCCTCAAGGTCGTATCGGAACCCCAGGTCTATCGGATGGACCATTTCCTTGGCAAGGAAACGGTCCAGAACATCATGGCGCTGCGTTTCGCCAACAACATCTTCGAGCCGCTGTGGAACCGCGACCATATCGACCACGTCCAGATTACCGTAGCCGAAACGGTGGGAGTGGAGCGCCGCGCCGCGTTCTACGAAGCCATCGGCGCGTTGCGCGACATGGTCCCGAACCATGTCTTCCAGCTGGTCAGCCTGACCGCGATGGAGCCGCCCAATTCCTTCGACCCCGAGGCGGTGCGCACCGAGAAGACCAAGGTGCTGGAGGCGATACTGCCGTTCGAGGACGGCGATCTGCTCCGCAATGCCGTGCGCGGCCAGTACGCGACGGGCGCGGTGCTCGGACAGCCGGTTGCGGCCTATCGCGACTCCGAAGGCGTCGCCCGCGACAGCATGACCGAGACCTATGCCGCGATGCGCCTCAGCATCGACAATTGGCGCTGGGCCGGCGTGCCGTTCTATCTGCGCACCGGCAAGTCGCTGACGAGGCGCACCAGCGAGATCGCCATTCAGTTCAAGCACGCGCCGTTCGCGCTGTTCCGCGACACCCCGGTCGACAGCCTGTCGGCGAATGTCCTGGCGATGCAGATCCAGCCCGACGAGGGTGCGTCGCTGCAATTCAGCGCGAAGAAGCCCGGCCCCGAGATCCAGCTCGGCAACGTGCGCATGGATTTCCGCTACAGCGATTATTTCCGTGCAGCGCCGGCCACCGGCTACGAAACGCTGGTGTACGATTGCATGATCGGCGACGCGACCCTGTTCCCGCGCGCCGACAGCGTCGAGGAGGGATGGCGCGTGGTGCAGCCCATCATCGAGTTGTGGCACGCCGATAAGAGCGTGCCGCTGGACTTGTACCCGGCCGGTTGCGCCGGCCCCGACAGCGCCGACCAGATGCTGTGGCGTAGCGGCCGCGCCTGGCGCCCGATCGCCTGACCAGACTGTCGATGGCGCATCCGATCGTCGTCGCCCCGTCGATCCTGTCGGCTGATTTCGGCCAGCTCGGCGACGAGGTGCGCGCCGCGGACGCGGCGGGCGGCGACTGGATTCATGTCGATGTGATGGACGGCCGGTTCGTGCCCAACCTGACGATCGGCCCCGTCGTCGTCGCGGCCTTGCGCAAGGCGACGCATAAGCCGCTCGACGTACATCTGATGATCGTCGAGCCCGAGCGCTACATCGACGCCTTCGCCGAAGCGGGCGCCGATCACCTGCTCGTCCATTGCGAGCCGACATCGACCGTGCACCTGCATCGCACGCTGTCTCAGATCCGCGATCTCGGCAAGACCGCCGGGGTGGTGCTCAACCCGGCGACCTCGCTCGACGCGATCGAGCATGTTCTCGATCTTGTCGATATCATCCTGGTGATGACGGTCAACCCCGGCTTCGGCGGGCAGAAATTCATCGCCTCGATGCTGCCCAAAATCCGCGCGCTGCGGCAGCTCTGCGACGAGCGGGTGCTCGACCCGGTCATCGAGGTCGACGGCGGGTTGAGCGGCGACAACGCCTGGCGGGTCATCGAGGCCGGCGCGACCGCCATCGTCGCCGGTTCGGCTGTGTTCAATGCGCCCGACTACGCCGCGGCGATTGCCGCGATCCGCCACTCGGCCGCGCCGCGCAGGAGGGCCGGGTAATGGCCTCGGTGCGCATCGACGTCTCGACCGACCAGGCCGCGTTGGCGCAGCGCGTCGCGCAATGGATCGTCGATCTCGCCTGCGCGACGCCGGGGCGGTTCGCGATTGCTTTGTCCGGCGGCTCGACTCCGAAGCGGCTCTATCAGCTCCTCGCGGCCGCGCCGCTGCGCGATCAGATGCCCTGGCAGCGCACGCATCTGTTCTGGGGCGACGACCGTTTCGTGCCATGGGACAGCCCGGACAGCAATTACGGTATGGCGCGCGCCGCGATGTTCGCGCATGTGCCGATCCCGCCGGGGAACATCCACGGCATCCCGTTCTCGGGGACGGTGGCCGAGGCAGCGCGTGAATACGAGCAAACGCTGAAATCGTACTACGGCGCCGGCGCGCTTAATCCCAAACGGCCGCTCTTCGATGTCGTGCTGCTCGGCATGGGGCCGGACGGGCATACGGCGTCGCTGTTTCCCGGCAAGCCGGCACTGGAAGAGCATCGGCGCTGGGCGGTCGAGGTGCCTGAGCCCGGGCTCAACCCGTTCGTCCCACGCGTGACCCTGACCTATCCGGCGCTCGATAGCGCCCGGTCCGTGGCCTTCGTCGCCGCCGGCGCCGACAAGATGGCGATGATGCGCCGCGTCCTTGCCGGCGATCGCGCGCTGCCGTCGGCGAGGATCGCGCCGGTCGGGGAGCTCGTCTGGTTTGTCGATCGCGCCGCGTACGGCGCCGCATGACGATCGACCGGGACGAGCTCAAGCGCGCCGCGGCCCTTCGCGCGTTGGATTACATCACCCCGGGCATGATCGTCGGGCTCGGCACCGGGTCGACTGCCGCCTTTGTGGTCAAAGGCCTTGCCGAGCGGGTGGCGCGCGGACTCAAAATCACCGGCATCCCGACCTCGGAGCGCACCGCCAGCATGGCGCGCGACCTCGGCATCCCGCTGTCGAGCCTCGCCGAGCACCAGCGCATCGATTTGACGATCGACGGCGCCGACGAGGTCGAGCGCGGATCGCTCAACCTGATCAAGGGCCTGGGCGGCGCGCTGCTGCGCGAGAAGATCGTCGCTTCGGTCAGCGAGCGCCTCGTCATCGTCGTCGATCAGGAAAAGCTGGTGGACCGGCTCGGCGAGCGCAGTCCGGTCCCGGTCGAGACCGTCCCGTTCGGCTGGCAGGCGACCGCCTTGGCGCTCGCCAGGCTCGGTGCTGAGCCGGCGCTGCGCCAGGCAGCGGACAAGCCGTTTGTCACCGATGGCGGCAATTACATCGTCGATTGCAAATTCGCCGCCATCGCCGATCCGCGCCGCCTCGAGCGGCAGATCGCGATGATCGTCGGCGTGGTCGAAAGCGGCTTGTTCATCGGCCGCGCCACCGCGGTTGTCGTCGCATCCACGGGCGGGGTCGAGGTGCTGACGCCGCGAAGAGAGGCATCGTGAGCAAATTCAAGCTGGTCATCTCGGATGTCGACGGCACGCTCGTCACCAAGGACAAGGCCTTGCGGCCGCGCTCGGTCCAGGCGGTGCGCCAGCTGCACGAACGCGGCATCGGCTTTTCGATCTGCAGCAGCCGGCCGCCCTTCGGCCTCACGATGATGATCGAGCCGCTGGGGCTCACCTTGCCGATCGGCGGCTACAACGCCGGAGCGATCGTCGAAACCGACCTCACCGTAATCGAGCAGAAGCTGATCGCGCCGGACGCGGCGAAGCGGGCGGTCGGGATCTTCCACGAATACGGCATCGATTGCTGGGTGTTCGACGGCAACCGCTGGATCATTACCGACCGCCAGGGCGATCACGTCGATCACGAGATCCACACGATCCAGACGCCACCGACCGTGGTACCCGCATTCACCGACGATTGTTTCGGCGCGGTCGGCAAGATCGTCGGAGCCAGCGACGACCACGACCGGGTCGCCCGCGTCGAGAAGGCGATGCAAGGGGCGCTGACCGGCATCGCCAGCGCGGCGCGCTCGCAGCCCTATTATTGCGACGTGATCCCGCCCGGCATCAACAAGGGCCGCATCGTCGAGGTGCTGGCCGCGCGGCTCGGGCTTGAGCGCGGCGAGGTCGCGGTGCTGGGCGACATGGATAACGACCTCGAAATGTTCGCCAAGGCCGGTTTTTCGATCGCGATGGGCAATGCCACCGACGAGGTCAAAGCCGCCGCCAGCGCCGTCGCGCCCGGTACGAACGACGAAGACGGCTGGGCCGACGCGGTCGAGCGTTACGTGCTGGCCTCGTAACGCCCTCAAGTCCCCCGGGGCTTAGCCCCGGGGGAAGCGACCTCTTTGAGGGTCCTTACTGGAACGTCGCGACGCATTGCTGATAGAGGTCCGGCTCGCTGATCGGGCCGCATTCCTTGCGGATCCGCGCCTGGCGGAATGCCGAATTGGTTTTCAGCAACTGCTCGTAATGCTGGCTCTCGACCACGTTTTGGCGCGGCGACCAATGGGCGGGAACGTCGCCGGGATCGGCCTGCGGGTTGTTGGTGACGAGTTCGGGCGGCACGTCCGAACGGGGCTGCATCGGCGGCTGCATCGGCGGCGCCATCATCTGCGCCTGCGCCACCGGGGCCGCCGCCAAGGCAACGGCAAACGCCGCCACCGCCGTCAGGCTCACTATTCGCTTCGTCGACATGACCGGTTCCTCCTTTGTCGGAAGGTCACCGGGTCAACAGGCGAGGGCGCCGGGCGGTTCCGTGGCGAAAAATGACGATTTCAAGGCTCCGACAAGTCCGGGTCGGGCAGGCCGCGCCGCCGGCACGCGGCGAGCACGGTGTTTTGCAGCAGGCAGGCGATGGTCATCGGCCCGGCTCCGCCGGGCACCGGGGTAAGCACGCCGGCCACCGAACGCACCGCGGCGAAATCGACGTCGCCGGCCAGCCGGGAGCCGCCCTCCGGAGTCGCGATGCGGTTGGTGCCGACATCGATCACCGCCGCCCCCGGCTTGACCCAATCCGCCTTGACCATCGCCGGTTGCCCCGCGGCGGCGATGAGAATGTCGGCGCGCCGGCAGACCGCCGGGATGTCGCGGCTTTTCGTGTGGACCAGGGTCACGGTGCAGTCGGCCGCGATCAGCAGCGCCGCCAGCGGCCGGCCGACGATGTGGGAGCGGCCGAGCACCACTGCCTCGGCGCCGGCGAGGCTGGGCAGCACCGCCCGGAGCAGGATCATGCAGCCGTTCGGCGTGCATGGCACCAGCGTCGTCTCGCCACCCCACAGGCGCCCGATATTGAGCGGATGGAACCCGTCGACGTCCTTGGCCGGATCGATCGCGGCGACGATTTTGCGCGCGTCGATGCGATCGGGAAGGGGGAGTTGAACGAGGATGCCGTCGACCCGTTCGTCGGCATCGAGCGAGCGGACCAAGGCGATGAGGCCTTCTTCGCTCGCATCCCGCGGCAGGACATGCTCGAACGAGGCGAGACCGGCAGCTGCGCAGGCCCGCGCCTTGTTGCGGACGTAGATCTGGCTGGCCGGGTCGTCGCCGACGATGATCGCGGCGAGGCCGGGAACGACCCCGTGGCTCTCGCGCAATACCGCGGCCGCCTCGGCGACACGCCGGCGCAACCGCGCGGCGATCGCTTGGCCATCGATGATCGTTGCTGTCATGCCTCTTATTGCGTCGCCTGCTTCAAGCGGGCAAGCAGATCGGCAAGAACCGCGCCGTCCGTGATCCCCGGAAACGACATGCGGTTGCCCGGCAGCGAATCTTTCGTGTCGCGCAGGAACTTGGCGAGCGTGTCGTCGTCCCAGACGATGCCGCTGTTCTTCATCGCGTCGGAAAAGGCGAAGCCTTTCGCGGTGCCGGCCTGACGGCCGTAAATGCCGTGCAGATTGGGCCCGGCCTTGTTCGCGCCACCGTCGTTGAGGGTGTGGCAGATCTCGCATTTCTGCAGCATCGCCTCGCCGGGGCTTGGCTCGTCCGCCCGCGCGGCGGCAAGGAGCATCGGCATAAAGGCCAGCAGTGTCAGGGCGCGACGCATCGCGTTTCTCCCGTCCGGCGATGGCGGCTTGGCATGTACGCTGGGCGGCTGATAGCTATCGCAAACTCGATTGTCAGCCGAATTGATGTCGCAGGGGAACGTAACGATGACAACTCGCCTCCTTTCCGCCGCCGCGATCTTGCTGCTGTCCGCCGGCATCGCTGCCGCCGACCCGCTGCCGACGCGGATCGGCCAGTGCACCGGCACAACGATCAAGGATGTAACAACCCGGCTCCAGGACGGGACGACAAACAAGCCGATCCCCGGATCGGGCAGCGCGGTCGACTTCGCGAATGGCGGTTACCAGGTTTCCTATGACACGATTGCCGCAATCGCCCAGTCGCGCCCCGGCGACTCGGTGACGACGTGCCTGGTGTCGATCCCCAAGGGATGCCCGCCTGGGGATAATCGCGGCATCGTCTACAAGACAACGAACCAGCGCACGCATGGCACCTGGACGCTTCCGGACTCCGAGCATAGCTGCGGCGGCGCCTAGGTCCGCGGCCGCCGGCGCCATCCTAGCGCAAGCATCGCCGCGGCGATAAGGTCGGCCGATGACCAGCGCGAGCTATGTCTGCCCCGCCTGCGGCGCGACGATCGCGGCCGGCCAGCCGCTCTGGCGCTGCGCCTGCGGTAGCCACCTGAACCTTGCACCGGGGCCGGGGCTGTCGCGCGGCGAGATCGCCACCGGCGAGGCGTCGCTGTGGCGCTACCGCGCGGCGCTGGGGCTCGAAAACCCGCCGGTGGTTTCGCTCGGCGAGGGCTGGACGCCGCTGGTGACGCGCGAATGGGACGGCGCTTCGATCCGCTTCAAGCTCGAAACCCAGATGCCCACCGGCTCGTTCAAGGATCGCGGCACGGCGGTGATGCTGAACCACCTGATCGAGGTCGGAGTCGGCCCGATCCATGAGGATTCATCGGGCAACGCCGGTGCCTCGATCGCGACCTATGCCGCCGCCGCCGGGATCGCCTGCCGCGTCTTCGTCCCGGCCACGGCGCCGCGCGGCAAGCTCGTGCAGATCGCCGCGACCGGCGCCGCGGTCGAGGCCATCGCCGGCAGCCGCCAAGCGGTGACCGAGGCCGCGCTGGCCGCCGCCGGCACGAGCTTCTACGCCAGCCACAACTGGCAGCCCTTCTTCATCGAGGGCACCAAGACGCTCGCCTTCGAGCTGTGGGAGCAGCTCGGTTTCGCCGTGCCCGACAACATTCTTGTCCCGACCGGCTATGGCAGCAACATCCTGGGTCTCGACCGTGGTTTTGACGAGCTGCGGCGGCGCGGCGAGATCGGCCGCATGCCGCGGCTCTTCGCGGTGCAGGCGGCGAATTGCGCCGCCTTTGCCGCCGCCTGGGAGGCGGGCGGCGACACCTGCGTGCCGTTCGACGCGGCGCCGACGATGGCCGACGGCATCGCCACCGTGAAGCCGGTGCGCGTCGCCGAGGTCCTCGATGCGCTGCGTCGATCCGGCGGCGGGGTGGTCGCCGTGCCGGAAACCGAGATTGGACCGGCGCTGAAGCGACTCGGCCGGCTCGGGCTCTACGTGGAGCCGACCGCGGCGACCGCCGGGGCGGCGCTGAGCCGGCTCTTGGCCGGCGGCACGATCGGCGCGGCCGAGACCACGGTCGCGGTGCTGACCGGGCACGGTCTCAAGGCTTCGGAGCGGATCGCCGAGATTTTAGCTGACGCGCGATGAAGATCGTCCTCGACCTGACCAAGCTGGTCGCCGAAGGCAAGCTGACCCCGGCGCAGGCCGAGGAGCTCAAGGGCATGGCCGCGCGCGACACCGGCCTTCTCGGGATCAACATCCTGATGGCGTTCGGCGTCTTCGCGGTCGGCGCCGGAGTGGTGGCGCTGCTGCCGGCCTACGCGACGGCCATCGCGCTCGGGCTCGGGCTGACGGCAGTCGGCGTGACCGTGTCGCTGGCGATCGGCCCGCAATGGGCGCTGCTCGGCACGGCGAGCACGATTGCCGGCGCCTTGACCTTCGCCGGCGGCATCGTCGGGTTTACCGGCGGCCGCTGGACCGGCTTTGCCTTGACCGTCGCGCTGTTCACCGCCCTGACCGTCGCCATCCGCAGCGGGCTGTTGAGTGCGCTGTCGGTGCTGGCCCTGGCAGGCCTGCTCGGCAGCAGCACCGGATACGCTTCGGCGGTCTATCTTCTCGAAGTCGACGAGCCGACGATAACGATCGTCGTGTTCGGCCTGCTCGCCTGGGCGGCCTACCTCGCCGTCCGGCGCGTCCCGGCGGGCTATGAGCGCATCTGCCTCAGCTTTTCCCGGGTCTCGTTGTTCATGGTCAATTTCGGGTTCTGGGTCGGCTCGCTCTGGGGCGACCATCCGGGGCAGAGCTGGGACCGGGCGCAAACCTCGATCCACATCCCCGACTATGTCTTTGCCGTGCTGTGGGCGGTTGCGCTGGCCGGCGTCGGCGTCTGGGCGGTGCGGGCCAACCGCCGCTTTGTCGTCAACACCGTCGCCGCCTTTGGCGCGATCCATTTTTATACGCAATGGTTCGAGCGGCTCGGCGCCGAGCCGCTCAGCGTGATGGCGGGCGGAGTGCTCGTCGTCGCGGTCGCGGCGGCATTGTGGCGCTACAACGCCGCGCCAAGTCGGGCGCAGGTGCCGGCCTAGCCGCGGTTATTTCTTTGCCGCCAGCATGTCGCGCAGGCCGCGCAGCGCCAGCGCGTAACCGGCGACGCCGAACCCGGCGACGACCCCCAGACTAACGGCGGCGGTTTGCGACGCCGGGCCGCGGCGGATCGGGTTCGAGATATGCACCTCGATGGTCGGAAACTTGACCTGCGACAGCGCCGCCACCAACGCCGGATAACCGGTGCCGAACGCCGCGGGATTGAAGATCGCCGCATCGACGCCCTGGTCGTTCGCCGCATAGATCTTGTTGACGATCTCGCCCTCGACGTTCGAGTGGAAGATCTCGATTTCGAGCCCCAGTTCGGCGGCGTAGCCGCGGATGCGCTCGTCGTATTCGGGCAGGGTCATCGGCCCGAAAATGTCGAGCTGCACCTTGCCCCGCATGTTCATCCCGGCACCGTGAATAATCAGGATTTTGGCCATCGCGCGCACTCCCAATCGTGTAGGGGCGATGCTAGCGCATTTTCGACGCCGGAACAGCGTTGCCAGGCGCTTCGGCATGGCAGGCAAGCCGCTGGCCTACATGACAGAGGGGTGCCGCGGGCGTATCGTTTGACTGTCGTTTAGGCACGGGGACGCCGCCGATGGCCATCGCGATCCGCCAGATCCATCCGGTCTTTGTCGGCGAGGTGTCGGGCATCGATCTGCGCCGGCCCCTGTCGCGCGACGAGGTCGCGGCGATCGACGACGGCATGGACCGCTATGCGGTTCTCGTCTTCCACGGCCAGGACATCACCGACGAGCAGCAGATCGCCTTTACCCGCAATTTCGGCGAAATCGAGAACTCGGCCGGCGGCACCGTCACCAAAGACCATGAAAAGCGGCTCAACCCGCTGATGAACGACGTGTCCAACCTCGGCCAGGACCACAAGCCGATGGCGCGCGACGACCGCCGCCGGCTGTTCAACCTCGGCAATCAGCTATGGCATTCGGACAGCTCGTTCCGGGCGATCCCGGCGAAGTATTCGGTCCTCTCCGGGCGGATCGTCGTCGACCGGGGCGGCGATACCGAGTTCGCCGACATGCGAGCCGCCTGGGATGCGCTCGGCGACGAGATGAAGGCGGCGGTCGAGCCGCTGGTCTGCGAGCATTCCTTGATGTATTCGCGGGGCCTCCTCGGCTTCACCGAATTGAGCGCGGAGGAGCGGGCGATGTTCCGCCCGGTGCGCCAGGCGCTGGTGCGCACCCATCCGAAAAGCGGCCGCAAATCGCTTTATCTCGCCTCCCACGCCGGGACGATTGTCGGCTGGCCGATGCCCGAGGCCCGCGCTTTTCTGCGCGATCTCAACGAGGAGGCGACCCGGCCGGAAAATGTCCATGTCCACAAATGGCGGCAGTTCGACCTGGTGATGTGGGACAACCGCCAGACGATGCATCGGGTGCGTCGCTTCGACGAGACCAAGGTGCGCGACATGCGCCGCACCACCGTCGCCGGCGATACGCCGACCGCCGAGCAAATCGCGGCCTGACGCCAAGCAGGCCACCGTCGAGGAAAAGAATTGCGCGGGGAAACGCCGGCAGCCGTGCCCAATCGAGGCTGGATCACCGCCTCGATCATGCTGGCGAACATCATGCAGGGCGTCGACAACACGATCGCCAACGTCGCTCTGCCGCACATCCAGGGCAGCCTCTCGGCCTCGCAGGACCAGATCTCCTGGGTACTGACCTCCTATATCGTCGCCGCCGCGATCACGATGCCCCTGACCGGCTGGCTCGCCGGCAGGTTCGGCATCAAGTACGTGTTCCTCTTCTCGGTCACCGGCTTCACCGTCGCCTCGGCGCTGTGCGGCTCGGCGACCAGCCTCGAGCAGCTGGTGCTATACCGGGCGCTGCAAGGCGTTTGCGGCGCCGGGCTGATCCCGCTGTCGCAGGCGATTTTGCTGCAGATCAACCCGCCTGAGCGGCACGGCTATGCGATGGCGGTTTACGGCATCGGCACGATCATGGGTCCGATCAGCGGGCCGCTGCTCGGCGGATACCTCACCGAAAACTACAGCTGGCGCTGGATCTTCTACGTCAACCTTCCCGTCGGGATCCTGTGCACGCTCGGGATCCTCGCGTTCATCCGCACCAACCGCACCGCCCACCGCGAGCTCTTCGACCCTTTAGGCTTCATCATGCTGAGCCTTGGCATCGGCGCGCTGCAACTGTTGCTCGACCGCGGCGAGCTCAAGGACTGGTTCCATTCGAGCGAGATCTGGGTCGAGGCAACGATCGCCGCGCTCGCGTTCTACCTGTTCGCGGTGCACACGGCGACCACCGGCGAGCGCTCGTTCATCAATCGCGACCTGCTGAAGAATCTCAATTTTATCGCCGGCACGCTGTTGATGTTTTCGATCGGCGCGATCATGACCGGGACGCTCGCCTTGCTGCCGACGATGATGCAGCAGCTGATGAACTATCCGGTGTTCACCACCGGGATCGTCATTTCGCCGCGCGCCATTGGATCGATGATTGCAATGTTCTTTGTCGCGCGGGTGATCAACCGGATCGACAACCGCTTGATCATCCTGTTCGGGCTGTTGTTGACCGCCTTCGCGATGTGGCAGATGACCCAGTTCTCGCTCGACATGGATTCCCGGCCGGTGATGATCTCCGGACTGATTCAGGGCTTCGGACTCGGCTGCACCTTCGTGCCGCTCAACATCACCGCGCTCTCGACCCTGCCGCGCCACATTCTGACGCAGGGAACCGCGATCCGCAGCCTGATGCGCAATCTCGGCGGCAGCATCGGCATCAGCATCCTCGTCGCGACCCTGGCCGAGAATACGCAAATCATCCATTCGCGGCTCACCGAAAACCTGCGCGCCGACAATCCGCTGATCCGCACGCCGCTGTTCGGGCCCGCCTACAGCCTCACCGCCCCCGGCGGGGTTGCCGCGCTCAATAACGAAATCACCCGGCAAGCCGCGATGGTCGCCTATATCGACGATTTCAAGCTGATGATGGTGCTGACCCTGGCGTCGATCCCGCTGCTGCTGTTGCTGCGAGACCGCACGCCGATCGCCGTTGCCGCTGCGATCCCGGCCGGTGCCGCGGCAGCGGCCGATGATTAGAGCAGCGGCATGAGAGGCGAGGAAGCGCTGCCGGCGCCGCCGGTCGTGGCCAACCGCAGCCTGATGACGGCGACGATCATCTGCGCCTGCGTGCTGCAGGGCATCGACACGACGATCGCCAACGTCGCCCTGCCGCACATCCAGGGCAGCATGTCGGCGGCGCAGGACCAGATCTCGTGGGTCCTCACCTCCTATATCGTCGCCTCGGCGATCATGATGCCGATGACCGGCTGGCTCGCCGGCCGTTTCGGCATCAAATACATCTTCCTCGGATCGGTGATCGGCTTCACCATCGCCTCGGCACTGTGCGGCGCGGCGGAAAGCCTGCCGCAGCTTGTCGCCTTTCGCGTGCTCCAGGGCGTGTTCGGCGCCGGGCTGGTGCCGCTCGGCCAGGCGACCCTGCTGACGATCTATCCGCAGGAACGCCACGGCTACGCCATGGCGATCTTCAGCACCGGCGCGATGATGGGCCCGATCATCGGGCCGACAATGGGCGGCTGGCTGACCGACAACCTCAATTGGCGCTGGTGCTTCTACATAAACCTGCCGGTCGGCGCGATCTGCGCGCTCGGCATCTTCTTGCTGTTTCGGCAGACCCGCAACGTCAGGCGCGAAGGCTTCGATCTGTTTGGTTTCGGGGCGCTGAGTATCGCCGTCGGCGCGCTGCAACTGATGCTCGACCGCGGTCAGCTCAAGGACTGGTTCCATTCGCCCGAGATCTGGATCGAGGCGACCGTCGCCGCGCTCAGCTTCTATCTGCTGATCGTCCACACCGCGACGGCGAGCGGGCGATCGTTCGTCAGCGTCGAGCTGCTGAAGAGCCCCAATTTCGTCGGCGGCAGCGCCTTGATGTTCGGGGTCGGCATGATCCTCAGCGGCACCTTGGCGCTGATGCCTTCGATGATGCAGGACCTGATGAACTATCCGGTCTTCACCAGCGGCTGGATGATGGCGCCGCGCGGCATCGGCACGATGATCGCGATGTTCTTCGTCGGCCGGACGATCAACAAGATCGACAACCGGCTCTTCATTCTGATCGGCTTCCTGCTGACCGCGGCCTCGCTGTGGCAGATGACGGGGTATTCCCTTTTGATGGGCTCGGGGCCGATCGTCTTCGCTAGCTTCGCCCAGGGGTTCGGCCTCGGCCTGACATTCGTGCCGTTGAACATCTTGGCTCTATCGGATCTGCCCGGGCACATCCTGACCCAGGGCACCGCGCTGCGCGCGTTGATGCGGATGCTGGGCGGCAGCATCGGCATCGCGGTCCTCGAATCGCAGCTCACCCGCAACACGCAGATCGTCCACTCCCGGCTGATGGAAGGGCTGCGCCCGGACAATCCGCTGGTTCAAGGGCATCTGCTCGGGCCGGGCTTCAGCCTGACCGAGCCGCTGGGAATCGCGGCGCTCAACGCCGAGGTCACGCGCCAAGCGGCGATGATCGGCTATCTCGACGATTTCAAGCTGATGATGCTCGTGATCCTCGTGTCGTTGCCGCTTCTGTTCCTCATCAAGGTGCCGAAGCGGGTGCGCCCGGCCGCTGCCGCTCCAGCGGTGCAGGGCGGAGCCGCGACGGTCGCCGACGATTGACCTGCTAGCGCGTCAATTGAGGGCTGGCCAGTGCCCGTGCCTCCGCGGCGAGCTGCCGGTAGCGGGACTGGCTGTTGGTCAGGTGGCGGCGCATCGCCTCGCGCGCCGCGGCGATGTCGCGCTGGGTTATCGCGTCGGCGATTAGGGCATGCTCGCGCTGAAAGCTCTCGAGATAGGCGTGCTGGCCTTCGGGCCGATGCGCGGCGACGCGAATGCTCTGCCGCGGGATGATAAAGCGGCCGAGATACTCGAGAAAATGCGCAAATTGCGGGTTCCCGGTGGCCGCCGCGATCGCCCGGTGAAAGGCGAAGTCTTCGTCGATGGCGCTTTCGCCGCGAGCGAGCGCCGCGTCGATGGCCCCAAGCGCTGCGCCGACCCGGCGCCGGGCCGCTAACGAACCGCGTCCGGCCGCCAGCCCCGCGGCTTCGACCTCGACGCTCGCGCGCAATTCCATGACGTCGAGCACTTCCGCAATCGACGGCAAACCGTCGAGGGCAAGCCGGAACGGCTGGCGGTCGGCGTCGGCGGCGACATAGGCCCCGGCCCCCTGACGCGTGACGACGAGGCCGCGGGCGCGCAGCGCCGCCACCGCCTCGCGCACAACGGTGCGGCTGACCCCCATCGCTGCGACCATTTCCTGCTCGGTCGGCAATTTCGCGCCAGGAGGCAGCCGCGCGGTCGCGATCTCATCGGCGATGCGCTCGGCAATCTCGCGCGTCAGACGCGGCGGCGGCATCACCGGACGAAGCATCGGCCCGGAGGCACTGGGCTTGCGCAAAGTCGGTCTCGACACTTATCAGGTTATCATATAAATCAGCTAACACGCGTCAGTGCTGCGGTCAATCGACGCCGCCGCCCGGGTGACAGGACGGGGAGGGGAACATGCGGAGACGGGATCTATTGGCCGGGGCGGGAACTCTCGCGCTGATCGCGTCAGTCGCCGGCCGTTATGCGGCCGCGGCTGACAAGACGGTGCTAAAAGCCTCCGATGTCCATCCAGAGGGATATCCGACCGTCGAAGCCGTCGAAAACCTCGGCACGAAGCTCGATGCGGCGACCAACGGCCGGCTGAGCGTCCAAATGTACTCATCGATGCAATTGGGCGGCGAGAAGGAGGTCATCGAGCAGGCGCAACTCGGAGCGATCCAGTTCGCTCGCGTCAGCGTCGGCACGCTGGGTCCGGTCGTCGACGACATCAACGTCTTCAACCTGCCGTTCCTGTTTCGCGACGTCGCTCACATGCGCAAGGTGGTCGACGGCGATATCGGCCAGGAATTGCTCGACAAGGTGACTGCCAACGATGCGGCCAAGCTGGTCGGGCTGTGCTGGATGGACGCCGGCGCGCGCAGCTTTTACGACACCAAGCACCCGATCAAGAGCCTCGCCGATCTCAAGGGGCTGAAGATCCGGGTGATCGGCAACCCGATGTTCGTCGACATGGCGAATGCGCTCGGCGCCAACGGCGTCGCGATGGGCTACGACCAGGTTTTCAGCGCGCTGCAGACCGGCGTCGTCGACGGCGCCGAGAACAACCCGCCAAGCTATGTTTTCGACAACCACTACCAGGTCGCGAAGTTCTACAGCCTCAGCCAGCACCTGATCGTGCCGGAGATGCTGGTCTATTCGAAGGCGAGCTGGGCGCAGTTATCGGCGGACGACCGGACGCTGATCAAGAAATTGTCGCGCGAGGCGCAAGCCGACGCCCGGGTGCTGTGGGACAAGAAGGAGGCCGACGCCTTCGAGCGCATGAAGGCCGCCAATATCGAAATCGACCCGATCGACGACAAGAAGCCGTTTCAGGAGGCGGTCAAGCCGGTGTGGGACAAGTACGGCAGCAAATACGCCGACATGATCAAGCGCATCGGCGCGGTGACGTGAGGGTTTGTGCGTCCTTCGAGGCCTCGCTGCGCGAGGCGCCTAAAACAGCCCTCATGCTGAGGAGCGGCGCATCGCGCCGCGTCTCGAAGCACGCATGACCGGTTTGCCGCCGGAGAGCCGCCCGGGCCAGACCATCCGCCGCACGATGGACATGCTCTATCGCCTGTGCGCGATCGTCGCCGGTAGCGCACTGGTGTTGATCGCGCTCATCGTGCCGTGGGGTGTCTTTACCCGCTACGTCCTCAACAGCGCCGCGTCGTGGCCGGAGCCGATGGCGATCCTGCTATCGGTGGTGCTGACCTTTTTCGGTGCGGCGATGTGCTATCGCTCGGGCATCCACATGCGCGTCACGGTGCTGCGCGACGCGCTGCCGGCGGGCGGCCGGCTCGCGATCGATCTCGCCGGCGAAGCCTTGATGCTCGTGATCAGCCTCTTCATGGTGTGGTGGGGCGCGCGGCTGTGCGCGGCGACATGGCATCAGACGATCGCCGAGTTCCCGGTGCTGTCGGTCGGCACTACCTATCTGCCGATCCCGATCGGCGGCGCCTTGACCTTGCTGTTCATCGCCGAGCGCCTCGTCATCGGTCCGCCGCCGCAGCGCGAGGATTGGCACGGTGCGGCACCTGACTAGACGATGAACATCCTCGTCGTCCTCGGGGTGTTGTTCGGGGGCATCGCGCTCGGGCTGCCGATCGCCTATGCGCTGGCGCTGGCGGCGCTGGCCGGCGCGCTATGGATCGGCATCCCGATCGAGGCGGTGATGCTGCAGATCTCGAGCGGGGTCAGCAAGTTCGCGATGCTGACCATCCCGTTCTTCGTGCTCGCTGGCGCGATCATGGCGGAAGGCGGGATGGCGCGCCGGCTCGTCGCCTTCGCCAATATGATCGTCGGGTTTCTGCGCCTGCGCGGCGGGTTGTCGCTCGTCAACATCATGGCGACGACCTTCATGAGCGGCATCTCGGGCTCGTCGGTCGCCGACGCCTCGGCGATCGGCTCGGTGATGATCCCGCAGATGGAAAAATCGGGCTATCCGCGGGTGTTCTCGACCAATGTGACGATCTCGGCCTCGGTGCAGGGGCTCCTGGTGCCGCCGAGTCACAACGCGGTCATCTATTCGCTCGCGACTGGCGGCACGATCTCGATCGCCAGCCTGTTCATGGCCGGGGTCGTGCCGGGGCTGCTGCTCGGCGCCTCGCTGATGCTGCTCTGCCTGGTGCTGGCCTATCGCCACGGTCATCCGACCGGCGAGGCGGTGCCGCTGCGCGACGTATTGTGGATAGCGCTCGACGCGGTGTGGGGGCTGGGCACGCTGGTCATCATCCTCGGCGGCATCCTCGGCGGCGTCTTCACCGCGATCGAGGCCGGGGCGGTCGCCTGCGTCTACGCCTTCCTGGTGACGATGTTCGTCTACCGCGACTACCGCTGGCGCGACCTGCCGCTGCTCGTCTACCGGACGCTGCGCACCGTCGCGATGGTGATGATGCTGATCGCCTGCGCCGCCTCGGTCGGCTACTTGATGGCGCTGATGCGGATGCCGTCGGCGATCACTGCGTTCTTCCTGACCTTGTCGAGCAACAAATACGTGATCCTCCTGCTGATCAACGCGATGCTGCTGGTGCTCGGCTGCCTTTTGGACATGGCGCCGTCGATTCTCATCACCACGCCGATTCTGTTGCCGGTGGTCACGAATTTCGGCGTCGACCCGGTGCATTTCGGGATGATCATGCTGCTCAATCTCGGCATCGGGCTGTGCCACCCGCCGGTCGGCGCGACGCTCTTTGTCGGCTGCGCGGTCGGCCGGGTACGTATGGAAGACGTGATGAAGCAGATCTGGCCGTTCTACGGCGTGATGTTCGCCGTGCTGATGCTGGTGACTTATATCCCGGCGATCTCGCTATGGTTGCCGCGCCTGTTGAAGCTCTAGCGCAGCGGTTTCTCTGCATGGCAAATCCCTTGATTTTCGCGGGCTAATCTCGTCGCAACCGTTGCGGGCCGAGGCCGGTTGTGAGAGAAGGGCCGGGGGTATTGGGGGTTAGTATCGCAGCGATGATGCCTTTGCGGCTGAGCCGGCGGGCTTTGCTCGGGGCGAGCGTGCTTGCCGTGCCGATGGGCGCGGGACGGGCGTTCGCCGCCGATGCCGATTTCACGGCGTTCCTGCAATCGGTGCGGCGCGAGGCGATCGCCCAGGGTATCCGCGCGAGTGCCGTCGATCTCGCGTTGAATTGGGCCGAATACCTGCCGCATGTGATCGAGCTCGACCATACGCAGCCCGAGCACACGATGACCTTGAGCGGGTTTTTGCAGAAGATCGTCACCCCGCAAAAGACCGCCGACGGACGCGCCGAACTTGCCGAGAACTGGCCGCTGCTGCAGCGCGTCTATCAGCGCTTCAACGTGCAGCCGCGCTTCATCGTCGCGCTGTGGGCGGTCGAGAGCAATTTCGGCAAGGTCATGGGCAACTACAAGGTCGTCTCGTCGCTGGCGACGCTCGCCTATGACGGACGCCGCGCGGAGGTTTTCCGGCCCGAGCTGATCGCCGCGTTGCGTATCATCGACGAAGGTAACGTCCATCCTGACGCGATGGTCGGCTCGTGGGCGGGGGCGATGGGCCAGTGCCAGTTCATGCCGACGACGTTCCTCAATTTCGCCGTCGATTTCGATGGCGACGGCAAGCGCGACATCTGGTCCGACCGCGCCGATGTGCTCGGCTCGATCGCCAATTACCTCGCCCAGCTCGGCTGGCGCGGGAATGAGAGCTGGGGGCGCTCGGTCATCGTACCGCCCAACTTCGACACCCACCTCACTGGCCTCGGCATCAAGCGGCCGACGGCGGAATGGAGCCGAATGGGCGTCCGCCCGGCCGACACGTCGCCCTTGCCCGGGCTCGAAGCCTCGCTCGTCATGCCCGACGGCAGCGAGGGTCCGGCGCTGCTGGTCTTCGATAATTTCCGCGCGATCATGAAGTGGAACAAATCGACGTTCTTCGCCGCCGCAGTCGGCATGCTCGCCGACAGTTTCGGTGCTGGCTAACGGCCGACCGCGAGCTATGACGCAGCAACGGCCCGGCCGCGCCGCGCTGCTGATCGTGGCGGGCTTCCTGCTGTCGGCCTGTATGTCGGGGCCGTGGCCGCGCTACGGCGAGGGACGGCAGCCCCTCGTTCCTCACCCCAGCTACAAAATCGGCGGCCCCTATACGGTCAAGGGCGTCACCTACTATCCCCATACCGATCTGGCCTATGACGAGACCGGCCTTGCCTCGTGGTATGGCGAGGCGTTCGACGGGCAATACACGGCGAACGGCGAGATCTTCGACCTCAATCAGATCACCGCGGCGCACCGCACGCTGCCGCTGCCGAGCATCGTCGAGGTCACCAACCTCGAAAACAACCGCACCCTGCGCGTCCGGGTAAACGACCGCGGGCCGTTTGCCGGCGGGCGCATCCTCGACGTATCGCGCCGCGTGGCCGACCTCCTCGGCTTCGAGCGCGCCGGGACGACGCGGGTGCGCGTCAGGATCCTCAAGGACGAGAGCCTGCAAGCCGAGGCCGCCGCCGAGCACGGCATCGTCAGCAATGGCAGTGGCACGGTCTACGCCGCGGCCGCACCCCCCGCACCGCCGCCGCCGGCAGCCCCCGTTGCGCCGCCGGCGCTTGCGGCAAAGGCGCCGCCGCAAGCGGCGGAAACGCACCAGTTCCTGGTCCAGTCGCCACTCTACCGGATGGAGATCGGACCCGTGGCCACGCGTGAGGAAGCGGATCGCGCGCTCAATCGAATGCTCCAAAGCGGCTATACAGACGCCCACATCGTGATCAACTAGATTGGGTCTGTGGGCGCGGGTGCGGAGGCATCGATGACGGCTTGGCGGCGACAAGGGGTCGTGACCGCGATCGTGGCGGCGATGTTGCTGTCGCTTGCCGCCAGCGGCCCGTTAGGCGCCGCCCAGACCAAGCCGACCGCCCCGGCTAAGCCGCCCTCCGCCCAGGTAAAGCCGAAGCCAACCCCGCCGCCTTCGCCGGCTCCGGGCGCCGTGCTCGATACCGAGGCGAAGCACGCGCTGATCCTCGAAGCCGAGACCGGCGCGGTGCTGTTCGACAAGCTTGCCGAAGAGCGCATGCCGCCCGCGTCGATGAGCAAGATCATGACCGCCTATGTGATCTTCGGGATGTTGAAGGAGGGGCGGATAAAGCTGACCGACGAACTGCCCGTCAGCGAGAAGGCCTGGAAGCTCGGCGGTTCGAAGATGTTCGTCGGCGTCGGCGCGCGCATCAGCATCGACAACCTCTTGAAGGGCATGCTGGTCGAGTCCGGCAACGACGCCTGCATCGTGCTGGCCGAGGGCCTGGCCGGCAGCGAGCCGGAGTTTGTCGAGCGGATGAACCGGAAGGCCGCCGAGATCGGATTAAAGGACAGCCATTTCGGCAACGTCACCGGGCTGCCCGACCCGAACGATTGGATGACCCCCCAGGACCTCGCTGCGCTGGCGATGCACACGATCAACGATTTTCCCGAATACTATCACTATTTCTCGGAAAAAGACTTCGTGTTCAATAACATAGACCAGGAGAACCGCAATCCTCTGCTGTACCGCAACATCGGCGCCGATGGGTTGAAGACCGGCCATACCGACGAATCCGGGTTCAGCCTGACCGCCTCGGTCTTGCGCGGCGAACGCCGGGTCATCGTCGTCGTCAGCGGTCTCTCGTCGATGAAATCGCGGGCCGCCGAGAGCGAGCGGCTCGTCGAGTGGGCTTTTCGTGAATTCGGCGACTACAAGCTCTTCAGTGCCGGCGACAAGGTCGAGGATGCCGAGGTGTGGCTGGGCACCGAACCCAAGGTCGGGTTGACCATCGGCAGCGATTTGACCATCACCCTGGCGCACCGCTTGCGCCGCGACCTGAAGGTGACGGTCGTGTACGACGGCCCGGTGCCGGCGCCGGTCAAGAAGGGCGATCAGATCGGCAAGATCATCGTCACCGCGCCCGACATGGCGCCGATCGAGCGGCCGCTCTTCGCCGCCGCCAACGTCAGGCCGATCGGCACGATCGGCCGCATGGCGACCCTGGCCGCCTATCTGATCTGGGGCAGCCGCCACTGACCGCGCGCGGCCGATTCATCACCGTCGAAGGCGGGGAGGGGGCTGGGAAATCGACCCAGGTGCGGCTCCTTGTCGAAGCGCTCGAGCGCGCCGGAATCGCCGCGAAGGCGACACGCGAACCTGGCGGCTCGCCCGGCGCCGAAGCGATCCGCCGCCTGCTGCTCGACGGCGAGACCGACCGCTGGGACGCCGCCGGCGAAGCGCTGTTGCTCTATGCCGCGCGGCGCGACCATGTCGCCCGGACGATCCGTCCGGCGCTGGAGCAGGGAGCATGGGTGGTTTGCGACCGGTTCAGCGACTCGACCGTGGCCTATCAAGGCTACGGGCGCGGTCTGCCGCTGGACCGGCTGGCGGCGTTGCAGCATTTCGCGCTTGGCGATTTCGGGCCCGACCTGACCGTGATCCTCGACCTGCCGGTCGCCGATGGACTGGCCCGCGCCGCCCGGCGGAGCGGCGGCGCCGATCGGTTCGAGCGGCTCGACCGCCGTTTCCACGAGCGGCTCCGCGCCGGGTTCCAGACGATCGCCGTCGCCGAACCGGCGCGCTGTATGCTGATCGACGCCTCCGGAACCGTCGACGACGTCCACGGCGCCATTGTCGCTGCGGTTGCGGAACGGCTGAGCGTGAGGTTCGGGTGAGCGCCGAGCCGGTCGCGCCGCTGCCCCGCGCCAACCCGGAGCTTGTCGGGCACGAAGCGGTCGAAGCCGTCCTGCGGCAGAATTTCGACGCCGGCCGGTTGCCGCACGCGCTGCTGTTGTCGGGCCCGCGCGGCATCGGCAAGGCGACGCTGGCGTTCCGCCTGGCGCGCTATGCGCTCTCGGCGGGCGAGGGGACATCCCTCGACATGTTCGGCGCCGCTCCGCCGCCAGGAGGGGGGCTGGCCACCTCGCCCGAAAGCGGGGTCTTCCATCGCGTGGCGGCCGGCGGGCACGCCGATCTGTTGACCGTCGAGCGCGCCTATGACCCGCGACGCAAGCGGCTGCGCGGCGAGATCGTCGTCGACGACGTGCGCGAGATCAGCGCGTTTCTGCGACTAACCGCGGCCGAGGGCGGCTGGCGGGTGGTCGTCGTCGACGGCGCCGACGAAATGAACAGCAACGCCGCCAATTCCCTGCTCAAGATCCTCGAGGAGCCGCCGCGCCGCACGCTGCTGATCCTCGTCGCGCACAGTCCCGGACGGCTGCTGCCGACGATCCGCTCGCGCTGCCGCCACGTGCCGCTAGCGTCGTTGCCGCCGGCGACCCTGCGCAACTTGCTCGCCCGCTATTGCCCCGATCTCGCCGAGAACGAGGCCACGGCGGTCGCCGAACTGGCCGAGGGCAGCATCGGACGGACGCTGGAACTGGTCGCCGCGGGCGGGGTCGAGCTCTACAGGACGATGAGGGCGATGCTGGAGCGGCGCGGCGGCATCGATACGCTGGCGCTGCACGGCTTCGCCGACCGAGTTGCCCGGGCCGATGCCGAGGAGGCCTATCGCACCGTCGAGGAGTTGCTGCGCCAGCATCTGGCGCGCGCCGCGATCGCCGCGACGCGGCAGGGATTGCGCGACCGGGCCGCGCGCTGGGCCGATCTGCGCAGTAGGATCGACGACGAATTCGCCCGCACCGACGGGCTCAACCTCGACCGCAAGCAGACCATCATGGGCGCCTTCTTCGCGATCGGCGAGGTGGCAAGTGCCGTTTAGCGGATCGGCGCCAAAATCGCCGCATTGGGGGTTTATAACGCAAACGACGATAACGGCTGCGAGGGTCAACGCCTGCTGATTCTCAGCAGAAGCAGGCGAAACGCAACGCCAGAGGCGGGTTTTCCGGAGCTACCGCACACCGATGCTGGTCGACAGCCATTGCCACCTCGATTTTCCCGATTTCGCGCCCGAGCGCGACGCGGTGATCGCCCGCGCCTTCGCCGCCGGGATCGGCACGATGTTGACGATCTGCACCCGGCTCGACCAGTTCGCCGGGGTCGAGGCGATCGCCGGAACCGACGAGCGGATCTGGTGCTCGGTGGGCGCCCACCCGCACGAGGCGGCCGATCACGGCGACCTGCTCGCCGGTCGCTTGGTCGCGCTCGCCGCGCATCCGCGTGTCGTCGGCATCGGCGAGACCGGGCTCGACTTCCATTACGATCTGAGCGCGCGCGACGTGCAGGAACGCGTGTTCCGCACCCATGTCGCCGCGTCGCGGGAGACCGGGCTGCCACTAATCATCCACGCCCGCGAGGCCGATTCCGAGATCGCCGCGATCCTCGGCGAGACGACACCGCCGCCGGGCGTGCTGCATTGCTTTACCAGCGGCAGGGCGCTCGCCGAAGCAGCCTTGGCCCTCGGCTTCTACATCTCGATCTCGGGCATCGTGACCTTCCGCAACGCCGAGGATTTGCGCGCGATCGTGCGCGATTTGCCGCTGGACCGGCTGCTCGTCGAGACCGATGCGCCGTACCTCGCGCCGGTGCCGTATCGCGGCAAGCGCAACGAGCCGGCCTTTGTCCCCGCCACGGCAGCGGCGGTGGCCGAGCTGAAGGGGGTCGAGCCGGAGGCGCTGGCCGCCGCGACGACGGAAAACTTCTTCCGCCTGTTCGCCAAGGCCAGCCCGCCCGCCGCATGAGAGTAACGCTGCTCGGCTGCGGCCCATCGACCGGCGTGCCGGCGATCGGCGGGCTGTGGGGCGCCTGCGATCCCGCCGACCCGCGCAACCGGCGGCGGCGCGCCTCGCTACTGATCGAATGCCGCGGCCGGACGGTGCTGATCGACACCTCGCCGGACATGCGCGAGCAGCTGCTCGATGCTGCGGTTACGCGAGTCGACGCCGTGATCCTGACCCACGCGCACGCCGACCATCTCCACGGCATCGACGATTTGCGCTCGGTCAACCGGCTGATGAAAGCGACGATCCCGCTCTACGCCGATGCGCCATCGCTCGCCGAGGTCGCGGATCGCTTCGGCTATGTGTTCGAGCCGCCGGCGCCCGGCGGATTCTTTCACAAGCCATGCCTGAAGCCGCACACGATCGATGGCCCATTCACCGCCGCCGGCATTCCGGTCACGCCGTTTGCCCAGGATCATGGCTACAGCACGACGCTCGGCCTGCGCAGCGGCGCGCTCGGCTATTCGACCGACGTCACCGAGCTCGACGACACAGCCTTCGCCGCGCTCGCCGGGATCGAGCTGTGGATCGTCGATTGCCTGCGCTACGAGCCGCATCCGACGCACAGCCACGTCGCCAAGACGCTGCGCTGGGTCGAGCGGGTCAAGCCGCGGCGGGCGGTGCTGACGCATATGGACCGTCAGCTCGATTTTCGCGAGCTGGCGGAGCAGTTGCCGCCGGGGGTCGAACCCGGGCAGGATGGGCTCGTCATCGAGTTGCCCGACCCATGATCCGTTTGGCCCAGCCCGGCGACCGCGCCGCCGTCGAAACCATCGTGCGCGAGGCTTATTCGGTCTATTTGGCGCGCATGGATAAGCCGCCGGGACCGATGCTCGACGATTACGCCGCGCTGATCCGGGCCAGCGCGGTCAGCGTTATCGATGAGGGCGGCGACATCGACGCGATCATCGTCTTGCTGCCGCAGGCAGACCATTTGCTGCTCGACAACATCGCGGTGCGTCCGGACCGCCAGGGGACCGGGCTCGGCCGGCGCCTGATCGTGTTTGCCGAGACCGAAGCGCGTCGGCTCGGCTTCGCCGAACTGCGGCTCTACACACATCAGACGATGGTCGAGAATATTGCGCTCTACACGCGGCGCGGCTTTGTCGAAACCGGTCGCGGCCGAGAAGCCGGTTACGACCGCGTCTTCATGACGAAGCGTCTGGCCGAACCGACGCAGAATTTTCCATAATATATATTATGCGACTTATGGATATCCACCAACCGACGAGCACTCATCATCGGGATTGCGACAGCACCGCCCCTCTCGCGGAAGAACATGCCGTGAAGCTGCCGACCGGATGCCGGCTCAGCATCGAGAAAAACCCGACGTGGCACGACCGCGAGGTCATTGACGAGCAGCTCGGCGATAACAACGCGGCGTTCTTGGCTGACAACCGCTACGACTATTTCGGTCTGTTCGTGCGCGACGACGACAACGCGATCCGCGCCGGGCTCGTCGGACATCTGTATGCCGGATGGCTGTTTATCAATTTGCTATGGGTTCACGCCGAGCTGCGCCGCAACGGCATCGGCAGCGGCTTGATCGCCGAAGCCGAGCGCCGCGCGATCGAATTCGGATGCCACTCGGCCTATGTCGATACGTTCTCCTTTCAGGGTCCCGATTTTTATCCGAAGTTCGGCTATCGCGTGTTCGGAATGCTCGACTACCCACCGGGTCACAAACGGATTTTTCTGCAGAAGCGGCTGACGCCCGAGGAGGCCTGAATGCCGATGCGTCTTGAGGGCTCGTGCCGCTGCGGCGCGGTCTCCTTCACGGTCGACAGTCACACGCCATACCCCTATCAGCGCTGCTATTGCTCGATCTGCCGCAAGAGCGATGGCGGCGGCGGATACACGATCAATATCATGGGGATGGCCGACACGCTTAAAGTGCGCGGCAAGCGCGCGCTGGGCGTCTGGAACGCTCCGATCGACGGCCATAAGGGCTCCGCCGACCGGCACTATTGCAAGCGATGCGGCTGCGCGCTGTGGGTCAGCGACGAGGCCTGGCCCGAGCTGATGCACCCGTTCGCCTCGGCGATCGACACCGAGCTGCCCAAGCCGCCGGCCAGCGTCCACCTGCTGCTGCGCGACAAAGCGAGCTGGGTCGAGCCGCAACTCGGCGCCCGTGACGATTGCTTCGACGGCTACCCGGAATTGTCGATCGAGGAATGGCATAAGAAACATGGGCTTTGGATCGACTGAGATGAATTCCTCAAACAAAGCTGGACCGGTCGGCGCCCTTCTCGACATCATGGCGCGGCTGCGCGACCCGGAGCATGGCTGCCCGTGGGACCGCGAGCAGGATTTCGCGACCATCGCCCCCTATACGATCGAGGAAGCCTACGAGGTCGCCGACGCCATCGAACGCGGTGACATGACGGCGCTCAAGGACGAGCTCGGCGATCTTTTGTTGCAAGTCGTGTTCCATGCTCGCATGGCCGAGGAAGCCGGGCTTTTCGCCTTCGACGATGTCGCGAACGCCATATCCGACAAGATGATACGCCGGCACCCTCACGTGTTCGGCGACGCGGAGATCGCCACGGTCACGGCGCAGAACGAAGTCTGGGAAGCGCACAAGGCGGCCGAGCGCGAGGCCAAGGGCGGCGGCGCCAGCGTGCTCGACGGCATCGCCCTCGCCCTCCCGGCCCTGCTGCGCGCCGCCAAGATGTCGCGCCGCGCCGCGCGGATCGGCTTCGATTGGCCGGACGCGCGTGGCGTCATCGCAAAGATCAACGAGGAAGTCGCTGAAATCGAAGCCGAAATGAATGCTGGCGCCGAGCATGACCGGCTTGAAGACGAGGTTGGCGATCTGCTCTTCGCCGCCGCCAATCTCGCGCGTAAGCTCGAGATCGAGCCGGAAACCGCGTTGCGCCGCGCCACGGCGAAGTTCGAGCGCCGCTTCCGCCGGGTGGAGGTGCTCGCCGCCGAGCGCGGCATCGGCCGCGACCTCGACGCGCTCGAGGCGCTGTGGCAGCAGGTCAAGCAAGACGAGACATGATAAGGCTCGAACCGGTGATCGGCGCCCTCCCCGCCGGGTTCGACGACATGCGAGCCGAGGCCCGCACCGAAGGCCATACCATGCTGGATACGCTGGCGGCCGACTGGGCGGCCGGCAAGACCCGGTTCGACCGAAGCGGCGAAGCGCGGTTCGCAGCTTATGTGGACGAAAATCTGGCGGGCATGGGCGGTCTGACGCTCGACCCTTCCGCTCCCGGCGCTCTGCGCATGCGGCGCTTTTACGTAAGCGCCCGCTTTCGCCGCCGCGGCGGCTGCCCTGCTGGAGCGTGCCGGGCGAGCCACCGTGATCGCCAATGCCGCAGCGGGCAGCGAGCCCTTCCGGGAAGCGCTAGGCTTTGAGCCCGACCGGCGCGATGGCCATACCCACATCTTGCCGAGAGCAACGCCTAGCGGTCGCCGACCTCGAAATCACCCACTTGCGGGGGAGCGATCGGGCTGAACAAGATTCGGTCGGGCTTGAGATCCAAGAGCGGCGTTCCATCGAGGCAATCGAGGCCGCGCACCAACAAGGTGGCGCCGTCGATGCCAAGGAGCTGGACAATCGAGGTGCCGATCGGGTTGGGCCGCGCCGGCGAGCGCAGCGAAAAGGTGCCGCGCGCCGTCCCGTCATTGGCCGGGCTCTGCATCACCAGATCGCGGCGCGATTGGTGAGCCAATAGAGGACTTCGAGGCGCTCGAACTGCGCGACGCTGTCGAGCGCCGCGACCCACGGCTCGAAGACCTCGATGCGGCAAGTCGGCCCGTCATGCCGTCCCTGGCGCGGCGTGATCATGCGGGACTGCCATGGCGTATGAATGCGGCCGATGTAAACCAGCCCGGCATCGGTCGGCGGCGGCGCCGAGACAGCGCGTTCGCCGGCGCGGATTTCGTTTTCGCGACCACATCGCGTACGCTGCGGCCGCCGCGCTTGTCGGTGGCCACGACGGCCGGAGATGCCCGTCAAGCGGCTTGCCGTCGGCGGTCGTCGCCAGGATCACTGTTTGCCCTCGAACTCGGGGGCGATCTCGGCCATCGCCAGCAGCGCGACATAGCCGTCCTGCCCGGTTATCAGCAAGGCCTGGTGCACCGCATCCCGATGCTTTTCGGCATCGACGGCGCCGGACTGCGTCAACACCGCCCACAGCAATGGGCCGCTGAACGACCCGGTTCGGGTGCCGTGCTCGCTCATAAAGGACGTCGTCACCGGGATAGCTGGCAATTTCGCCAGATCTTCCGCGGTGACATTGAGCGGGGCCAGGCCGGGGACGACCAGAACAAGCGGCGACGGTGCCGAGGCGCCGGGGGACGCCGATTGGGCGAATGTGGCGCCGGCGACAACCAGCGCCGCCGCCAGGACCGCGATACGGCGCGCAAACATGCGCTACTTGGCCACCATGACGTCGGATGCCTTGACCACGGCGACGACCTCGTCGCCCGGCTGGATCGCAAGATCGTCGATCGCCTCGTTGGTGATCGACGACGTGACGATGATGCCGTTACCGATATCGATCCGCACATGGCCGGTGGTTTGGCCTTTTTGTACCGCCGTGACGCGGCCCTTGATCTGATTGCGCGCGCTCAGCTTCATGCGGCGGCTCCTGCGAGATGGCCAGCGATATGTTCAACGCACCATAACGATACGGGAGCCTCGCCGCGACAAGGAAAGCTAGTGCAGCCGCTGGCGGTGCCTCAATCGACCGAGATCGGCGTCGGAAAGCCGCACCGAGAGATGTGCCGCTTCGCCGTCGTCGCGGCGCCCAAGCACCTCGCCTCGCGAATAGATCCAGGCGAGGGTC
>Ga0182024_10001970_pt1 | contig 51771 bp, 38 predicted proteins | sample P32metaG_FD_120480 | JGI IMG/M metagenome (GOLD analysis project Ga0182024, IMG submission 120480) | Permafrost microbial communities from Stordalen Mire, Sweden - P3-2 metaG (Illumina Assembly) | ecosystem: Environmental > Terrestrial > Soil > Wetlands > Permafrost | place: Sweden: Stordalen... | reverse complement strand
GGCCAGGTCTTCCAGCGGAACGGTGATGTCGTATTGTTCGGCCAGCATGTCCATGGTCGCGTCGATCGTGCCCGGCGCGTCGGCCACGCCATAGGTGGACAACTCCCGGTCCATGACCGTGACGGTCTTTCCGTCGTACCAGATCGCCCGGCCCTTATGGTGAGCGCGCTGCTCGAAGTGCAGGCGATCCGGCCGGCGGAGCTCCAACTCCTCCGAACGCGTCACCTGGATCTTGTGGCCCGACGGCAGCACCTCGTCCTTCCAGATCTCCGCGTGAACGGAAAACGCCTTCGTCTGCGCTATGAATTGGCACGATTCCCGCAGGATCCGCTCGGCGAGCGGATCGACCGGCTGGGTCGCCGGACCCGTCGTCGGCGTCTCGGCGCGGGCGACGGAAGTGCAGAATGCCAGGACGACAGCCAGAATTGCAGTGAGTCTCATGAGGGGGCCTCGCTTTTCGCCAAACCGTACGCGGCTAAGGATTGCCGCGGACGGAGGTTTTGGCAAGGGCAAATCTTGAGCGCCTTTTTTCTCTTAAATAATCGGCATCGTCGCGACCCTCGGCCTGCCCGTTCTGCTGCGACTGGCCCGATCCGCACGCCGTCACCGTCGGCGCCGCGCCGGGCTCTGCCCGGCCTGCGGCTACGACCTCCGCGCCACGCCGGAAAGGAGCAGCCCTGCTTGACCGCTGCCCCGAATGCGGATACGAGTCAATCGGTCGATGGATCGCGCATGCTGCTGACACATCGCCACGGGAGGTTTATGAGCTTCTGGGTGCACGCGTACTGCAGCGAGCACGCGTACTGCAGCGAGTCGGTCGCCAGGGTCACGACGCAGGAGCTCGCTACCGGAATTGCCGAACGAATCGCGTTGCTGACGTACCTGTTCTGTCCCGAGGAAAAAGAGGGCCCTGACGTTGGGGAGCTCACGACAGGCGACAATTGGAGCGTAAATGGACGAGGCACTTCTCACTGAGGCGATGGCGCTTCTTCAGGCGCAGCGGTTCCAGGATGCCATGGGCGTGCTGGATCGCGCCATCCAACTCGATCCGGCGTCCGGCCGGGCATGGTATTGCAAGGGGTGCGCGCTGTCGGGCTTGGGAAAGACCGCCGAGGCGGCCAAGTGTTTCCTGGAGGCGACGAAGCTTTCGCCGGAGCAGAAATCGCCATGGTACAACCTCGGCAATGCGCTGGGAGAGCTGGGGAATTGGGACGGTGCCGAAAAGTGCTACGCGACGGCGACGCGCATTGACCCGGACGATGCCGATGCGTGGATTAACCTGGGGCGGGCGATCGACGAGCAGGGCCGGCATGCTGAGGCGGTTGCCACGTACGATCGGGCACTGAAGCTGGCGCCGCAGGACGCGGTCGCCTGGGCCAATCGCGGCAACAGCCTCAAGTCCCTTGGAAGGACGGCGGACGCGATTCAAAGCTACGACCGAGCGCTGCGGATGGACCCGGCTCATGCGCCTGCAATGTTCGGCAAAGCATCGGGATTGATCGCACAGAAAAAAGATGCCGATGCCTTGTCATTGCTTGAAGTGGCCTTGAGATTGACGCCGGCATGGACGGCCGGATGGGTTGACCGGGGCATCGCACTGAGCCATCTTGGGCAGGCCGAGGATGCAAAGGCTGCATTCGAACAGGCAGCTCGACTGTCGCCGGGAAAAGAGCAGATCTGGAACAACCTTGGCGAGGTGCAGGCACGCCTCAAGCAGTTTGAGCCGGCATTGCAGAGTTTCGACAAAGCGATCGGCCTGAACACCGGCTACGCACCGGCGTGGTTTGGAAAAGGCCGGGCACTGGCGAAGATGGGCCGTGGTGCCGACGCGGCGCAGACGCTGTCACACTTCCTGAAGATTGCACCCCCTGATGACCCTCTGGCGCACAGCGCCCGCAAGTATCTGGGGATTGTTGAGTGACCAATCATGAGCAAAATCAAACTCAACGACGACTCCGACTCCACTCTGCTGACGGAGATCGCCGGCCGCCGGAAGTTATTAGCACCGCGGCGTAAGCAAATGTCCCTGCCGCTTGCCGTTTGGCGCGTCAGCAGCGCTTCGGATCGCGAAACCGCAAGCGGCGATCCCGCGTCCATTCGATGACACTTATTGATGCGCCGGTCCTTATGGCCGATTCCGGCGACGACCGTTCACGGTTTGGCCGCACCGGCGGGCTTCACGTCGACCACCATGACGGTCGTCGGGCTGATCACTTCAACCGACTCACCGCCGTTGCCGTCGGGGGTCATCTCGCACAGGTCCATGAAGACCACTAGCGGTCCGGCCTGCTTGGCGGCCTCGCCGCCCGGGGAGCCGAATTTGAACTCAACCGGCTTTTCCTTCTCGAGCAGCCAGGAGCCGAGGTGATGGTAGGAGCTGATGTTCTGGCCGCCGGCGTTGTAGCTGAGGCGTACGATGTAATCGGCCTGGGGCAAGCGGCGCTTGGCGCGCACCGTCACCTTGCCTTTGACGCCCGCGCCCAGGTCCAGCGGAGTGGCGCCGAAGTCCGGCTTGCCCAACTCCGCGTCCGGCGGCAGACGCCGAGGGGCCGCCGTCGGGTCGGTTATCTTTACAACGGTGTTGGGCTGCAGGCCGGCCTGTTTGGCCTGGGCGTCGGTGTACTCGACGACGTACATTTGGCCGCAGAAAACGCCGACCCGCGTCGCCTTGCCGCTCTTCATGAGGCCCGGCCCCAGCAGGATGCCGACGTTCTGTCCGGCGGCCAGGGAGGGCTCGGCGAGCTTGCCCATGTCGTCACCGATCGGCGAGCCGGCGCCCAGGGAGTTGTTCTCGCTCACCCACTTGACGATGCCGGCCTTGAGGGCGAGCGCGGGCGATTCGGCCGCCCCGATCTTGACCAGGGCGCGCTGCACGTCGCCGGTGATGTTGATCGACTCCTGCGGGGCGCCGCCGACCTCGGGGCCGAACTTGGTGGAGACCGTGCCGGGCGTGGCCATGGCCTTGGCGCAGGTCCACTTGTCGCCGGCGCGGCGCAGATCGATGTCAACGGCAAAGTCGCAGTCAACGAAATCGCCGCCCTGGAGCTGCGTCTCGGTGACCCGCAGGTCCATTTTCAATTTCGCGCCCGGCGAGTCGCCGCCGACCGGCACGGCCTTGACGCCAAGCACGGCCACACGGATGTCTGAGTCCTGGGCGGGGCCTCGGTGCACTGACGCGCTGAGAGTATTGAGCTGCTGCCCGAGCTTCTTGGCCAGAGTCTGCAGCTCCGCATCGCCGGCGGGCGCGTCACCGGGTTTGTCGCCTGACTTCGCCGCCGCGGCCGCTCCGCCCGCCGGCGGCGCCGCCGTTGCGCCGACCGCCATGGCGGCCACGACGAGCAGGGCCACGACCGCCGTCCGTCGTCGCATTGCTGGCGCGAGGACACAGGGAACGTTGAAGACAACCCGCAGGTATCGCATCGTTTTCGTCCTTTCTCATCCGGCGAACCTGCACTTGCGTTACGTCGTTGTTGTGGGATAGGATGGTTTTATTCGAGGGTGCCTGTTAAAACCATGTCGTCATCGTGGCGCCCTCTTGGCCGTTCGGTCCCGAGCAAGAAGCGGATCGCTCACAGCCACTTCTTTTGCGGATGAGTCCTGTCATGGCTGATTTACATCGCATTCTGTGTCCCAGGCCGATTCGAACCGGTTCCAGCGCGCGGGGCCGCAGGGGTTTCACGCTGGTCGAATTGCTTGTGGTGATCGGGATCATCGCCCTGCTGGTCGCGATTCTTCTTCCATCGCTGAGCCGGGCCCGCGAACAATCCAAGCAGGTCGCCTGCCTTTCGAATCTGCGCGAGCTCGGCAATGCGTTCATCATGTACTTGAACAACAACCGAGGCTACTTTCCCAGGCCGGCGGCGGATGTCCAGCCAGAGGACTGGATTTACTGGCAGCAGCCGTCGCGCGACCTGAGCGACAGTGCCATCGCCCCCTACATCGGCAACAAGCCCACCAACCCGAACTATTTCCGCTGCCCCTCGGACCCGGACATCCTGAATCGCAATTACCAGTACAGCTACTCCGCCAACTACATGATCCTCCGGCTGGATAGCGTTAATTTTGGCGGTGTTTATGGCGCGGGCCAGACGAACAACACGATGACAATCACGCAGATCCGCAACGCCCCTAACAAGATCCTGCTGATCGACGAAAGCTCCGCGACCGTCGACGACGGCTGTTGGGCTTGGCAGCAGAACAATGGGGAAGGCGCCAACATGCTGTCCAACCGGCACGACCGCATTCAGGAGAACAGCACCAATCTGAGCGCGGGCCGAGGCAACGTCAACTTCTGTGACGGCCACGCGGAGTGGATTGAACGGATAGACACGTTCAACCGGTACTACTACGACCCGACGATGTAGAGTTCCGAGAAGGCTCCTTCAACCCCGCGATTTCTCGATAGTGATGCGATCATTGGAATGGATGACCTCGTCCTTGACCTTGCCGTCAAGCAGGTCGTGCATCGGCACCGCGTCGATCACTTTGTGAGTTGCTTTGTTATCCACGTCTGGTGGGAGACCACCAAGTTGCCGGTTGGGATCGCTCGGAGGCTGGTGTTCATCAATGCGCTCCAAGGTGATCTTCGCGTCGGGGATGCTCCTGGGATCGATGCCCCAATCGCGGATGACCTGGGTCACCGTCGCGCCGCGCCGCGATAACTCGCCAAAGGTCCCGCTGCCCGTTTTCACACCGGGGTGGTGAACGGTCATGGCGACGTTCGTCGCGACGTCCCTCTCATAGGTCACGTCAACTGTATCGCCGGCGCGAAGGGGCAAATCACCGGCTTTCCCTTCCAGCACTTCCTGCAGCGATACCCCGTCCAATAACTTCCGTCGGGCGGTGTTTTCATCGCGCGTCACGGTAACCCGCCCGATGCACTGCGTCTCAAACTTTTCGTGCAGGGTATCGCGCACCTGACCCAGCAATTGCTTCAGTGTGACTTGTTTGACGCCAACAATGAAACTTCGCGAAAACGAGTTATACCTCCTCTGGTCATGGCCTATGAGCATCGCGGCGCTGACGGAGATCGAGGAGGGAATGAATCGCTGGAACTTCGCCTGGGCATCGTCCAGGTCGAGCTTTGACCGCTCCAGCCGGATGCGGGCGAGTGACGCGTCGAGCTTGGCGCGGTCGAATTCCTCGTTACTGACCGTGTGCGCCTCGTGCGCCTTGGCCATCCGGTCCAGTTCCTTTTCCTTTTCGTCCAGCGTAAGCTGCGCTTCCTCGACGCTCAGTTCCGCACGGCGCACGTCGCGCGCTGCCTGCTTGCGGGCTTCTTCCCGCGCCACCTCGTCCGGCGTGGGCAAGACACCTGTGCTGACCGTCCCCTCGACGGCCGGAAACGTGGCCGGAGCGGGTTGAGTTTCGCGAGCCGTGCCGGCCGGCAGCGGCGCCTGTGCCGCCGATGTCGCGTAGGAAATCGCAATGCCGGCGCCGAGAACGACTAACGCCAGCGCGCCCGCCGGCCAACCTGCCCGCGGGCCAGCCTCGGGAGTGCCCAACAGATGCCGCACCCGGTACAGCAAATCGGTGCTGCGTCCAAACGCGAGAACCAATCCCTCGGCGCGGGCGCCCGGCAACCCCAGGCTGTGACGGGCGACATGCTCCAGGGCGCAGGCACAGGCCTCGCGCCCGGCGGCATTGGCCGCCACGTCATCGCAGCAGACCTCCCGTTCCCGCCGCACCCGTGCCGACAGCCACCAGACCGCCGGGTGGTAGAACAGGAGGGTCTCGATCACGCGCTGTCCCAGGTTCACCCATGAATCGAGCCGGCGAATGTGAGCCAGCTCGTGGGCGATCACTGCCTCAAGCAGTTCCGGCGGCATGCCGGTCAGCAGCGCCGCCGGCAGGAGCAGCACCGGCCGCCAGAGGCCGACGGCACAAGGATGGGAGACATGCGCCGAGGAGAATGCCCCGCCAAAGCCGCGCGCCTCCAGCCCCCGGGCCAGGTCATCCACCCGCTGCCGCAGTGGCGGGGACAGAGGGATGGCGCCGCGGCGCAGGCGAGTCACGCCGACGAATCCCGCCAGCAGGCGGGCGGCCAGCACGGCGACGCCTGCCGCCCAGACGGCCAATGCCACCGGCAGCGCTGACAGGAGGCGTGTCCGGGCGATTTCGTCCCACGTCGCCGGCCTTGGCCCTGCCACGACTGTATGTTGGGGCTCGGCATCGACCGCGCCCGGCACCGCTTCGCCGAAATAAGGCGCCGGCGCGACAGATGTCGTCTCCGGCGCGAAGGCGGCCTGGGCCACGACCGGCAGCGGCAATGCCCAGTACGTCGCAATCGGGCAGGCGCCCATGACGACCATGCCGAGCAGGTAGGCGGTATAGCGGGGGCGGCCGGGCCGCAGCCGGAGCACGACCGCCGAACCTTCTGCCGCGGCCGCGATCAGCGTCCCCTGCCAGAGGAAGTGCAGCAGCATAAGGCCAAGCCGGGCCGCCTGCGGCCGGGACAGGAGATCGGTCAGGGCATCAAGCAGGATGTGGATCGCGGGCATCACTGACCTCGTCTTTCGCGCCGGTAGGCGTCAATGGTCTTTCGGATTGCCTCCAGCTCTTCGAGGCTGGATTGTTTCAGGAGGTGAAGCACCAGTCCGCTGGCCGAGCCGTCAAAGGCGCGGTCCAGCAGATCGCCCAGCATGCTGCCGAGCGTGGAGTCGCGCAGCGCCTTGGGGGAGTAAACAAACGCCTTGCCCTGCGGCGTGCGGGCAAGCAGTCCCTTGTCAGCCATGACATTCATGAGGCTCATGACCGAGGTGTAGGCGCGCTGGGCGCCGCCCCGCTGTTGCAAGGCGTTCATGACGCCGCGGACAGTGGCCGGTCCCCGGTCCCACAGCACGCGCAGCACTTCCAGCTCAGCCGGTGTGGGGTGTTCTTGTCTTGGTCGAGCCATCGATCTTGCTTTCGAGGAACGGGAAGTCGGTGCGCCACGTGGCAACCCCGCTTCCACGACGGACATTCTACTGGTTATACCGTAGATGTCAACGGCAAAACCCGTAGATCGTCTTGTCTTGCAATTCCGGCCACGCCGCGTGACAGTCTGGTTGGACAAAAGGAGGATCGCGTATGGATCGGGCACGAATGAACGCCTCTCGCCTCTTTTCTGCCGTGCTCTGTCTGGCGGCTTTCGGGACCGCTCTGGCATCGGCCCAGATACCGGCAACGCTCCCGGCAGACGTCCCTTCAACATCGCCAACAACACTTCCCGCGACGGCTCCTTCCACGCTGCCAACGACCCTGCCCAACCCGGAGGTGGATGCCCTGATCGCGCGGCTGGGGGGCGATGACTGGCGGGACCGCCAGAAGGCCGAGGACCGGCTTGTGGAGCTCGGCGACGAGGCCAGAGCCGCCCTGGCCAAGGCGGCGGCCGAGATCGAGGGGACGGAGCGGCGCACCCGCGCCGCGGTGGCACTGGCCAGGATCGACGAGATCGCCCGCAATGGGCCGACGCTCATCACCCTGCACCTCAAGGACGTCAATCCCAGCCAGGTCGTCGCAGAGCTGTCCAGGCAGTCCGGGGCGCCGATCAACACCTGGCCGCCCGAGCAATTTGGGCACCCCAGAGGCGGCGGCGGGTTCGGCGCCGGCCCGAAGGTGACGATCGACGTGGACCGCCAGCCTTTCTGGCTCGCCGTCGCCGCGTTCTGCGATAAGGCAAACGTCCGCGTCGTGCAAATGGGCTTCAACGACGGGATCACCTTCATGCAGGGCGGCTCGGCGGAACTGAACGCGCCCCAGTGCCCCAGCGGGCAATTCCTGGTGATCGCCAGCGGCGCGCAGCGGAACCGCTCGGTCACATTCGGTCCCGCGGGCGGCCGCCAGGATTTTGACTCGCTTTCCCTGCGGGTCTACGCCGACCCAAAGGCAAAGGTCCTCCAATACGCGTCCGAAGCGGAAGTGACCGAGGCATTGGACGACAAGGGCAAGTCGATGGGCACCCACAAGGCCGTCGCGAGCGGCATGGTAGGGACGCCGGGGCGATCGTACACCTTCGCCGTCAACGTGCCGCTGACATACGCGGACGACGGCTACACGAAGCTGGCACGGCTCAAGGGGACGGTCCAGGTCCTGCTGGCGTCGAAGACCCAGACGCTGGAGATCCCCGACATGGAAAAGGCCCTGAATGCCCCGGTGGCCGCCGCCGGCCGCACGGTGGAAGTCAAGCAGGCCAACCTCGCGGGGAACAACTTCAATTACCGCCTGGTGATCCATCGCGCCGGCATGCCGCTGGAGCAGTGGCACAACCTCTTCAACGACATCCAGGGCATTCACTTCACGGACGCCACGGGCAACGTCCGATTTAACGGCGGGGGCGGATCGCTCAACGACTCCGAATGTCAAACATCGGGCAGCTTCAGTGGCGGAGCAGGGATCAAGGGGCCAATCAAAATGGTTTGGGAAATGACCACGGAGACGAAGCTGCAGCCGGTCCCCTTCGAGTTCAAGGACCTTCCCCTGCCCACGCCGTGAGGCTGTTTGAGGCAACAGTTCGCCCCGCGGGTAATATCAACTACTAAGTTGAACCGCACACAGAACCATGCAGCGCTCCCAAGACCGGTCTTTGGGTGCGCGGGCTTTGCCCTCAACCGCTTCCGCGAGGGGCGATGCTGCAGTGCCTCGTCAATCCGTCGCGGGCGTCCAAGTGTCTGGCTGCCGATCTGCCTTGCCGTTTTCGCCTGCGGGTTCACCCGCGGTGCCGCCGAGACCGGCGGGAGCTCCGGACCGGAAGCCCGGCAATTCGATGAGGAGATCCGACCCATCTTGCAGGCGCACTGCGTGAAGTGCCACAGCGGCGAAAAGCCCAAGGGCGATTTGCGACTGGACCAACTCAAGCCCGACTTTGCCGATGAGGCCATTCGCGAGCATTGGCTGACGGTGATGGATCGCGTGACGGCCGGCGAGATGCCGCCCAAGGCCAAGCCGCGGCCGCCGGCGAAAGACGTGCAGATCCTGTCGGATTGGATCACGGGGCAGGCCCAGGTCGCCCTGGCCGCCCGGCGCGCCGAGCAGGGGCGGGTGGTGCTCCGCCGGCTCAATCGCACCGAGTACGAAAACACAGTGCACGATCTCCTGGGCGTGGATATCGCCCTTAAGGATGCGTTGCCGCTGGATGGCTCGGCGAGCGGGTTCGACAACGTCGGCAACGCGCTGCACACGTCGTCGTTCCTGATGGAAAAATACCTGGAGGCGGCCAACCTCGCCCTGGACGACGCGATCGCCAACAAGGCGCGCCCCAAGACGGTGTTCAAGCGATCGGTCGTGGAAGACCAGTTCTGCATCCGCGGCGCACAGGAAAAGGTATTCCGAAAGCTGGACGAAGGCGTGGCTTTCTTCACCTCGTCGCACTGGGACGCGCTTCAGATATCCGACTTCTGGCCGACGGAGCGCGGCCGGTACCGCTTCCGGATTTCGGCATCAACGATTCAAAGCGATAAGCCGGTGGTCTTCCGCGTGTGGGCCGGCTCTGGTGGGATGGGCGGCGCGCCGGGGCATCTGGTGGGGTATTTCGATGCGCCGGTCGGCAAGCCAAAAGTGTTCGAGTTTGTCGACCATGTCGAGCCGCGGACGGGTGTTTCATTCCTGCCTTACGGGTTGCCGCGAGCAAGTGAAGTGGACAAAGTTGGCGCTGACAAATGGGAGGGGCCGGGGCTGGCGGTGCAGTGGGTTGAGATCGAGGGGCCGCTGAACGACACCTGGCCGCCGGAAAGCCATCGGCGGATCTTTGGCGACCTGCCGCAAGTGAAATCGTCCACCAACTACGGCGACCGCTTCGAGGTCGCGTCCTCAAACCCGAATGAGGATGCCGAGCGGATCATCCGCAATTTCGCCCGCCGGGCGTTTCGCAGGCCAGTGAGCGATGCCGACATCAAGCCCTATGTCACGCTGGTAGAAACGAAGCTGGCCGAGGGACGGTCGTTCGAGCAGGCCGTCCGTTGCGGCCTGCTGGCGGTGATGGTTTCGCGCGATTTCCTCTTCTTCCGCGAGAATACCGTCCCGCCAAACACGTCGGCCGCCACGAAGTCAACTACGGCCCCCGCCGCACCGCTCCCCTTGACCCTGGACGACTTCGCCCTGGCCAGCCGGCTCTCCTATTTCCTGTGGAGCACTATGCCGGATGAGGAGTTGTTGGCCTTGGCCGAGAAGCATCAGCTCAGCCAGCCGGACACGCTCCATCGGCAGGTCGAGCGCATGCTCGACGACCCCAGATCATCCGCTTTCACCAGGAACTTCGTCGGCCAATGGCTCGGTCTGCGCGACATCGAAGCGACGGAACCCAGCGAGATCCTGTACCCGGAATTCGATGACATGCTCAAGGCCTCCATGGTCAGGGAAACCGAGTTGTTCTTCGAGGAAGTGCTCAAAAATGACCTGAGCCTTACCAACTTCATCTCCAGTGACTTCACGATGCTCAACGGCCGGCTGGCCAAGCACTACTGCATCCCCGGAATCGAAGGGTGGGAATTCCGCAAGGTACAGTTGCCCGCCAACTCCCACCGCGGCGGCCTGTTGACGATGGCCAGCGTCCTGAAGGTGACCGCCAACGGAACCACAACGTCGCCGGTGCTGCGCGGCGCCTGGGTCCTGGACCGCATCCTCGGCACGCCTCCGCCGCACCCGCCAGCCGACGTCCCGGCCATCCAGCCGGACACGCGCGGCTCGACGACCATTCGCGAGCAGCTCGCCAAGCACCGCCAGCTCGCCTCCTGCGCCAGGTGCCACAGCAAGATCGATCCGCCCGGCTTCGCCCTGGAAAGCTTCGACGTGATCGGCGGCTGGCGCGAGAACTACCGCACCACAGGGCTGGGCAAAGAGGTGATGCTGAACGGCCGCCGGATGCCTTATCTCAAGGGCCCCAAAGTTGACCCTTCCGATGTGATGCCGGACGGGCAGCCGTTTGCGGATGTGGATGAATTCAAGAAACTGCTGCTGGCCCAAAAGGACCAGGTTGCCCGCTCGTTAACCGAGAAGCTGGTAACCTATGCCACCGGAGGGCCACCCGAGCCGGCCGATCGCGGGCAGATCGATGCCATCGTGCAGATGATCCGCGAAAAGAACTACGGCTTTCGGACGCTGGTCCATGAGGTCGTGCAGAGCGAGCTGTTCAGGACGAAGTAGGCCGTTCCAGGGTAAGATTAAAGTGCCGCCGGTGCCCTCACCGGCGGTGCCCAGTGGGCCATCCAAAACCGCCGGTGAGGGCACCGGCGGCACTAACGCGAAGAATATTTACTGGCTGGAAAGGGTGATCCCGTGACACATGAGCGACAAACCAAAGGATCGACCGGCGGGATCACCCGCCGCCACATGCTCAAGGCGGCCGGCGTGACGCTGGCGCTGCCGATGCTCGATTACTTCCAGTCGCGCGCCTTCGGCGCGGCGGCTGAGACAGCGGCGCCCATCCGCCGCATGCTGTTCATTTGCACGCCGTTGGGCTTGCACCCGGAGTTCTTCTTCCCCCAGAAAGCCGGCAAGGATTACGAATCGACGCCCTACCTGGACGTGGTGAAAGATTTCCGCGACGACTTCAGCGTGATCTCCGGCCTCGCGCACCCCGAAGTCGGCGCCAGCCACGATTCGCTCTTCAGCTTCCTCACCGCCGCTCCACATCCGGAAATCCACGGCGGGTTCCGCAACAGCGTGTCCCTCGACCAGGTCGCCGCCGACCACATCGGCGACCAGACCCGTTACCGCAGCCTGGCGCTTTCCGAAGAGGGCTTCGGCCTGTCCTGGACCCACAGCGGCGCGCTCATCCCCACCGACAGTTCTCCTTCGTCATTGTTCGCCCGGCTCTTCATCGAAGGCGGGCCCGAAGAAGTCGCCGCCCAGGCCCAGCGCCTGCGCGACGGGCAGAGCATCCTCGACATGGTGAGCGACCAGGCCGGCACAATCCACTCGGCCCTGGGCTCGCGGGACCGCGACAAGCTCGACGAATACTTCAGCAGCGTCCGCGAGCTGGAGCAGCGCATGGCCACCAGCGAGCAATGGGCCAAGAAGCCCAAGCCCAAGGTCGACGCCAAACAGCCGCAGGACATCGCCAACCCGGCGGACCTGATCGGCAAGACACGCCTCATGTTCGACCTGATCCACCTCGCCCTGCAAACCGATTCCACCCGAATCGTGACCATGCTCCTGCTTGGCACGAGCCTGGTCCCACCGGTGCCCGGCGTATCGATGGGTCATCACGACTTGTCGCACCACGGGCAGGACCCCAAGAAGATCGAGCAGCTCCGCCTCATCGAGATCGAGAAGATGAAGACCGTCCGCGACCTGCTGGCCAAGCTGAAAAAGACCGAAGAGCAAGGCGACACCCTCCTCGACCGCACCGCCGTCTTCTTCAGCAGCAACCTTGGCAACGCCGCCAACCACGCCACCAAGAACCTTCCCATCCTGCTAGCCGGCGGCGGCTTCAAGCACGGCCAGCACCTGGCATTCGACCCCAAGGACCCCCCGCCGCTGTCAAACCTCTACGTGTCGATGCTGCAACGCATGGGCATCGAAGCCGACCGCTTCGGCTCGAGCACGGGAACGCTGACGGGGCTGGAGATGCGGTGACGCCGTTCACTCATGACGCGTCGTTACTTTCCGCCCATTGCTCGAGCCCGTCGCGATGGAGCGCCTCCATCAACTGCGCTTCGACGGCCACTGCCGCCACCATGTCCGCCGAGGAAAAGGTGTGCGAGCGGGGCAGGTCGAGCTTTGTGACGCCGGCATGTTGGGCGACGGTCTTGGCGACACGATCGGTTTCGCGCGGGGTCAGATCGGCCAGGGCCAGACGGAGCAGCGGCAGTTGGCGAATGAACTGCTCCTCGGGCATTTCAGCCAGCGTGGCGTGCAGGTCGTCGACAATCTGCGGGACTTGCCAGATGGCACTGCGCGCGGTGCGCAGCAGGCCGCGGAGGAAGTCGGGGCCGGTGGGGTAGTCGGGGCTGCTGCCGAGGAGGGAGCCGCGGAAGGCGGCGGCCAGGGCGGGGGCGTCAAGCTGACCATCGCCGTAGAGAAGGCCGAGGGCGGCCCCGCGGACTGCGGTGTTGCCTTGTGTGGCGTGGCCGAGTTCGCGCAGGGCGTTCCAGCGCAGCTCGCGACGGGCGGCGGTGTCGCCGAGCGTTTGCACGGACTGGCTGATTGCCACCAGCGAGCCGATGACGTCGGGCTCCTCCTGTTCTGCCGTCGCGATCAGCGCGGGGATGAGGTAACAGGCGCGATCGTAGGCGTATGAGGCCAGATCGGAGACGCCTTCCAGTCGATGCGCCTCCAGCGGCTCGCGGGAGACGTGCAGCACCATCAGTTCCTCGATGGCCCGCACCAGGGAGACGAACGCCTGGTCCTCGCCGATCAGTTGGGCGGTGCGGCGGATGAGGTCGGGGGTGTGGCGGTGCAGGCCCATCCGGCAGGCCTCCAGCACCAGCGATGCCGCCAGGTCGGCGCGGCGGCCCTCGCCGTGCCTCTCGTTGCCGGCGAAACGCTCGGCGAGCATCGCGGCAGCCGCTTCCTCCAGCGTCGGGCCGTACAGGGCGCGCTCGATCAGGACCGATTCCACGTCGGGCGACCAGTGGTACTTCCACAGTTCCTGTATGCGTTCGAGGTCCTTGCCGGTGACGAAATCGGGGCCGCGCAGCAGCTCGGCGAACGGCACGCCCATGAAACGCAGGCGGTGGAAGAAGCGGCTGATCTCGCGATGGGCCGAGCGGCGATACAGGTCCAACGCGGTGTCGGTGCCGCGCACCCGGTCCAGCTCGATCTTCAGGCGGCGGGCGCTGTCGCGGAAGTCGATGACAATCGGCGGCTGGCCCGCCTCGTCGGGCAGGTCGCCCACCCGGTCGCCGGCGAGGAGTTGCCGGGCCATCGCCAGCACCATCATCCCCTCGGCGTCGGCCGCCCCTTTGACGAACGCCGAGCGCACCCCGTCGAGGACATCTTCGCGCGAAGGGACGGCGTGCCCGCGCAGCAGCGCCAGCCGGCGGCACTGGCCGGCGGCGGCGATCTCGTCGGCGACGCTGATTTCCTGCCGCTTCTCCCGGCACAGCCGGCCCAGCTCCACGAAGATGCGCATGGGGTCCTGGCCGTCCCACAGGCGCTGGTAGAAGCCCGGGGCCGGCATTCCGCTGGCGTAGCCGTTGAGGCGGTCGAGCTGCTCGAAGCCATAGCGGGTCAGCAGGACGACCGCGTCGTCCGCCACGACCTTCATCGGCTCCGGCATGGCCGGCAGCGTGCCGGGCAGCGCCACACTGTGGAACCCGCCGGTGACGACCATCACGCGGCCCTTCTCGGCTTCGATGGCGGCCGCCATGGCCCGTTCGCGGGCCAGCGTGCCGTCGGCTTCCAGCGCCTCTGGCGTAGCATCGACACGCGCGATCGCGCAATAGGCCAGCGCGCTCCGGATGAACGAGGCCGTGTCGAGATCGCGATGGCTCACCTCGAAGAGGGTGTCCCACAGGTCGTGCGGATCGCGGGCCCCGGCGCGCTGGCAGGCGTACCGCAGGAAGCGGCTGTGGGACAGGTGCCGTTCGTCCTGCAGGCTGCGTGCGCTGCGCTGCGAATCGCGGCGGCCGGCGCGCACCATCTCTGGAAACGTCAGGTCGATGAAACGCACGCTGGCCTGCACGGCCTGCGCCGCCAGCACGGCCGCCAGCTCCGGCGAATACTCGCACAACGGGTAATACGCGGCGTGCCGCAACGGCGGACCGTCGGGCACACGCTGAACATAGGTGGTGTAGATGGCGACCGGGAACCGGGTCTTTTTGTGAAGGATGAGCGGCAGCAGAGTTGTTGCGTCGCGCGGGCCTTCAATCAAAACCGCGTCCGGCTTCAACTCCCGGATGAGCCGATCGACGTGCCAGGCACAGGCCGGGCTGTGGTGCCGGACGGGGAAGTAGATGACGCGGGCGGCCAGGTCAACCGGTGGCGCAAATTGGGCGGCGGTTGCCAGGCTCAATGCTGACGGGTCAATAAGTGTCATGTCTGCGGGGACTCCGCTTGTCGCTCGGCCCACCAACCGTGCCCCGGGACTGCGAAACCGCGGCGATCGGGGCGTGTCTTCCTGCGGCACGTCACTATGCGTTCACACTCATTGATGTGCCGGTCCTCATCCGATCACCCGATTGTGCTTCGCGCTTTGAACAGTTCGGCCCATGGCCCGCCTTTGTCGGTTGAACGCTTCTGCACGACGGTGTCGAAGTAATGCCGCAGTTTCTTGATGTCGTCGGCGTTGTCTTTCAAGGCCGCACTGGCGAGGTGGCGGGCGATGATCCCCGCCGTCAGCTTCCGCTCCCCGTAGTAAAACGCATCGAGCCCCGCGGCGAAGGCAACGGACACGGCTTCGGCCGTGGACATCACCGCCGACGGCTTCTCCACCTGCGTGCCCTCGGCGGTGACTCCCTGGCGCAGGTCGTGGAAGGCCGTCACCAGCACCTCGAGGGCATCGGGCCGGGCGTCCACGGGAGCGGCGGCGTCCTTCAACAAGCGGTCGCACTCGCGCCGGACCAGCTCTACTTCCATTTTCAGGTCGCGGATCGGGAAGACGGTTTCGAAGTTGAAGCGGCGCTTCAGCGCACTGCTCATCTCGTGAACGCCGCGGTCGCGGATGTTGGCGGTGGCGATCACGTTGAACCCCGGCTGTGCCAGCAGCACGCGATCATCGCCCTTGAGCTCCGGCACCATCATCACCTTGTCCGACAGGATACTGACGAGCGTATCCTGGATCTCCGGCGGACAGCGGGTGATCTCTTCGAACCGGACCATCAGCCCCTGGCTCATCCCGACATAGAGCGGCGCCTCCACCAAGGCCTTCGTCGAAGGCCCTTCGGCCAGCAGCAGGGCATAGTTCCACGAGTATTTGATCTGGTCTTCGGTGGTGCCGGCCGAACCCTGGATGGTGTTGATGGAAAACCCGCTGATGGCCGCCGAGAGCAGTTCCGAAAGCATGCTCTTGGCGGTGCCCGGCTCGCCGACCAGCAAGAGCCCGCGATTGCCCGCGAGCGTGATGATGGCGCGCTCGACCAGGGTGTCGTCGCCGAAGAACTTCCGGGAAACGGCCGGCTTGGCGCAACCACAGATGAACGAGCGAACGGCTCGCGGCGAGAGTTTCCACCCGGCAGGCCGGGGGTCCTTGTCGGCTTGTTCCAATGCCGCAAGCTCCGCCGCGTATTCCACTTCCGCCGGTGCCCGCAATACGGTTGGTTGTTTTGCTTTGGCCATGGAATTGCCGCTACTGCGGCCGAGTTTGCGGCTTGTCGCCGTTGTCCGGCGCCTTGTCCGATTTCTCGGGCTTTGATGTATCGGCAGGGGCGTCGTCTTTGCCGGTGTGGCCGCGCATGCGGTCATGGGTGCGCTGCTCGATTTCGGCCTGGAGCTGGCGCTTCAACTCCTCGATCTGCTTCTGCTGCTCCTCGAGACGCAGTTGAAGGTCCTGCGGATTCGCCGGTTGGATGGCAACGCCCCCTCCGCCGCCCGGCGCGCCGGGGACTGGTCCGCCGGGGATCAGCACGCCGCCGCCGGGGCCTATGGGAGCGCCTGGCGGGACCGGGCCACCGGGCATGATTTGCACATGCACCGCGCCGCCGAATGGACCGTGGCCCCGGATGGCCATCGCCCCATTGGCCCCGGCCCACTGGTCGTAAATGGCGAATGCCTCGGGATTGTCCTTCTTCATTTCATCGGCGTCCTTGGCGTGGTAGGTCTCGGTGGCCTCTTTGCCGTCCTCGATGCCGGTGACGCTCATCTCGATTTGACCGTCGGGGTGGGAAACGATGTGGACCTTTCGCCCGTTGTCGTTGACGTCGATGGTCCGTACTCCCTGGTTCATGGACATGCGCATCGACTGGGAACGCCCCATGCCGTTCTGCGGAGGGGCCGGCGGCGGGAGGTGCCGCTCGATGTGCTGGAGCAGGTTCTTGGCGCGGGCGCGGGCCTCGGGGTCGTCGCCCTGTGCCGCTTCGCGCAGAGCGGGAACGGCGGCCTTGCCCAGGTCCGATAGCTTTTTGGTTGCGTCGTCGCGAACGGCCGGGTCGTCGTCGCCGAGCTTGATGGCCAGTGCGCGAACCGCCGGGTCGATGGGCGCTGCCGGCTGAGTGGCCGGCTGAGTCGCGGGCGTTTCGGGGGCGGCGTCAGGCTTGCTGGCATCCACCGCCAGGCAGGTTGCGGTGGAAACAAGCCCGGCGACGCTTAGCCCGGCAACAAGGGCCGGCTTCCGGAATGACGACCAACGCGGGAGTCGAATGTTCTTTGACATGCGGGCCTTCCTCTCGCAGCGGGGAAGAGGCTGCGGGACTAGCTGAGTCCCACCGCCTGCTCCAACATTAAATGGTTCCCTGATTTAACATGTGAGGCGCTCCAACTGACGAGGCCGGCCCTCAATTCTAACAACCGGCTGCCAATTTCGCGCTATACACGGCACACCGTCGGCGGCGTGTTGTTTCCCAGCGTCAAAACCAGGAAGCACAGCACCCCTTGACACGGGCGCGTAACGGCGGGTACGTCAAACATCGCCTTTGTATCTTGACGCGGCGTGCGCTATAATCGTAGCCAGACGTGGTATTCGGGCCGCGAAAGGGCCTGCTGCCGGTCCAACCTCAGGTCATGGCGCATTCGCCGGCGCGTCGGAGCGGGATCTTCATGTTCCAGTGCCTTTTAGCTGCTGGTTTTCACTTCGGCGGTGAGCCGTTGCACCTGCCCACCTTGGCCAGCGGAGGCATTCGGGCCCTCGCCGAGACGTTCACCGCCGACGAGGTCCTTTCACCTTATATCTTCGTCTTTTTCGCCTCCTACCTGGTTGCATTCACCTTTACGCCGGTCATGCGCCTGGTAGCGTCGTTTTACGGCATTATCGACCATCCGGACCGGATCAGGAAGGTCCATGCCGCGCCGGTTGCCTACTTGGGCGGCGTGGCAGTGTTCCTCGGCTGGATCAGCGGTCTGGCCACCAGCCAGTTCCTCCACTTGCACCGGATGACGGCCAATTGGCCCGTTTCCTACCCGGTGGTCAGTTTCGGGATCGTCATTGCTTCGCTGGTGATCATTGTCCTGGGGCTTTGGGATGACATTTACGGAATACGCCCGGTCGTCAAGGTTTGCGGGCAGGTCATCGCCGCCACTTTTCTGCTTCTGGACGATGTGGGAAGCCAATGCACCAAGCCGATTTTAGCCGGCGTGCTCAGCTACATATGCTCCGCGTTCCATCTGAACAACCCCATGGCCGATCCGTCGGCCCATGTGTTCTGGTTTGACACCCTCGTCCTGGTCAGCAGCGGGCTCCTGGTGGTATTGGTCATCGTCGGCTGCTGCAACGCCACCAACCTCATGGACGGGCTGGACGGGCTTTGCGGCGGGGTCACCGCGATTATTGTCGCAGGCCTCCTTTTCGTCGCGGTCCATCTGGCCATGATGAGCAGCGCGCTCAACACCAACTGGGACGCGCTCCGCGTCATCCTGGGGTTGTCGCTGCTGGGCGCCGTGCTCGGGTTTATCCCCTTTAACTTCAACCCGGCCAGCATTTTCATGGGCGACACGGGCAGCATGTTCCTTGGCTTCTGCTGCGGAACGCTGATCATCCTGATGGCGCAGGTCCAGAGCAAGTGGTTCCTGGCGGCGATGGTGATGTTCGCCTTGCCCATCCTCGATACCAGCCTGGCGTTTGCACGCCGATGGATCGCCCGCAGGCCCATCTTCAGCGCCGATGCCCAGCATTTCCATCACCAGTTGGTCCAGCGCGGCTTCTCGGTCCGCCAGACCGTGATGATCGAATATGGCTTGTCGCTGATGTTCGCCCTGCTGGGGATGGCCATCGTCTACGTCCGAACCCGCTACGCGGTGGCCCTTTACCTGGTCATCTTTGGCAGCATCATCGTGGCGGCATACAAGATGGGCATGATCCACGAACGGACGGCGGGCGGGGTCCCGTCCACCCTGGGTGATGCCGACGCCGGCGGGGTCACCGGACCAAGCAGCCCCGGCACCGTTTTTGAGATCCCCGATGCAAGCCTGCCTGCGGTCAAGTCGGTCAACTCCAAATCGCTGGAGCCATCCGCAACACCCAGGTAGACGCGGGCGGCTGACCCGTGGACATTTCGGTATAGTAACAGCGTGCCCGAGTCACCTGCCACTCCCGCCGTTGTCTTGAACTATGCCGCCCCGGCGCGAGTACCTCTTCGTCGCCTGGCATGGCGGCTGTTGCTGCTCGCCTGGGCGATCTTCACGCTATATCTCGCTTATGACTGGTGGTGGCCCTGGCTGCGGCTGCAGGTGCCGATGTTGTTGGCGCAGCGGAGGTGCATGCGATTCACGGAGCCGGGCGATCGGGTGGTAATCGATTCCGGCACTTCCCTGGTCGGCACCGGAACTGGAGTGACCGTATCGACGGCTGCCGATCAACGTTTCAAGGACATTCAGGACCGCTGGGACGAACTGAAGCAGTTGGATGAGCTTCGGAACCCGCAGCGGGATTCCGATTGGTCCCGCGCCGCCAATTCGCTCTTCGCGGAGCCGCCCGACTCTGAATCCATCATCTTTCTTCATTGCCTCCGATCTGGCAACGGTGATCGATTGGTCGTCGTCTGGGCGAATTGGTACGGAGCCAGGACTAATGGCAGCAAATCTCCTTTGTCCTTTGCCACGAGCGAATCGCTGTCGTTCTGGGCCGAGGCGATCGAGCCGGCGTCCCTGAGCGGCATGTCAAGGCCTTTCCCGGCTGTGGGGCGTCATTCGCCATGCGAAATCCACTTGCCTGACCCGCGCTGGCACATGCGTCTCTTCGCCGGGCAACCGGACCCCTGCCGACCCCTCACGATTTACGATCGACTACGAGACGCCTGATGGGCGGGGCACGGTCGCGGGGAAACTTCGCCCCGATGACAGCGTGGAAATGGAGATCATCCACAACCCCGAGAAACGCGCGCCGGCTACAACCGAGCCTGAAGGACCGATATGATCCGACGATCAACCATCCGGTCCACTCGCGGGTCTTCACCGCCGTTGCGGCGATGGGCGCGGAGGTTCTTGTTGCTGTCCTGGGCTGCCCTGACAGCATACCTGATATTTGCCAAGTGGGGCAGATGGCCGCGGCTGCAAACAGACATCCTGCTCGCGCAGCGGCGTTGTCTGACGTTCGCCGACCCACCGGGGCGGGTCGTCCTAGACATGGGCGCGCACCGCCTGGCGGTACTGTCAGTAGACAAAGGCTATCGTGAGGCTCGCACATTCGAATTCCTTGCTTGGAATCCCACCTCGGGGGCGGTGTCAATGCATGCCGAGGAAGTACTTGGGGACCTGGACGCAGCCTGCAAACGTATGAAGCACTGGAACGGCCTCCAGAACCCAAAGCTGCCGCCATCGTTTTCATCGCTGAGCTTCCTTGATAGCGCGCCGAACAGGCCGCCCGTCTTGTTCCTTCATGGCCTGCGTGCCGGCGGCGAGCCAGAACGACTTGTCGTTCTGCATGCCGACGAGTCCCCTGGGGGCGCCGTTTCCCTCTACGCCACCGTATTCAGCCCCGCCGGGCTTGCAGGCGAACTTGTGGCGCTGGGATCTCGGTCCGTGAGCCCGAGCACAAGGCTTCAAGTAGAGGGCCTGCGTATCTTCGCGGGTAAACCCGACCCGGCCGATCCCTCACGCTTCACGCTTGACTACGAGAATTCCGCCGGCAAGGGAACGATCGAAGTGCGCCTGTTGCCGGACGACGAGACCCAACTGAAGCTCGGTGCACGTGCGGTTGCCCAGGGAGCAACGCCCTGATCTTGAGTGAATGTCAGCACGATATGGACGCCCGCAAGATCGCCTCATTCCCCTCGTACCCACGTGGGCGGTCGAGACGCAGCTCGCCGATGCCGACGAGTACGAGGTCCGCGTGTACGACACGCAGCGCGGCCGGCGTCGGGTCGCCGCCGTCGAGCTCATCAGCCCCGCCAACAAGGACCGTCCGGAAAGCCGCGGGCAGTTCGTGGCCAAGTGTGCCGCCTTATTGCGGCAGCGCGTCTCGGTCGTGATCGTCGATTTAGTCACGGTGCGTGATTTCAACCTCTATGCCGACCTGTTGGATTTGACCGGCGAGCAAAACCCGGCGATAGGCGACCCCCGCCGGCCATTTATGCCGTCTCCTGTCGCTGGCGCCCGCGTGGGCTCAGTCGCTGGCTGGAGGCGTGGAGCCTCCCGTTGGCGATCGGCGAGCCGTTGCCGGTGCTCCCGCTCTGGCTGAGCGACGACTTGGCGATTCCCCTCGATCTGGAAGCGAGCTACGAACAAACGTGCCGTGATTTAAGAATCCCGTGATTGCGGTCTGCTTTCGGCGAGAGATTCCGCGATCAGCCGGCGAATACCTGGGGATTTGCGGCGAAACTACCCGCGTGGAACCGGCACCAGCGCCGCCCGAGCCGCCCGGGCCAGTTTTTCAGCCTCCGCCCCTGTGTCCGCCACCGCCGTCAGGTGTCCCATCTTCCTTCCCGGGCGTGGGTCGGCTTTCCCATACAAATGCAGCTTGACCTGCCCGATGGCGAGAGCCGCGGGCCAGGTGGGCTCTCCGTGCCGCCATTCGTCGCCGAGGAGGTTGGCCATGGCGGCGGGACGAAGCAGGCGGGTGTCGCCCAGCGGCAGGCCGCAGACGGCCCGCAACTGCTGCTCGAACTGGCTGGTCAGGCTGGCGTCGATGGTGAGGTGGCCGGAATTGTGCGGGCGGGGCGCCAGCTCGTTGACCAGCAGCTTGCCGGCGCGGGTCAGGAAGAACTCGACGCAGAGCACCCCGACCACGCCGAGTTGCTCGAGGATGCCGCGGGCGATTTCGACCGCTTCGCGCGGCACGGCCGGCGGGACGCCGGCGGGGGCAACGGAGACGTCCAGGATGTGATTGCGGTGGGCATTTTCGATGACGCCCCAGTGGGCGAACGACCCGTCCGAGCCGCGGCCGGCGACGACCGACACCTCGCGGTCGAAATCGATGAACGCCTCGTAGACCCATTCGGTGCCGGGCGATTTGAGCACGGCCGCCTCGCCGTCGGCGGCGCTCTTGAGGTTGGTTTGCCCTTTGCCGTCGTACCCGAAGTCGGCGGTCTTGAGCACGGCGGGCAGGCCCAGTTCCGCCACCGCGGTGCGAAGGTCGGCCACCGAACGCACCGGCCGGAAGGGCGTCACCGGGATGCCGTGCCGGGCGAGGAAAGTCTTTTCGCGAAGGCGGTTCTGGGTGGTGTGCAGGACCGATCCGGCAGGCCGGACCGCAGCGCGCTCTGCCGCCGCCGCAGCCGTGGCGGCGGGGACGTTTTCAAATTCGAACGTCACGACCCGGACATCGGCCGCGAACTTGCGGACGGCATCCAGGTCGTCGTAGGGGGCATTGATCTCCACGTCGGAGACCTGGCCGGTGGGAGTGTCGGAATCGGGCGAGAGCGTGTGGACGCGATAGCCCATCCGCCGGGCCGCGATGGCGAACATGCGCCCGAGTTGCCCGCTGCCCAGGACGCCGACGGCGGAGCCGGGGAGAATTGGGTCTGACCGATACATCCGCGCGAGTGTAGCGGAGAGAAAGGGAGGCGGGAAGGTACAGGGGGCTTTGTGAGCCGGGGAAGGTCTTGAGGTTGCGTATCGCTCAGACGATTAAGATGAGGATTGAGATCCTACTCTTAATCTTCATCTTGCTCTTACTCATCTTCCTAATCTTCATCTTAATCCTAATCTTAATCTGGATGCCGTCCGTCGCGACCGTCGCACCATGAATGGATTCTTTGATAGCCGCAAGCGGAAGCTCGCGGTTCGATACTCATGACGCTCCCGATCCCGATCCCCCCTACCGCTTCCCCGACTCGATCTTGCGATCGAGACTGAAACTCGATCCATGCACCAACCGCACCATCAAGCAACCTTTCGGAACCGCCCGGAGCATCGGCGTTTCCTCTTCCCGCTCCTCAACGTTGAACAAGACGGCCATCGGCGGGTGCTCTTTCAGCAATTCGGATAAGTCATACTCGTCGACCAGGTGCAAGGCCCGCCGGTCGGTCTGGGGCACCATCGGCGCCGCGCGGAAGGCGAACGGGCCAGTGACGAACGGCTCGTAGATGTCCATGCCCCCTTCCAGGGGGATGATTGGGGCGAGCGTCAGGACAGGACCGGGCGGTGCGCCGGCCGAGGCGAGTTGGCGGCGCAGGGCGAGGCCGGAATCGTGAACTTCAAGAGGAACCCACCGGCTGGGCCGGAAAGCAGTCGGCAGGTGCCGGCAGGCGGGAACGCCGCAGGCGAGGCAACAGAGCACCAAAGCCGTTGCGGCGCCATTTTGCCAGGTGATCCTGCTCCGGGCGGCCAGCGGGGTTTGCTGATATTCGATGATTGGGCCTTCCTTTCCCCTCCCCCGGTGCTCCGGGGGAGGGTTAGCGAGGGGGCTGTCAAGCGGCGGCTTCGTCCAAACCTCGTCCCCTGCCCTCCCCGGGTGAGGGAACGAACTCGGCGCCAGCAGGGGTCGCCACGCGTACGCCAGCCAGAGCACGGCAAACGGCACCGGGGCGTAGAAATAGACGATGAACATCGGCGCAGGGGCGAAAGACCCGGCCAGCAGGAACAGAATGAGCAAGCCGAGGAACCGCATCTCTTCGCGGCCCTGGCGAGTAATTTCAGATCCGTACGGGAGGCCCGGGCCGGAACGGCCCGGCGTGGGTGGTTCGCGGAACGATTCTCTTGAGGTGAATCGAAAACGCTTCGCGCGGCGCAGCCAGATCGTCAATGCGATCAGCAGGATCAGGAAGCCGGTGCCGGAGGAGAAGACGATCCGGCTCAGGAAATAGATGGTCTTGCCGATGGGCGTGGTGCTCGACGCCATCGACTCGCGGGCGATGCGGTAGGCGGTGTTGAGGGTTGGGTAGCCGAAGTTGCCGAAGATGAAGCCTCGTGGCGATTGGAGGAAGAGCCAGCCGCAGGGCGTTAGCGTGACGGCCATGCCGATCAGAAGCAGTCCGGCGGCCGACAGACGTCGCCGCCATGGCAGGCGCGCGTCGGCCAGGGGCCAGCCTACGAACGCCGCCACGGCCGGGGCGATGGTGAGGCGCACGCCGATGCTCAAGCCGAGCAACGCTCCCGCGGCCAGCATCGAACGCGCGGTATATGAGCCGCGACGGATGTCTCGGAGGAACAACCATGTGGCGGCGACGAGAAACAGCTCGGCGGCATCGTGGTTCCAGGCCATGCCGATGACGGCGGTGAAAAGGGGATTGGTCAGGAGAAGCAGAACGGCGGCGGGGGCGAGCCAGCGCCTTGTGGCTGGGGGATGGTCGCGGTATAGCGATCCGACTGCGGCGGCGAGCAGCACGATCGTCGCGAAGCCGCAAGCGGCAGAGAGAAGCCGGGCCGACAACAGGAGCTTGGCCGAGGGGCCTTCCAACCGGAACACGGCGGCGTCAGCAAAAACCAGATATGGGGTGTGGAGGTACGGGTAGTCGCGATAGGGCAGCAGCCCGTGCCGAGCCAACAGTGCGGCACCGGCGACGAACTGGTGCTCGTCATGGTCAACCGTCTCGCTCACGCTGTGCGAAAAAATGAGCACGGCCGCTAAGAGGAAAAGCGGAATGCCGAATATTGAATGCTGAATTCGGGAGGCGATGCTACGATGGGTGGCTTCCATGGACGTCGTTGGAGCATACGGCATTTGGGATTTGAACATGCACGATCCAGCATCCACTATCCAGAGCTCGGCATTTGTTTCAAAGCGGATTGGGGAGCGGTTTGGGGACTCTCTTCTGGCTTCGCTGCCCGAGGACAAGCACCCGCGGGTTCATATTGACGCCGCTAACTGGCTCGCCCTGGCCGGTTTTCTTTTGAACGATCCGGCCCTTCGATTTGACTGGCTCCAGTGTCTCAGCGCGGTGGATTACGTGGCCGAAGAGAAGATGTGCGTCGTTTACGACCTCTGGTCGTTTGAGCTGCGCCATTCGTTTGCAGTGAAAGTGTTCTGCCCGCGAACCGAGCCACACGTTCCAAGCGTGGCACACCTCTGGCCGGCGGCCAACTGGCATGAACGGGAGGCATTCGATCTGTTCGGCATCGTTTTCGACGGGCACCCGGACTTGCGTCGAATCCTCTGTGCTGAGGATTGGGAAGGCCATCCGCTGCGCAAGGATTACGTCTTTCCGCGCGAATACCACGGGATTCCCGGCAGCGTGGAATTAGACTGGCAACAAAAGGTGGAGTAAAAAAGGGATTAAACAAGAGTGGGGGAACATAAGAAACGCTTCGGGCCTGCTGTTATTTCGAAATCAAATTATTTTTGTGTTTTTTCTCTTGAAATGCCACTTATGGAGGTTATAATCACCCGTAGAGAAAAGGGATCGCCACCGTCGATGACGCCGGGAGGGCGGTAGAATAAAAAAAAAGAGCCATGAAGGCTCCGCTTGGTGAAAAGCCTGGCGGAGTTTTTTTGTCGGGGGTATTCCCCGAAGAAGGTTCCCCCCCTCCTTCTTCAACCCCCGACTTAATCTTCCTCTCAACCGTCCGGCATCCCCTCCGGACGTCCCCCCCAAAGTTGAGAGACCCCAGCCCCGGATCCCCCCGTCCGGGGCCTTTTTTTGCGCCCGCTTTTGGTGCATCTATCGGTCAGAAAAGAAAGGGCGGCCCGGTTTGCACTGGGCCGCCCTTTGTTATTCTCCGATTTGAGCGGATTTTACGGACAGACGCTCATCTATTTGTTCATCTCCGGCGTCGCAGGCTTGGTGTCTGTCGCCGGAACATACCAATGCTGCCGCATCCGCGCCACGACCGCGTCGGGATGACCTTCCCGTTTTTCGACATCAGGCAGATATTTCATTGCGTCGGCCTCATGACCCGTGTTGTAGCTCATGTAAGCGAGCAGGAAGACGGGCATTTCAGACTTGGGGTCCTTTGCAGCCAAGTCCTTCAGGTCGTCCGTCAGGGTGCGCACCCGCTGCGGTCCCATCAGGGAATTGAGATCGAACTGGGCATGCAGGAGGGCCACATCACCGGCAAATGCCTCGCGAAGGAGCAGTTCGGCATCGCGATACGACGCCGACCCCAGCTCGGCGTTGGCCTTGCCCAGAAGGATCAGCGGGTTGTTGGGCGCGACCTGCTGGGCAAGGCTGTACTGGTCGATGGCTGAGGTAAACTTCCCCTGCTTCATCAACGTTTCGGCACCTTGCAGCAACCCGGCCAGCCCCTTGGCTTTAACGCCAGTTGCCAGGCTGGTGATGTGCACTGGTTCGGTCTTGGTGCCGCCAGCCACTGCCCCGAGGTCGGGTTTCGCGCCGCCGGGCGTGAGGGGAACCGATGGACCGCCGCCCGTGGGGGCACCAGGTGTAAACCGGCCAGGCGTACCAGGTGCAACGGCGGTCGGCACTCCGGGTTGACCCGGCTTGGAAGCATTGACCTTGTCGGCGGCGGCTTTCGCCGCAGAGTTCTTTTCAAAGGCCTGTTCCCGTTCCACATCGGCCGGGGCATGCTGCTGGTACACCTTCAAACGCAGTTGAAGGTCATTCAAGACTGGTGTCTGTTGTGCGGCGGCTGAAGACAACTGGCGGTACATTCCCTCTTGTGTCGCCACTGAACCGTTCAATGCCTGCGGGGTGAGGTTCAGGGAACTGCCCACGGAGGCGTCGAGCGGCTTGTTGACCGGTGATTCCAGCGGAGGCAGCATCGCCTGATTCAGTTGGCTGGGATTCTGCTGGGCTTGTTGGTCGGTGTTTTCCTCCACCTCGCGCCGCATCTGCTGGAGGGTCTGTTCGTCGATTCGCTGGAAGCGATCCCCGCCCTGCAGTTGCCGCAGTTGGGTTCGCGAGAGGAAATAGCTGTCGGCAGCGTTATTTAACTGGCCCTGCTGGATGCCGGATAGTGGAGAGACAAGGAGAAAAGACTGCTGGTTGGCAATGTCCAACGGCCCAAGGCGGATGTCGGTGCCATAAGGCGTGTAGATACCGGTGAGGGGGTCAATCGGGTTTTGGTTGGCGTCAGGCGGCGCGAAGCCCGCACCGGTGCGGAAGGCGCCATTCGCAGCCTGGTCCTGCAATAAGGTGGGGTACTGACCGGCCTGGCTCGAGTTTGCCGGCACGTACCCCCCGGGACCGCCGACCACAGAGACGTAACCCGGAGGCGGCGCCACCCCGCGAGCATCGCTGTAAAAGGGCGTGGGGGTGTAGCCGGTGGCGTTGGCCGATGGCGAGCCGCGAACGGCGGCACCCTGCGACTCGCCGATGAACCGGTCGGCGCTTCCGACGAAAGTCGTGCCCCGGAAGGCCGTTGGGTCGGTGGACTGCAACGGCCCTGAAAATCCCCGCAAGCCGGTCACGTTGTTATAAACGATGTCATTCGGGGTGACCGCCGGCCCGCTCCCGCCACCGCTGTTATACCCTCCGCTGCCGACGCGGTTGTTGGAGTCGTTGGCGTGCCCGCCTCCATTGTTGGCAGGGAACTGAGCGTGGGCGATCCGCGCCGGCAAGGCGGCCAGGAACGGCACCGCCAGCACCGCCGCCAGAAGAGGCCCTTTTCGCTTCAGCGCCGTTTGAGTTGAGGAGTGTGTTCCATTCATATGAGTCATAGCGATGCCTCCTAAGTCCAAGCGGCGTGCCGCAGAACGGACAGCCCCACCATTATCGACACGTCAGCAACACAAAAGTTTCCCATCACCAGAACTTAATCCGGGGCGAAGGACAGCGGTCTGATAAGCCAACTCCGAACAGACAGTATACCCACAATTCGGTCGAGCAAGGACAAATTCTGACTTTTTGAGAAACACCGGGTCTTGCCCTTCGCAGAAGACCGCAGACCTACCGCAAGAAAGTCAAGGATCGTCATCCAGTTTAGGTGGTTCCGCTTTCCAGGATAGGGGCGCCTTGCGGCCTAATGCTTCGCCGGTCTCGTAGAGGCGCGCCATAACGGCCGGATCGAACATCCGGGGCAGCAGGGAAGGACCCGGCGTGTCGTCGATGGCGTCGGGAACCGAAACGCACCGGAAGCCGAATGGCGGGTCATGCGACCGGGCAACATGGGCGATTTCCCGAAAGTTGAAAACCTGTAATGCGTCGGTATAGATGTCCAGGCTGCGGCCGCCGATGTGGAACAGTTCGTTCCCCACCGTTTGGGGGTCGCTGCGGACTTTGCCGTTGACGATGACATACACGGTGAACGGTTCTGCCGGCCTCGAGGTCGGGCTTGTCGGGTCAGGCGAGTCAGCCAAGCCTGACTGGCCAAGCATCGCCGGGCGGAGGAAAATGGCTTCCAGCAGCCCCGCGTCCACGTGCAATCCCTTGTCAATCTCAACCGGCGGGAAGAACACGGGAATGGAGGCCGCCGCCAGCAGGATGGTGCGGAATCGCTCGAGGCCTGCCGCGGCAGCGCCGGGCGTGGGATCGGCCAGGGCGTCGGCGGCGAGCCGGCTCATGGGCCAGATGACCAGCCGGCCGGACTCCAACTCCACGGTCGCAGCATACAAGCGCCGGCCCTCGTGGTGTGCGGCGGCAACCCGCGCCAGGATCTCGGGAGTAATGTGCCTGGCAATCAACTGCCGTAGCGGGCCGGTGTCGAAGACCGAGTTCGGCGGGCCTGGGGTAAAGGGCCCAACATAGATGTCCTTGTCGCGCACGGTGGTATACACGCTGCCCAGCGTTTGGTCGTCGCGCTCCTGGCCGAGGAACGCAAACGTGGCGATCAGCGCGCCGGTGCTGACGCCGGTCACCACGTCGAAGGTGGGCCGCGGGCAGCCCGGGGCATCGCGCCAGCCGTGGAGCACGCCGCAACCGAAGGCGCCGTCGGCATCGCCGCCGGACAGGACCAGGACGTTGCCAGGCCGCCCGCCGTGGAAAGCATCGCGCAGGTCCTCGCGCAGCAGATCCTCACGGGCGGCGTCGATCCGGGCTGAAAGCAGCCGCGCGTGGTCCGCGTCGAGCCTGGCAAAAAGTGAATCTTGGCGCGATCCGCATCCACAGGCCAGCGCCAGCAGGCACCCGGCCGCAGCCAGGAAGCCGCCGGTCGACAGGCTCAGCACAGGCCCCTCGGACGGCCTGACGATAGCCCCGCGAGTCGCGCTTGGAGGCCGGTGGTTTGGTGTCAGGCTTATCATCGAACCTGGCATGTGATACACTCCCGCCCCAAGTGTAGAAAGTACCGCTCGGCATTTTTCTGGGAAGCTCCTCATGAACCCTGCCCCGTTCAAGCGACCGGTCCTCGTGGTCGACGACGAGCCCGAAATGCTGTTTTCCCTGAAGGGATTGTTACGGCCGGAATTCGAGGTCTTCACGGCCGGCAGCGCTGCCGAGGGAGTCGAGATCCTTCAGAAGCATGTGATCCACCTGGTGATGACCGATCAGCGAATGCCCCAGGTGACCGGGGTGGAGTTCCTGAGCCGGATCAAGAACGAACATCCCGCGGCCATGCGTCTGATCTTCACCGGCTATGCCGACATCAAGGCAGTGATCGACGCCATCAACCAGGGGAATGTGTTCCGGTACATCACCAAGCCGTGGGACCCCGAGGAATTGCTCGAGGCCCTGCGCGAGGCCGGGCAGCGTTACGACCACCTGGCCCATCGTAATCGGTTACTGGGCGACTTGCGCAACTACGAGTCGCGTTGCATTGCGTTTGCCGACGACGTTTTGGCGGGCCGGCACGGGTCCCTGAAGCCCGAAGCGGTCACCGAAGCTCACGACCTGATCCGGGAGGGGCGCGATCTGCTTTCAAAGCTCGACGCGACCCTGGTCACGGCATTGAATGAGCCGGCGAGGTGAAGGCCGTGAAAACGTGAAGATTGTTCACGTTTCACGATTCGCGTCTTCACGCTTCACGTCTTCACGCCGCCTCTGCTCCGGCGGCATCAGCGGCAGGAAGATGCTGATTGTGGTTCCTCGCCCCGCCTCGGACTCGACGGCAATTCGGCCGCCATGCTCGGCGATGATCGAATGGGTGATGCTGAGCCCCAGGCCCGTGCCCTTCCCCTGCGGCTTGGTGGTGAAAAACGGTTCGAAGATCCGGTCGCGCAGCGCCGCGTCGATGCCGGTGCCGGTGTCGGCCACGTCGATTGCTATGCCGCACGCACCGCCGGCACTGTCTTGAACGGTGCGGCTGCGGACGGTCACGGTCCCGCCTTCGCCGCAGGCATCGATGGCATTGGAGACCAGGTTCATGACCACCTGGTTGATCTTCGCCGGCCTGCAAGTGACCGGGGGCAGCGGCGAGAGGTCGAGCCGGACTTCGACGCGCTGGCCCCTGGCCCATCCGCGCACGATGTTCACGGTCGATTCGATCCCTGGGTTCAGCTCCGCCCCCTGCTGCAGGTCGCCAACGGCTTCCTGACGTGAAAATTCGCGCAGGTCCTTGACAATCTGCTGGATTCGCTTCAGCCCGTCGCGCGAACGGATGAGCGTGTCGGTGAGGCTGTTGAGCGTATACGGCAGGTCGATCCGTTCGGCCGACTCGCGGATTCGCTCCGTCAGTTGCGGCGCCACAACAGCCAGGGTGGCATCGCCGCTCTGGTACATCCGGAAAATCTCAAGCAGGCCCCCGAAATCACGCTGCAAAACAGCGATGTTGTTGGCCACGAACGCCAGCGGGTTGTTGATCTCATGAGCAACACCGGCCACCAACTGGCCCAGTGCCGCCATCTTCGCGGTCTGGACCATTGTTCCCTGTGCGTCCTTCAGTGCCGCGTGGGCAGCCCGCTCGGAACCAATGGCTTCCTCAAGCAGGCGGTTCTGCTCGCGCAGCCGTTCTTCATTCTGCTTCCGCCGGGTGATGTCCCGTGAGATGCCCAGCAGGTATTGCGGTTGGCCGATTTCATCGAGGATGGGGATCTTCTTGGTGTGAAGGACCCGCACGCCGGCGGCGGTATGCACCGTCTCTTCGGGAATGTCCAGCAGCTTGCCGCTGGCCAGCACCGAGCGGTCCTTGCTTGTGAAATAATCCGCTTCGGCGGCGGGGAAAAAGTCGTAGTCGTTCTTGCCGATCAGCTCTTCGCGCGGGTGGCCGAGCAACTGTTCGCAAGTCTTGTTGACCCGGACGAACCGCAATGCCAAGGCATCCTTGACAAAAACCATGTCCGGGACGTTATCGACGATCGAATCCAGGAACTGCTCCAGGTGCAGGTGACTCCACGCATCGATCTGGCGATAGTTGCCCGGGTCTGTCGTGCCTGTCGAAGGCGCGGTGCCTTGAGTCATGGGGTTGGCTCCCGTTTGATTGACTTTCCATACTCTAACACAAACGTGACGTGGTCATAGAGTCTGTCAGCAGTTCCGGCAGGACCTGCACGAACTGGCTGCGGGCCATGACGCGGTCGATGCCGGCGGCGCGGGCCTTATGGATTGTTTCAGCATCGACGTGCGACACGAAGCCGGCCGCGCTTCGCGCGTTGCCGTGCTCGGCGGCAAGCTTCCAGGCTTGTGCCGCCTCGATCGCGCCGGGGAGGTTCAGGTCGACAATCAGCCGGCTACCGGCCTCACCGGCCAGCCGCGCCGGGTCGCGCAGGATTTTCACGGGGATACCGAGCTGGGCGGCCGTCGACGAGACCCGGCTGGAGAACATCAAGTCGCGGACCAGGGCAAGGACTGGGCGTGGCTGTGCTGGGGTTTCGGGCATGGTCGAATTGTAAGCGCAATTGCCGATCGAAGCACACCGCGAGGTCAGTTGTCAGTGGAGTGGTCAGTTGTCAGTTGTTAGGTCTCAGTTGACCTATCGGGTCGGGGCTCAAGCGCTCGAACCACGACGACCAACCTAACCATCGACAACTGACCACTGACCACTGACAACTGACCACTGACCCCTGTTAGTTCCGATAAACTTTCAATAGGGCGGCCCCTTCCGGCCGAAATGAACTACGAGGCCCGGGCTCGCGCTGTCGGTTCTTCGTCCGCGTCATACAACACCCGCCCAAGAAGCGGCTTTCGAGGCTGAAATGGATCTGGCCACGATCATTGGTTTAGTTCTCGCCTGGGGGGCGGTGGTCTATTCGATGTTCCACGCCTCCGAGGGGCACCTGGAAGCTTATTTCAAGCCTAACGAAATGCTGCTGGTCTTCGGGGGCGCGCTGGGGGCGTGCATGCTTTCGATGCCCCTGCACACGGTGACCGGCGTCGTCAGTTACCTCAAGAAATGGGCGCTAAACAAGGAGGCCCACATCGAGCACACCATCACGGAGATGGTGCAATACGCGGAAACGGCCCGGCGCGACGGGCTGCTGGCCCTGGAGACGGTGGCCCGCGAAGCGCCCGATGCGTTCCTCCGCCGCGGGCTGCAACTTACCATCGACGGCACCGACCCGGAGATCATCGAACGCATCCTCCGCATCGAGATCGAGGCGATGCAGGAACGCCACAAGCACGGCAAGCACTTCTTCGGGACGCTGGCCAAGTTTGGCCCCGGTTTCGGTCTGATGGCCACGCTGATCGCCCAGGTGGCCATGTTCCGCAACCTCGGAGGCGAAGCCAGCGCCATCGGCGCCGCTCTGGCCATCGCCCTGACCGGCACCCTGTACGGATGCTTGCTGCAGAACCTGGTTGCCGGCCCAATCGCCGAAAAGCTCGCGCTGCGCAGCCACGAAGAGGCGTTCGCCAAGGAAATCATCGTCCAGGGCGTCCTGAGCATCCAGGCCGGCAACAACCCCCGCGTGGTCGAGATGCAACTCCTGAGCTTCCTGTCCGCCAAGCAGCAAGCGGCCTTGCCGAAGGCAGCGTAAAACGGGGTTCACCGCAGAGGCGCAGAGAACGCAGAGAAGACACAAGAAAGGAAGAAAACGACATGGATCTCAACAAGCTGACGGAAACCATCATCGGAGCTGCAATGGAAGTCCATCGGCATCTTGATCCGGGGCTTCTGGAATCGGCGTATACCGCCTGCCTCCGACACGAATTAACATTACAAGGCATCGAATTCCGAAAGGAGGTGTCGCTGCCCGTTCTCTACAAGGGAATGCAACTCGACTGCGGATACCGCCTTGATCTGATTGTTGCCGAATCGGTGGTCGTTGAGGCGAAATCAGTGCAGAAGCTCGACCCGATCCACGAAGCGCAGCTCATAACTTACTTGCGGCTCGGCGGCTGGAAAGTCGGCCTGTTGCTCAACTTCAACTCGCCCCTTCTCAAGGATGGGATCAAACGCCGCGTGCTCGGCCTCTAGTTTCCCTCATTCTCCGCGTCCTCTGCGTCTCTGCGGTGAACCCTCTTCTTCGCTCCCATGGCCAAAGCCTGCAAATGCAAGAAATCCGCCGAGTGTGAAGAGTGCCCGGAGTGGATCTTCACTTTCGCCGATCTCGTTATGCTGATGATGGGGTTTTTCGTGATCTTGTGGGTGCTCAAGCCGAACCCGGGCAAAGAGGGGGACGACAAACCGGCGGCGCAGGCATCGGACCAGTCGGCGGAAGGAAGGTGGCTCGACCAGGTGGGGGCAATCCGCAAGGCCTTCGGCTACCTGCCCGACCCGACGAGCAACGATCCGGTGGACGTTCGCATGCGTCGCACGGCCGATCATTCCGAATCCCCTTCCAAGGACAACGGCAAGGTGGGTGACACCCAGGAGCCGAAGCAGGGAGTCGAAGGGTCCAACCCGCTGGTGATGAACGTTCGCCCGGGCCAGCACGTTTCAGTCGGCGGTAAGCTGTTGTTCGATCCCGGCGACGCCCGCCTGATACCTGACACTACCCGAACACTTGATGAAATCTACCAGCTTATCAAGGGTCATCGCAACATCATCCAGGTGAAGGGGCACGCATCGCTGGATGACGTGCCGGAACGGGCGGGGCTTTCCGACGCCGGGCGTTTGCAGCAGCAGATGGATCTTTCGCTTCGCCGCGCTCAGGCGGCGGCCGACCATCTGATCGGGCTGGGGCTGAGCCCGGACGTGGTCCGAGTTGAGGGTTGCTCGACCTTCGAGCCGGTGGTTCAGAAGGTGTATGGCCGTGATGCCCAACTCCTGAATCGGCGAGTTGAGATCGATTCGACCGACGTCCTCGTCGAACAACGGCAGGACCGCGCTGCACCCACCACCGTCCCCGCATTCCCCACCACGCAACCGGGCATCGGCCCCAACTAGTTTTTCAGCCCGATCCTCCTGCCAATTTTGTGCGCGCGGGGCTGCCCAAAAATGAGGCACTACAAAATCGCCATCATCTCTGCCCAAAACTTATCCTATCCCTAATACTGTTTTCAGTGCCGATGATGCGGCAGCCCGGAGCGACCGTCGCTGCAATCCATTGGTAACCGCATCGTTTCGGCTTTGCTGTCTGGTGGATGGACTCCCCACCACTCCGACATTTTTTATCGGCACCACGCGACAGGATGTCGCGCGGCTGCGACCTGAAGCGCCGCCGGCCACTGATGGTCCCGCTCGGAATTGTTGCACGTCTAGGCGGTTTGGGATATACTCCCTTGCGTAAATTCCGCTGGATGCGGTAGGCTTGGTAAGTTCAATGGTCCTGTCCGTCCCGGTCGCTGCCTCTGTGAGGCATGAGATTTGCTCGTGCGATTATGCGGGTAAGTTGCGACAGGGTTTCGAAATAGGTGAAAATGGGCGAGGTGTACCATGAGCCAACCTGAAACGACCGGCGTGTCTGGGAACACGAAAGTGGGCGTTCCGGCTAAGCCGGTCGAGGCGTCTGAGACGCAAAGCTTGGCGTCGGCGTCGAGTTCGAGTCCGGCTGCGGGGCAGAGCGGCGTTAAGTTGGGCGGCGGTGAGCAGCTTGTTTCGCCATCCCTGCCACCGGTTTGGTCGCGGTATATCGACAGCCGCCTTAAGCAATTCTGCACTCGGTGAGCACCGTCACGCGAACGACCCCGCGGTGGGCAGGCCGGCAGAAGTTTCATCATAAGCAGGAGTGCGCCGGCAAGCGTTAGCCGAAGTCGCGCGGCACCACGAGTCGCTCCCGATATTGAGGGGCGTGGATTGAAAAAACAACGGTGCTCGGGAGAATCCGGTATCTGATTTGTCGGGCAGGATTTGTATCCAAGCCATATCCCGGCTTGCAAGGAAGAGTGTACGCGCATGGTCCCTTCTCGTTCATCATTGAATTCGGGCACTACCGCCTCGTCGGGCGGGAAGGCCCTGCCCGCCTGCGATGTCGAGTCCCTGCCCATCCCCCGATTTATTTGGGGAGCGGGCATGGAGTGTTCGTTCCTTCCCCATCTGAAGGTCGATCAGTTCGAGTGGACCCAGCACCATCGCTTCTGGCGCGAAGACCTGCGCGGGGCCCGCGACGAAGCGGGAATCACCGACCTGCGTTACGCATTTCCCTGGCACGTTCTCGAACCGGAGCGGGGCAAATTCAATTGGGACTTTGCCGACGAGCGCATGGCCGAGTTCCAGAAACTCGGCATCAACCTGTTATTGGACGTGATGCATTTCGGCACGCCGACCTGGCTGAAGCAGGCCGTCGGCGACCCGGAGTTCCCCGAGTCGCTGGAGCGCTTCACGGAAGAACTGGTCGGCCGATACCGTTCGACGGTCAACATCTGGTGCCCGTTCAACGAGCCCCTGGTCAGCGCATTGTTCAGCGGCGATTTCGGTTTCTGGCCGCCCCACGCGCGGAAATGGCGCGGGTATATGCCCGTGCTGAGCCGGGTGGTGCAGGCGGTGAGCCGAGGCATCCGCGCCATTCGGCGGGTGCAGCCCGAGGCGACTGTCCTCCTGTGCGACGCCTCCGAAAGCTATAAGACCCGCGTCTCTTCCCTCCAGAAGGAAGTCAACCGCCGGAACCTGCGCCGCTTCCTGGTGATGGACCTGCTCACTGGCCGCGTGAACTCCAACCATCCACTGTACCAATGGCTCAATGCCTACGGCATGACCGATCTGGACCTGGAATGGTTCCGTATGAATCCGCAGGTCCCGGACGTGCTGGGGCTGGACTACTACCCCCACAGCGACTGGCAACTCGATCTCCATTTTGGCAGCGTCCGCCAGCGCCGCAGCGACAACCCGGTCGGCCTCCATGGAGTGGGGTCGGCATACTACGGCCGCTACGGCATCCCGATGATGCTGACCGAGACCAGCGTTGATGGTCAGCCGATCAACCGCGAGATCTGGCTGGAGAACACGATTGACGCCATCCGCCGGCTCCGCGAGGAAGGGATCCCGATGCTGGGGCTGATCTGGTGGCCGCTGCTCGACCAGATGGACTGGGATGGCGCGATGACCCACCGGATCGGGAAGATCCACCAGGTGGGGCTTTTCAGCCTGCACCGCCAACCCGACGGCGAGCTGCAACGGCGGGTGACCCCGCTGATCCAGCAGTTCAAGGATGCCGCCGCCGCCGGCGAGGCCCGCATTGGGAAGCTCGCGTTTGTCACGCATCCGACGGAGGTGGACACCGGGCAAGTCCCCCTTGCCACCAGCGATGTCTGGGACGCACAAGACACCAGCAATGCCGCCCTGGCAGGAGCGGCCAAGGCGCCTTCGGCCAAAACCGGCACGCCGACTAATGGCAACGGCCGAACCAACGGGCAGGGCCTCGGGGAGGAATCATCGGACGTGACCGACTCAGCGGGCAATTCCGCCGTCGCCGAGATGGCCGGGAGCCGGCTCAGCGACCCCGCCGCCGGCCTCTCCGGCGAGATCACCGCCGGGCAGAGCGAACTGTCCACCCATTCGCCGGCCTCGGTCGCCATGGAAGAGCACCGCCAGACCGACCGCTACGGCATCGTCGTCTTCAGCCACCTGCGCTGGGGCTTCGTCTGGCAGCGCCCGCAGCAGTTCCTCTCCCGCTTCGCCAAGAAACACCCCATCCTCTTTGTCGAGGAGCCGTTCTTCGACCGGCCTGAAGGCGGGGAGCCCGAGCTGATGTTCCACAACGTGATGCCCAACGTCACGGTGGCCTGCCCGCATTGCCCCGGCTCGTGGGCCGGCCGCAAGGACCTGCCGAAAATGCTCCTGGCCTGGGCCAAGGAAGCCGTGTCGGCGATGAACGAGAACGGGGAGTTCGACCGCCCCATCCTCTGGTACTACAGCCCCATGGATTCCGCCTGGTCGCTGGGGAACTTCGAAAACCGGGGCATCGTCTACGATTCAATGGATGAGTTGAGCCAGTTCACGGGCGCTCCGCGCAGCCTCATCGACAACGAGCGCCGGCTCATGCATTACGCCGACATCGTCTTCACCGGCGGCTACGAGCTTTATCTCAAGAAAAAGAAGATGCACCCGAACGTGCATTTTTTCGGGTGCGGCGTCGAATACAGCCACTTTTCCAAGGCCCAGGAGGCCAGCACCGCCATCCCGCCGGACATCGATTTCATGCGCCGTCCGGTCCTCGGGTGGTTCGGCGTGGTCGACGAGCGCGTCGACTACCAGATGGTCGGGGAAATGGCGCGCATCCGGCCCGAGTGGTCCTTCGCCATGGTCGGACCGGTCGTGAAAGTTGACCCCAACCTGCTGCCGGTCTTCCCCAACCTCTACTGGCTGGGCGGACGGGACTACCAGGTCTTGCCAAATTATTGCCGCGCTTTTGACGTGAACATGATGTGCTTCGCGATCAACGCGGCCACTGAGTTCATCAACCCCACCAAAGCATTGGAATACCTTGCTACCGGCAAGCCGATCGTCAGCACGCCGGTCAAGGACGTGATGCGGCAGTACAGCGATCTGGTGGAAATTGCCAAGACCGCCGAGGAATTCGTGCTCGCCGCCGAGAAGGTGATGCAACATCCCGACAAGGACAAGATCGCTCGCGGCATCGAGAAGGCCAAGCGATCGAGTTGGGAAGGCACCGTCGCAAACATGCAGGGGCTGATCCGGGAGGCGGTGTCTCCAGGTGATCGCCGTTCGCGCCAGAAAATTTCAGCTTTTTCGCAGGCGGAGTTGGAATACCAGTTTCTGCCGACTCAAGGATCGTGATAGAAATGGACAGTAGGTGACGTGATTCGGACACCAAGGAGTTTCTCATGGGACCCAAGATTGTGATTATCGGGGCCGGCCCTACCGGCCTCGGCGCCGCCTACCGGCTGAAAGAGCTCGGCTACAAGAACTTCCAGCTCTACGACCGCCACCCTTATATCGGCGGGCTGGCCTCCAGCTTCACCGATTCAGCAGGTTTCACCTGGGACATCGGCGGGCACGTGATGTTCAGCCACTACAAATACTACGACCAGTGCTTCGACAGGCTGATGGGCAGCGACTACCAGCTCAACAACCGCGAGTGCTGGGTCCGCATGTTCGACAACTGGGTGCCCTACCCCTTCCAGAACAACATCCGCTATCTCCCCAAGGAAGCCGCCTACGAGTGCATGGCGGGCCTCATCGAAGCCCAGACGAAGCGCGATCACAAGGCGGCGAAAAACTTCCGCGAGTTCATCGACGCCGTCTTCGGCGACGGCATCGCCAGGCACTTCATGATCCCCTACAACTTCAAAGTCTGGGCCCATCCCGCCGAAATGATGAACAAGGAGTGGATCGGCGAGCGCGTGGCGGTCCTGGACATCAAGCGCGCCCTGCGCAACGTCATGATCGGCAACGACGACTTCGGCTGGGGCCCCAACAACCAGTTCAAGTTCCCGCTGTTCGGCGGTACCGGTGAGTTCTACCGTCGGTTCGGCAAGCCGCTCGAAGGCCACGTGCAGCTCAACAAGGTCGTGGACTTCGTCAACATGAGCAAGAAGGAAGTCCGCTTCAAGGACGGTGAGGTCGTCAAATACGACCGGCTCCTCACCGCCATGCCCCTGGACAAGCTGTGCAACGATGTGCTCAACGGGGAAGTCCCGCGCGAGATCAAGAAGGCCACCGCGGGCCTCCGCCACAGTGGCGGGTACATGGTGGGCGTCGGCATCAAGCAGCCCTGCCCCAGCACCAAGAGCTGGATGTACTATCCCGAACCCAACTGCCCGTTCTATCGGGCGACCTACCTGAGCAATTATTCGCCATACATGACGCCCGACAACAAGACCCACTACTCGCTGCTCTGCGAGACCAGCTACAGCGAGTTCAAGCCGGTCGACGGAAAAACCATCGTCGACGACACCATCCAGGGCCTGGTCAACAGCGGCATGATCCAGGAGCAGGACAAGCACGACATTGTCGACACTTGGGTATACCACGCCGACTACAGCTACCCGACGCCGTCGGTCGAACGCGACGGCATCCTGGCCCAGGCCATCCCGTTCCTCGAACAGCACGGCATCTACTCGCGCGGCCGGTTCGGCATGTGGAAGTACGAAGTCTCCAACACCGACCACACCCTCATGCAGGGCGTGGAACTGGTCAACCGCTGGCTGCTCGATGAGCCGGAGACGACTATCGGGATCAAGTACGAAAGCACGCTCGACGGCCGTCAGGCCGCCCACCACGAGCGTAGTCATCACGCCGGTAGCGGCGACCCCAAGAAGGCGAAGGAACTCGTCGGCGCCGGCGCGGTCCTGAGCTTGTCGAAGGGCGCTGCCAAAGTTTCCCCGGAAATGAGCCCGTCGCGCCATCCCGGCAAGGCCGACGCAAGTGACCTGAAGGCCGACAAATCGGGCGGCCCCGGCGACAAAGCCGAGGTCCACGTGTCAGAGGAAGAACTGGGCGTAACGACGCCCCGGCCCCAGGAATGAGGTAACTGAGAATGAAGCCCCAGGCGACCCCGCCCCACCCGGGCCAGGCCGAATGCCGCCGGCCAAGGCGCAACAACTCCAAGACCAACCCTGATCGCAGGCGTTGAGCCGTCAATTATCGGACGACTCTGGCAAAGGAGTCAATGTGGTGTTCCCTTCCCGCCAGGCCATGCTCCGTCGTCGCGGCAGCGCCGCCCGGCGCGAACAAGTGACTTCCCCGGCGTTTGAATTCCTCGAAGCCCGGCAATTGCTGTCAACCACAACGGGCGTAGTCATTCCAACGCCACCGGTCTTGCCGGTCCCCACAGATGTCATAGTGGGATCGGTAACCAGCGCAAAAGTGAGCAGCGTCGCGATCCAGGCCACCGCTGGTACACCTTTCTGGGGCCAGGTGGCTCGAATCGCCGGGCTCACACCGGGCAGCACGTACCAGCTTTCCGCCACGATTGACTGGGGAGACGGTTCGGCCCAGTCCGCGGGGCACCTGTACAAGAATCCCGACAACTCCTACTACGTCAGCGGGTGGCACGACTACCAGTCGGCGGGCGACTATTCGGTTCGCGTGACGGTCGAGGCGACACCCGCCCCTGCCGTCGGCCCGATACCCCAAGCCAAGACGGCTTCTGAATCCGGCCCGATCAGTTCCGCGCCGGTCATCCTGATCGTCGGGATCGTGACCGATACCGCCACCGTCGCGCCGCCCACGACGCCGGTTGCCGGCCATGGAGTCACCCTGCATCTAACCGCAGGCGCTGCCTTCACGGGGTCAGTGGGGACGTTTGCCTATATCAGTCCGATTGCCTCGACGTACAAGCTGACCGCCTCCATCGATTGGGGAGACGGCACCGTTTCGACTGGGTCCATCGTGGTCGATTCGGCCTTGGGCGCGGGAGGCTATGCCGTTGACGGCTCGCACACCTACGCAATTGGCGGCACGTACCCGATCGTGAGCACCGTGACGCTGAACCAGACGCCGCCAACCCCGACCCCTGTGCCGCTGTCGTCCGGTGGGTCGGGCGGCTCGGCGGCAACGCTCGCACCCCTCCCGCCGGTGGTCCTGGTTTCGACCATCAAGAGCACCGCCGATGTAGCGGCAAGCCCCAACAGCGGTCCGGGGTCCATCACCATCATGAACGGCGTGCTGACGATCCTCGGCACCACCGGTGACGAAACCATCACCGTCCGACAAACGCCGGCAGGTTATCCGATCGTGCCGCTCGCCTCGACAACCGGAACCATTGTGCCGGTGATCGTCCTTCCTCCCCATTTCATCGTGACCATCGATGGAAAGACGACGACCGTCTCAACTGCCGGCATCACCAGCCTCTATGTGAACGGTGAGGGAGGCACCGGCACCATTGACCTCGGCGGCCTCACTCACCTCACCGGCGCGTACCCGCCCCCCTACTTCATCAACGAAGCCGTGAAACTGAATGCCGTCATCCACGGCGGCAGCGGCGACGAAACCCTCATCGGCGGCGACGGCACCGACTCACTCTACAGCGACACCGGCAACGACACCCTCTACGCCACCCTCGGCGGCGACTCCGCCTACGGCGGCCCCGGCGACGACACCGCCATCAACATCGGCGGCTACCGCTTCGCCTACATCGCTCCGGACATCAAGCACGTGATCAACCTCCCTCCGCCGCCCGTCGCGCCGATTGGCCCGGTCCCCGAAGCCCCAACGGCGCAGGCAACATAAGGGGTATCGCCACGAACAGAGGAGATGCGGGAACGGCGCAAAGGAGAGGCAGCTCTCCTGATCGCGCCCGCCTGACTTCCATGAACAGCACCCTGCACGCTCATGGCCGTGTCGCGGGAGATACGCGGAGCCGGGAAGGATCGGTCCGCAGGGCTGCGAGCAGTTCCGCCACGCGCTCCTGGTTCTCCCATGTTTGCGTGACGATCAAGCGGCCGTTCAGCTCCTTGATTGCTCCGGCGGTCCCGCCCTGCTCCCTCCATGAGTTGGGATCGATTGTTTCCACGATCAGCGAAATGACTCTCGCTGTTTGCCAAACCCCAAGTTCCGCTCGTTTTGCCGCTTCGGCGATGTTTTTTGGAGCGGGCGTTGGCGGTGGCCTCATCACGGAGTCCAGCCAATCGCGGAGGTCGTACCCACGCGTCGTGGTGAACTCCGGCATATACCCTGGCAGCCCCCCGAGCACTACGCAACCGCCGTCGACGCAGACGTGAAATTGCGCGGCACTGTTGCCATCCAGCAGCGCTCGCAGAGTCTGAGCAAGGGTGGCGTCGCGGAGATGCAACGAAACCGGCGTACGGCGCGTTATTCCGCGCGATTGAAACGCAGGCCAGTCGGCAGCCAGAGCGGCGTTCGCCAGGTCCGCCAGCGTTGCGATCGCCTGCTCCAGCGGCACCCTATCCAGTCGCACTTCCGGGATGCGGCGTTTAAGCGATGTTTCGCCGACGGAAGGGTCGGTCGAAACGTACCTCTTCAAGGCATCGTTCCAAATCTCCAGGTCGGGCGTCGACGGCGACGGCATTCGCGGTGGGGCTGGCTTGCGAAGCTGGGCCAGGAGTTCCCCGACCCGTCGTTGGTTCTCCCACGTCCGCAAAACGATCAATCGGCCAGCAAAGAATCGCATCGAGCCAAAGCGGCCGCCCTGGTCACCCCGTGAACTCCAGGCGACGGTTTCTTCAATGAGCCGCTCCAAGTCGCCCTCATGCGGAGGCGGTTGGGGAGCAGCCTGCGAATACACGACAAGCGGTCCCGGCCTTTCGCGGACTTCCCAGGGATCGGCCAGCGGTTGCAGCAGGTCGCGCACATCGTAGGAACGAACCACCAATTCACGCGGGTCGGCGTCGTCAAGCGTCGTGACCAGGATGCAATCGCCGGCCGACGCATAGGTGCCTTTGGCATCCACCCTGTAAATCGGCGGGCTTCCAATCGCGATGAGAAGCTCCGAAAGCAATCGCCCGAGCGTCACATTGCGGGGCGCGAAAAGTGACCGGCGACTTGGCGTCGAGTCCGGCCGCCGCCAGTTTCTCCCATCGGACGATGATGGGAACGGGGCTCAATTCCCGGGCCTTTTCAACGGCTTGGCTGAAAGGAACTGCTTCCAGGTCGATTTCCGGAACCACCATGTTGATGGCTTCCTCGGCAGCGGTCCGGCCCGGCAGTACGGGGGCGATCTCACTCTCTTTCACAAAGCGCGACTCGGCGAGCGCGCCGGCAATGGCGCACAGAGCGCAGAGGCAGCCGACCTGAAGTCGCCGATAGAGTAGCTGTCGCATGGACAACTCCTAATGCGTACGCTCAAGGCCGAGTCGCGGGAGCAGTCGTCGGCAATTGGAGCCGCGAAGGATCGGTCCGCAGTGCTGCAAGCAGGTCAGCGACACGCTCCTGGTTCTCCCGGGTCTGCGTGACGATCAATCGGTCGCCCAACACTCTCATCGATCCGATAGTCCCGCCCGCCTCCTTCCAGGAATCAGTCGCAATGGTGTCTTCGATCAACTGTATGAGCTGATCAAGGTGCGCACTTCGCATAGCAGCCCATTTCGCCAGGTCGGAGACGCTGTAAGGCGCAGGGGTCGGCGGTGGCCCCATGATGGCGGTTATCAGGTCACGAATATCGTACACGCGGGTCGTAAGCTTGTATGTATCGCTCGTCGGCGTTCCGAGTATGACACAGCCACCGTCAATTCGGTAATTCAGTTTGCCGGCGTTATTGGCATCCATCAGCGCCATCAGCGCCTCGGCCAGCGTGACATCGTACAGATGGACTGTAACGGGCGTTCGTCGCGGGACGCCGGCCGACTCAAACGCCGCCCAATCCGCAACCAGATCCGCATGGACCTTGTCCGCCAGTGCGGTAACCGCCTCCTCGAGCGGCACACGATCAAATCGCACTTCAGGGATACGGCGTCGAAGTGCCGCCTCGCCGACCGACGCATCCGCCGAGACGTACTTCCCTAAAGTATCGTTCCAAAGCTCAAGAAGGGCCGTTGATATCGCCGGTGCCGGCGGCGCAGTTGGTTCGCGAAGCTCCGCAAGGAAGCTTGCAATCTCCCGGTGGTTCTCCCAGGTTTGCATGACGATCAAGCGGCCGCCGAAAAACCGAAGTGAACCTGTCTGGCCACCATTCTCGCGCCAGGAATCGACTGCGACGGTCGACTCAATGAGTCGTTCCAGGTCTTCCTTACGCACAGATGAGGCAGACGCGTCGGAATTCCCTTCATAAAAGAGCATCTTCTTTGGATTTGGCGCGTCTGGGGCCTCCCATGGGTCGGCTGGCGGCCCCACGAGGTCTCGTATGTCGTACGACCGGATCACCAGAGTGTGTCGCTCGGCATCATCGTCAGTCGAGATCAGGATGACACCTTCGGCAGCCGCATATCCCGCGAAATGGTTCGCGGTCTGAAGCGAATCAACCAGTTCTGCAAGGACCCGCCCGAGCGACACATTGCGAGCGCCGAAAACGACCGGTGCCCGTGCATTGAGCCCGGCGGCCCCCAGTTTCTGCCAGTTGACGACGATGGGCACTGAGCTCAGTTTCCGGACCGTTTCAACGGCTTCGTTGAAAGGAACCCCTTCCAGGTCGACTTCCGGAATCATTATGTCCAATGCTTCCTCGGCATTTCTCGGCTGGTGTTGCGGCGGACGAACTAGCGCCGGCACCTGCACGAGATGCGACCCGACCAGCAAGCCGATGGCAACGCCGATGAAGCCGACGCAACTGATCCGGAGGTGCCGATTGAGCCGGCTTCGCATGAGCAAATCCTTGCCGGCGTTGATTCAAGTAACCCCGGCTTGAAACGACCACGCTGTTCAAACGGTCGCTCGCCGTGCGTGGGATACACGACCTCGTCGGTGTAATTTCAGCGAGTCTGTACGAGTTTGCAAGCGAACGCCTCAAGGCTTCGCCGCAGGAGCAGTCGCGGGAGCAGTAGTCGGTGGCGAACGGAGCCGGGAAGGGTCGGTGCGGATGGCGGCAAGGAGGTCAGCCACGCGCTCCTGGTTCTCCCATGTTTGCGTGACGATCAACTGGCGATTCAACTCCTTAATCGATCCGATAGTGCCACCGGTTTCTTTCCAACTGTCGGCCGCAGTTGTCTCCTCGATCACTCGTACGAGCTCCTCGATTTGCAGATTCTGGCGAACGTTCCAGTTTGCGAGGTCGGCCGCACCTTTCGGCGCGCGCGTCGGCGGTCGCCCCATTATCTCGGCAAGCCAGTCGCCCATGTCGTATACGCGCGTCGTAAGCTCATCCTCATTGTCTGCTGACAGGCCGAGGACCACGAAGCCGCCGTTGATGCGCAAGTCGAGTTGACCGGCGCCGGCGGCGTCCAGCACGGCTCGTAGTGCCTCGGCGAGGGTGACATCGTGCAGATTCACTGAAATTGGCGTTCGGTCTTTCACTGTCGCCGCCTCGAACGCTCCCCAGTCGACGATTACGTCGGCATGCGCCGCTTCCGCCAGTGCCGTCACTGCCTGCTTGAACGGCACGCGGTCGAAACGCACTTCGGGAATTCGTCGCTTAAGCGAGGCTTCGCCGATCGAAGGGCTGGTCGAGACATATTTTTTCAGTGTCCCGTTCCAAAGCTTCAGATCGGGTGTCGGCGGCACTGGCCCGGGCGGCATGGTGGGTTTGCGGATATCCGCCAGGAGTTGCGCGATCTTACGGTGGACCTCCCACGTCTGCACGGTAACCAGTCTGCCATCAAAGTCCTGGATGGGCCTGATTACGCCGCCGCCGTGTGCGCCCAAGGTTTCTTCTTCGACGGTTTCCTGGATGAATCCCCTCAGGGCCTCCAATCGCGACGGATGCATGTTCAACGTAACCGGGGTGGGACCGCCATCGATCACGGGCTCCGCAACTATCTGGTCTTCCCACGGATCGGGCTGCCGCAGGATATCTCGCACGTCGTAGGACCGGACAACGAGCGCGGCGCCTTGATCTGTCGTGATCTGAATGAGGTCGTCCGCCGCCGCATAGGTCACCGAGGCATTTGCCGTGTTGACGGCCTTCACCAGCTCAGAAAGGACTCGCCCGAGCGTTACGTCGCGTGCGCGAAACGTGACCGGCGACTTTGTGTCGAGCCAGGCGGCCGCCAGTTCTTCCCAGCGGACAATAATGGGGACAGGACTCAACTTCCGGATCCTTTCAACGGCCTCGTTGAAAGGCGTCTCTTCCAGGTCGATTTCGGGAATCACCCTGTTGAGCGCCTCCTCGGCATCTCCCGCGCGGTTCAACAGCGGACGGTCGATCGCCGTCTTTACCAGGCGCGACCCGGCAAGCAAGCCGATGGCGACGCCGACGACGCCGACGCAACTGATCCGCAGGTGCCGGTAGAGCTGACTTGGCATGAATCAGACCCTGATTGTGGAAGTTCCATGGCTCGCGCAGGCGACAGCGCGGAAGACACGGTTCATCTCGCGTGCAGCGCGCTACCGCCGGGGTTATTTCAACGAGTGACGTGGGGTTTGCAAGCGGAGAAACGTCGCAAACCGAGACCAATGAGACGAGAAACAGAGGCCAGCGATTGATGTTGGGTCCGCACTGCGCCTGGGAATTCTTTGTGGCAGAGGCGTCCCGCCGGCGTCCCGCCTGTGTTTTGGACCCAAAAACACAGCCGGGACGGCCGTGCCACGAATTAATTAATTCCCAGGCTCACTGCGGACCGACCCCCTCGAATCGGCATGAACGTCCGCGATGCGGAACAGCGAGGGATCACGCCGGCTCATTTGGAACGGCGGGATGGAATGTTCGTTTATGATCGCGTCATCGCTTCCGAGGCGTGGACCCCAGAAGTTCGGCACGACGAGCGGTCAACGCCTCGCAAGCGAGGCCGCTAAACGGGTGGTCTGCCGATTCCCTCGAAAACGAAGACGTGTGAGTTGCGATTCGCTTTATGCCGCGTCGAGCAGCAACCCGGTGCGGTCGCCCCAGCGGAGGCGGCGGTAGGCTTGAACGGTGACGTGGGCGCTCTGCAGCATCGGCTGCAAGGCGTCGGCGGACGCGTCGGCCTGGTCCACCAGAAGCCGCAGGCGCGGGAACTGGTGGGCATCGATGGCCAGTTGCGGGACGGCCATTGCGATCAGGGCGCGGTTCTCGATCAGCCAGCGGTAGGCTTGGCCGATGCTGCGCAGCTCGGCCAGCCCTTCGCGGGCGACGGCCAGGAGGATCACCCGGCGGTCGCGGTCGATGGTCAGGCGGGCCGAGGGGCACATCGGGGTTCGGACCGGACACTCCACCAGCCCGCCTTGCGGGCGGGAAAGGACCGCGGCCAGAATCGACTCTGCGGTGCCTTCGGAACTGATTCCCAATACCTCGCTCATCGACGCCCGAGCAGAAGCTGGCTCGGCTCCTGCCGGGACGGCGGAATCGGGCGTTAGCCGGATGCCAGTCGATGCTGGGTCGGCGGTGGTCACGGATGTCGGGCGGGGCTGTTCATTCATGACATACTCACTCGGAGCCGGGGCGCGCCGCTCCGGGCGGGCCCGTTCGGCAAGCTCAGGGCAGGCCGAAGGCCCGTCTCGCCCCTCGGTGGGTGCCCGACAATTGTCGACCGGTCGGTCAGATGCAGGCTGCGAACCACTCAGAGCCGGGGCGTGTCGCCCCGGGCGGGCCCGTTCGGCAAGCTCAGGGCAGGCCGAAGGCCCGTCTCGATTTTCGATGGACGTGTCCGACTCGGTCCGCGGTTCGGCATCGGAAGCGACCTCACCTTGGCTGTTGGCGCGGGCAACCAAATCCTCCAGCACGGCCCACGCCCCGGAACCCTCAGCCGAAGACGCGTCAGGTTGGAAGACCAGCACCAGGTCCTCGGTGACGCCCGGCGCCGGCAGGACTGCTGGCTCCGGCTCGACCGGCCAATCCAGGAACTGCCGGCAAACGTCTGACAGCTTCCCGAACACGCGGGCCATTTCCGCCTCGCTGCCCGCATCCAGCAGCGACAGCGTGAGCAGAGGCCGGCGGGCGAGCGCGGCTTCGCCAAGGCCTTTGAGCGCGCGGTAGCTGGCGACGACGCCGTCATGATCGCAGGTGCTCAGCAGCGCCCAGTGTCCGATGCTGTTCAGAAGCGAGCGGATTTCGGGCGCACGGTGGTTGGTGGGGGCCAGCAGCCAGTGCCGCACGTCCCAATCCAGTTCTTCGATCGCCTCGGCCAGGGCGCGGGGGTCGTGAATCTCGGATTCAGGGAATGGGGCAACGCCAAAGCCGAGGTTGTCGCCGGCCGGCTCGAAGCAGGTGATTTGCACGTCAGCGCCGTCGATCTCAATCAGGCCGACGCGTCCGATCCGGCCTGCCAGGTACCGGGCGTACTGCCGGACCCGGGCCGGCTGACCGCCGCCGAAATGCGCCGATATAATTGCGGAGACCGGCGGGACCGGCGCTAGCTCAGGGTCGGCAGGTTCCATGACCGGCTCGATCGGCGCAGCAGGGCGCTGCCCGGGCGGCACGCGCTGCGGACGCGGCGCCCCGCCGGTGTGGCGATCGCGCACGTCGCTCAGGAACAGATGGCTGATCTCGCTCAGCGTCCGCCTGGTCGATTCGGCATTGGGGTCCTGATCGGGCATGTTGAAAACCTCACTCCACTTCGACGACGTTGTTCAATTCGCCGAATTGATTGGTTTCGACGTAGTGGTTGTGAGGGTCGGTGACCCAACGGCCGTCAACAACGAACCGGTAACGGTAGCGGCCCGGCTGGAGCGGGAGCTTCGTGGTCCATTCGCCGGGCCTGCCCATGCTCATCATCGGGGTAGAGGCGGGCGACCAGTTGTTGAAATCGCCGGCGATCAGGACCTGGCGGGCGGACTCGAACCGGGCGGCGAAGACGACGTCGGAGCCGAGCTGTTTGACGCCGTAAAAGTCGTCGATCTTTTGAGCCGTGGTGCGCGGCGCCAGCGGCATGGGGGCCGCGGGCATCAAGGCGCCCGGGCGGGCGGCGGAGAGGCCGGGCGAAGCCACCGCGGCCGACGCCGACCCCGCTGACAGCACGCCGGTCGTGGGCCGGTTGGCGACGGCGGCCGCGATCCCCGCGGCCGACACCCCGGTACGGATCGGTTCGGACGAAAACGCCGTCGCCGGCACCGAGGCACCGGCGGCCGTCACCAGCGCCGGACCCGATCCGGTCGGCGTGGTGACCGTCCCACGGCCGAACTGGAAGTTGGTCAGTTGCGCCAACTGCCGGGCCCTTTGCACCAGCTCCGCCGGCCGGCTGAGCTTTTCGTTGCTTGCCGTCTCCAGCTCCACCGGACGATGGCCCATCAACTCCCGGGCCAGGTTGACGAAGTCCTTATACCCGCGGCTCCCGGGGTCGTATTCAGTGATCGGCTGCCCGAAGCTGGCTGCCTCCTTCAACTTGGTGTTGAAGTTGACCGTGCTCTCCATCAGGTACTCGCGAAACTTGGCCCGCAGCTCGCTCAGCACCTCGCGCGCCAGCTTGGTGCGCGTGTCGTAGAGGGTCGGCAGCACGCGGATGTAGATCTGTTTGCCGGAGCGCTCCTTGAGGTGCTCCAGCGTTTCCATCATCTTGGCCAGCCCGTGCAGGCTGAAGTAGCCGGTCTCCACCGGCACCACTACCTCGTCGGCCGCCTTGAGGGCGTTGAAGGTGATCAACCCCACGCTGGGCGGGCAGTCGATGATGCACCATTCATAGTTGTCCTTGACGCCGTCCAGGGCCTTGGCCAGCCGGTCCTCGCGGCCCTGCCGGCCCGAGAAGACCTGCTCGAAGGCGGCCAGCTTCAAGTTGGATGGCGCCAGGTCGAAGTCGGTGGCGATCTGCCAGACGATGTCCGATACCTTGGGGACCTTCCCGTCGCGGGTGTCGGCCGGCTCGATCAAGGCGTCGAAGATCGTCCGCTCGATCTGCTCTTCGGGCACGGCCAGTCCAATGCCGCAGTGGCCTTGCGGGTCCATATCGACCAGCAGCGTCTTATGGCCGAGCCGCGCCATGCAGGCGGCCAGGTTGATGCTGGTGGTCGTTTTCCCGCAGCCGCCCTTTTGATTGATGATGGCGATGGTCCGCATGAGCAAACCTTCCTTGGTTCACGCCGCGCCGGTTCCGTCGGCTGCGTCAGTCGCGCGATCGTGTGGGTCGCGTAAGGTGGATAGATGACCGTGCGCGATGCCGCGCCAGTTCACTACGTTTAACGGCTGCCCGCGGCTCGACTGAGCTCGCCGAAGTCCGGGCAGCTTAGTTATCGCGTGTGCGTGTACTCGCGCACACTCGTTCAGCGGCGATCGTCGCTCGACCGCCCGTCGCCAACCCCGGCCCCGCCGGATGCGCGACTTGGAGTTCAAATCGGAGATTGAGGACTGAAAACTTTAAGCTTATGGGACAAGCTTTCATGCCTGTCGCGGCAAAGCCCGTCAATCCGCCTCATGCCGCCTCCACGCCGGAGCCGCTGTTTGACGGTGCTTCAGAAGTCACCAGCCGCAGCCGCGGCTGCCCGGAGCCTGCCTGCGCTGAGCCCGCCTGCGGTGAGCTTGTCGAACCCGTCGAACCCGCCTGGGGTACGGTAGTCGAGGCGACGGAATCCCGGGCCATTCCCTCGCGCCGATATTCCGGCACCCATCGCGACAAGGCCCCGACAGCATCCGAGGCACTGCCCTGCGCCGCCACGGCCAGTTCGCTCAGCCCTTGAGCCACCCGGCCCCGGTCGGCCGGCGGGAGTTGCCAGACACGGATCTTGGAATGCACCGTGGGCCGGGTTTGCTCGTCATCGCGGGCCAGTTCCTCATGCAGCTTTTCCCCCGGCCGGACACCGGAGAAACGAATGAGAATGTCCTGTCCGGGCACCAGGCCGTTGCGGTGGATCAGCTCGCGGGCCAGCTCCAGGATGAGCACCGGCTGGCCCATGTCCAATATAAAGACTTCGCCCCCCTTCCCAATCGCACCCGCCTGCATGACAAGCTGGCTGGCCTCCGGAATGGTCATGAAATAGCGTTTCATCTCCGGGTGCGTGACCGTCACCGGCCCCCCCGCCTCGATCTGCCGCTGGAAGATCGGCACCACGCTCCCCGACGATCCCAGCACATTGCCAAAGCGCACCGCCACGAAACGGGTCATACGGGCTGCGCCCGGGTCCGTTGTCCTTGGTCCGTTGTCCTTTGTTGGACCCGTCGAATCTTCCCAGGTTCCCTGCAAAGGACCAGGGACAAAGGACAAAGGACCCCCCAGTGACTGTATATACAGTTCCGCGAACCGCTTGGTCGCCCCCATCACGCTGGTCGGGTTGACGGCCTTGTCGGTGCTGACCAGTACGAACGCCTGAGCGCGATGAGCGGCGGCGGCGTCAGCGACCGCCTTGGTGCCGAACACATTGTTCTTGATCGCTTCGCAGGGGTTGTACTCCATCAGCGGGACGTGCTTGTGGGCGGCGCAGTGGAAGACCACCTGCGGCTGGGTCTCGCGGAACACCTGGTCCACCCGCGGCAGATCGCCGACATCGCCGATGAAGGGAATGATCTCCGCCCCGACCCAGTTCTGCCGCAGCTCGCGGTCGATTTCGAACAAGGCGTTCTCGGCCCGCTCCAGCAGCAGGAGTTGCCGCGGGCAGAAGCGCATGGCCTGCCGGCAGATTTCCGACCCGATGCTCCCGCCCGCCCCGGTCACCAGGACGCGTTTGCCGGCCAGGAACCGCTGCAATTCCGGCGTATCCAGATTGACCGCCGGCCGCCCCAACAGTTCCGCCAGGTCCGCCGCGCTGCGCGGCGCGGCCTGGCGCGGAACGGGCCGTGCCGCCCCACCGGCGGTCCCTAAGGCTTGCCGCGCAGCCAGGAGCTTTGCCGCCTGCGACTTGAAAAACGTCCGTACGCTCCTCACCGCTTCCACTATCGGCGTCCCGCCGCACGCGGGATGAGGCGGTTCTCGGACGCAGGAGGCTCAGGGCGGAAGTCCTTGATAGCCGCAGCCGCCAAGGCCGCGGGGAGGGACGAACGACAAAGGACAGGTCGAACCAGTTCGCAGCCCTCTCGTCAAGACAAACGCTCATTGACGGATTACGCTTCCCGCGGCCTTGGCGGCTGCGGCTATCAAAGATTCCACCCCGAGCGTGCTAAATGTGTGAACGGCGCGGCGCACTTTGGCACACAATGACACACTTTTCCAGGTGTGCCATCTAGTGCAAATCTATCAAATTCCGGCGCACCCGTTCTTTTCCAGTTATTTCCGCGTCTTTCCGCACCGCAGGGCCTTTGTTTTCTGGCTTCTCTTTGCTTCTCTTCCTGTGACACTTCAGCCGCGTGCAGCAGCTTTCGCTGGCAACGGGGGTAATTTCCCTGTTTGAAGCATCTCCCGCAAGGCGGCGACGATTGTTGTGGTGGGATCGTGGCCTCGCAGCTTCAGG
>Ga0182024_10001969_pt1 | contig 51786 bp, 40 predicted proteins | sample P32metaG_FD_120480 | JGI IMG/M metagenome (GOLD analysis project Ga0182024, IMG submission 120480) | Permafrost microbial communities from Stordalen Mire, Sweden - P3-2 metaG (Illumina Assembly) | ecosystem: Environmental > Terrestrial > Soil > Wetlands > Permafrost | place: Sweden: Stordalen... | reverse complement strand
GCCCGAAAATCCGTGCTGCTTCCCTGCGCCGCCCGCTGGAAACAGGACAGCGCCTTGTCAAACCCTTCCTTCGTGTGGCGCTGCCAGTAATGCCACCCGTTCCGGATCAGATCTTCCGACTGGGGCACATCCAGCCGATAGCCCAGTTTGGGATGATAGCTGATCCATCCGCCGAATTCCTTCAGCGCTTTCTTGACTTCTCCGACCGTTACGGCGACGGTGTGACGGGAGACGGAAATTCCGTGCCACGCCTCACCGATCATCTCCGCGTAGTCCACACAACGACCGCTTGCCTGAACCAGAACCCGCAGTGCGTGCAGCGCCTGCGGTCTCAGATCAAGTTCAACCCCATCCCGAAGCAAGCGAGGAGCTTCGGTATCAAGGCAGAAAGGTCCGAACGCAATTTGGCCGACAGAGGCCCGCATGGTTACAGTCTCCCCCTTGAATTTGACGCTATTTTGACTCCCGATCGAACAAGACTCTATCACAGCCGCGCGGGAAACGGAAGCTTGGCTGACAGGGTAGCCGATCGGCGAACTCCTGTCCATTTATCTTTTGGCCATCCGCGCCTGGTTACACTCGTATACGATTTGACGCCTGTTTCGATCCCCGACTTCCGGATTATCTCGATAGACATTTTCCAATTAGGTGAATTGTCACCGGATTGCAGCCGTTTGCGCTGGAGTCGGTTGTCTCGTGAGGTTGGCTGCTGCTTCGTTGTTGATCCTCGGCGGTCAGTTGTTGATGGCCCAATCGTCGGGAACCTCCGGCCTCGCCTGAACCGTAAAAGATCCTTCCGGCGAATGCAGGTGGCCTGTGATAGATCAATGACTCCCGATCGGACAGGACCATATCATAGCCGCAGTTCAAATGGAAGGTTGTCCTCGCATTCGCAACCAGTAGGTGCGGCGCGGAATCGCTGGGGACGTTATGGAATAATTCGTTCTGTCAGGATTTAGGGATGATGTATATGCCAAAGTTTCCCGCAATCGCGATATTTGCAGGGCTGGCGCTGACGGCCGTGAGCGGGTTCGCACAGGACGCAATATCTCAACCGCAGTCTCAACCTCGCACCGCGGATGGGAAACCCGATTTCAGCGGGATCTACGAATGGCCCAAGGCCATTTCCGGCGAGCGCGGCGGCGGGTCGGCCACCATTTTCGACAGGAACAAATTCGCCCCGTTCAAACCGGGCGGCGAAGCCTTTCTGGAACCGCGTACGGGCAATCCCCGGCATGACGAGCCGCGCGATTTTTGCCTTCCCGCCGGCTTCCCTTCCGGCATGCTCTCGGCGAACGCCGTTCGTTTTGTGCAAAATAGAGCGTTCCTGGTGATGGCGCACGAATTTCAGGCCATGACCCGGCTGATCCCGCTGGACGGACGACCGCACCGTAAGGGGATCGAGCCGAGTTTCTACGGCGATCCGGTCGGGCATTGGGAGGGCGACACACTGGTGGTCGAGACTACTAACTTCAAGCGATGGTCGCTCGACGATTACTTCTATAAGAACCCGAAAGAGTACCGGATGCACAGCGACGCGCTGCGGACGGTCGAGCGCATCAGTTGGAAGGACGCAAAGACGCTTGCGTATCAACTCACGATCGACGATCCGAAGATTTTCACAGCCGCATGGTCGCAGGATTTCACCATGACCCTGCACCCCGATTGGGAACAGATGGGGATTTTCGAGTACGTCTGCGAAGAGAACAACCGGTGTCCTGGGGGAAAGTGCGGGAATTAGGTTGGCCGAGTACCCGCCTGAAACGGCGACCGCATTCCTCAGGGCTGGTGTGATCAGTTCTTGCTCTTATCCCCCGCCGACTCGTCCTGCGTGCCGGTGACAACAGTCTGCCGATCCGGCAACGTAATCCTTTGACTGTTGGCGTTGTTGGAGCCGTCCTTGGCTCGAAAACCCTCAACGGCAATTAACGCACCAAGCTTGAGCATTTCTTTCGTGAGACCGCTCCGCATCAACTGCCCCGGCGCGTTCATGGAGAAACCCCAGGTGGTGATTTTGCCGTCGGCGCCCTTCACGTCGAGGTAATACCAGACATGAGGATTCTCCCATTCGACCTTGGTGATGGTCCCTGTCACTTTTACAGGGCGTTTTTCGTCGAACTCTGCGAAAAAGGAATGGTGCGCACGCAATGGCGGCAGAACCAGGGATGCAAGAAAAAAACCGCGGATCGCCAGCATCGAGACGGCCATTTTGGAACACGATCAGCCTATCGTGGCCAGTCGTGCCTGTCAACGTTATTGGTATGGTTACAGTCTTTTACAATTTGACGCTCTTTTGACTGCCAATCGCTGGGCTATGTCATAGACTTTCTTCAGTTGGAATTCGCTTTACGGACATCTTGCGAACGTTCAGGAGAGGGAGTCTTATGAAGTCGAAGCGGTTTGTGTTTTTGCAGTTCATCGCGGCTGTGCTGCTGGCGATCTGGGCGCCGGCGTTGAGGGCGCAGTCCTCGGGCACGTCGGGCCTTACCGGAGTCATAAAGGATCCGTCAGGCGCCGTTATTCCCAACGTTACCGTAACGCTGACCAGTAACGGCACCGGCCAGGTGCGTACTACCACCAGCGGCTCCGACGGTTCCTACCGGTTCGTTTTGTTGCCGCCTGGCGACTATAAAGTAAGATTCGCCGCCGCGGGATTCAAAACCTCTGAGGTTTCGTCGATCACTCTGAACGTGACCGAAACACCGTCGCTGGATCGGACTCTCGATGTCGGCGCTCAGACTGACGAAGTCACTGTAAACGCCACTGCGGAGGTATTGCAGACGCAGACTTCCACGCTCGGCACGGTTGTTGGCGAAAAGGCGATGGTTGACACGCCGCTGGCCAGCCGTAACTACACCCAGATTCTGAGTCTTTCGGCCGGCGCCGCGGCCAACGTGGAGAACGCAGCCGCATTCGGAAAGGGCACTCTGAATCTGGCGGTCAATGGAGGCACAATCGAGCAAAACAACTACCAGGTGGATGGTGTTTCGGTAGTCAACGCGTTTGGCGCCGGGATTGCCGGCGATTGCGGTATCTACGTAGGCATCGCCATCCCCAGTCCCGACGCCATTTCGGAGTTCAAAGTTCAGACTTCCACGTTTGACGCCAGTTATGGCCGCAATCCCGGCGCGAATGTCAATGTGGTCACTAAGTCCGGCACAAATAATCTTCACGGGACCCTGTTCGAGTTTTTCCGCAACGAGGATTTGAACGCCAACAGTTTCTTCCAGAATTCGCTCGGCGGAGGCCACAAACAAGTCTTGAAGCAAAACCAGTTCGGCGGCACGTTCGGCGGACCGATCAAGAAGGACAAGCTGTTCTTCTTCGGCAGCTATCAGGGAACCCGCCAGCGGAATGGTGTGGCGGCCGGTACTTCCAACGTTACTTTGCCCCCGCTTCCCGCCGGCGATCGGTCGAGCCCAGCCTATCAGGCTGCCTTGGGCGCGGCTTTCTGCCCGCAAAACCATCCGGGACCGCAATACTTAACCGGCTTGGGATTGTTCACGGGCGCTCCCTTCTTCCAAACTCAGGTCGCCTGCGACGGTTCCAATATCAGCCCTGTTGCCCTGGCAATCATTCGGAGTAAGAATCCGGATGGCAGCTATTACATTCCGGGTTCCGCCAACGGCGGTTTCCAGAACGTGCAATATAGTTTTCCCGCCAAATATACGGGCGATCAATACCTGGCCAACGTGGACTACCTTCTCAACAGCAAGAACACCCTTGCCATGCGTTACCTCTTCAGCGAGGATCCGCAGGTCCAGCCTTTCGGGATCGCCGGCCTGCCCGGTACTCCGTCAAGCAGCTATTACGCCAACACCAACGCCACGCTCAAACTTACGACGATCCTGACCGGTTCCCTCGTCAATGAAGCCCACGCCGCAATGCAGCGCAATATCGCCAACGGGCACGATTCGACCCCCCAATATACCCCTCAGGGGATCGGCGAGACTCCCATAATTCCGACGCAAACCCAGCCCGCAGTCATGATCATTGTTGGAGGCCCCAGTATCGGCGGCACTCTTGCCCCGTTTGTCGGGCCGGCCACGCAGGTGAATTTTGGCGACCAGATCTCCTGGACACACGGCAAGCACACGATCCGTGCGGGTGGGGAGTATGAGGACGACCAGTGGAATCTTTCCTTCAAGTCCCTGGCGCGCGGATTTCTGATTGTAACCGGCTTTCCCGACTTCCTGCTCGGGCTCCCCGGTTGCGGCGGCCCGTCCTGCTATGGCAGCGGCCCTGCCACAGGAACCACCGGCGCGCCCCTCGGCACGTTTTTGCAATGTCTTTTCTGTGTGCGCAGCGGGCCCGACGGGATCATTCACGCTTATCGTGAAAAAGATGTTGCCGCGTTCGTCCAGGACGACTGGAAAGTCAGCTCCAAGCTGACGTTGAATATGGGCGTTCGCTGGGAATATGACGCCATGCTCGGCGATCACAACGGCAACCTTACCAACGTCTGGCCCAGTCTGCTCCAGACCGTTCCCAATCCCCCGACCACGCCACAACCTTCCGGAGCGAGCCTTGTGGGCTATGTCGTGGCCGGCAACTACACCAGCCATTACGGCGCCAACAGTCCGGGAGCGGTCAACGGAATGAATCCGCCCCCCGGTGTCAAAATCCTCAGTGGCAATTCTCCCACGCAGGGTGGAATCCCCATTGACAATTTCGGCCCTCGTTTTGGATTCGCCTACCAGGCACTGGAACATCTTGTCATCCGTGGCGGCGTCGGCTTGTTCTACGATCGGGTCGGCAGCAGCAACTTCGTGCATGCCGTAGAACAGGGAGATCCCTATGCGGTGACTCTCGATTACAGTGGCAACTCAGCTCTTCCGTACACTTTGGCAAATCCGTTCCCGAGCAATGCGGTCATGCCGCTTGCGTTCAGCCCGCGCTACTTCGATCCCGCTACCGGCAACAACTCGGAATTGAACACCCCGTTCTATTCGGTGATCCACACTCCGCTGACCCGCCAGTACAACCTGACGTTCCAGTACGAATTCCTGAAAGGGTATGTGCTTGAAGCCGGCTTTGTCGGATCGAGCAGTATCAACCAGGTGGACTACAACCACAACTACAACCTCGCCCAGCTTGCCAGCACCAGCGCCCCCATCAATGGGCAAACCTCCAATACGATAGCCAACGCCGTCTATCGCGTTCCCTACCTCGGCTACCAGACGGCGGGTCTGCAGGGTACCGGCTACGACGGATACGCCAACTACAACAGCCTCCAAGTGACGGTCCGCAAGGCCTTCTCCCACGGCCTGATTTTCCAGGGCGCTTATACATACAGCAAAAGCATGACGGTCATCAGCTTCGACGGGCAGGCCAACGTCAACAACGCATCAGTTCTGGGCCAGCAGTACGCTCCGTCCAACTTCAATCGTCCGCAGCGCTTCGTCGCCAACTACTCCTACCAGCTTCCGTTCGGCAATCCGAAAGGAGCGTTGGGCTATCTTGCCAAAGGCTGGCAGGTTACCGGCGTGACCACGATTCAGGGTGGGCAACCAATGTCGGTCTATGACACCGCTGGCGGCTCCGCCTATTATGGCGGCAACAACGGGGGCTCTGGAGAGACCGGTAACTCCACGGCTCAGCTTGCTCCCGGCGTAACTTACGGGCAGATCGTGAATCCGGGCGGAATTGAATCTCATCCCGTCGTGAGCGGCGGCTCGTTCGCCGGCCTTCAATACTTCAGTCCAGCCGCGTTCGTCCCCACCCCGGCGATCTCCCCGGCTGGCGTTATCACGACCCAGGCAAATTGCGCCGGATGCGCTACTCTGTTCGGCAACTCCGGTCAGGGCATCTTTCTTGGGCCGGGCCAAGTCAATTTCGATGCTTCGATCATCAAGACCACCGCATTCAGGGAGGGAAAGCAACAAGTTCAATTCCGGGCGGAATTTTTCAATTTGGCCAACCACCCGCAGTTTGCCAACCCCGGAAACGCTAGGGAAACCACTGCCAGCTTTGGGCTGATCAACAATACCATCGTCAGCCCGCGCATTATCCAGCTGGCCTTGAAGTATAGCTTCTAGGTTCCGGTAGCACTGGCTTCAGCCTGTGATTGGCCCGGCATTCTTCTCGAAGAATGCCGGGCTTTTTGCATGTATGCCACAGCTCCCCGAGGGTCTCGGTTCTGTACAATCGCTACGTTACCGAACCGCGACCGGACATCCACTTTTGGGGGTGCCGGCGCGTGAGGGAGTGGGAGACAAGGTTCGACTACAGTCGCGATCGCCATACCTATTACTTTCCAGGGGAAAGACGGCAAGCAGTACGTGGCGATCACTGCCGCGAACGGCGGCGCGGTAGTCACCGAGCCCGATCGCCGGGGCCGGGAGTCATTGGCCGTATTCGCCTTACCGTAAGATTGTCGTCTTTCCTATTTCCGCGCGTTATCCCAGTGCTCCACTACCTTACCGTCTTTGATGCGGTAGGAGTCGAATCCGGCAGTGGTGTACTTCTTCGACGGATCTTTGGGATCGGGGAACTCCTGCGGGTAAATCACCACCACCATGTCGCCTTCGGCTGTGATGGAGACGATCTTGCGCTTGACCTTCGGTTCGATGGGCGATGGCGTGGGGAATCGCTGCTTGAAGAATGCCGCCAGCGCATCCGCGCCGTTGGCGGCCGAGGGATTGTGCTGGATAAAGTCCGGTGCAAGATACTTGGTGATCAGTTCGGTGTGATGGGCCTCGAGCACCTCACGAAAGAGATCCAGTATGAGTTTCTTGTTGGCTTCGAGCTTCTTGTCCTTGCTTTTTACCAGAGTCTCGGGGTCGTCAACGCCGGTGACGGGTGTTTGCGCGAGGAGCGGTAAGCAGGCGATCAATGCTGTCAGAAATAGTTTCATGCGTCTATATGTATAGCCGCGACCCGATGGATGTCAAGGCAGAGGGCCTTCCGCCGGTGGTTCATTGATGAGAGAATATTCGATATGTTCAAGCCCGCGTTGATCTTGTTTCTGGTTCTGCCCGCGTTCGCGCAGAAGGATTTCCCGGATGGTCCGGCGAAGGAGTACATCGGCCAGATTTGCCTGATGTGCCATCAGCCGGCGATGCTGCTCGGCCAGCACCGGTCCGAACAGGATTGGAAGACGACCGTCGCCCGCATGGCAACAAAGGGCGTTCCCGGAACTGCGGAACAATTTGACGCGATCGCGGCCTACATGGCGAAGAACTTCGGCAAGACGGAAGACGCCACAAAGATCAACGTGAACAAGGCAAAGGCCGACGATCTGGAGAAAGTGATCGGGCTCACGCCGGACGAAGCCAAAGCGCTCATCGGTTTCCGCGACAGGCACGGCGATTTCCGGGAATGGGGCGACATGCTGGTCATCTATGGTGTCGACGGCGCGAAGATCGAAGCGGCCAAAGACAAGATGAGTTTCTGACAACCGCTCCCTCCGGTCACGGCTCTGTAAAATCCGGCGTTACAGAGCCGCGACCGGAGGGAGCCGGTTTAGTTTTTTGCTGAAGGTCCGGTGCTGAGACGCTGGATCAGCGCTGCCGTGGTGGGGCGCGCAATCCCGTTTTGCTGTAAGCCGCCGATACCCATGGCGACTTCGTATGGAGTCCGCCCCTGTTTGTTCCTGATATCCATCTTCGCCCCGTGATCGGCGAGGAATTGAATGAGCAGGTCCGCGCCGCGCGCGGCTGCGCCGTGCAGGGCGGTGTCGCCGCGGTCATTTACGGCATTGACGTCGGCGCCGTTCGCAACCAGCAGCTTCATGCATTCTAGAAAGTCCGCTTCGGGCTTCTCTTCACCACCCTGAAAACGCGCTCCCATGCCTGCGCCGGCGACGATCAAAGGAGTATTCTTGTCGTCCGCCGCTCTGTTGGGATCGGCGCCATGAGCGACGAGCAACTTCATGGTTTCGACATCGGCCGAGCGCGCAGCCCGCAGGAACGGCGTGTTGCCATGGGGAATAACCGCGGCATTCTGTGCGGCGCGAGCCGGAATCCTGACCGTCATGGGTCCGTTGGGATCCACACCGTGATCCAGCAGGTATTTGACAAAGCCGAGCTCATCGAGCTTGCCGGTGACCGGCTTGCGGGGACGGTTCCCCTGATAGTCCAGATCGCGCATCTCGACCGTCAGGTAGAGTGCGCCTTCCTTCACGCTGGCTTTGCGATCGACCAGAAACGCCGCAAAATCGTAATGGTCGTTGTAGATCGCTTCGAGCAACGGCGTTAAACCGTAGTCCGCTTCCGGCTTGTTGATTTCAGCGCCCGCGTCGAGCAGTACCCGAGCGCTCTCGATTGCGCCTTGCCGCGCCGCCAGTATAAGGGGAGTCAAACCGCCTCGGGAGTAGAGGGCCTGCGTGCCACCGGTGGCGACCTTTTGAAAATTGAAATCGAACAAAGTGGAACGAACATTGACGTCCGCCCCGGCCGCGACCAGCAGCTTCGCGACATCGGCGTGGTTCTCGGCGACGGCCAGCATCAGGGCGGTCTCGCCGCGGTCTTTGCTGGTGGCATTGACGTTGGCGCCGCCGTCCAACAGGGCTTTGACGCCCATCGCGCTTCCGGTGCGGGAGGCGGTCATCAGCGGTGTTTCGCCTTCGCCGAAGGGAGCGTTGACGTCGGCCCCGGCTTTGACCAAAGCCTCGATCATCGCGCCATCACCGCACTTGGCAGCTTCTGAAAGAGCGGTGACGTCATAGCGGTTGGCGAGTTTGGGATTGGCACCGGCGGAGAGAAGCAGTTTGACGGCATCCAGATCGTCGTTGTGCGCGGCCCAGATCAAAGGGGTCATGCCTTCGACGTCCGGAAGGTTCACATCCACTTTCTGCTTGAGGAGAGCGCGTAAAGCGGTTCCGTTCTGCTCGCGTGCCGCATCCACGACGCGAAGATCGTTGGGCATCGCAAAGGCGGGCGCCGTAAAGGCGATTGCCGAAAGAGCCAGGGCGCAGGCCAAAGGCCTACTCCACATTAAAAGAGTCGGGCGGGTTGTCATGTCAGATCTCGATCACGCCGCTGCTGTCGCCCTGACGCTCGGCCGGTATTCCGGCTGTGTGGAGCAAGCCGACCAGCAGGTTCGACATTCGCGTATCGTTTGAAACCTTGATGTGACGGTCTCCCTTAAGCTTGCCCGCAGCGCCGCCCGCGACCAGAATCGGCAGGTTGTCGTGCGCGTGCACGTTGCTGTTGCTCATACCGCTGCCGTACAGAATCATCGAATTGTCGAGCATGTTGCCATCGCCCGCCGGCATATTCTTGAGCTTGGTGAGGAAGCGGGCGAACATCTCCATGTGATAGGTATTGATCTTCGACTGCATTTCCTTTCGGACGGGGTCGTTTTGGTGGTGCGATACAGGATGGTGCCCGTCGGGAACGCCGATTTGCGGATAAGTGCGCGTGCTGAGCTCGCGTGCCAGCATGAAACTGGCTACGCGGGTGATGTCGGCTTGGAAGGCAATGGCCCACAGATCGTACAACAGGTTCGCGTGTTCCTCAAAAGAATCGGGGACGCCTACGGGAGCGGTTGGCGCCCCTAATTCGGTCGACTGGCTGTTCTGCTTCTCGACCTTCGCGATGCGGCGCTCGATTTCACGCAGGTTCTCCATATAGTCGCCGATGCGGGCCTTGTCTTTCGCGTCCAGCGTTTTGGTGAGATCGTTGACGGTCTGAGTGACGCCGTCGAGAATGCTGAGATCGTCGCGCAAGCGGGCAACTCGCATTTCCGCCGTCGTTCCGTCGCCGCCGAACATGCGTTCGAACAGAACCCGCGGGTTGAGCTCCATGGGGTTGGGCGTGGTTGGCGAGCGCCAGGAAATCGTGTTCATGTAAGAGCACTCGAAGTCGCCGGCGCAGCTGCCGAGCTCGGAGGCGTGATCCTCCGTAGCCATTTCGAGCGAGGGGAACGTGGTCTCCTGGCCGATCTTCTTGGCGATGATCTGATCGATGGTGGTGCCGCTGAGGATTTCGGTACCGTGCGCCGGCTTGACGCCATTCAGCCACGGGGCGCAGCTGAGGGTGTGACCGTTCTCGACAAGCAGGGAGGTTCCGCTGACAACGGTGACACGGTCGCGGAACGGCTCGAGCGGCTTCAGAATCCGGGAATATTTGAAGCCAGGCTGATCGCCGATGGGCGTCCAATCCGCCATATGCGCGCCCATGGGGATATAGATGAACCCGGCTCGAAGCATCGGTTTGGCCGCCGTAGCGGCAAGAGCCGTGCGCGCCGGAATCATCGAATCGAGCAGAGGGAGCGCGATCGCGGCTCCTGCGCTTTGCAGAAAAGTGCGGCGGGGCAAATGCTTTTTCGTCAGGAACATCGTTCGGTCTCCTAGTTACTTCAAGCGTCGACAACGGTGTCGACGCGGCTCGCAAGAGTGCGCGCGCCACGTGTGTCTAACATACACCTTTTACTTGCCCGCCGGAAGGGCCGGGGGGCGGTTTTCACTTTCAAGCTGACGGGTCATCTTCATCTGGAACGGCGGACTGTTGACGATCCCCATCACCAAAGCCGAGAAGCGGTAGTTCTGTTTGGCGGCATCCCGTACGATCCCGCGCACGACCGGCATATCGTAATAGTCGGTTCCACGGCCCAGCGCGTAGGTCATCAGCATTTTTGTCATCGTGCGGACGAATTCCTCCGGGTGCGCGGCCAAAATATTCAGAAGATCAGAGGCGCCGTTAATGGGAGTACCATCGGCGAGGACGCCGGAAGCGTCTACGGCGCCGCCCGTGTCGGTAGTGCGCCACGCCCCGATGGCATCGAAATTCTCCAGCGAGAAGCCAACCGGGTCCATCACTTTATGACAGGCCGCACAGGCCGCGTTGGCGCGATGCTGTTCCATCCTCTGCCGCACGGTACCGGACGCCGTTTCGTTGAACGGCGGAACAACGGGCGGCGGGGGCGGCGGCGGTGTCCCCATGATGTTGGTCAGAACCCATTTGCCGCGCAGAACCGGCGAAGTGCGATTGGCGTACGACGTAACCGTCAGAACACTGCCCTGTCCCAGGAGGCCGCGGCGGGCCGGATTGGAGATGGTCACCTTACGGAATTGGTCGCCATAAACGTTGGGGATTCCGTAATGCCTGGCCAGACGTTCGTTCACGAAAGTGTAGTCGGCGTTGAGGAGATCCACCACGCTCCGGTCTTCGTGCATGACGCTACCCACGAAGAGCTCGGTCTCGCGCAGAAAGCCCTGTCGGAGATTGTCGTCGAAATCGGGGAAAATCTGCTGATCGGGCGCGGCGGCCTTGAGATTCCGCAGATACAACCACTGCCCCAGGAAGTTGCTGGTGAGCGCATCGGCTTTCTTGTCGGTCAGCATGCGATGGACCTGCTGTTCGAGAACCACAGGGTCCCTCAGCTTGTTTTGAGCCGCGAGAGTCAGGAGTTGGTCGTCGGGGATGCTGCTCCACAGGAAAAACGACAGGCGCGACGCCAGTTCCAGATCGCTGATGCGATAGGCGGTGCCAGGAACCGTGCCGGGCGGGTCGGTCTCCGAACGGAACAGAAATTCGGGGTTGACAAGAATGAAGGCCAGGGCGTTCTCGATGCCGGCATCGAAAGTACCGTTTTCGTTGCGCCCGTGTTGGAAATAGCTAAGCAGCCGCTCGGTCTCGCTGTCGGTCACGGGCCGGCGATACGCTTTGCGCGCGAGCGCCGTCAGGATTTTGCGCGCGCACGTAATATCTTCACTCTTCCCTTGGGCCTCGGGCCGGCAGGTCAGGATCGCGCGGCGGGTAGGAGTATCTCCAGTGCCGCGCTGGTTGAATGGGCCGCTGATCGAAAGGAAATCAATTTCAGGAATGCCGGCGGTGTTGATCGGATCCAGTTTCTCGCGCCCAAAGGGCTCCAGCAGGTCCACCGAAGGGCCAGTGCTCTTCTGCAGGAACGCTATGGTCACGGTGTGGGGGCCGGCCTTGACGGGGATCCTGGTTTCAACCCGTTTGGAAAGCTGTTCGGCGGAGGCGGTGGGATTCGTGTTGCCCAGGTTGGCATCCTCCGGGCCACCGATCGTTACCAGTTTGACCCGAGCGCCGTCGAGCGTGATCTCCACGCGGCTGGGGAATTCGAGACCGCGCACCGTATTGACGGTGTTGGACCAGAATCTCACTTTGAAGACATACTCAGCGTCCAGCGGGAAATTGTATTTGACCAGGATTCCGCCGCGCGTGCCGACGGGCAGACCGTCGATGTGCTGGTCCTGCGAAGCGTCGGAACGGACGCGGAAAGTTGAAGTTGTGGGAGTGATCTTGGGATCGCCAAGGGCGACCGAGCTGATTTTCCAGGCCGCGGACAGATAGCGTTCGAGCAATACGGGAGAAACGGTGAGGGCGTCGGCGATGTTATCGAATCCGGCGCTGGAATCGTCGGCCGGGAGGAGCTCGGCTGGATCCACTTCGAGCCCGATGAGGTCGCGCACAGCGTTGCCGTATTCGGCGCGGTTGAGGCGATGCAGTCCGACGCGGCCGGGATTGGAGCTCACGAGATACGCCTTATCCAGCTCATTTTCGGCCCAAGTGGCGAGGCCTTCGAGAGTGGCTTTATCGGGCCGCGGCATTCCGGGGGGAGGCATCATGCCGCCATGAATTTTCTCCACGACTTTTTCCCAGAGCTCAGCGTGGTCGCCGACTTTGGTGGTGTCGAGTTTTTCGAGGACGATGCCGCCAGTCTTGAGGCGCTCACTGTGACAGGTGGCGCAGTATTTGTCGAGTAGTGCGCGTTGAGCTGCGGGTGTCGGCGCGTTGGTGGCCGCGGTCTGTTGAGGCGCTGCTGTTAAAGACCGGGCGCCGATCCCCACGACCAGACAGAAGCCCATTAACCCAATTGCAACTTTGCTCCGCGCTCCCGTCATTTGTTCAGCCGCCTCTCGCGCGTCACCACGGTTGCCGCGCACACTTGTAGTGGTCTGGAGTCGCCGTTTTGTGGAGCGATCCAGCCTACCGGATTCTATCTTAATTAGATGCCGGGAGCAATGGAGGCTCGGGGAGGGCAAAATCCAGGCAAATCGTGGGTGCGGGCGTGGATGGCGTGTCATTTGTGCCTGGCATCCATCCGCGAGGGTTTGAGACCCGCTCCTTCACAGTCACGGTTCGGTAACGCGGCTGAAACCCTTAACGATTCCATCGGCCGTGTAGCGCCTCACCCACTATCAGCGTGGAGAGCCGGGTCTGCCCGGCGGGGGTAGAAGATCCGGCGGGGCAAAAGGGGGAGCGCCTACAATTCGCTTGATAGTGGGGGCGTCGGATTGGCCCGCAACCTGGCCAGGAGATCCACGATCTGCTCCAGTTCGGTATCCCGCTGCGAAGAGGCGGTGTGCATCGAACGAACGGCGTCGGCCTGCCGGTCGAGCCGCTCCACAAACGCGTCCGCCCGGGAACTGATCGCGTCGAGCGTCGTTTTGGTCGCGGCAATCTCCTCCTGCCGGGCGCCCAAGTCCCTGCTGAGGTTATCGATGCGGTCCCAAACCGGCTGGAGAGACATATTTATGTCGCCCTGCAATGCCGCGATGGTTGCGTCGAACCGGCCGGAAACTGCGGTCGAAAAATCCCGCGCTTCTGTGCGAAGAGTCTCCAGTTCCCCTGCCTGCCGGTTATTGGCTTCCCACAAGCCGGCGTCGGCCGTCGCCAGTTGCTGCAACTGGTCGTGGACCGCGCTGTTGCCAATCTGAAACGAATCGAGCCGGCGTTCGACCGCTTCCGCCAGTTTCCGGGCCTCGCCGCCGATGTGATGCTCCAATTGCTTTACGGCGGATGCCAGTTCTCTGGCGATGCCGAAAGCGATCCTGTTGACGAACGGCTCAAAGGCGAAATCAGAGCCAGTTTCCACTTGCTCCGGACTGCCGTTAATCCTCTCGATACCATAACGCTGTTCTTCAAGCATCAAATGAATCGCGCCGTCCGTGCCGTTTGTTCCCATGCCTGTGTCCTTATCGTTGTGAATCTTGTCGTTGTGAATTCGGAAATTCTTCTGCCAGTTACAGCCGCGTGACGGGGCGGGTGGCTGAGGAATGTAGTCGGTTATAGCAGGTTCGGAATTACCGCGTCTACGAAAGACCAGGATCATTCGGGCCTTTTCCACAAGTTTCTGAAAACCTGAAATGTGGCGATTAGGCAGCTCGGATTGTTCAAAGCTTGTGCATAAAACGAGGAGGCGAATGTTTGTCTCCCAGACTCGCGCATGATACCTTTTATCGGATGATCTTAACGAGGCGCGCAGCTCTGGCGGTGGGAATCCTGACGCTGGCCGGAGCAACATGGCTGCCGGCGCAGAAGACCGCGAAGCCGGTGAACATAGACGCAAAGGCGCTGCGCGACGCCGGGAGCGTGGCGGACGATTCCCTGCCCGGTTCGTGGCTGAGCTACGGACGCAACCAGAGCGAGACGCGCTACAGCACCCTGAAGCAGATCAACGACACGAATGCGAAGCGCCTCGGGCTGGAGTGGTCGTACGTGGTGGGCGCAGGGGGCGGGAATCAGGAGGGAACACCGCTCGTGTGGAACAACACCCTCTATGGCATCACCACGTGGAGCGTGGTCTATGCGCTCGACGCCCGCACAGGAAAAGAGCTGTGGCGCTGGGATCCGGAAGTAAACCAAGCCGCGGTGCGGCCGAAGATTTGCTGCGGCATCGTAAACCGCGGCATGGCAATCTACAACGGCATGATCATCGCCCCGATTAACGACGGCCGGCTGCAGGCACTCGACGCGATCACGGGCAAGCCGGTGTGGGAATCGCGGATGGCGTATCCGCAGGATTTATACACGCTGACGATGGCGCCACGGATTGCCGGCGGCAAAGTAATCATCGGGGCCTCGGGCGGCGACAAGCCTACCCGCGGGTTCTTTGCGGCGTTTGATGCCGCGACCGGCCAACAGGCGTGGAAGTTTTACACGGTTCCCGGCAATCCTGAATTACCGCCAGAGAACGACGCTATGAAAGCCGCCCTCAAGACTTGGGGTGGCGACTTCTGGACCAAAGGCGGCGGTGGAGCGGTGTGGGACGGCTTCGCTTACGATCCCGACACGAACCTGATTTATGTTGGCACCGGAAACGCGGAACCCTGGGTGCAGAAATTCCGCGGCGCGCAGGGTGTGGACAATCTCTACACCTGTTCCATTCTCGCGGTGGATCTCAAAACCGGCCAACTCAAGTGGCATTTCCAAACCACGCCCAATGACAACTGGGACTATGACAGCGTGCAACAGCTGATGCTGCTGGACCTGACAATCAAAGGCAAGCGGCGAAAGGTGATCACGCAAGCCTCGAAGAACGGCTTCTTCTGGGTACTTGATCGCGTTACAGGCGAATTCATCTCCGGCGCTCCCTTTGTAAAGACGAATTGGGCCAGCGGGCTGGACGCGAAGGGCCGCCCGATCGTGAATCCCGAGGCCTACTACGACACGGAGCCGATCTCACTGTTCCCGACCGGCGGGGGCGCGCACAACTGGTCGCCCATGTCCTGGAATCCTGCTACCGGCTACGTCTATATCCCGGTCTTCCTGCAACCCTTCACCTATGAGGCGGCAAAAGAGTTTAAGCCGGGCAGCAATGGATACGGGCGCAGCGGGCGCGATCCGAAGCCGATCGGCGGACCTGTGATCGGGCCAGCGACCGCCGACGGCATGCGTGGAGCGCTCGAAGCGTGGGACCCCGTGAACCAGAAGCTGGTGTGGCGCATTGACGGCGGGGGCGGCATCGGCGGCGGCACCGCGACCACGGCGGGAAACCTGGTGTTCGAGGTGATCAACGACGGCCGCTTCCGGGCGGTAACGGCCGACAAGGGCGAGATCCTTTATGAGGTCAAGACGGGACGCACCGGCATGGCGCCGCCGATCACTTATGAGGTGGGCGGAAAGCAATATGTGGCGTTCCAGGGTGGCATGGGGCGGCCCGCGTCGCCCGTGGGCCCGAATGACGCGAAGATCGACTATCCACCTATGATGTTCGTGTTCGCGCTGGACGGGACGGCTGAACTGCCGGCGGCGGCCCCCGCGGTGAACAACAACCGGCCGCAGCAGCCTGCGGCGGCGGAGGCTCCCGAGGTACAGCCGCGATAGGTAGACCGCTCCCTTTGGTCACGGCTCGGTAACCCCTTCAGAGCCGCGACCAAAGGGAGCGGTCAGATAAGGATGTGTATAATCGTCTACAGATATACACATCCATGCGGACGAACATCGTGATCGACGATAAACTAATGCGGGATACTCTCCGCGCCACTGGTCTGAAGACCAAGCGGGAGGCTGTGGAAGAGGGACTGCGGACGCTGCTCCGCCTGAGGAAACAAGCGAGTATCCGCCGGCTGCGCGGCAAATTGGACTGGCAGGGCGATCTGAACGCGATGAGGAGCGACAGTTGATCCTGGTCGATTCCAGCGTTTGGATCGACTACTTCAAGGGCACGATAACGACGCAGACAGAAATACTCGACAGGCTGCTTGGCCAACAGCCCCTGGCCATCGGCGACTTGATTCTGACTGAAGTCCTGCAAGGCTTCGACGACGAACGAGACTTCAATGACGCGAGGAGAATGCTGACCTCACTGATAGTAGTGGAGTTGGGCGGCGAGGAAATCGCGATTCAAGCCGCAAAGAATTTCCGCGCGCTGCGCAGGCTAGGCGTCAGCATTCGCAAAACAATCGATACCCTGATTGCAACGCGCTGTATCGAGAGCGGATACGACCTGCTGCACGACGACCGCGATTTTGACCCGTTCGCTCGATACCTGGGTCTGCGCGTGGCGCAGTGAACCAGCTATGAACAGGTTCGATGAGTCTGTCGTGGACGAGAAGGCGTCAAACGTCGGCCCCGCCGGGATCGACATCGCCTACCAGCGCGCAGGAAAACCCGATGCGCCCGTGGTGCTGCTCATTATGGGAATCGCCGCGCAATCCATTCATTGGCCGGACGCGTTTTGCAATCCGCTGATCGAAGCCGGTCTGCAGGTCATCCGCTTTGATAATCGCGACGCCGGGCTCTCGACACACCTGACGGATGCTCCGCCTCCGAACTTGCCCGCTGCGCTCGCTGGCGACCTGTCGTCGGCGTCCTACACGCTGTCGGATATGGCTGCCGACACGGTGGGATTGCTGGACGTGCTCGGCTTCGGGAAAGCACATGTGGTCGGCGCTTCTATGGGCGGCTTTATTGCGCAAACCATGGCAATCGAGTATCCGGACCGCGTCCGCTCCCTCACCTCGATGATGGCGACAACGGGCAATATGTCAGTCGGGCAGCCCTCGCCGGAAGTGCTGCGCGCGGTGTTCAGCGGCCCACCAGCAAAGACTCGCGACGAGGTGATTCAGCAGAGGGTCCGGGCTTTCCGGGCCGTCGGCTCGCCAGGATATCCGGCGGACGACAAGGAAGTCGCCGCGCGGGCAGGCCGCGCTTATGATCGGTCCCACGATCCAATCGGCGTCGCGCGTCAGGCGGTGGCATCGGTAGCCTCCGGCGATCGCACCGAACGCCTGAGATGTCTCCATGTCCCGACTCTCGTGATCCACGGCCTCGCCGACCGCATGTGCGATGTGAGCGGCGGGCGCGCGACGGCTGAAGCCATTCCCGGCGCAGAACTCGTCCTCATCGAGGGAATGGGACATGACTTGCCAGCCGGATTACGTGGCCAACTGGGTGGGCGCATCGCCGAGTTCGTGTGGCGCGCGGAAGGTCGTTGAACACGCGCGCCGGACCCGCTTGTAAGATCGAAATGATGCCAAGGCCACTAACCACCGACGACATTATGCCGTTAGTCAGCCCCCGGTTTCGGGGCGGCGCCACCAACCAGCGACGAGCTCTCGGGCGATGACGATCCGACCGCCTTGGAGGCAGATGAGTGGGAAGAGTTTCGTTGATCCGCGGCGAGGTCCGCTGGTACACATTTCGACTCCCCGACAAACGCCGTCCGGTTCTGGTGCTCCCAAGATCTTGCCGCGCTCTCCCCACCCGGAGCGTTACCATTCACTCGAATCTGAATCCCGTTGAGCTCAACGCGCCCAGTCTCGCGGATAATTCTTCGCGCCAGTTGAATTCTTGGGCGACAAGAGGCGTTGACTGCTGGAATCCTGGTAATCCAGACTAATCCATGCCCATAGTATTCAAAGTCTTCAGCCCGATTGCATTGGTTACGGCCCCGGTCGCAAGTCTCTAAGGGCGTCTCTCAAGTTGTTGGAGCGTTTGCCGCGCTTCCTCGCGCACGGCCTGAAGTGTACTATCGGCAGCCTTTCGGAGGTATGGAATCGCGGTGGCCGCATCCCCCGAGTCGGCAAGCGCCTCGCCGATGTCGAGTTGGGCGCGCCCGTAGTCCGGCCGGATGCGTATCGCCTCCCGGTATTGATCAAGAGCGGGTTGCACCCTGCCCTTGGCCAAAAGCAGATTGCCCAGCAGATCATGGGCTTCCGCGATGCCGGGATCTGACTTCAAGGCAGCTTCTATCTGGCGTTGCGCCTCGTCCAGGCGGTTCACACGGGCCAACGCCACGCCGTAGTTATATCGCCCCGCGGCATAGTCTGGTTTGAACCGAAGGGCAGTCTCGAATTGGTAGCGTGCTTCGGGGAAATCTCCAGCTGATGAGAGCGCGTTACCCAGATTGCTGCGCGCTTCGGCGTAATCCGGCCGAATTCGAATCGCCTCTCGAAAGGCCGCTACGGCGCGCGGCATGTCTCCGTTCTCGAGCCACACCCCGCCTTGGCTGTTATAAGCCTCAGACATGTCCGGATCGAACGCGATGGCTTTTTCGAATGCCGTGACAGCATCGGATCTTAAACCCTGCGCCAGGTAAGCCAGACCTAATTGGTGCCAGGTGGCGGCGTCTCCGGGTAAGACTTCGAGGGCTCGTTTTAGAATTGCGCCGGCCCGCACAAGTTGGCCGGAGGATCTCAGGCTGAAGCCAAGCCTTTGAAGCGCAAGCGGTGAATCCGGTTTGCGCCGGACCGCTTCCTCGTACAACGGAAGGGCCCTGGCCATCTGGCCGCTGTCTCTCCACGCGTCGCCAAGCTGCAAATAATATTCCATGCGGTCGGGATGGTATTTTTCGATGGCGGCAGTCAGTTCCCGGATTCCCCCGGCCAAGTCGCTGTCTTGGCTTACCTGCGCGACAGCGCTGTACAATTCGCGATCCGGGCCGTTGGGCAGATTTTTCGGATAGTACAACACGACCGCGCCATGGTAGGCGTGGTCATCGGCCTCGCGCCGTTCCGGGATCGGAGCCAGCAGATCCCGCCGCGGCTTGCGGCGCTGGATGTAGTGATCTGTCATTACGACGTGGACGGCGTCATCCGCACGGCGTTTGGGCATGTGACATCCGATGCAGTCGCTCGATTGCGTATGGCCGCCCGATGCGACCAGTTTGTTGAATGGAGCACCATGACATTGACGGCACACGTCCGTATAGTGCTGAGACGCCCCTTCGCCGTGCGGAATGTCGTGCGGGTCATGACAGGTAGTGCAAAGCAGCGCGCCCCCGCTCTTTTCAAAACAAGCAGACTGCCGCAGCCTGTAAGCCGCGCCGGCGATCTCGAATCTATCGTCGCGGTCTTTGGCCGGAGCCCGGTCGAAGTGGAGCATAAAATCCGCCAGCGGTTCACCGGGCTTATATGAGAACGGATCCCTGTCGAAGCGCACGATGGAAGCCGGCAGCCGGAGGCTCGTTGTCTCGAGGTGGCACTGCATGCACAACTCCAACTGTCTTTCCGCATTGAGCCGCGCCGGGTTTGTTATGGCCTTGCGGATGTCGTTCAAATTGGCGCCGGGGGTTTGCGCCGTCTGCACGTGCCGGCTGCCCGGGCCGTGACACCGCTGGCAATCGATTCCTTCCGGAAGCCTGCCGGGAAACACCGGTTCAGCTCCTGGCTCGTTGCTTCCGGAGGGCATCTCGGCAATCCCGTTGTGGCAGAAGATGCAGCTGTAAGTCACCTCCCGGCTGAAACCCGCATGGTCCGGGCGGTCATAGCCCGCATTCATCGCCCAGGAGCCCCCCCCATCCGCGTACCAGGCAAGCGGAAGTTCCACAAGCGTGTTGCGGCTGGTGCGGTGTAAGTATGTCCGCACGTGATTGCCGGAGCCTGCGATGTAGTCGATTTCCTTTTCAATACGGTTCGTTTCTTTTCCATCGAAGCCGATTTGATATCTACCCTGGTAAAACCGGCCGTCCCGCTCCAGCATCGTAAAGTAACTCTCCGATGCTTTGTGATCAAAAGTAATGGTCCTCCTGTCATTTCCAACAGTAGTTTCAGCCGTGGGACGGTAAAACGAGCGGGCCATGCCAGTACGCCGGTACGTTTCCCACACCTTCGGATGGCATTGGGCACACAATGCGGGATCCACGTACCGGGCACTGGCGACGGCTGGTTGAAGAGTTCCAGTCACGGGGGCTGTAGCAGAGTGAAAGCGCGACACAAAAATCAAGCTCGCCAGGATCGCACCCAAGACAACACCTGCAAGCCAACCGCGCCGACGCACTGCCCAATTCTATCCCAAACAAAGCCCGCTGTTTTGATGCCATTAACCTTGACGCGACAATTGCCATCCTGTATACTTCCGTGGTTCTTAATCCGCTTCAGGCGATTGAACTGGCCGCGTGTTAGGGAACACAGAAAGGTTGTCCAGATGCGTTCCGTGCTGATCGCCGTTGGCGCGCTTTGTTTCTCTTGTGCCGTGTTTGCTCAAAGCGACAGGGGCACAATTACCGGCACAATTACCGACCCAGGCGGTCTCGTGATTGCCGGAGCTCCGATAGAAGTTGCGAACGTGGAAAACGGGGCGAAGTATCAAGTGGGAAGCTCGGCCACGGGCAACTACGTAGTGCAGGTGCCCACGGGTACCTACACCATGTCGGTCACTGCGCCCGGGTTCAAGAAATACATACGGCCAAACCTGGTTGTTCCGGTGGAACAAACATTGCGCGTCGACATTGCCCTTTCTTTGGGATCAAATACCGAGTCGGTGACCGTCACCGACTCGGCTCCCTTGCTAAATACCGAAAGCGGCGAAATGAGCCACAACATCACTTCGGAGACAATGGACAACCTGCCGGTGCTGGGGATTGGTTCGGCCGCTGTGGGATCCACCGGCATTCGGAGCGCGTTCTCCGTAACGCAGCTGATGCCTGGCGCTTATTGGAACCCGGACCAATCCCTCCGGGTGAACGGTATGGAGGGGAATTCGGCGTCGCTCCGCGTTGAAGGCCAGGACGCAACGAACGTGTCTACTAATGGGGGATACTCCCAAACCGAGCCCAGCGTGGAAGCGGTCCAGGAGTTCGCTGTTCAGACCAGTAATTTCGCCGCGGAATTCGGACAAGCCGGCGGAGGTCTCTTTAACGTCACCATGAAGTCCGGGACCAACAGGTTTCATGGCAGCGGGTACGACTACTTCGTCGACGAATTCCTGAACGCCGGGTATCCGTTTACCAATAACGGAAACGGAGGCCTGCTGCGGCCTGAACAGCGGCGCAACGATTACGGTTTCAGCTTGGGTGGTCCGGTGTTTATCCCCAAGGTGTATAACGGCCACGACAAGACTTTCTTCTTCTTTAACTTTGAACAGTTTCGAGAGACGGTGGTCACAAACAACCTTCCAATCACCGTTCCGACGCTGGCCTACCGTCAGGGCAACTTCAGTCAGGCATTGATAACAGGACCTGGCGGCAATCTTGGGAACGATGGGTTGGGCCGTCCCATCCTCGCAAATGAAATCTACGACCCTACCACGGCATTCGTCCAAAACGGCGTGACTTACACGAACCCGTACTCGAACAATACCATTCCACTTTCGAAGCAGGATCCGGTGGCGTTGAAAGTCCAGGCCATGTTTCCACTGCCGACCAACTCTGGTTTGATCAACAACTTTCTCGACACATATGCGAATCCAAGGGTCTCGACAATCCCTTCGGTCAAGATCGACCACTCGTTCAACTCCAATTTGAAGCTGTCCGGATACTGGTCGGAGACAAATACGGAATCTCCGAATATCACAGCGCTGGCTTTTCCCCTTGGAAGCAACGGCGGCTCCACGAGCAGTGCGCAAACGGTTCGTATAAACCTCGATTACATCATCACGCCTACCCTGCTGCTTCATTTCGGCGGCGGGGTTATCCGTGCCACCAGTACTCCCAATGTTGGGGCATTTGACAACGCGACAATTGGCTTCAACGGGACCAACTACAACGAATTTCCTTTCTTTTCAGCACTAAGTGGGGCGCAGGGAGGGATGGCCAACTTTGGCACGGCGGGCAACTCCAACTCAGAAAGCGTGAAGCCTACATCGACCGTCTCTCTCACTTGGGTCCGCAACAACCATACTTACAAAGTGGGCGGCGAAGTGATTATCAATGGATACGTTGCCGATAACAAGACATATTCTTCAGGTTATATGCTCTTCAGTCCCACCGAGACCGGGCTTCCCTCTCTCAACGGGGTAACACTTACAAGTACAGTGGGATTCGCCTATGCCAGTTTCCTCATCGGCGCGCCCAACACGGGATATGACAGCGTTCCTGCCGCGGAACGGCTGGGGAGCCATTCGCTCGATGGGTTTGTCCAGGACAGCTGGAAAGTGACCCGCAGGCTGACCATCGATTACGGCTTGCGCTACGATTTTCAAACATACGACAAAGAACACAACGGGTATATGTTCGAGGTCGGCGTCAACACGCCAAACCCGGCTGCCGGTGGCGAGCCTGGCGGCATCATTTTTGAGTCCACGTGTCACTGCAGCTTCGCGCATAACTATCCGTTCGCGTTCGGGCCACGGCTGGGTCTCGCCTATCAGATTCTTCCCAAGACTGTGTTTCGGGCCGGCGTGGGCGTCTCATACGCGAAAACCCCCGACGATGCATCGACACTGGGTAATGCCGGCTCGGTGAAACCTTTCGCAGGCCCCGCTTATGGGGTTCCTCCCTTTACTTTGGCACAAGGCCTGCCTTACCAGATCACGTTTCCGGATTTCTATGCGGGTCAGCAACCCCTGGCGGGAACGGTCGGTAATCCGACGAACGAGATAGATCCGAACGCCGGCCGGCCGGCAAGAATATTGCAATGGACCGCCGGGTTTCAGCGGGAACTCTCGAACGATCTTCTGGTGGAGGCATCCTATGTCGGGAACCGCGGAGCGTGGTGGTCGGCAAATACTTTAACTCCGCAGGCCTCGAACGCGATCAATCCTAACACGTTGGCAGCGTATGGACTCAGCTGGAACAATCCTGCCGACTTATCACTTCTGTCTGCTCCGCTTACTTCTTCTATAGCGGCCTCCCGCACTTACGCCTGCACGCCGGCCGTTTTTTCAAACGGCGCACAAATCACGCCGGCCCGGCCGGGCGGTTCAAGCACCTGTAGTTTTGCCACTCCGCCCTACCCGGGTTTCCCGACTGGCCTTACTGTGGCCCAGACCTTGCGGCAATTTCCGGAGTACACCGGGATCGTTCAACACTGGACCCCGTTGGGGGACACTTGGTACAACGCGCTGCAGGCAAAGCTAACCAAACGCTTTTCGCATGGGCTCACAGGTCTGGTTACCTATACCTGGTCCAAGAGCATGACCTCAGGCGCTGAAGACGACAACAACTATGCTTCGCCCACAACTCCGGTGATCAACAACGTGTTCAATCGGGCAAATCAAAAGACCTTTTCCGGTTACGATCAACCCCAGGTTCTGATCATCACCGGGACTTATACAACGCCAAAACTGACCGGAAACGGATTTCTGGGGAACAAGTATGTATCGTGGGTTGCCCGCGACTGGACTCTGGGCGCCGTCATGCATTACGCAAGCGGTCTTCTGATCAAAGTTCCGGGGGCTACCACCGGCCTTTCTGCCTATACTGAACAAAACACCAATGTAGACCGCGTGCCGGGTGTTCCGCTGTTCACGCACAACCTCAATTGCGGCTGTTTCGACCCCAACACGACCTTCGTACTGAATCCGGCGGCGTGGGTCAATCCACCGCCGGGCCAGTTTGGCACTGCTTCCGCCTACTACACCGATTATCGGCAACAACGCCACCCTGGTGAGAGTGCGAGCCTCGCCCGGACGTTCCGAATCAGGGAGGGCATCAGCTTGCAGGTTCGCGCCGAGTTCACCAATATCTTCAACCGCACGGGTTTGAACGCTCCGACCAGTACGAACGCTTTCGCGCCGCAGACTAAAAGCGGAAACCAGACCACAGCGGGCTTTGGATACATTAACACCGCACCCGGAGGTGGGGGTGGTACCAACCCCGCCGCAGGCAGCGCGAGTTCGCTTGCGACACCCCCGCCGCGGCAGGGCCAGCTTGTGGCGCGTTTCATATTCTGATATTCGCGCGCGATTATCGTGCCGCGCCTGTCACACGGCGCGGCACTTCCGGAGCCTTATAGAATCGCCGCGGGCTCGACTGGAATGCAGTGGCGCGTTGCCTCGCCGCAGTGCCGGATTAAAATCCGCGTGCAGCCCATCGCCGACCACAGCCGGGCTTCGGTTCAATCCAGCTGAGATCGTAAGCCCATTTCGGGCCGACATTGGACGGACGACAATTACACCGCCCATCCACTTTGCCCGGCTTCAGGTTTGCCCGGCTTCAGGCTCATCCTGCATTAAGATTAGAACTTGACAAGACTATTTCTTGCCAATTGGGCATTGGCGGGAGTATACTCAAACCGCGTTAACTATGTTCGTTTCAACGCGCAGGACGTTCCTGAAGGCCGCAGCAGCAGCAACTGTTGCCGCGCCATACGCCCTCGCTCAAGCCCCGAAAATCACAACTGCGCCGCTGGGGGATAACTTGTACCTGCTCGGTGGAGCGGGCGGGAACGTGATCGCCCACACCGCCGCCGATGGCGTTGTTCTGGTGGACGGCGGACTTGCGGAGAATGCGGATGCGCTGGCCCAAGCGGTGGCCTCCCTCCTTAACGGCAGCGGAAAAATTCAAACGCTCTTCAACACGCACTGGCATCCCGAGCAGACCGGCTCCAATGAGAAACTCGGCATGGCCGGCGCCGCGATTATTGCCCAGGAGAACACGAGGCTCTGGTTGCAGCAAAACATCACGTGGCCCTGGAACGGACAAAAATTTAAGAAGCTTACCAAGGTTGCCCAACCCAACAAGACCTTTTACGACAAGGGCACTCTCGATTCCGGAATCCGATACGGATACATCTCCGACGCGGCGCATACGGACGGCGATCTCTACGTTTACTTCCCGCAGCAAAACATCCTTGCCGTGGGCGACGCGGCCTGTGGACAAGGCTGGCCGGTGGTCGATTGGTGGACCGGAGGCTGGATTGGCGGCATCGTCGGCGGACTGCAGCGCATCCAGAGCGTGGCGAATAAAGATACCAGGATCGTTCCCGGGTACGGCCCCATGCTCACCTACGCCGACATTGCCGCGCAGCTCGACATGTACGGCAACATCTACGATCGGTTGAATCAGATGCTGAACAAAGGGCACAGCCCGTCGGAAGGCGTCGAGGCGAAGCCCGCAAAGGAATACGAAGTTAAAATGGGCAACCCCGATGAATTCATCCGCCGCTCTTTCGAGAGCTTGTGGGCCTATCTTTCTCCCGATGCTTAAGGATTCCATGCAACATATCAACAACGTGGCGCGCGCACCAGTGCGTGCCGCGTCGACACTCGTGTCGACGCTTGTCATCGGCTTCGCCGGGATCCTCACCGCAGCCCAAGCCCCTCCCCCGTCAGGCGAAGCCCAGTTAGCTACCGTCAAGCAATATTGCACGGGCTGCCACAACGACAAAGCCAAAATCGGCGGCGCCAGCTTCGAAAACATCACGGCCGCGAGCATCGCCAAAAACCCCGATCTTTTCGAGAAGGCGGTGCGCAAGCTCCAGGGCCACGTCATGCCGCCTCCGAACGCGAAGCAGCCGGACAGTAAAGCTGTCGACTCGCTGGTCGTGTGGCTCGAAGATTCGCTCGACAAGATTCCCGAAGAGGCGCAAGTTCCCGACAAAGTAGTACTGCACCGGTTGAACCGCAAGGAGTACGAAAACGCCGTCCGCGATCTGCTTCTGGTCGATGTCAACGGCGGTGAAATCCTGCCCCCGGATGACACCGCGCAGGGCTACGACAACATCGCTTCCGCCCTCCAGGTTTCGCCTTCCTTCGTCGAGCAATACGTCATTGCCGCCCACAACGTCGCGGAGAAGGCGCTCGGCAAGGGCGATTCCCGCCCGCAAGGCTGGTCGTTCAAAGCGGGCCCCGGTAGTCAGCTCACTCACGTTCCCGGATTGCCTCTCGGGACGCGCGGCGGCATTCTCGCGAAAGTGGATCTCCCCGCCGACGGCGAATACCGCATCAACATCGCCGACATGGCTAACGGCCTCTGGGGTAATCAGATGGAGTACGAGAACCCCCTGGTGGTAACAATCGACAACAAGATCATTTATGAGACAGTGATCGGCGGCGAAGCAGATACCAAATTCTTCGATCAGGTGCAGAACGGCGCTCTCGACCGCATCAATGCCCGCCTCAAGAACATCAAGTTCCAGACCACCGCCGGACCGCACAATATCGGCGTCACTTTCCGGCGCAAGAGTTTCGCCGAATCCGACGATCAGCTGCAGATCAACGAGCCCGGCGGCGGGCAGGATCGTTCCTACCGCGTGAACTCGTTCCAGCTTCTCGGCCCCTTTGACGCAAAAGGACTCAGCTCCACGCCCAGCCGGGACCGGATCTTTATTTGCAACCCGGCAACGGCCAAGACCAAAACCCCCGAAGCCTGCGCGAAGGAAATTTTCGCGGCGCTGGCCAAGCGCGCTTACCGCCGTCCTGTGACGAATGACGACATCGCGGATCTCATGCAGTACTACGCCGACGGCGTGAAGCAAGGCGGCTTCGAGACAGGTGTTAAAGAAGGTGTCACGGGAATGCTGGCGAGCCCCTTCTTCCTTTATCGCGGCGAGCGCGTCCCCCCGGGTTTGAAGCCGGACGAAAAATACCCGATCACCGATCTCGAACTGGCGTCGAAGCTTTCTTTCTTCCTGTGGAACTCGATTCCCGACGATCAACTGCTCGACGTGGCCATCAAAAACAAACTCAGCGATCCGGCCACGCTCGACGCGCAGGTCAAGCGCATGCTGGCCGATCCGCGATCGAAAACGCTGGCGAGCGATTTCGTGTTCCAGTGGCTCGACATGGGGCGGCTCGACGCGATCGTTCCGGATCGCGATGTCTTCCCGTACGCCTCCGGCCGCATGGACCCGCGTCAGGATTTCCGCACCGAGCTCACGCTGTTTTCCGACAGCATCCTGCGTGAAGACCGCAGCGTCGTGGATTTGCTGCGCGCCAGCCATACCTACCTGAATGAGCGCCTCGCGCTGCAATACGGCATCACCGACGTGAAAGGCGATCAGTTCCGCCGCGTCGAGCTGAAAGACTCCGCGCGCTGGGGCCTGCTGGGCAAGGGCGCAATCCTGATGGCCGCCGCTTATCCGAACCGGACGTCCCCCGTGCTGCGTGGAAAGTTCATCCTGAACTACATCGAGGGTGTGCCTGCGGTCAACCCACCGCCCGGCGTCCCTGCCCTGAATGACAAGGACATCGGTACCACGAAAGCGCTCACTGTCCGTGAGTTGATGGCGAAGCACCGGGCGAGCCCGACGTGCTCGTCGTGCCACGCGGTCATGGATCCGCTCGGCTTCGCGCTCGAAAACTTCGACGGAGTCGGAATGTGGAGGGATAAGGACCGCTTTGCCAATGCGCCCATCGATTCCGTCGGCGAGTTGCCCGACGGCACGAAGATCAACGGTCCCGACGATCTGCGCAACGCCCTGCTGCGCCATCCCGATCAGTTCGTGCAGACGTTTGTGGAGAACCTCTTAACCTACTCGATGGGCCGTACTCGCGAGTATTACGACATGCCGACCGTCCGCAGGATCGTGCGGGAAACACAGGCGAAGGATTACAGATTTTCGGCCATCCTCCAGGCGGTGGTCAGAAGCGATCAGTTCAGAATGCGCCGCGTTCCGCAACCCGAGCCGATCCAAAGTGCGAGAAAATAGAATACTGGGAAGCAAGTAAGGAGACTAGATTATGTTCCTATCGAAAAAACACATTGGCCGCCGTGAAGTCCTGAAAGGAGTCGGAGTCACCCTCGCGCTGCCTCTCGTGGACGCGATGATTCCCGCGTCGACCGCGTGGGCCGACACCCCCGCCGGGAAGATCCCGAAGCGCTTTGCCTTTGTGGGCTTCCCTATGGGCGCGATCATGGATCGCTGGTCACCGAAGGAAATCGGCGCGAACTTCACCATCTCGCCGATCCTGCAGCCCCTTGAGCCGTTCCGCAAGCATCTGACGATCGTCTCCGGCCTGCGCAACAAGCCCGCGGAAACGGCCGAACCCCACGCTTACATCGAGCAGGGCTGGCTGACCGCGGTGAAGCCCTCGGAATTCGGCAAGGCCGGTCCGGAGTCCGGCGTGAGCGCCGACCAGATCGCCGTCCGCTACGTTGGCCAGGACACTCGTCTCCCGTCGCTCGAACTCAGCGTCGGTGCGGGCAGCGCCCGCCTCGCCTGGCGCACGCCGACCCAGTCGTTGCCGCAGGAAAGCAACCCGCGTGCGGTCTTCCAGAAGCTCTTCGGACAGGGCGACACCGATCAGGAACGCGCCCAGATCCTTGCGGAAACCGGCAGTATCCTCGATCGCGTGCAGGCGCAGGCGCAGCGATTGCAGGCCAGCCTCGGTGTGAAGGACCGCGTCCTCGTCGGCGACTATCTCGACTCCGTCCGCGAGATCGAGCGCCGCGTGCAGATGGCCGAGAAGGCGCACAACAGCGAGTTGGTAATTCCGGATGCGCCGGTCGGCACGCCGAACGAGCTCACCGATTATTTCAAACTGATGTTCGACCTGATGGCGCTCGCGTTCCAGGCCGACATCACGCGCGTGATTACGCTCTCCATGGATCACGAAGCCAGCATGCGCACCTACACCAACCTGAGCATCGCCGAAGGGTTCCATCCGCTGTCGCATCACGGCAATAACCCCGAGAAGATGGACAAGCTGGTAAAAATTCAGAACTACCACACGCAGGTGTTCGCCGGATTCATCAAGAAGATCGAGGCCACGAAAGAAGGCAACGGCACCGTGCTCGATCATTCCACGATTCTCTTCGGCAGCGACATGAGCAACAGCGATCGCCATAACAACGATCCGCTGCCATCGGTGATTCTGGGACACGCCAATGGAAAGATCAAAGGCGGCCAGCACGTGAAGTATCCGCAGGATTCCCGTCACGGCGAGCTGCTCCTTACGCTGCTCCAGCGCAACGAGATCCCGGTGAAATCCATCGGCGACGGCGTCGAAGGTCTCTCGGAGGTCTAACGATGCTGAAAAACAGGGTTCTGGCGATTTTTCCCGCCCGTATGGTGAGGAACTTTAACGATTTGTCTGGCGGGAAAATGAGCCTGACCCCTTTTTTCATCGCCGGAACCGCAGTTCTGCTGGCCGGTGCGTCACTGCTGACAGCCGCCGAGATGACTCCCATTGCCGCGGCGGAAGCCGGTGATCACGCCGCAGCCATCCGCCTCGCAAGCGTCAAGGGCGCGAACGTCAACGCCACCGGCGCCGATGGCACCACCGCCCTCATGTACGCCGCGGCGAACAACGATCTCGAACTGGTCCGCGCGCTGATCAAAGCCGGCGCGAATGTCAAACTGGCAAACCAACTGGGCACATCGGCTATCACCGAAGCCGCGATTATCGGCTCCGCGCCGATCATCGATGCGCTTCTCAAGGCAGGCGCCGATCCCAATTTCAGAACGACGGACGGCGAAACTCCGCTGATGGCCGCAGCGCGCAGCGGCAAAGTTGACGCGGCAAAGCTGCTTCTTGCCGCCGGAGCCGACATTAACGCAAAGGAAGGTTGGGGCGGACAATCCGCGCTCATGTGGGCCGCCGCGCAAGGCCAGGCCGACGTGGTGAAGTTCCTCGCGTCGAAGGACGCGAGCCTGAACGATCACGGCAAGGTCAATCAGTGGGAGCGCAAAATCATCCAGGAACCTCGCCCGAAGGATATGAACAAGGGCGGCTTTACCCCGTTGCACTATGCCGCCCGTGAAGGTTGCGCGGCCTGCGTCCAGAACCTGCTCGACGCCCACGCCGATCCCGATTCCGAAGATCCGGACCGCGAGACTCCGCTGCTGCTCGCCTTGGAGAACATGCATTTCGACACAGCCGCCGTGCTCGTTAAAGGCGGCGCCGATCTCGACAAGTGGGATCTCTTCGGCCGTTCGCCCGTCTACATGGCGGCCGACGTCAGCACGCTGCCGATGAGAGGGAACGGCGCGGTGGCCGTCCTCCCGAGCCCGGACAGGCTCACTGCCGTCGATGTCGGGCGCATGATGCTCGAGCGCGGCGCGAATCCGAACATTCAGTTGAAGCGGCGTCCGCCGTATCGCGACGTTCCTCAAGACCGCGGCGGCGACGCCATGCTCGCCCAGGGCGCCACGCCGATGTTGCGTGCAGCTCGTGGCGGCGATGACAAGTTCGTCGCGCTGCTGTTGGAGTATCACGCGCTGGTCGATTTGCCGAGCAAGGAAAACATCACGCCATTGATGGCCGCGGCCGGTGTCGATTACGGATCGCGTGTCACGCGCGGACGCAACCGTACCGACGAAGGAGTGCTAGCCACAATGTCTCTGCTTGTCAAAGCCGGCGCTGACGTCAACGCCCGTTCTGTGCTGGACCGCAACGCCAGTGGCGGCTACCGCCCAGGCAGAAGTGCAGGCGCCGCCGCGACAGCTGCGAGCGGCTTCGGTGCCGGTGAGAGCGTTGGCGAGCGCATCGCGAACAGCTTCCGTCGCGGCAGTCAAATGCCGGGCGCGAACGCCGTCCCGAACCAGACCGCTTTGCACGGCGCGGCCGAGCACGGCTTCGATAAGTACATCGAATTCCTCGTCGCCAATGGCGCCGACCTGACCGCTAAGGACGCCAGTGGCCGCACGCCCCTCGACGTGGCCCGCGGCGCCGGCGGTGTTCGCGGCGGCGCCGATGCGTTCCCGAAAACCGTGGCGCTGCTGGAATCCATGATGAACGCCAAGGGTATCCCGGTTCCGGCTGTTCCAAGCCTGAAGGAAAAGTAGGACGAAGCAAACACCGTCCGGACCTGCTTCGCGGGATAGGCTTCAATTCCTGCAGGTTTCGGCCGCGCGGCCGGACTCGGGTTCTGCGCCATCGCAAGGCCGACGGTGAGCAGGGCAGCGCTGAGAATCCTCATTTCTGGGTGTCGGGTCCGCGTCCGCGGCCCTGGCCACCCCGGCCCACTATTCTGCCTTCGGGCACATGCGTCAGGGTATGCACGAAACGCAGCGTTTCGTCGATGATGAATCGCCGCGCGACGATGTTGACGCCGCCCGGCACGCCGACTTGGCAGCTGTCTTCCGGGACACCTTTACCAGTGTGGATACCGCCTTCCGTCCGGTTGCACGGATACCCCCACGGCACCAAGTCGAGCTTCTGCTCGAGAAAAGCGTCGAAGTAGGCAATCGCCGCGGCCACCGGGGTCTCGCGTTTATCGCGTTGTCCCGCCGGGATCGCTCCCCAATCCTCGCTGGCGAATGCTTGAAGTAGTTATCGGCGTTGGGTGGCTCTTGTCCGTAACGATCTGCTCGGTGAAAGTCTGACACGTCGCCGAGTCGATCAAGGTTCGATGAAAGTCCATCTTCAGCGGTTTGCGGGCGGACTTGACCATCGGGCGACTTAAAGATCAATCGACAGAGAAGAGGACACGCATAAACTTCCGTAAGTGCCAGAAGATTCATTGGCTTGCAGATTTTACGAATTCCTGAAGTGCGAAGTCAAGAAAACGTAACTTCCCGCGAATTCTCAACGTCCCAACCCTTCAAGGCAACGAACGGGGTCGACCTTTCAAATGAAAATCTGCGTTCTGGGTGGTGATGGATACTGCGGGTGGGCTACGGCCCTTTATTTGTCGGAAAAAGGGCATTCGGTCGCCGTTGTCGATAATTTCATACGACGCCAGTGGGATTTTGAATTGGGCGTGCAAACCCTGACACCGGTCCAGCCCCTTTCGGATCGGCTGCGAGTCTGGCGGGAGCTCACGGGAAAGTCCATCAGGCTGTTTGTGGGCGACGTGAACGACTACGATTTTCTTGCAGGCGCGATTGAGGAATTACAGCCCGACGCCGTGGTTCACTTCGCCGAGCAGCGGTCGGCGCCGTATTCGATGATCGACCGCAAGCATGCGGTGTTCACCCAGGTCAATAATGTCGTCGGCACACTGAATCTTCTCTTCGCGCTCAAGGAACTCCGGCCCGATTGCCACCTGGTCAAGCTGGGCACGATGGGCGAGTATGGCACGCCGAATATCGATATCGAAGAAGGCTACATCCGCATCGAACACAATGGCCGGTCGGACCTGCTTCCCTTCCCCAAACAGCCGGGCTCGTTCTACCACTTATCGAAGGTGCACGACAGCCACAACATGATGTTCGCCTGCAGGATTTGGGGGCTGCGCGCCACCGATCTGAATCAGGGAGTGGTCTACGGAACCGTAACCGACGAGGTGGTGCTGGACGAAGCGCTCATCAACCGTTTCGATTACGACGACGTCTTCGGAACCGTTCTGAACCGTTTCTGCGTGCAGGCAGCGGCGGGGCATCCGCTGACCGTGTACGGAAAAGGCGGTCAGACCCGCGGATTCCTGGATATTCGCGATACCGTGCGCTGCATTGAGCTGGCGTGCCTGAATCCGGCCAATCCGGGTGAGTGCCGGGTATTCAACCAGTTCACCGAACAGTTTTCCGTGCTCGAGTTGGCGGAAATGGTGAAATCGGCGGCTTTGAAACTGGGGATTCATGCGGAGATCGAGCATATTCCGGCGCCGCGCGTGGAATCGGAAGAGCACTATTACAACGCCAAACACTCCAGGCTGATCGATCTCGGCCTGAAGCCGCATTACCTGTCTGATTCGCTGATCGATTCGCTCATGAACATTGCAATCCGGTATCAGGACCGCATCGACACGTCGCTGTTTCTGCCCCAAGTCCAGTGGCGGAATACGCGCAACCGGCCCGCCAGGCAGCCGAGTATAGTGGCTGCGGTATCCGCGGCCGGCTCCGGACTGGGATATTGATCCGATGGGACGGAGCGGTTGAATCGTGCGGCAATGCCGGCTTTACAAAGGGACGCCGCGGCCCATCCGCCAAACATCGAAAGTTCTTTAATTTCCCGCGAATCAAAGTTCAAGCACGCGCCCGTTTCGACCGGCACGCCAACCTCGGCTACCACCCTTGGGCCTTGATGATACTTTTCTATTGGACGAAAAAATGGCGAATTCAGACGAGGGTGCCGGCCAGTCCGACGCCGCGGTCGATGGAAAACGATTTCACTTATACCTGATCGTTCTGATCGTCGCCGCCGCCGTTTTCGGGGGCTGCATGATTTCGCCCCCGTCCCTGATGGACGATGTGGACGCCGTCCAGGCGCAAATAGCGCGCAACATGATCGTCTCCGGCGACTGGGTTACCGCGCGCGTGGACGGAGTGCCCGACTTCGAAAAGGGCCCCCTCACCTACTGGCTGATCGCGGAATCGTTCCAGATCTTCGGCGAAACGGACTGGGCCGCCCGCATTCCCTTCGTGCTTGGGGCGATCGGGCTGGCCTGGCTGACCGCTGCGTTCGGCATGTGGGCATTCGACAGCCGCGCCGGCTTTTATGCGGGACTGTGCATATCGACGTGCTTCGGCCTTTTTCTTTTCACGCGCATTCTGATCTCCGACGCATTAATCACCGCCAGCGTCGCGCTTTCCCTGTGGGCATTCCTGCGCGCCATCGACGAAGGCGAACGGCGTCCGCGATGGTGGGCGTTCGTCATGGCGGCGAGCATGGGAACCAGCCTGTTGTTCAAGAGCCTGATCGCGGTGATCTTCCCCGTTGGGGCGGTATTGATTTATCTCGCCATAACCCGGCAGCTCTTCGACGTCAGGATCCGGAAAGCGCTTCACCCGCTGAGCGGTGCGCTCATTGTACTGCTGATCGCGGCCCCCTGGCACATTCTCGCCGCGCTGCGCAATCCCCCGCTCTTCGATTTCACGATGCGCACCGGCGAATACCACGGGTTTCTCTGGTTCTACTTCATCAACGAGCAACTGCTGCGTTTCCTGAACAGGCGTTACCCGCGCGACTATGACACGGTCCCCCGCCTTTACTTCTGGCTGCTCAATCTGCTGTGGCTCTTTCCCTGGAGCGTCTACTTGCCAGCCGTGCTGAAACTCAATTTCAGGCCGCGCGACCGTGCCGGAAGAGCGCGTCTGCTGGCCCTGTGCTGGATTGGGTTTGTCATGGTATTGCTGACTTTTTCGACCACGCAGGAATACTACTCGATGCCCGTTTATCCGGCTCTCGCGCTGCTGATCGGGTCGGCCATGGCTGGGGGCGGACATTGGATCCGTTATGCTACGCGCGTGCTCTGCGCCATATTTCTTCTTGCCGCGGGATCGGTGCTTACCCTGTATTTCCTGGTTTGGAACGTCCCCACCCCCGGTGACATCTCCGCTGCGCTCAGCTCAAATCCCGGAGCTTACAGGCTTTCGTTGGGTCACATGCAGGACCTCACGGTCGCTTCGTTCGCGTACCTTCGGCTGCCGCTCCTCATCGCCGCGCTTGCGTTTCTGCTGGGAGCCGCCGGCACCTTTCGATCCAAAGCGCGCCGGGCGTTCTTATCCGTCGCCCTGATGGGTATCGTCCTGTTTCAGGCCGCGCGTATCGCCATGACGGCGTTCGATCCTTATCTTTCCTCGCGGCCGATCGCCGAGGCTTTGCTCCGGGCGCCGCAAGGCAAGCTCATCGTGGACCATCACTACTTCACCTTCTCCTCGGTCTTCTTCTACGCCAATCGCACCGCGCTTCTGCTGAACGGCCGTTTCAACAATTTGGTGTACGGTTCCTATGCGCCCGGCGCGCCGAACGTATTTATCGACGATGCGCAGTGGAAAGCGCTGTGGCTGCAGCCGGACCGGTACTATCTGGTGATCACGGAAAAAGCCGCCGCGCGCCTGAACGCCCTGGTCGAACCCAAGCTGCTCACCGTCGTCGCCCGCAGCGGAGGCAAGCTGCTCCTGACGAATCACAAGCTGGACGAGTAGCCTGAAATATGCCGCACGCCAAAGACATATTCCTGGTAATCGCGGCCATACCATTCATTTACTACCTGATCTCGATATACAGTTCCTGGCGCTATTTCCGCCAACCCCCGAGCGCTCCGGACGGGTCGTTCACACCGCCCGTCAGCGTCCTGAAGCCCTTTCGCGGAATGGATCCGGACGCATATGAGAACTTAGCCAGTTTCTGCCGCCTTGATTATCCTGAGTTCGAAATTATCTTCTGCGTCGATCCCGACGACGAAACGATTCTGTCGATTCTGGCCAGGCTCACCGCCGAATTTCCGCAACGCCGTATCCGCGTCCTGCATGGGTCGGGGCGTGTGGCGGCCAACGACAAAGTGGCCAAGCTCGCGCGTCTGGTTAGCGAAGCCGCCCACGAAGTGCTGGTGATCAGCGACAGCGACGTGCGCGTTCGTCCGGACTATCTCCGGCATTTGACCGCTCCGCTGTGCGATCCGAAAGTGGGGGCCGCAACCTGCCTGTACGTCCCGATTGAAATCACCACCCTGACCGATCACCTGCAGAGCGTTGGAATGATGTCCGATTTCTATGCAGGCATTCTGGTGGACTGGCAACTGGAGGGAATGAAGTTCGCCCTCGGGCCGACCATCGCCACTACCCGCACGCGGCTCAATGGTTTCGGCGGCTATCCGGAGCTCGAAAACCGCCCGGCCGACGATCTTCTCGTCGGCCGCCTCATCGACGAGCAAGGCTACCGCGTGGTGCTGGTCCGTTATGCCATCGACACGGTTTGCGATTACGCGTCGATCTCCGATTTACTTCACAAGCGAATGCGATGGATCGTCGTAATGCGCCACATGCGCCCATGGGGACATCTCGGTCTGCTGCTGACCCAGGGACTGCCGTGGTCGCTGTCGGCGGTGGCGATCCATCCGACGGCCGCCGTCGCCATCGGCTACCTGGGGGGCTATGTGGCGCTGCGCATAGCGATGACCTGGATGATTGGTATCCACGGCTTGCGCCAGTCGATGCTGTGGAAACAGATGCCGCTTATTCCCGTTTGGGATGCGGTGGCGTTCGCGATCTGGCTGATCAGTTTCAGCCGCAACAGTATCCGCTGGCGCGGCGCCGACTATCACATCCGGGATGGCCGGCTGGTTCCGGTCTTAGCCGCCAACCAGCACCACACCCGCTAGCACAACCATTGCGCCGGCTGCTCTGCGCACGCCGATTCGTTCGTGCAACACGAACTTGGCGAGCACAGTCTCCAGCACATAACTTGCCGCCGACGCCGGCACCGCAAAACTCAGTGGCTCTCTTTGCACCAGAGCCATAAACGTGAAGAAGGATACCGCGTTGCATGCGACTCCCAGAATCAGCAGCCGTCGCCGCGCGATCGTATGCAGCAAACGCACCAAGCCGCGCGCGCTGACCGATTGCTCACCGGCCTGCTTCATTTCGTGGCTCTGCAGCAGATCGCTCAGCACTGTCGCGGATACCATTGCGCCTACAAGCAGCCACTTCATTGCGTCGTGTTCCTTGACGTCGAACCGACCAGCAGCGCGCCCCCAAAGATCAGCAGCGCCCCCATCCATCTTTGGCTTGAGACCGCTTCGTGCAGAAAAACCTTTCCGAGGAACACCGCGATCACGTATCCGATGGCGGTGACCGGGAGGACATAACTCAGGTCCGCCAAACTGAGGAGTGCCATTCGCGTGAGCAGAGCCAGAATCAGAGCTGCAATTCCCATCGCCACGAACGGATTCAGCATGGCGCGCAGGTAGAGCGCCGGGTCCATCGACATCCGCTCCGGAACCTGCTTCATACCCCATGCCATCCAGGAATTTCCGGCAGCCTTCAGCGCGAGGAAGAACAGCAGTACGGACCAGGTCTTAAGACCCTGGCTCTCCATCACTCCGCTGAACCGCCGGCGCGCCGCAAGAGTTTCTCGGCTTCCTGCCGGGGAGGATCGTCCGGCGTCAGGCTGGCATGCAGGTATTCCTCGAGGAGGGTTCGCGCCCTTTCCATGCTGCGGTTGTTTTCGATATCCACAACCGCTTCCGCAAAGGCGACCCTGGGCTGGCCGGGAAACATCTTTCTGGCCTGCTCGAACAGCACATCGCTCTCTTTGAGTCGCCCCCGTTTGGCGATATGCCGCGCCAGCTCGAGCACCCGCCCGGGTTCATTTGGCGCAAGTTCCACGGCACGGCGCAGGTGTGCCTCCGCTGTCGCGTAATCCTTCCGCTTGTCGGCGATTTGAGCTTCTTCAAACTCGTATTGCGCGGGCCGCTCGTGGGCGATGCTTCTTGCCGCAGCCTCGGCCTTTTCCAGTCCGCCGCCGAGAAAACCGGGAGCGTTGAGATAGAACGTGAACAGATCGTTCTTCGCTTCATTGTTGCCCGGATCGAGCGCGACGGCCTTTTCGAAACACTGGCGCGCTTTGGACGCATGGGAGGAGGCCATCAGCCAGCCGCCGGTTTCCGCGCGTCTTCCCCAGGCCCGGCCCAGCCAAAGTTGATACTCGGAGTTGGCGGGCGCAATGGCGACGGCCTTCTCAAGGAATTCGACGGCTTTCTTATAGTCGCCGGACATGAAATAGTTCTTGCCGGTTAACAGGTAGCCGGCTGCATCGGGCGCCGGGTCTTGCTCGAGAATGTGCAGCGACCCTTTGTAGTCGGTGCTCTCGTAGAGTGCGCTGGCCCGGCGCACCACATCGGGCGAAGCCGCCACCCCCGCAGCCAGAACCAATACGCAAGCCGGCAAACGCAGGAACAGGATGGCCCTTTGGCTGACCATACTTCAATCGTACACAAGCGGACTCTGTCAAAATGAACGGAGATGGAAAACGACGACATCAAACGAGGCCCCGGAATGAAGCCGATGTTTCTTCCGGACGTGGAGCGGGGCGGCAAGCCTTCGTCCTACGCGACGATGATCGAGACGATGCAGCAGAGCGGATCGGAATATCCGCAGATCTGGCACATGTTCGCCTATCATCCGAGAGCGACCGAGCATCTGGCGCGTTTCACTCAGGAGATTCTGCGCGGACCCGCGCCGCTGAGCCCCGGCCTCAGGGAACTCATTGCGGCGTATACGTCTTACCAGAATGAGTGCCCGTTTTGACTGGAGTCGCACGCCGCAGTTGCGGCGGAACTGCTTGAAGACAGGGAACTGGTCTGGGGCGTACTCCGCGATCTGGAGACTTCTTCACTTGATGAAAAGCACAAGGCGTTATTCCGTTTCGTCGACAAGGTGAATCGCGACTCGCCGAGGATCACGGCCGACGACATGGTCCCGTTGCACGCGGTTGGCTGGGATGACGAAGCGATTTACTTCGCCATCACGGCATGCGCGTTGTTTAATTTCTACAATCGCTGGATCGACGCCAGCGGCGTGCATGCGCTCTCCGAAGAGGCGCACCGCGCGGGCGGAAAGCGATCCGCGAAGAACGGCTACGCAAAAACATGACGCGATAGATTTGTAGAGAGAAAGAATCGTATGATGTGCGACAAGACTCACAAAGACGGAGACGAACGGACGCGCTCGGCAGAGGACCCAGTGCTGTCGATGCTCGGGGTTGGAAGACATCTGTGGGAGCAGGAATCGGGAGACAGGTTCATCGAACGCCTCAGGTCCGGGGATTCGCCTGCACCTCCATCTGATTAGGGATAAGTATCCTAATCGGCAGTAATCTGGAAGTCGCCCGCCTTCTGCAGCTATCCTTCGATTCAAGTACTTTCATTTGCCTATGCAATATTCGAGGCGCGGGTCGAAATCGAGGGCGTGCCGCGTTTGAGCACCCGCAAGTTATTGAAAACACAATATGCTTGAAACGCCAGAATCGCTGATGCGTTTCGTTTATCGTACGCCTATCGTACACGGACCCTCGAAGAGGTAAGCTGAAGAGGCATGAACGGCGTTCAAATCACGGTGCCAGCGGAGTTGCTCGAAGCGGCTGGCGTGAATCCTGCCGACGCCTCCAGGGAATCGGCGAGACTCTTGGCCCTCGAACTCTACCGCGAGAACAAGGTCTCTCTGGGACGAGCCGCCGAATTGTGCGACATGCCGATCGAAGCGTTTATGGTCTTCGCAGGGAAGCACGAAGCGCCGATGCACTATAGCGTCTCAGATCTGGAAGAAGATCGACTGACGCTTGAGCGTTTGAGTGCGTGATTGTCCTCGCGGACTCCTCTCCTCTCATCACACTGGCACGCGCCGATATTTCGAGTTGCTGCACGAATTCTACGGCGCGGTAGTCGTTTCACGCGAAGTTCACGACGAGATCACAGTCGCGGGCGCCGGACTCCCTGGGGCCGACGAGATGCAGCAGGCAAACTGGATTCGAGTGCAGCCGACTCCCTCGGAATCGTCGCCCGAGGTCATGGCAGCGTGCGCTGGCCTCGGCGCTGGCGAGCGGAGTATCATCTATCTCGCATCGGCGCTGACTGCGGACCTGGTCTTGATAGATGAGGAGCGAGCGCGGCGCGCGGCGAGGGCGGTGGGTCTCAACGTCGCCGGTTCGATCGCCATTCTTGATAGAGGCGCAAGACTCAACCGAGTGGCCGATCTGCGTTCCGTATACTTGAGCCTCCTGGAACAGGGAATCCGTTACGACCGTGGATTGCTGAATCAGAGCCTCGGACGGCTGGGCCTCCCGAAGCTCACGGCGCAAACATGGCAATATAGCAAGCAGGCGTAACCCCCGATTTCATGTCAGACCTGGAAGCCAAGATCTTGGCGCGAGAACTCGGCCGCCTCGGTGGCCTTGGGAGCCAAATTGACCGCTCGATTACTACCAAGAGTCGAACATGAAGATACCTTCCAAATCCGCGCGGACATAGACATAGCGGGGAGCACGATTGATGAATTCCTGCAGGAGTTCGGCGAGGCGCTGGCCGAATTCCCTTGCGACCGGATATCGGGCAATTTCTACGGAGTCGTAGGCTCGGGACACCCGAACCTGAACCTGAGGGACGGCGGCGGCCTTGGTCAGGTCGCTGTTCTGTGGACCCCGGAGTGGGGAGCGTAGAGTGTCGGTATATGTGGCATTTTCCGACGAAGCGGACCTAGGCAGCAAAGGCGGTAAATTTGTAGTCTGCGGTTATGTCGCAGCCGAGAATGAATGGCCGTGGTTCGCGCGCGCGTGGCAACAGAGGGTATTGGACGGCCCTCCGAAGCTTCCTTACCTGCATACGAATCCTCTGAAGAGCCACAAGTGGAGACAACAGCATGGAATCTGCCTAAACGATGCAGAGCGCCGGATTGACGAGGCAGTAAATGTATTGGTGAGCATGGGTCCGATGTCTGCTCTTTGATCGATAATCCTCAAAGCCGATCTGGAGGTATTTTCAGCGTAATTGCGCAAACCGGCTTGACGCCACTGACTATAGGCGACTGCGGGCGCTCGTTGACGCCTCAGGCACTACATTCGAATGGAAGCGTTCCCACTTGGAAGAGATGTGTACCGGCTCGCTGCTTAACCTTCGGAGCCGGAAGAAGTAACAATATTCTGGAGGCGCGGGTCGGAATCGAACCGACGAGTAAGGGTTTTGCAGACCCTGGCCTTACCACTTGGCTACCGCGCCGTCACTGCGGCTGGCGTCGTTTGAGTAGACGACGCTTGAGAAGTTCTCTTCGGAACATAACGCGCCTGCTTGCCTGCCGTCAATTCCGCGGGAGCGGACGGGACCACCGGCAGCAGCACGTACGAGTACCGCTCATGTTCATGGTACACGGTCTGTATCGCCCGGCGCGCATCCTTCGCGCTCGCTTCCGCCACCGGACCGCCGGTGTTCGGGTTGCGGTCGAATCGCGGGAAATTGCTGCTCGAAATCTCCACTCTGATCCGGTGCCCCGCGAGAAATACGTTACTCGTCACGCCCGCGTCGACAGTCACCTTGTAAACTTCGCCCGGCGTCACCAGCTTCGGCGTCTCCAGCGAATCCCGGTAGCGCATGCGCAGGATTCCGTCGGTCAGGTTTCGTGCGCTGCCGTCCGGGAAGACGTCCACCAGCTTGGCGGTGAAGTCCGTATCGAGCGCAGTCGAAGCCACGCGAAGCACTACCTTAACCGGACCCGTCACCTCAACAGCGGAAGCCAGCGGCGGCGTCGAATACACCAGCACATCGCGCCGTTTCTCAACCTGGCGCTGATCGAGCGGACCCCAGGGGAAAACACGCGGATCGCAGCAGACGGCCCCACCCGTCGTGGGCACGGGATTTCGTGGATCGTAAACGAAAGTGTCGGGCGCGGAATGCCCATCGGGCTTGTTGCCGAGTTGACCGCCTGGACCCAGGTAATACTTCACATCGCGCGCCCGCGCCAAGGGCCATTCCTCTTCATCGCGCCACTGATTGACACCCATTACGAAGATCCGCACCGGGCGTTGAGCCTCGACTGTCGGGCCGCCTTTCAACCAACGATCGAACCAGCGCAGTTGCTCCGGCCGCAGCGGAACCAGCGAATCCTTCCCGTAGTCGACATTCGCGAACTTTGCGCTGAAAACGTGCGCCCAGGGCCCGATCATGATCCGGTCGTTGGGGCTTTGCTTGTGATGAATCGAGAAGGCATCGAGATCGCTCTCCACGTAGTTGTCATACCAGCCAGCCACCGAATACACGGGGATGTGAATGTCTTTGAGATGCTCCCTGACACTGGTGGCCTTCCAGAACTGATCGTAAGATGGATGGCCGGCGACCGACCTCCACGCCTCCAGCCGGTGTCCGGTGGCGGCGACGTCGGCCGAGCTCAAGGGCAGCGCCAGAACATAGCTCCTGAAATCGGGTGGCGCAAATCGCGGCTCGCGCATGTTCTCCGCGAACCATAGCAGGCGATGGCCGAGCTTCATCGCGCCGCCGGTAGAGTAAAAACGGTCCCGGTAATCGTCGTCGCCGGATACGTAGGGGAAGATCGCTTTCAAGTGGGGGTTCCGCGACATGGCCGCTTTCCACTGCGCGATCCCGAGATAAGATCCCCCGTACATCCCAACGCCGCCGTCGGACCAGGGTTGCCGCGCGATCCAGTTGAGCGTGTCGTCGCCGTCGTCAATCTCCCGATTGTGGACGGGATCGAACGTCCCACCGGACTTGTAGCGGCCCCGAACGTCCTGCACGACGACCGCGTAGCCGTGGTTCACAAACGACTGATACGCGGCTGTGATCGCATCGCCTTTGCCGTACGGCGTGCGCAGCAGGATGGCTGGATACCGGCCGGGTTCACCGGGACGGAACACGTTGGCGCTGAGCCCCACACCGTCGCGCATGAGCAAGCGAAGGTTGTACTCGCCAATGGAAGGCAAGGTTCTGTTGACTGCCGCGAGCGGCAACGCAATCAAGCCATATACGAAGAGGCGTCGCACAAAGTTTGCCAATACTGCCGGGCTGCCGACTCCACACGATGATGCTTCTCGATGTGGAGTCTGGCTTCGCTCCCGATGTCCCGGCCCAGCGCCGGAAATTCGGCCACTAATAACATATGGTCGAACAATTCCTGCGCTTCGGCAACGCCGGGCGAGATACGCAACACGGCTGTCGGGGGAAAATCGGAGTTCTCGGCGTTGTCCGTTACGATCACCGGCTTGGCCTGGCCCATCAGCCGGACCGCGATGCCGGATGTTTCTCCCACCCCCGGATAGCGAAGGTTCAGGCAGCAATCGACCGCGGCACCGGCGATGAAAAACTCCTGCTCGCTCAGGTGACCGAGGCGACGGATGGCGGGATGTTGGGCTTCGATTTGCAGGACCCGCTCCAAGTCCTCCGACACCACTTCGCCCGCCAGCAGGAGCGCCGTTTCGGGCCGCGCCGCGTGGAGCCTCAAGAACGCCTTGATGCACGGAATCACTCGCTTCGGTTCGCGCAGGTAGCCGAACATCCCGAATAACCTGACGCCCTGGCCGACTCCGATCCGTTCGCGGAAAAGCGCGGTCTCGGCCCCGTCGGCCGGCTCGCGGACCTGGCAAAAGTGCGGAATGATTCTGACTTGTTTCGCGCCCTCTCCGCGGGCAATCGCGGATGCGCCCGGGTTATGCACAATGACGCTCAGCGACCGATCGACAATGCGCCGGAGCATCGGAAACTGGAAGTATCTGGCATCGACGGAAGCTCGTGCCCGATCCCGCCACAGTTCCTCACCGAGATCCAAGCGCCACTTCCCCTGGTTGTGGACCCATTCGGCGATGTATTGCTCCCGCGAAAGCGACCCGAGCAGAAAATGATGCAGTACGGCGTCATGCAGGACGACCACCCCCGGCTCGGCCAGCGCCCGGGCATAGATCTCTTCGTGCAGCTTGTTATTGCCCAGATGATAGAGATGAATGTCGGCTTTTGACGCCCCGCTTTCGACCGGGCCGAGACGCTGCAAAGCGGTTCGCAGCGTTTCGGCATAGTCGGCGACGCCACTGTGCGATCCCGGGGGCGGCGCGTGATAGCCAACGGTCATCCTTCTATTGTCATGGTTTATTGCGGCGTCCGAACAACGCCGTGCCCACGCGGACCCAAGTCGCGCCTTCCTCGATCGCGACTTCCAAATCGTTCGACATGCCCATCGAAAGCTCGGGAATCCCGTATTGGCCGGCGAGTTCCTTTAGTTTCGCAAAATAGGGGCGAGACTTTTCCGGGTCTTCGGACCACGGCGGAACGGTCATTAATCCTGCCAGTTTCAAATGCCGGGAGGACCGGACGGCATCCACGATGGCGGGCAGATCCGCCGGATCGGCGCCGCTTTTTGCTTCCTCGGTGGAAAGTTTCACCTCAATCATGGCTTCAAGCGGAATCGATTCCGCGTTCAGGCGTATTGCGAGTTTAGTGGAATCGATGGAGTCGATGGAAGAAAACAGCTGCGCCGCCTTTTTCGTCTTATTGGATTGCAGATGTCCGATCAGATGAAACCGGGCATCGGTGAGATCGGCAATGGCCGGGGCTTTGCCCTCCATCTCCTGGACGTAATTCTCACCGAAATCGCGCAGTCCCAACGCATATGCTTCGCGGATTTCGCCGGGGCCGAACACCTTCGTCACCGCCAGAAGCCTCACCGAAGCGGGATCGCGCCGCACGCGAGCGCAGGCGTTTTCCATCCGCTCCCGGACGTGCGCCAGTCGAGCGGCCAGCGAGTCCGGTAATTGGGTTGAATCGGGAGACAAAACCCGATGATAGTCGATCCCGGATATTACGAACGCCGCTCGCCAAAGGAACGCCGTTCCCGGGAAATATATCGGCTGTTCCGCGAAGAACCTTATAGCGCCCGAAGGGACCGACGCATCCTGAGAAACCGGCAGGAGCTCAAGTTATTCAGGCGAATTGCCGATAGCAGGAATGATGTGCCGCTTGACGCTCTTGTTCTGCGCCGCGCTGTTGTGGGCCCAACCGTGCCTGCCCGATAGCTCGGCGCCCGCCGATCAACCCACGGTGGATCTGAATGCGTTGACGATCGAGCAGTTGATGCAGGTCCAGGTTGTGGGCGCCGCTCTTCACCCGCAAACTCTCCAGGACGCGCCCGCGAGCGTGACCATCATCACGGCCGAGGATATCCGGAAGTATGGGTACCGGACGCTCGGCGAAGCTTTGTCGGCGGTACGCGGATTTTACGTAACCAACGACCGGACCTACGAAACCATCGGGGTGCGGGGCTTCAACCTCCCAGGCGATTACGACGGTCACGTGCTGGTGATGGTCAACGGCCACAACATGGCCGATAACATCTTCGATTACATGCTGTTTTTTGGCAACGGTTTTCCGATCGACATGAACCTGATCAAACAGATCGAGATTATTCGCGGGCCAGCCTCCGCCCTCTATGGCAGCAACGCCATTTTCGCCACAATCAACGTCATCACGAAGTCGCCGGCGGAAGCGGGGCCGCTGACGGTAACCACAGATACCGGAAGCTTTGGCGAAAAGAAGATCCAAGTCATGGACACGGCATCCGTGGGGAGCGCGAAGGTTCTGTTCTCCGGATCCGTATACAGCAACACCGGCGAAAGCCCGCTGTTTTTTCCGCAGTTCAACACTCCGCAAAACAACTACGGAAAGGCGGTCGATCTGAACGGCGAGAAGGGTTATCACTTCTTCGCGAACCTGGTTTGGGGGAACTGGACTGTCACGGCCGCTTTCTCCGATCACAATCAGGTTCAGCCCATCTCCTGGGGTCCCACGATCTTCAACGACCGGGGAACGCACAACGATGACCAGCGCAATTTCATCGACGCGGTCTATGAGCGTCTGATTGCGGGCGGCACCCTGCGGTGGCGCACCTATTACGACTCGTATCATTACCTGGGCCGCTTCGACTATGCGCTGGGTAATGGTGGTGTGCAGGATAACCGGCAACGGGACCTCGGCGACTGGGTCGGGACCCAGCTCACGTACCGCATCCGTCCTTCCTTCGCCGGAGACATCACTCTCGGCGCTGAGAGCAAGGTCGATATACGAGCCCTTATGACGGACTTCGACGTGTCGCCTTCGCCGATCCAGGACGTGAGCATCAACCGCCCCAACCGGTCCCTGGGCCTGGTCTTCCAGGACGAGAAGAAGCTGTCGAACAGATGGAAACTGGACTTGGGGCTCCGCTTCGACATATCCAAATACGGCCGCGCTTTTCTTTCTCCCCGAGCGGCCCTTCTCTATCAGCATTCGGAATGGGCGGTCAAGTTTCTCTACGGCCGCAGTTTTCGCAACCCCAGCACCTATCAGTTGTTCTACGGTGACGGGTTAGCTTCCCAAGCCAATCCCAATGCGCGCCCGGAAACTGCCAACACAGTGGAGGTCGACTTGGACAGGAAGATCGGGAAACGGATGAACCTTCAGGCATCCGCCTACGGCTACCGGTTGTACAATTTTCTGCTCGGCGCAGCACTCCCGAGCGGTTCTATCCAATATCAGAACGACGACAGAATTCAGGCGGAGGGCGTCGAGCTTGAAATCAATGGCCGTCCGACGAACTGGCTGGAGGCGGCCGCAAGCTACGCGTTGCAGTGGACGCGCGATGACACTTTCCTGGAAAACTCGCCCCGGCACCTCGCCAAGCTGCGTTTAGCGGCGCCTCTGGGGCGAAGATTCGATCTCAGCAGCGGTATGCAGTATCAATCCTCGCGCCTTACGCTTGCGGGAAACACCGTGCCTCCGGTTTACCTGGCCGACTTCACGCTCACCTCCAGGCACCTGCTGCGGGACTTCGACGTTCGGCTCGGCGTGCGCAATGCCTTTAACAGGAACTACTCCGACCCGGTCGAGCTGAACCCCGCCGTCGACACGATCCCCCAACCCGGACGTTCGTTCTTTGTGGAAATGATCGCGCACCGGCCGTACTAGAGGTCTGACATGCCCCTTTCGGGATGCTTTCGTGTTCGCGCCTGGGCAAAGATTGCGGTTGTTCCGGCGCTCATGGCGGCCTCGCTTCAGGCCGGCGCGGACGGAACGCCAATCGACGAGTATCAACTGAAAGCCGTGTTTCTCTTCAACTTCGCTAAATTCGTCGAATGGCCGCCGCGGGCGTTCGGCGATGCGCGCGATCCGTTCACGATCTGCGTGTGGGGCGACAATCCGTTCGGATCGTTGCTCGACGCCGTCGTGCGCGGAAAAACGGTGGCAAACCGGCCGATATCGGTTCTCCTGGTTTCGACTCCGCAGCAGGCGCGAACGTGCCAGATTCTCTTTGTTTCCGCTTCGGAGCGAAAAAGGATGCGCGGCCTCCTGGAAGCTCTCAAGACCTGCTGCGTGCTCACAGTCGGCGATACCGACGATTTCACGGCGACCGGCGGCATCGTTCAGTTCAGGGTAAGAGACGCGCGGGTCCGTATTGAAATAGACGCCGAAGCCGCCGAACGGGCCAACCTTCGAATCAGTTCGAGGCTGCTGAGTCTCGCCGAGCCGGCCAGACATTAGACGGGCGTAAAACTTTTACTTGCTCCAGCCCGCCCTTCCGAAGGAAACTAAAGCTTTGTGCCGCCGTGCCCGGTAATCCTTGCCGAACCGTGACCGTCAGGGAGCGTCAACGCAGAACTTCGAGGCGGGGATAGCGGCACTCATTTGTAAGCGAGGGACTCGAAAACGTTGGAAAAAAATGGCCGCAAAGGCGCCCTGGTTCTGGAACCTACGGATCGCTGGTCGACGCTTGACGCGAGCGAGCTCTTCGACGTAGCCAGCTGGGGCAAAGGATATTTCTCGGTCAACGACGAAGGCCACGTCCTCGTCCACCCCGAAAAGGACCCGGCGCGTTCAATCGACCTGAAGAAACTCATCGATACGCTCGTGCTGCGCGGCATTTCCCTGCCCATCCTGATCCGCTTCGCCGAAATCCTGAAGCACCGGCTGCAGGAGATCCACGATGCCTTTGAGGTTGCCATACGCGAGCACCGGTACAACGGCGCATATTGCTGTGTTTACCCGATCAAAGTCAACCAGCAACGGCAGGTGGTGGAAGAAGTGCTGGAGTTCGGCAAACCGTTCAAATTCGGCATGGAAGCGGGCTCCAAGCCGGAACTGCTCGCGGTAATGGCACTGTGCGATAACGATACGCCGATCATCTGCAACGGCTTCAAGGACGACGAGTACATAGAGATGGCGATGCTGGCCCAGAAGATCGGGCGGCAGATCATTCCGGTGGTGGAGAAGTACACCGAACTGGCGTTGATCCAGAAGTACGCGGAGAAGGTGGGAGTGCGTCCCACAATCGGCATTCGGGCAAAGCTCGCCAGCCGCGGTTCGGGGCGCTGGAAATCCTCCGGCGGCTATCGCTCCAAGTTCGGCTTGACTACCACCGAGGTGATGCGCGCTCTGCAGGAGCTGCGCACCTGGGGGATGGAGGATTGCCTCAAGCTGCTGCACTTCCACCTGGGCAGCCAGATCACCAACATTCGCCAGGTGAAAGGCGCGGTAACGGAGGCCGGCCGGATCTATGCGGAGTTGTGGCGCGCCGGAGCGACGGGCCTGAGATTCATGGACGTTGGCGGCGGTCTGGGCATCGACTACGATGGTTCGCAAACCGACTTCGAATCGAGCGTCAACTACACGCTGCAGGAGTACGCCAACGACGTTGTCTATCACATCCAGAACGTCTGCGACGAATCCAATGTCCCGCACCCGACCATCGTTACGGAAAGCGGGAGGGCTATCGCCGCGTATCACAGCGTTCTCGTGTTCAACGTGCTCGGCGTGTCCGGCCCGGGCGAAGACGAAGTCCCTCAGGAACTGACCGGCGATCCCGAGCAACCGCTGATCGATTTACAGGAAACGTTCCGCGCCGTCAACTCGCGCAACCTTCTGGAGGCATATCACGATTCCCAGCAGGCTCTCGACTCGGCGCTGAATCTGTTCAGCCTTGGTTATCTGCCGCTCGATCAGCGCTGTACGGCGGAGAATCTCTTCTGGGCCATCTGCCGCAAGATTCAGAAGATGTCGCGCGAGCTGGAGTTCTTTCCCGAAGAGCTCGAAGGTCTGGACGCGATGCTGTCCGACACGTACTTCTGCAATTTCTCGCTGTTCCAGAGCATGCCCGACAGTTGGGCCATCAAGCAGCTTTTCCCCATCATGCCGATTCACCGGCTCAACAAGAAGCCGACGCACCATGCGGTACTGGGCGACATCACCTGCGATTCCGACGGCAAGGTGGACCAGTTCATCGACCGCCGCGATGTCAAGAGGACGCTTCCGCTCCACGACTACAACGGCGAGGATTATTACATCGGGGCATTTCTGGTGGGGGCCTACCAGGAGATTCTGGGCGATCTGCACAATCTTTTCGGCGATACCAACGCCGTGCATGTGCGGTTGAACCCGTCGGGCGAAACCATACTCGACGAAGTGATCAAGGGCGATACGGTTCGCGAAGTGCTGAATTACGTGCAGTTCAAGGCCGATAATCTGCTTGCGCGCTTGCGCAAGAGTGTGGAGACCGCCGTTCGCGAGGGACGCCTCAGCTACGAGGAATCGGGACGCCTGCTGCGTTTCTACGAAGAGGGGCTGCACGGGTACACGTACCTCGAAGACCCCCACGAGCGGTAAGCGCCCATGCAGAACCGGAGAGCGTTTCTCCAATCCGCGATCTTGCTCACGGCCGGCAAGGCGCTGGCTCAAACCTCCGTGACGAAATCGATCGACACCCCGATCCTCAACATCGCCTACGAAGAAAGCGGCAACCCGCAGGGCTTCCCGATCATCCTGCTGCACGGCTTCCCCGACGACATTCACGCGTGGGACGACGTCGTGCCTCCCCTCGCAAAAGCCGGCCACAGAGTGCTGGTCCCCTACCTGCGCGGCTACGGGCCAACGCGCTTCCGCGATGGCGCATCTCCCAGGATGGCGGAACAAGCAGCCATCGGGCAGGATCTGATCGATTTCGCCGATGCGCTCAGGCTCCCTCGCTTCGCCGTTTCGGGCTTCGACTGGGGCGGACGCGCGGCTGGCGTCGCAGCGGCGCTCCATCCGGATCGCGTGCGCGCGGCGGTCCTCATCGCCGGCTACTCCATTCAGAATGTGTTCGCCGGACCGCAGCCGGGTCCGCCCGAAGCCGAGAAGAGGATTTGGTACCAGTGGTATTTCAACACCGAACGCGGACGCGCGGGCCTCAAGGCAAATCGCCGGAGCCTGTGCAAGCTCCTGTGGCAGGATTGGTCGCCGACGTGGCACTTCACCGACGGGACGTATGATCGCACGGCTCCGTCATTCGACAATCCCGACTTCGTCGATATCGTGATTCATTCGTATCGCCACCGGCTGGGCAACGCACCCGGCGAGCCGCGCTTCGAAGCGGTAGAGCGGCAACTCGCCCAGCGGCCGAAAATCGAGGTCCCGACTATTGTGCTGCATGGCGCGGACGACGCCTTGGATCGCGCGCCCGCCGAGACGCCGCCAGCGGAGCGCGCTTCATTCACATCGCTGGTCGCTCGCCGGATCGTCGCAGGCTCCGGCCACTTCATGCCGCGCGAAAAACCGGACGCCGTATCGTCCGCGATGCTCGAAGTCCTGGCCGCCGCCCGTTAGAACACCATGCGCGCCCAGGAACCTGCACACCATCACGAGCACCAAGCCGTACCTTCCGATCCTGCCCTGCGTGTCAAAGCTCTGGAATCGCTTCTGGTTGAGAAGGGCCTGGTCGACCCCGCGGCACTCGACGCCCTGATCGACACTTACGAAAATAAAGTTGGCCCGCGCAACGGCGCGCGCGTGGTGGCGCGGGCCTGGGTCGATCCCGCTTACAAGCAGCGTCTGCTGGCCAACGCCAGCCGCGCTATCGGAGAACTGGGCTACCAAGGCATGCAGGGCGAGCAAATGCTGGTGCTGGAGAACACGCCAAAAGTTCACAACCTGGTGGTCTGCACACTCTGTTCCTGCTATCCGTGGCCGGTGCTTGGGTTGCCGCCGGCTTGGTATAAATCGGCGCCGTACCGGTCCCGCTCGGTGATCGATCCGCGCGGCGTGCTGCGGGAGTTCGGGTTGCAGTTGCCGGATGATATCGAAGTGCGCGTCTGGGATAGCACGGCGGAACTGCGCTACCTGGTGCTGCCGGAGCGGCCGGCCGGGAGCGAGAAGATGACGGAAGAAGAACTGGCCGCCCTGATCACGCGCGATGCGATGATCGGCGTCTCCAGGGTCACGCTCGCGGGAGGCTAAGCGTGAACGGCATTCACGACATGGGCGGGATGCAGGATATGGGCCCGATCCGGTATGAGAAGAACGAGCCCGTATTCCACCAGCCTTGGGAAGGGCGGGTTTTTGCGCTGAATGTCGCCGCGCCACAGGGCAACCTCGACAATCAACGTTACGGGATCGAGTTACTTCCCCCGGCCGAATATCTGCGCATGAGTTATTACGAGAAGTGGCTGGCGAGGCTGGAAGGGACCCTCGTTCGGCTGGGGGTCGTCACCCGGCATGAGATCGAGGACGGCAAGGCGGCGCCCGATCCGCCCCTGCCCATCCCTGTTCAAGTCCAGCCCAGGGCCGTAACGTTCCGCCGCGACGCAGGGGCGGCTCCACGCTTCGAAGTGAAGCACCGGGTGCGCGCTCGTAACATCAATCCTGTCGGTCACACGCGGCTGCCGCGGTATGCGCGCGGTAAGGTGGGCGTCATCGTCCGCGATCATGGAGTCTTTGTCTTCCCCGATACCAACGCAGCGTTCGAGGGAGAGAAGCCGCAGCACGTCTACTCGGTACGCTTCGCCGCGCGCGAGCTGTGGGGCGAGCAGGCCTCGCCGCGCGATGCGGTTTACCTCGATATGTGGGACGACTATCTTGAACGCGCCTGAAACCAACCCCGATGGCGGTCCGGTGTTTGCCGAGCCCTGGCAGGCGCAGGCCTTTGCGCTGGCGGTGCGCTTATCCGCCGAAGGCCATTTCACGTGGAAAGAATGGGCCGACGCGCTCGCCGCCGAACTCGCCGCGGCGGCCAATCGAGGCGAGCCGGACGATGGATCTCATTACTACCACCACTGGCTGGCGGCTCTGGAGCGTCTCGTGAGCGGTAAGGGTCTGACCGATCCGGCCGCGCTTCAGGAACGCAAGGAGGCTTGGGCTGACGCGTATCGTCACACGCCCCACGGCAAGCCTGTCGCGTTAGGCGCGCGTTAGAGATTTCAGATACCCATTTCTTTGAATACTTCTTTCGCCGCGCGGAAGCTGTCGATGCCCGCCGGAATGCCGCAGTAGATCGCCACCTGCAGGAAGACTTCTTTGATATCTTCTTTCGTCAGTCCGTTCGTCATGGCGGCTTTGATGTGCAGTCGAAGCTCATGCGGCCGGTTGAGCGCCGCGATCATCGCCAGATTGATG